>Ga0184637_10000195_pt1 | contig 44069 bp, 36 predicted proteins | sample PLM3_127_b2_FD_133143 | JGI IMG/M metagenome (GOLD analysis project Ga0184637, IMG submission 133143) | Groundwater sediment microbial communities from an aquifer in East River, Colorado, USA - PLM3_127_b2 | ecosystem: Environmental > Terrestrial > Soil > Riparian zone | place: USA: East River...
CTCGACGGTCCCGGAGGGCGTGCCGGCGCCCGGGCTCACGGCGGTGACGTCGACGCTGAACGTCACGAGCTCGCCGGAGACCGACGGGGACCTGCTCGGCGTGATGGCGACCAGCGTGCTGGCGGGGCCGACCGAGAACGTGGCGAGGGCCGGCGAGAGGGCGCCCTGGAAGCTCCCGTCGCCGCCGTAGATCACGGTGAGGTCGTGGTCGCCGGTTGCGAGGGGGCTCGGGACGGTGAGCGTGGCGATCCCGGTGCCGGGATCCACCGTGGCCGTGCCGAGCAAGGTGGTGCCGTCGAGGAAGTCGACGGTGCCGCCGGGGCTGCCGGCGCCCGGGGACGGGACGGTGATCGTGGCGGCGAGGACGACGGGCTCGCCGAAGACGGCGGTGGCGGGAGTGACGTCGAGCGCCACGGCCGTGAGGGCCCGCTCCACGGTGTGCGTGCGGGTCGAGGGGGCGCCGGTGCCGTGGTCGTCGTCGCCGGAGTACGCCGCGACGAGCTCGTGGACGCCGACGGGGAGGGTGGCGGTGTGGCAGGTGGCGAGGCCGCCGGAGAGCGCGAGCGGACCGCCGCAGAGGATCGCGCCGCCCTCGGTGAGCGTGACGGTGCCGGTGGGCGTCGCGCCCGCGCCCGTCACCGCGACGGTGAGGGCGACGTCCTGCCCGTGGACGCTGGGGGCTGGCGTCGAGAGGAGCACGACCGTGGGCTCGCCCTGGGCGACGACCTGGGGCTCGGTGGCGGAGCTGCCCAGGTGGTTCGCGTCGCCGGCGTAGATGGCGGTGACGTCGTGGACGCCGCTCGAGAGCGCGGAGGTCGAGCAGGCGGCGACGCCGTCGACCGCGGCGACCGGGCCGCAGAGCGTGGCGGTGCCGTCGGAGAAGGTGACGGTGCCCGTGGGCGTGCCGCCCGGGCCGCCGAGCGTGGCGGTGAACGTGGCGGAGGCGCCGTAGACGCTCGGGCTCTCCGAGGTGGCGAGCGCGATGGTGGAGGCGGCCTTGCCCACCTCGACGGAGCCCTGCACCTGCGGGGCAGGATCGTGGTCCGCGTCGCCCGCCTGATCGGCCGCGAGGAAGACGGTGCCGGCGCCCGTGATGTCGAGCGTGCTGCCCGCGAGCGTGGCGGGCCCGCCGGACACCGTGAAGGTGACCGGATTGCCCGAGCCGCCGCCCGTCGCGAAGGGAGCGAGGTCGAACGGGAGGGCGCCGTAGGCCTTCGTCGCGGGCGGGGTGAAGGTGATGAGCTGGCTGGCCTTGCCGACCGTTATGGTCGTCGAGCCGCTGGCGGTCGTGAAGTTGGCGGAGTCGGTGGGCGTGAACTCGACCGAGAGGACCCGGCCGGCGCCCGCGTTGAGGACGGTGCCGCTGGCGGGGGTGTAGACGAAGGAGCCAGGCGTCGAGGCGGTCGCGTCGAGCTGCGTCGCGGAGAGCGCCGTGCCGTACGTGATCGCGGCGGGGCTCGCCCACGTGATCGACGGCGTGGCCTTGTTCACCGTGATGGTCGTGGACCCGCTGGCGGTGGTGAAGTTGGCCGAATCCGTCGGCGTGAACTCGACGGAGAGGACCTGGCCGGCGCCCGCGTCGAGCACCGTGCCGCTGGCGGGCGTGTAGACGAAGGAGCCAGGCGTCGAGGCGGTCGCGTCGAGCTGTGTGGCCGAGAGCGCGGCGCCGTAGGTGATGGCAGCCGGGCTCGCCCACGCGACGACCGGCACGGCCTTGGCGACGACCAGCGACCCGCTCGCCGACCCGACGTAGCCGGGGTCCGTCACGGTGGCCACCACGGCGTAGGTCCCCGCGGCGGTCGGCGCCGTGGTCGAGCCGTCGTAGGTCACGCTGAACGTCAGCCCCGGTGGAAGGGTGGTGACGCTCACCGCCTTGGGCGCTCCGTCGTAGGTGGCACTCAGACTGGCCGGTGCGATGGTGACGGTGGCCGCCTGCTGCAGCGGCTCGAAGGTCGCCTCGATGGTGTGCGCCGCCGACACGGCGCTGAAGGTGTAGCTCGTCACCGCGCCGACGGAGCCCCCGTCCACGAGCACGTCCGCGATCTCGTAGCTGGGGTCGGCGTCGACGAGGAACGTCTGGTCGTCGCCGTGGGCGACGCTCACGGCGCCGGCCGGGGTGATCGTGCCGTGGGCGCCGCTCGAGGCCGTGACGACGTGCGTGTCGATCGCGAACGAGGCCTCGATGGTGTGGCTCGTGGTGACGTTCGGGAACGTGTAGCTCGTGACCGCGCCGACGGAGACGCCGTCCACGAGCACGTCGTCCACGTGGTGGTTGGCCGCCGGACTGATGGTGAAGGTCTGGTCCGCGCCGTGGTTCACGCTCACCGCGCCGGGCGGGTCGACGAGCCCGTCGAGCCCCGCCGAGGCGGTGATGGTGTGGGTGTCGATCGCGAACGAGGCCTCGATGGTGCGGCTCGCGGTGACGTTCGGGAAGGTGTAGCTCGTGACCGCGCCGACCGGGACGCCGTCCACCAGCACGCCGGCCACGTGGTGGCCCGCGCTCGGCGTGACGGTGAACGCGATCGAGTCGCCCGAGAGGACCGTCTGGGCTCCCGACGGGGAGATGGACCCGTTCGCGCCCGCCGACGCCGTCACGGTGTAGGAGGCGCTGCAGGCGCCGGTCGCCAGCACGCAGGTGGGCGCCGCCGCGTCCTTGTTGGCGCACTGCGCGTCGGTGGTGCAGCCGCCGCAGGTGCTGGTCGCCTGGGCGCAGATGGGGCTCGTGCCGCTGCACTGGGCGTCGGAGAGGCAGGCGAGGCACGCGCCGGTGGCGTCGCAGTAGGGCTTCGCCGGGTCCTTGGTGCTGCACTCGAGATCCGAGGCGCAGGCGAGACACGCCGCCTCCCCGCCGCAGATCGGCGTGGTGGCGGAGCACTGCGAGCTCGCCGTGCACTGGTTCGAGAGGGCGTAGGCCGCCGTGGTCGGGGCGTTCTGGGTCGACGCCGTGACGGTGAAGGAGCCCGAGAGGCCGTTGGCGGTGGCGGTGACCGTGGCGATGCCGGAGCCGTCGGTGGTCGCCATCCGGCAGGAGCTCGAGGCAGGCACGCAGGCGGAGGTCATCCCGTCACCCGAGAGCGTGGCCGTGGGGCCGCTCGAGGGCGAGACGAACGTGACCGTCGCGCCGCTCACGGCCGTGTCGGTCGCCGTGTCCACCACGAGGGCGGTCAACGCGGTCCCGTAGGCCGTGTTGATGACGGTGGCCTGGATGCCGCCGCCGTTCACGGCGATGGAGTAGCCGCCGTCGTTGGTCAGCGCGAAGGTGGCCGGCGTCGCCACGCCGGACACGCTGGCGGTGACGGTGAGCGGGCCGCCGGTCGCGCTGGCGGTGGCCGTGACGCTGGCGAGGCCGGAGGCGTCGGTGACGGCCGTCGCCGAGGAGAGCGAGACCGAGGCGCCGCTCGCGCCGGGCACGGCCGCGAAGGAGACGGTGACGCCGGGCAGGGCGTTGCCCGCGGCGTCGGCGACCGTCACCACGAGCGGGCTGCCGTAGGCGGCGCTGGTGGCCGCGGTCTGGGGCGAGCCGCTCACGAAGTAGATCGCGGCCGGGCCGGTGGAGACGTTCTGCAGCGAGAACACGGCCGGGGTGGCGACGCCGGCGACGGAGGCGGTCACCGTGAAGGCGCCCACCGTGGCGTTGGCGGTGGCGGTGGCGCTCGACAAACCCGCCGCGTCCGTCACCGTCACGCCGGAGAGGGCGCCCGAGGCCCCTCCCGCCGGGACCGCGGCGTACGTGACGGTCACCCCTGGGATGACGTTGCCGGCGGCGTCCTTCACCTGCGCGACGAGCGAGGCGGCGAAGGCCGTGGAGAGCGGCGCGAGCTGGGGATCGGTGGCGTTGCCTCCGTTCACGTACGTGATGGAGGCGGGCGGCCCGACGTTGGTCAGCGTGAAGACCGCCGGGGTGAGCGCCGCCAGCGTGGCGGAGACCGTGTACGAGCCGGCCACGGCGTTGGCCGTCGCCGTGAGGCTCGCGATCCCGGAGGCGTTGGTCGTGGCCGTCCCCGCCGAGAGCGTGGCCGAGGCGCCGCCGCCGGAGGGCGTGGCCGTGAAGGCGACCGTCGCGCCGGAGACCGGCGCGCCGTTCGCGTCGGTCACCAGGACGCGGAGTGGATCCGTGAAGGTGGCGGAGGTGGACGCGAGCTGCCCGCTCCCGGAGTACAGGTGGAGGGCCGCCGGCGCGCCCACCGCCGGCGCCGCCGTGAAGGTGGCGGTCACGGGCTTGGCCGCGCTCATCGTCACGGTGCAGGTCCGCGGCGTGCCGGTGGTGCAGGCGGCGGGCGCTCCCGCGCCGCTCCAGCCGGAGAAGGACGCGCTCCCCGTGGGCGACGCGGTGAGCACGACCTGGCTGTCGGTGACGACGCTCGCGGCGCAGGTGGCGCCGCAGGCGATCCCGGCGGGCGCGGACGCGACGGTGCCCGCCCCGGTCCCGGCCTTGGTCACCGTGAGCGTCTGGGTCGTCGTCCCGACGGGCGTGCTCACCGTCGAGCTGTTGTTGGCCGGGTTGGAGTCGGTGAGCCCCGACAGCGAACCCGAGGCGGTGTTCACCAGCGTGCCGGACGCCGAGGCCGAGAGGGTGCCGTAGACCTTGACGGTGACCTGGCCCCCGTTGGCGCCGAGGCGGGGCTTCAGGGTGATGGCGCTGCCGTTGCCGTTGATGGTCGTGCCGCTGGCGCCGTTCTTGTCCTTGCACTTGGAGGCGCTCCCCGTCCCCGCCGCCGTCACCGTGCACGCCCAGGTGACGCCCGTTACCTGGGCCGGGATCGCGTCCGAGAACGTGAACGTCGCGCTCGGCGAGGTGAACGTGGAGACCGAGTAGGTCGGGCTGTTGTTGGTGATGGTGATCGTGTAGAGCGGCGTCCCGGAGCTCGGGATCGACTGGCCGGGCTGCACCGCCGCGAACCCCGCGGTCTTCACCACGGCGATGTCGGCGGTGGCCGTCCCGGAGGAGATCACCGTGGTCGTGGTCTTCGCGCCGAGGAGCGTCGTCGCATTGATCGCCGAGATGGAGTAGTTGCCGTTCACGATGGTCCCGGTCGCGCTCGCGGAGACGTTGACCGTGAGCGTGAACGAGCCGCTCGCGCCTGCGGCGAGGGTGCCGAGCGGGCACGAGATCGTCCCCGCCGATCCCACCGCCGGCACCGTGCAGGCCGCCGGCGCCCCGGAGACCGAGGCGAAGGTGGTCTTCGGCGGCGTGACCAGGTCCACGCGCGCGCCGACGGCGGCGCTCGTCCCGCCGTTCGAGTAGGTGAGGGTGTACGTGAGCGTCCCGCCGGCGTTGACCGACTGCGGCGCGGAGGCGGCCACGAACGGGCCGGGGATGAACGCCCCGATGCCGTCCACGTAGATGCGGCCGAAGTGGCCGCCGAGCGAGCAGCCGGAGGCGACGACGGTGAGCTGCACCACGTCACCGGCGGTGAGCGCGGCGTTGCCGGGCGCGATGTCGATGAGCTGCCAGTCGAGCCACTGGGTGGCGTTGCCGGTCCTCACGCTGGTGGTGGTGCGCCACGGCACGCCCGCCTGCCCCGCGACGTTGAACGCGGAGTAGAGGGAGGTCCCCCGGGTCAGGTTGAGCAGCTCGATGAAGAAGTAGGGCTGCTGGTTGAACGCGTGCGAGGGGTTCTCCAGCACGGGCGCCACCGCGAAGCGGACGTGGATCTGGCCGTCCGCCGGGTCGACGTCGGTGAGCCCGACGGTCATCGACTGCCTGATGAGGTTCGAGTTCTTGTTCTTCCCGAAGACGGTGAGGTCCTTGTAGTTCACGCGCGCGGCACGGGCGTCGTACGCCGGGAAGCGGAACGCCTGCCCGGCGCCGAGGTCGGGATCGACCTGGCTCTGCGTCGCGCCGCCGACGACGAAGGTCTCGTTGACGGCCGTGCCCAGCCCCGAGAGGTTGAGCGCCGCGAACGACGACGGCGGGGCCGACGACGTGCCGCTCACGCCCGCCGAGTTCAGGTAGTTCTGGACCGTCCAGCCCGTGGGCGGCGTCGCGCCGACGGCGTCGGCCTCGAAGTCGCCGTTGGTGAACATCGTCCCGCCGGCGGTGGCGAGCGAGCGCAGCACGCCCGGGTCCGGGACGGGCGCGCCCGAGCCGGGCGACGATTCGGGGCGCTCGCAGGCGACGAGGGTCGCGGCGGCGAGGACGGCGAGGAGTCGGGTCGGCTGGCGCATGGGGTCCCGAGTTCTCGAAGCGCTGCGCGCTGGTGCAGGCCGGGTGCCGCGGATCCGGCGCGGCGGGCGCGCCCAGAGCGCCCTCGGCACGCGGGAATCGGCGCACCGGTCCACGGTCCGGCCGGAGTGAGGTTGCACCCAGGGTCGCGACCGCCGGTCCCTCGAACCCGGGGTCGGAGCGCGCCCTACGGTGGAGCCGGGCGTGCGTCCCACCGTCCGTCCGGCCCGGCCGCCGGCGCCCCGCGCTCGCCCCCAGAGCGCACCGTGCGCAAGACGAGCTCACCAGCGAACGGCACGGCGCGCTCGAACGGCTCGAAGCGCCCCTTCACGCCCGCGCCGTGATGCCACCCGCTCGGCGCGCGGGGGCGAGCCGCCCGGCGCGCGAGCGGGCTTGCCTGGACTCGCTCCCGCGTTCGCATGCCGTGCGAGCCGTCCGTCGATCCCGTGCCTTCAACATGGGGCGCCCCGCGATTCGGAGGCGCCCCCCAGGCGCGCAGGGGCTACGTGACGGCTGCCTCCGCAGCCGTTCTCCCGGGAGGCGAGAGGAGCGAGCCATGGCTGTCAGCATCAAGCAGTCTCACCGCCGGTTGCTGGAAGAGGCCTACGGGAAAGGCAACCTCGCCGTCTTCGACGAGGTCTGCGCCACCGGCTTCCGGGGACACGACCCGGTGGTCGGCGACACCGACCTCGACGGCGCACGCGCGTCCTGCCGCATGTACCGGGCGGCCTTCCCCGACCTCACGCTCACGTTCCTCGGCACGTACGGGGAGGGCGACACCGTGGTCACGCACTGGCGCATGACCGGCACCCACCGCGGCGCTCTCCTCGGCATCTCGCCCACGGGGACGCGCTGCACGGTCGAGGGGATCTCCCTCGCCAAGTTCAAGGGCGGCAAGATCGCCGAGGACTGGACGCAGTGGGATGCGCTCGGGCTGCTCCGCCAGCTCGGCGTCGCCCCCGCCCTGGAGCTCGAGCCTCGGGTCGGGACGGGTGCGTCGGAGCAGCAGCCGCACATGTGACGGGCGCGTTCACCTCTCGCGCGAGAGGTGAACACGTCGCGGTCGCCCGGCGCGAGCCTGCGCCAGCTCGCAGGCTTCGCGTCGGACCTCCGCCAGCCCCTCGCGCTCGCCGGCGCCGGCGCCTGCTGAGCCTTGCCGGGCGCGTCCCGGGCAGGAAACACGGCTGCCGCGGGAAGGTGCGCGCCGGAGCGCACCCCCATCGGTTCCATCGGCAGGACACTCAGCGAGCCGATCGCTCCAGGGATCGCGTCGCGCGCGAGCGCCGATCGCTCGCCGGCGACGAGCGCGCGAGGTGGCGGCCGGCGCCTCGGCTCGAGGTTCGCAGCTCGATCCCGCACCGCGTCTCGTCCGGTGAGGGGATCGCATGGGGGGTCGCGACTCGAGGTTCGGGTCGTGCTCTCATGTGAGCACGCTCGGGGTACGAGATGGACGCGCACGTGGACGATCGGGCACGCGACGAGGTCTTCGCGATCGGCGGGATCTTCGACCCGCTCGCGGCCTCGCGACTGTGCGTGCGGCTCGCCGAGCTGCCGCCGGGCACGTCCGTGGTGCTCGACTTCAGCCGAGTCCTCGAGGTGTCGGACCTGGCGCTGGCGGTGCTGGCCGTCGCGATCGCCGCGCCTCGTCGTCCGCGGGTCGTCCTGAGAGGCCTGAGGCACCACCAGGAGCGGATGCTGCAATACCTGGGGATCGACGAAGGGGTGCTCGACCGGCTGGGTCGCCACCCTTCACCCGCGCTCGCAGGGCAGGCCTAGCGAGCGGAATCGACGCGGGGAGCGCCGGCGGGAGCGCCGTTGCTCGCGTGGCTCATCGCTTCGAGCCGGTCGCCGTTCCTCGCGCCTGCCGCGCGAGGCCCTCGGCGCGAGACCAGAGCGCGGCCTTCGCGAGGCGGAGGCCGCGCTCGAGCTCGGGGGCCATCACCTCGACGACTGCGGCCGAGTTCTCGAGGACGTCGCGGAGCCACGACGTCGCGCCCTTCGGCGACCAGGCGGTCATCTCGGCTCCAGCCGCGTCGGAAGCTCGACCACGGAACCGCCCATCAACGACGAATTGCATGCGCAGATCATCATCGAGGGGGTGGCGACCCCGTGCCGGCCGAGGACAGTCGCTATGCCGTCTCCGCCTCGTGACGAGCCTCGGCGATCGCCCGCTCGAGAGCGCCGAGATCGGGCGGCTTCGCGACGTGAAGGTCGAAGCCAGCCGCCTTCGCTTGATCGATGTCGGCAGGCTGCGCGTATCCGCTGAGTGCAATCAACGTGGCGGAGCTCAGGTCAGGGTCGGCGCGCATCTCCCGAGCGACGTCGTACCCGTTCATGCCCGGTAACCCGATGTCGCAGAGCACGACGTCTGGCCTGAACGTGCGCGCCTTTTGAATGCCCTCCGTACCCGTGTAGGCCACGTCCACGGTGTGGCCACCCTGCTCCAGAGCTTCCTTCAGCGTCGCCGCCGCGTCGACGTTGTCCTCGACCACGAGGATGCGCCGAGCAGAAGGCGGCGCCGTCACATTCGAAGCCACAGCGTCGCGTGGTGACGTCCTTCTTTCCACAGGGATGCGCACGACGAAGGTGGCGCCGTGTCCAGGGCCCGCGCTGTGGACGCTCACGCTCCCTTGGTGCAGCTCGACCAGTCCCTTCACGAGGGCCAGGCCGAGGCCGAGCCCACCCGTGCTTCGTTCCAGCGTCTTCTCCGCCTGGACGAAGGGCTCGAACAGTGTCGGCAGCAACTCGGGGGCGATGCCGGGACCCGAGTCCTGAACCTCGATCTCGGCGAAGCGCTCATCGCCCCTCCGCACCGAGAGCGTGGTGCGGGAACCTCGCTGGGTGAACTTGGCGGCGTTCTGAAGCAAGTTGCCGATGATCTGGGTCAATCGAGCCGGATCGGCGTTCACGAAGAGGGGCTCGTCGGCGCCCGTCACCTCGAGCTCGAGGCCGTTGTTTCGGAACAGGTCCGCATAGTCCTGGGCGGCCTGGTTCGCCAGCGCCTGCAGGTGGACCCTCTCGCGTTGGAGGCGGACCTTGCCGCGCGCGATGCGCGTCACGTCGAGGAGGTCGTCCACCAGCCGTGTCAACTGGCGCGCCTGGCGGTCGATCGCTGCGAGCGCCCGACGCGCCTGATCGCTCCCCGCCTCGGCTCTGCCGAGGATGTGAACGCCGTTCAGGATCGGGGACAGTGGGTTACGGAGCTCATGGGACAGCACACCGAGGAACTCGTCCTTGCGTTGGTCTACTTCCTCGAGGCGCTGGTTGGCCAGTCGGAGCGCCTCTTCGCTCTCGCGCGTGGCGTCGGCGAAGCGCTGGAGGACCACCGCCTGGTCGCGAAGCTGAGCGGCGGATCGGCGTGCCTGCAGGTGCGCATCCCGGAACGATGCGCAGAGGAGGGCGACGGCGCCCGCGCCCACGAAGAAGAGCAGGGTGGCCGTCGCGGCCGGCCCCGAGAGGGAGAACTGTCGGTACGGAGGCACGAAGAGCCAGTTCGCGACGGTGCCGGCGAGCAGGACCGTCAACAAACCAGGCTTGCGTCCGCCGACCCACGCGACGAGCGCAACGCCGAAATAGAACAAGACGAAGGGAGCGATCGACGGTTCGGGCAGCAGCACGTACTGGACGAGCGCGGCGAAGCCCACCGCAACGGGAGCACTGCCGTAGCGCGCCAACCACCCCAGGGACGGAGGTGCTCGCGCGTCCCGGATGCGCAGGACGCGTCGCGCCCAGCTCGTCGCGCCTGGCTCGGAGGCCGACGAGGAGGGTCCTTCCGAGCGGGCTGCAGTCATGAGCGACCGCCGAACGAAGAGAGCTTCCGGAACTGCGGCGAGCGGGAGCCGTGCAGTCGCTCGGCCGCCAGAGGGACACATCTAACAGTGTTCTCTGCGCAGCGCGTGCAGAACCCAGACAGAAGAGCGAGCGTACGCACTCCAGTCGAGAACCCCTTGGGGTGGGCCAGCGCCGAAGAGGAGCCGCCGCGCCCGGTTCAGCGGCGGGACCATCGCATGCTCAGGTGTCACCGACGACGCGCCGGCCGCCCCAGCTCCGGTCCGCAGCACATCGACCGACAGTGTGAGGGTCAGCGAGCCCGGCTCGCACCGCTCGTGCGGGGAACGTCCGGTCCCGGTCGACCGCGCCGCGCGGGGCGGGCTCAGACGGAGCGCTTCCCCGCGTACGCCCGCGGGTCGAGCCCGTGGCGGTAGGCGACGCTGATCCGCGGCCCCGCGCGCGCGACCTTCGGGACGCAGTGCTCCCAGGCGCGGTGGGTCGTGCCGCCGCACACGAGGAGGTCCCCGCGCCCGAGCAGGAACGCCACGGACCGCCCGCCGCCCCGCGGCCGGAGCAGGAGCTTGCGCGGCTCGCCGAGCGACACGAGCGCGATGATCGGGTGCTCGATCTCCTTCACGATCCGGTCCGCGTGCCAGGCGACGCTGTCGCGGCCGTCGCGGTAGAGGTTGAACCCCGCGGAGTCGAGGAGGACGCCGTAGCGCGCGGAGAGCGACACGCGGATCTCGTCGAGCACGGCGGGCTCGAGCGGCGCGCCGGAGCCGAGGCTCCAGGGCGCGGTGAGGCGAGGCTCCACCACGCGGCGGTCGTACATCCAGCGCGTCCGCTCGCCCCAGGGCCGAGAGGCGATGACCTGCGCGAAGAGGGCGTCGGAGCCGCGCACCCAGCCGCGCGCCCAGTCGATCCAGCTCGTCGAGTCGAGGTGGAGCCGCTCCAGCGCCGAGTAGGAGCGGTCGAACCCCGTCGGCGCGCCGTCGAAGAGCGAGGGCTGGAAGGCGAGCGTCGGCGTCACGCGGCCTTCGTTAGCCGGCGCGCGCGGGCCGCGCACGCCGCCGCGGCGAGGCACGGGCCTGCCCGCCGGCCTGCCGCGGAGCCGAAGCTCGGGATGCCTGGAACACCAGATCATCATCCGCTGGCTGCTCCTCCCGGCGGGCCGACCTGCGGGACCACATCGGCGCGGGCGCGCGCCTGCACGCGCCGCTAGACTCGTGGCGGCCGGCGGATGCCGCCGCCGCGCCCGACGGGACGGCCGCGATGACCACGAGGACCCGGATCTACGCCGGGAGCTGCCACTGCGGCGCCGTCCGCTTCCGCTTCAGGAGCGAGGAGATCACCACCGGGTGCCGGTGCAACTGCTCGATCTGCGCGCGGAAGGGGGCGGTGATGTCCTCCCGCTACGTCCCGCCCGAGGACCTCGTCTCGCTCGAGGGGCTCGACGCGCTCAGCGTCTACCGCTTCGGCGACCGGCTCGTGAACCACTATTTCTGCCGGACCTGCGGGGTCTACCCGTTCCACGACGCGACGACCAACCCCGGCCACTACCGGGTGAACCTCGGCTGCGTCGAGGGGGTGGATCCCCTCGCGCTCGAGGTGAGCCTCCTCGACGGGCGGGCCTTCTAGGCGCGGGCCGCGCGGGGATCGCCTCCCGGTGCGCGCGCTACCTCGAGGCCAGGTGGTAGGTGAGCACCACCACCCCCGAGGCGAACGTGCGGGAGTCCGCCACCCGGGCACCTTTTCGGCGGAGGCCCGTGTCCCCGACCACGCCCGAGATGGGCGCACGCAGGTTCCAGCCCGCAGCACGGCCGTCCAAGCCTCGGCCGGGGCAGCGCGCCAGAAGACAGGAGGCGAGCGCGCGCTCACCCGACCTCGACGGAGAGAGACCATGGCGAAGACGATCGTGTTCATCCACGGGAACTTCGTGACCCGCCGCTGCTGGGACGGCTGGGTCGACCGCTTCGAGCGCCGCGGGCACACCTGCCTCGCCATCGCCTACCCGGGGCGCGACGAGCCCGTCGAGCGGCTCCGGCAGAAACCGTCTGATCCCTTCCTCGGCACGCTCACGATCGAGCAGGTCGTCGACCACCACGTCAGGCTGATCCGGGCCCTCGGCGAGAAGCCGATCGTCGTCGGCCACTCGTTCGGCGGGCTCCTCACGCAGCTCATGGTCCAGCGCGACCTCGCGGCCGCGGCGGTTGCGATCGACTCGGTGCCGCCGCAAGGCGTCGTGCCCCTCTCCTGGCCGTTCTTCAAGTCCACCTTCCCCGTGATCAACCCCTTCGTCTCCGCGTCGCGGCCGTACCTCATGTCCTTCAAGCACTTCCAGTACGCGTTCGTGAACGACCTCCCGCTGGCGGAGCAGCGCGCGGCCTACGAGGCGCACGTCGTGCCGGAGTCCCGCCGCCTCGCGCGCGGCGGCCTCTCTCGCGCGGCGCGGATCGACTTCGCGCGGCCGCACGCGCCGCTGCTGCTGATCGCGGGAGAGAAGGACCAGATCATGCCGGCGTCGCTCAACCGGAAGAACCATGGGCGTTACCGCAGGTCGCCGTCGGTGACCGAGCTCAAGCAGTTCGCCCGGCGCGGGCACTACTCGATCATCGCCGGCCCGGGCTGGGAGGACGTCGCGGACTACGCGATCGAGTGGGCGAACCGCACCACGACGGTCCGCGGCGCCGCCGGCCGCGCCGGCGAGCGGAGGGGCACCCGCGGCGTCGCCGACGCCGGGACCGGCGCGCCCGGCGTGGGCCGCGACGGGAGCGTCCCCCCGCCGGCGGACCGCTGAGCCGGGTGCGGACCGACGCAGGTCACCCGCGAGGCCATCCGACGGCACGGCGAGCGCCATCCGGCGAGGGCGATCGCCCGCTGCTGACCGACGTCGCCCCGATCGACGCCGTGCTGGACGCCCACGCCGAGGCGCTGGGCCGCGATCGCGCCGGCTACGGGAACCACGCCTACCGCGTGACGAACCTCTGCGCGGCGCTCGCCCCGCTCGACGCGGAGGAGCTCGAGAAGGTGGCAATCGCCGCGGCGTTCCACGACCTCGGAATCTGGACGGCGGGCACGTTCGACTACCTGCGGCCGTCGAGCCGGCTCGCCGTGGAGCACCTCCTCGAGGTGGGCAGGCTCCGGTGGGCGGACGAGCTCGAGGCGATGGTCCTCGCGCACCACAAGATCTCGCCGCACCGGGGGCGCCCGCTCGTGGAGCTGTTCCGGAGGGCGGACTGGGTGGACGTGTCGAGGGGGCTCTTCACGTTCGGGCTGCCGCGCAGGTTCCTCGCCCGCGTCTTCTCGGCGTGGCCGAGCGCGGGCTTCCACCGGCGGCTCGTCCAGCTGACGCTGGAGCGCACGCGGACGCACCCGTGGAGCCCGTTGCCGATGGTGAGGCTCTGAGGCCCTGCGGCGCCTGCCCGCACGCAGGGTGAGTCGGGAGGGCGGACGTCCGCTCTATTCGGCCCTCCTACGGAGCGCCGGCGGCGGCGCGCACTCGAGGACGAGCGGGGTCCCGTCGAGCGGGTGGTCGAGCTCGAGCCGATGGGCGTGGAGCAGGTACCCCGGATCGCCGGGCAGGGCCCGCGTCCCGGCGAGCGGCACGCCGCCCTCGCCGAAGAGCGGATCGCCCACCAGCGGGTGTCCGGCGTGCGCCAGGTGGATCCGGATCTGGTGCGGCCGGCCGGTCTCGATCTCCACCTCCACGAGCGCGCTCGGGGGCCCGCCCTCGCCGCCGCGCCGCTCGAGCACGCGCACGTGGCTCGTCGCCGAGCGGCCGCCGGCGTCGGCGGCGTGGACGCTCCCGAGCAGGGGGTGGGGCACCACCCCGATGGTCGCGTCCACCTGGAACGCGTCGCGTGCGGGGTGCCCGGAGCAGAGGGCGCGATAGAGCTTGCGGACCCGCGGACCCTGGAAGGCCGCCTGGACGCGAGCGGCGGCGGCGGCCGTCCGCGCGAAGAGCACCACGCCCGAGGTGTCGCGCCCGAGCCGGTGCATGGGGCTCGCCTCGGGCGCCCGCCGGCGCACCACGGCGAGGAGCGTGTGGTCGAGGTAGAGGCCGGCGCCCGGCAGGGTCGGCAGCCCGCGCGGCTTGGCCACGGCGAGGAGCAGGGCGTCCTCGTGGAGCACGGCGGCGCCGAGGGGCACCGGGGGCTCGATCCACGGGGGGCGGTCCCACGAGAGGCACTGACCGGCGCGCAGCCGCACGTCGACGCCGGTGGGCGCGCCGTCGAGCTTCACCTCTCCGCGGGCGATCCGCTCACGCCACTCGGCCGCATCGGCGCGCCGGAAGCGCTCGCCGAGGTGCGCGAGCACGGCGCGGCCCGCGCCGGCGGCGCCGATCAGCTCCCGGTACGTGTGCCCCCGATTCATCGCCACGCCGCTCCCCTTGCCGATGCCGGCGCTTCCGACCGCGGGCTGCGGGCAGCCGGCGCAGCGGACCCGAGCCCGGCGGCTCGCGCCTCGCCGGGCCCGGCCGGACGGGCAGGCTCCGCGGCCGCCGGGCGCCGGGGAGTATAGGAGATCGGCGCAGCGGCGAGCCCGGACCCGAACCCTGGGGAGCCACGTGAGCCTGTCGGCACGCTCCGAGGACGAGCGGAACCATTACCAGCAGCGGCTGGCGCTGACCTACCAGGTGGGGTTCGCGCTGAGCGCCTTCTTCCTCGCCGGCAACCTCGTCTCGCGCGGCGTGGTCGAGGGCGACGTGCTCGGCGCGCTCCGCAGCAAGGCGTTCCACGTCGCTGGGACCGTCCTGCTCGGCGGCGTCTGGGCGTGGCTCCGGCGGCGCAAGGTCGCCTACGGCCTCCTCCACCTCGTGGACATGGCGCTGGTCCTCGTGCTGACGCTGCTGCTCTCGATCAGCTCGGCGCTCCACTACGAGGTCCGCGCGGTCTCGGTCTACCAGCTCGCGCTCGTCCCCGGGCTCGTCCTCATGATCCGCGCCGTCGTCGTGCCGAGCACGGCGCGGCGCACGCTCCTCCTCGGCCTCGCCGCGGCGGCCATCGCGACCTCGTTCTTCTTCCTCTCGGCGTTCCACCCGCGCTGGCCGATGGTCCAGCGGGAGGACCCGGCCTGGCCGCTGCCGTACCAGCTCACCGCCTTCACGCTGTGGCTCGGGGCGTACATCGCGCTCGCCACGGTCGCCTCGCGCGTCATCTACCACCTGCGCCGCGAGGTGCGCGCCGCCCGCAAGCTCGGCCAGTACGTCCTCGGCGACAAGCTCGGCGAGGGCGGCATGGGGATCGTGTTCCGCGCCACGCACGCGCTCCTGCGCCGCGAGACCGCCCTGAAGCTCCTGCCGCCCGACCGGGTGGACCCCGCCACCATCCGCCGGTTCGAGCGCGAGGTGGTGGAGACCGCGCGCCTGAGCCACCCCAACACGGTCGCCATCTACGACTACGGCCACACGCCGGACGGCGTCTTCTACTACGCGATGGAGTACCTCGACGGCCTCACCCTCGGTGAGCTCGTCGCGGGCGAGGGGCCCCTGCCGCCGGGGCGCGTGGTGGCGCTGCTCGCGCAGGTGTGCGCGTCGCTCGACGAGGCGCACACGATGGGGCTCGTGCACCGGGACATCAAGCCGGCCAACGTGATGGTCATCGGGCACACCTCCGCCTACGACCTCGTGAAGGTGCTCGACTTCGGGCTCGTGAAGAGCCGCGCGCCGCTCGACGGCGGCGCCTCCCTGACGACCGCCGGGCTGATCACCGGGACGCCGCTCTACATGGCCCCCGAGATGATCGCGAGCCCCGACGCCGCCGACCCGCGGAGCGACCTCTACGCGGTCGCGGCCGTCGGCTACTACCTGCTGGCCGGCCGGCACGTCTTCGAGGGCGGCTCGGCCGTCGAGATCTACGCCGCGCACCTGCACCGGACGCCCGTCGCGCCGAGCGCGCGGCTCGGCCGGCCGCTGCCGCCGGCGCTCGAGGCCCTCATCCTGCGCGGGCTCGCGAAGTCCCCGGCCGAGCGGCCGCCGAGCGCGGCGGCGTTCCGGGAGGCGCTGCAGCGCTGCGGCGTCGAGCCGTGGACCGAGGCGGACGCGCGCGCGTGGTGGCGGACCCGCGGCGAGCGGGTGCGCCGCCAGGAGTCCTCGGGCGGGCTCGTGGACGGCCCGACGATCACCGTGGTGCGGGATCGCGATGCCGGGTGAGCGTCACCTCGCGGCGGCGGCGCCGGACGCGCGCGGCAACGCGGTCCCCCGCGCCGCGCTGCTGCTCGTGGTGGCGTGCGCCGCCTGCGGGGGCGGCTGCCGGGAGCGCGCGAGCCCGCGGGGGGCCCCGCGCCCCTCGGCGGCGGAGGCGCCGTCCGAGGCGGCGGAGCGGGAGGCGATGGTAAGCGACCAGCTCGCGGCCCGCGGGATCCGGGACGGGCGCGTGCTCGAGGCGATGCGGGCGGTGCCGCGCCACCGGTTCGTCTCCGAGGCGCTCCGGCCCATGGCCTACGCGGACACGCCGCTCCCCATCGGGCGCGGCCAGACGATCAGCCAGCCGTACATCGTCGCGTTCATGGCGGAGGCGCTCCGCCTGCGGGGGAAGGAGCGCGTCCTCGAGGTGGGCTCGGGCTCGGGCTACGCGGCCGCGGTGCTCTCCCTGCTCGGCGCGGAGGTATACGGCATCGAGCTCGAGCAGGAGCTGCACGACCGGAGCGTCGCCACCCTCCGCGAGCTCCCCTACCCGAACGTCCACCTGCGCGCGGGCGACGGGTTCCGCGGCTGGCCGGAGGCGGCGCCGTTCGACGCCATCGTCCTGAGCTGCGCGGCCGAGCGGATCCCCGAGCCGCTCTGGCAGCAGCTCGCCGAGGGCGGGCGGCTGCTCTACCCGAGGGGGAGCGCCGACGAGATCCAGGACCTCGTGCTCGTCACGAAGACGCGCGAGGGGCCGCGCGAGGAGCGGCTCGTGCCGGTGAGCTTCGTCCCCCTGCGGCGCCCTCGGTAGACGCACCGGCAGGGCGCGCCTCGCGGACGGGCCGCGACGACGTCCGCCCCCGGAGGCGGGGCGGGCGGCGATCTTGGTACGATGCAGCCCGTGCTGCGTGGCGCGGGGCGACCGCGCGGCGCGAGGAGGGCTCTCCCATGGGCGTGGCGCTGCAGCTCACCGAGGCCCTCGCCGTCTTCCTCGTCATCTTCTACCTGTACTGCCGGTCTCCGGCGTTCCGTCCGCTCAAGCCCGACTGGCCGCGCCCACGCGGCAAGGTCCGCCTGTACCTCGTCTTCACCGGGATCGCGATCCTCGGGAACTACCTCGGCGTGCCGGTGGTCGGCGGCGAGGCGATCGTGAACGCGCGGGCGGTGGGCGCGACCCTCGCCGGCCTGCTCGGCGGGCCGATCCTGGGCCTGCTGGTCGGGGCGAGCGCCGGCGTGCACCGCGTCACGGCCATGAGCGGCGCGGCGGCGCTGGCGGGGGCGGTCGCCACGACGCTCGAGGGGGGGCTGGCCGGGCTGGTGCACCTCGCCCTCAAGCGGCGGCCGGAGCTGCTCATGACGCCCTGGGTCGCCCTCGTGACGACGCTGGTCGGCGAGATCCTGCACATGGGCATCGTCCTGGTCCTCTCCGGTCCGCGCGAGCAGGCGGTGGAGATCGTGCGGGCGATCGCCGCCCCCATGGTGATCGCGAACCCCATCGGCGCGGCGCTCTTCATGCTGGTGCTCCTCGAGCGCCAGCGCGATCAGGACCGGGTCGCCGCCGCGTCGTCGGAGCGGGCCCTCAAGGTCGCCGATCGGACCCTCCGCCTCCTCGCGCGCGGGGTGTCCCCCGAGATCGCCCGGGACCTCGCGCAGATCATCAAGGAGGAGACCGGCGTCGGCGCCGTGGGCGTCACCGACACCGCGCGGGTCCTCGGGTGGGCGGGCATGGGCGGGGACCACCACCTCCTCGGCAGCCCGATCTCCTCGCCCTACACGCGCCAGTCGATCGCCGAGAACGCCGTGGTCTTCGCGGACGGCGTGCGGCAGACGTACGACTGCACCGTGTCGCCCGCCTGCGCGCTCAACTCGGTCGTCATCGCACCGCTGCAGGTCGACGGCGTGGTGGTGGGGACGGTGCAGCTCTTCGAGCCCCGCGGGCGCCGCTTCCTGAACATGAACAAGTCGCTCGGCGAGGGGCTCGGCGCGCTGCTCTCGAGCCAGCTCCTCATCGCGCGGTACCAGGAGCAGAAGAGCCTCCTCGTGATGTCGGAGCTGAAGCTCGTCCAGGCGCAGGTGAACCCGCACTTCCTGTTCAACGCGCTCAACACCATCATCGCGATCCTCCGGCGGGACTCGGGGCGCGCCCGCGAGCTCCTCATCCACCTGTCGCAGTTCTTCCGCAAGAACCTGAAGCGCACGAGCGACGTCTCGACGCTGGCGGAGGAGCTCGAGCACGTGGGCGCCTACCTGGAGATCGAGAAGGCGCGCTTCGAGGAGCGCCTGGTGGTCGAGACCGAGATCGACCCGGCCCTGCTCGCCCTGAAGATGCCGGCGTTCACGCTGCAGCCGCTCGTGGAGAACGCCTTCAAGCACGGCCTGTCGACGGTCCTCGGCGAGGCGCGCGCCACCATCCGCGCGTTCCGGCGCGACGGCGCCGCCGTGGTGGAGATCGAGGACAACGCCGGCACGTGGGTCGAGCCGCTCGAGAAGGCCGGCCTCGGCATGCAGATCGTCGACAAGCGCGTGAAGAACCTGTACGGGGACGGGTTCGGGCTCGCCGTGAGCTGCGTGCCCCAGGAGCTCACGCGCGTCACCCTCCGCCTGCCGTCCCCCGGAGTCGCCGCATGATGCGAGCCCTCGTGGTCGACGACGAGCCGAACGCGTGCGCGGAGCTCGAGGCGCTCCTCGTCGAGACCGGCGCCTTCGAGGTGGTCGGGCAGTGCGGCAACGCCATCGAGGGGCTCGCGGCGATCAGGCGGGAGCGGCCGGAGGTCGTGTTCCTGGACGTGCAGATGCCGGCCATCTCGGGGCTCGAGCTCCTCTCGATGATCGACGACGACGAGCTCCCGATCGTCGTCTTCGTCACCGCCCACGACGAGTACGCGCTGCGGGCGTTCGAGGAGCGCGCGGTCGACTACCTGCTGAAGCCCATCTCCCGCGAGCGGCTCGCGAAGACGGTGGACCGGCTCGAGCGGCTCTCCGGCGCGGCGCCCCGGGTGACCTACCCGCGGGCGGAGATCCGCCGGGTCCCGTGCGTCTCGGGGAAGGCGATGAAGCTCGTGGACCTCGCGGACGTGGAGTTCGCGCGCTCGAGCGAGGCGGGCGTGTACGTCGTGTCGGCGAGGGGGGAGCTGTTCACCGAGCTCACGCTCCGGGTGCTCGAGGAGCGTGCCGGGCTGGTCCGCTGCCACAAGCAGTTCCTCGTGAACCTCGACCAGATCGACGAGATCCGGGTCGAGGACGGGCTCGGCGCCATCCGGACGCGCTCCGGCAAGCACGTGCCCGTGAGCCGGCGCCACCTCGCGAGGCTCCGGCAGCGGCTGCACATCTGACCTTTCGCAGGAAGGAGCGCCCCGTGGCCGGCCCGCGCCGGTGAGCGGGGAGCCCCGCGAGCCGCTGGCGCCCCGCGCGCGGCGGCGCTACGTCCGCGCCCCATGGTCCGCCCGCTCTTCCTCCTCGCGCCCGGCGCGGGGGCGCCGTCCACCTCGGCGTGGATGCGGCGCTGGGCGGCGCACCTCGCGAGGCTCGGCGAGGTGGTCCCGCTCGACTACCCGTACCGGCTCGCCGGGCGGAAGAGCCCGGACCGGCTGCCGGTCCTCGTCACGGCGCACCGCGCGGCGCTCGCGGCCGCGCGCGCCGGTCACGGCGGGCCGGTGGTGCTCGCCGGAAAGTCGATGGGCGGGAGGATCGGCTGCCACGTCGCGCTGGAGGAGGAGGTCGCGGCGATCGTGTGCCTCGGCTACCCGCTCCGCGGGGCGCGCGGCGACCTGCGGAGCGAGGTGCTCCTCGCGCTCCGCACGCCGGTGCTCTTCGTCCAGGGGACGGCCGACGCGCTCTGCCCGCTCGACGCGCTCGAGCGCGTGCGCGGCGAGCTGCGCGCTGCGAGCGCGCTGCACGTCGTCGAGGGCGGGAACCACTCGCTCGAGGTCGGCAAGCGGGCGCTCGCGGCGCGCGGCGAGACGCAGGACGACGTCGAGGCCCGGGCGCTCGCGGCGATCGAGGTCTTCCTCGATGCGCACGTCCGGAGCGGCCCGCGCGGACGCGCGCGGCGCGGGCCCTCCGGCGCGTGAGCGCTCCTGGGTGGCGCTCCTGGGCCCTCGGGGACGCGGGCGGACCGTGCGAGGGCTTCGCCCTCCGGAGCTCTCGGCGCCGGGCGCAGGCCCGCGTCCGGGTCCGTGCGGCCGAACGTCGACGTCGTCCCGGCGCCCTGCTAGCGTCTCGGCGCTCGCGCTCGCGAGCTCTCGAGGAAGCGTGCCGGACACGTCCGGGACAGCCACGGCGCAGGCGACGGGCGACGGCGAAGCCCGCGTGGAGGCGCTCGTCCGCGCCGAGCGCGTGCGCGCGCTCTTCGACCGGAACGCCATCGCGCAGGCGACCGTCTTCCTGAACTCCGCGATCGTGGTCGTGGTCCTGTGGGGCCACGCGTCGTCGGCGCGGCTCGTCGTCTGGGCGGGCGCGCTGTGGCTGGTCGCGGCGGCCAGGCTCGCCCTGGGCGCCCGGTTCCGCCGCTCCGCGCAGGCGCCGGGCGCGCCGGATGCGTCGGACGTGTCGGAGCGCTGGTCCCGGTGGTTCACGGTGGGCGCGGCCGTGAACGGCGTGATCTGGGGATCGGCGCCGCTCCTCCTCGTGGCGGCCGACGGGGTGCCGCTCGCGTACCTCATCTTCCTCGCGTTCGTGCTCGGCGGCATGGCGGCGGGCGGGGCGCTCAGCAACGCGAGCCGCCAGTCCGCGTTCCTCGCCTTCACCATCCCCGCGCTGCTGCCCATGGTGGTGATGCTCGTCGCCGGCGGCGACCGGCTCCGGATCGCCATGGGCGTCCTGGTCGCGACGTTCGGGATCGCGGTCTCCGCGATCTCGCGGTCCGGAGGGCGGGCCCTCGAGGAGGCGGTGCGGCTCCGCTTCGCCAACGCGGAGCTGGCCGGCGGGCTCGCCGCCCTGAACGCGGAGCTCGAGGGGCGCGTGGCCGAGCGGACCGCCCAGCTCGAGGCGGTCGGGGCGCGCAAGCGCGACGCGGAGCGGCAGCTGGCGAGCTCGGCCCGGCTCGCGATGCTCGGGACGCTCGCGGCCGGCGTGGCGCACGAGATCAACAACCCGCTCACCTACCTCAAGTCGAACCTGAGCTTCGTCCGCGAGGAGCTCGTCCGGCTCGGCGCCACGCCGGCCGCGCTCGACGAGGCGCTCGCCGACGCCGCCGACGGCGTCGAGCGGGTGCGGGGGATCGTGCGGCACCTCATGGCGCTCTCCCAGATCGAGCCGACCCGCGATCTGCAGCCGGTGGAGCTGCACGCCGTCCTCGACCAGTGCGTGGAGATGGCTCGCCGGGACATCCAGGCCAGGGCCCGGCTGCGCCGCGAGTACGGCGAGATCCCGCCGGTGTGGGGGGACCGGACGCAGCTCGTGCAGGTGTTCCTGAACCTCCTCGTCAACGCCGCGCAGGCGGTGCCCGACGGCACTCCCGACCGGCACGAGATCCGCGTCGCCACGCGCCTCGACCCGGACAGCGCGAAGGTGGTGGTCGAGGTGTCCGACACCGGCGCCGGCATCCCGCCGGCGAACCTCGACCGGATCTGGGAGCCCTTCTTCACGACGAAGCCGGTCGAGCAGGGCATCGGGCTCGGCCTCTCGATCTGCCGGAGCCTCGTCGGCGCGATCGGTGGGACCATCGCGGTGCGGAGCCGCGAAGGCGCCGGGAGCACCTTCACCGTGTGCCTCAAAGAGGCGCCAGGCGGCTCGGTCGCGGCGCTCAAGGGGCGGCCCGCGCCGAACGGTTGACGAAGCGCTCCGTCCGTCGGAATCGTCTGCGGGGAGCCGAGCGTGGAGCAGCCGAGGCGCATCGGTACGTTCCGGATCTCGCCGCAGGGCGAGCTCCTGTTCGTCGACGACACGGCGGCCCGCATCGCGGGCCACGCCTCCCCCACGTCCGTCCGGGCGGGCGCCACGTCGCCGTTCTCCGACGCCGAGGGCCGCGTTCGCGCGCGCGGCCGGGAGGGCGAGCCCACCGCCTTCGAGCAGGAGTGGCGAGGCCCGTCCGGCGAGCGGCGGTGCGCGCGCGTGATCCTGTGGCCGGCCCGCTCGTCCGCCGGCGAGGTCGAGCACTTCGACGGCGTCGTCGAGGAGCTCGAGCCCCGGGCGTCCCTCGACCCCGCCTCGTCGATGGGCTTCGTCGCGAGCCTGATGGAGGGGCTGCCGAACCCGGTGTTCGTGAAGGACGAGCAGCACCGCTGGGTGCTCCTCAACGCGGCGCTCTGCCGGTTCATGGGACACGAGCGGGGCGAGCTGCTCGGGAAGTCCGACTTCGACTACTTCCCGCCCGAGGAGGCCCGCGTCTTCTGGGCCAAGGACGACGAGGTCTTCGCCGGCGGCGGCGTGAACGAGAACGAGGAGCAGTTCACCGACGCGTCGGGGCGGACGCACGTCATCATCACGCGGAAGACGCTGCACGTGGACGAGCAGGGGCGGCGGTTCCTGCTCGGCGTCATCACCGACATCACCGCGCTGCGCGAGGCCACCGAGCAGCTCCGTGCGTCTCGCGACCTCCTCGAGGAGCGGGTGCGGCAGCGCACGGCGGAGCTGACCGAGGCGAACGAGCGGCTCCGGGACGAGGACGCGCAGCGGGCGGCCTTCCTGAACGTGCTCGGGCACGAGCTGCGCAACCCGATCTCCGCGATCCGGACGAGCGCCTACGTCATGGAGCGGGCGCCCCCGGAGGCGGCGTCCGCGGTGCGGGCGCGCGAGGTGGTGGCGCGGCAGGTCCAGCACCTCATGCGCCTGTGCGACGACCTCCTCGACGTCGCCCGGCTGGCGCACGGCAAGCTGGAGCTGCACCGCCAGGTCCTCGAGCTCGCCCCGGTCGTCCGGGTCATCTGCGACGACCAGCGGGCGCTCTTCGAGGCGAAGGGGATCGGACTCGCCTTCGAGGGGGGCCCGGCGATCCTGGTGGACGTGGACGTGACGCGCCTCACCCAGACCCTCGGCAACGTGCTCCACAACGCGCTCAAGTTCACGCCGCCGGGCGGCCGCGTCGACTTGCGGGTGCGAAGGGTCCAGGCCACGGCGGAGGTCGTGGTCCGGGACACCGGCGTCGGGATGGAGCCCGCCGACGTGGCGCGCATGTTCGAGCCGTTCGTCCAGTCCGGGAGCCCGCACGCCCGCGCGCACGGGGGCCTCGGCCTGGGGCTCGCGCTCGCGCGGGGGCTCGTCGAGGCGCAGGGGGGCCAGATGACGGCCCGCAGCGAAGGGCCGGGGCTCGGGCTCGAGGTCGCCGTCAGGTTCCCGCTGGCCGCGCCGGCGCGACACGCCGAGACGCCGCGCGCCGCGGCGCCGCCGCGCCGGGACCTCAGCGTCGTGGTGATCGACGACAACGGCGACGTGCGCGACACGCTCGCCGATCTCCTGCGCCTCGAGGGGCATCGCGTGCACGTCGCCGCCGACGGGCGCTCCGGCGTGGAGCTCGTGAGGACCGTCCGGCCCGACGCGGTCCTCTGCGACCTCGGCCTGCCCGACATGGACGGCTGCGACGTCGCACGAGCGGTGCGGTCGGACGCGGCAATCGCCGGCACCGCGCTCATCGCCCTGAGCGGCTTCGCTCATCCGGACGACGTCCAGCGCGCGCAGGACGCGGGCTTCGACGCCCACCTGCTCAAGCCGCCGTCGATCGACGAGCTGGGCGAGGCGCTCGCCCGGGCCGCGGGGCTGCATCGCTGACCGGGCGGCGTCCTGCCCGGCGTGCGCGCGAGGTGCGCGCGGCCTCGCGCCTGCGCGACCCACGCGACGACGGCGACGCGAGCACGCCCCTCCGCTCCGCGCTCCGGCCGGGCTCCCGGCGCGGGTCGAGCCCGCCGGCGGCCGACCCGCTCGCCGGGACGCCTCCTTCGCGGCCTCGACCGGGGAGCGCCGCCGGGCAATCTTCCAGCGCGTGACGCCACCGCAGGACAGGGCAGCCGCGCGGATCCTGCGCACGTACGTCGTCCTCACCTTGCTCTCGACGTTCGCGTCGTCGTTCATCTGGGGCATCAACACGCTCTTCCTGCTCGACGCCGGGCTCACCATCACGCAGGCGTTCGCCGCCAACGCGTTCTTCACCGCCGGACAGGTGATCTTCGAGGTGCCCACGGGGGTGGTGGCCGACACGCGGGGCAGGCGGACGTCGTACCTGCTCGGCGCCGCGACGCTCTTCGGCTCGACGCTCCTCTACCTGCTGATGTGGCGCGTCCACGGGCCGTTCTGGGGCTGGGCGCTGAGCTCGGTGCTGCTCGGGCTCGGCTTCACCTTCTTCTCGGGCGCCACGGAGGCGTGGCTGGTGGACGCGCTCCAGGCGACGCGCTACGCGGGCACCCTCGAGTCGGCGTTCGCGAGGGGGCAGGTCGCCGAGGGCGCCGGGATGCTGACCGGCACGATCGCCGGCGGGGTCGTCGCCCAGAACACGAACCTCGGGGTGCCGTACGCGCTGCGGGCCGCGGCCCTGGCGCTCACCTTCCTCGTGGCGTTCGTCGCCATGCGCGACGTCGGCTTCACGCCGAGGCGCAGCGCCTCCGTCGCCGAGGCGGTGCGCGACGTGCTCCGCGCCTCGCTCGACCGCGGGCTCCGGAACCCTCCCGTACGCTGGGTGATGCTCGCCGGGCTCGTGAACGGGGGCGTCCCGATCTATGCGTTCTACGCCATGCAGCCGTTCCTGCTCGAGCTCCACGGCCGCCGCGGCTCGTACGCCATCGCGGGCCTGGCGGCCGCGATCGTGGCCGCCGCGCAGATCCTCGGCGCCTGGCTCGTGCCCCTCGCCCGCAAGGCCTTTCGCCGGCGGACCTCGGCGCTGATGTTCGCGTCCCTCGCGAGCGCGGCGAGCCTCCTCGCCATCGGCCTGTCCGCTCGGTTCTGGGTGGCGCTCGCGCTCCTGGCGGGCTGGGCGATCGTCTTCGCCGCGACCGCGCCCATCCGCCAGGCCTTCCTGAACGAGCTCATCCCCTCGGCCCAGCGGGCCACGGTGCTGTCGTTCGACAACCTGCTGGTCTCGGCGGGCGGCGTGGTGACGCAACCCGCGCTCGGGAGGGCGGCGGACGCATGGGGTTACCCGGCCTCGTACGTCGCAGCCGCCGGCGTCGAGCTGCTCGCGCTGCCGCTCGTCTGGCTCGCCCGCCGGGAGCGCGCCCCGTCGGATCCCATCGGGGCCCCGCCGGCCAGCGGGGGCGCGTAGGCGATGGCGCGCGCGCGAGCTCCCGGTCAGCGCGCCCCCGCGGCGCGGCGCGCCTGGCCGTTGCCGTCGGCGCCCGGGGCGCGCATCTCCAGGGGCGATGATGTTTCGAGAGGAGGCCGGGCGTGGCGTCGGAGAGAGCCGGTGCGGTGCACGTGCGATCGACCCCTGCGAGCCGCGGGCTGGCGCTGCTCGCCGGCGCGGCGCTGCTCGCCGCACCCTCGGCCTCGGGAACCCCCGCCGGCGAGGCGGCGGGCGGGCGCGCTCCGCGCGAGGAGCGGAAGCCCGACGTGCCGTACGAGCCGACCCCGCCCGAGGTCGTCCGCACGATGCTGCTGCTCGCGGAGGTGAAGCCGGGCGACGTGGTCTACGACCTCGGCTGCGGCGACGGCCGCATCGTGGTGGAGGCGGCGAGGCTCGGCGCGCGCGGGGTCGGCGTGGACATCGACCCGGAGCGGATCCGGGAGGCACGCGCGAACGTGCGCGCAGCCGGCGTCGAGGAGCGGGTCGAGCTCAGGCAGGGCGACCTGTTCGAGACGGACCTGAGCCCCGCGACCGTCGTGACGCTCTTCCTGTGGCCCCACGTGAACCTGAAGCTCCGGCCCCGGCTGCTCGCGCAGCTCCGTCCCGGGGCCCGCGTCGTCTCGTACTGGCACGACATGGGAGACTGGAAGCCCGAGCGGACGGTCGAGACCGCCCGCGCGCGGGTCTACCTCTGGATCGTGCCGGAGCGGGCGCCGCCGCGCTGATCGCTAGAGGTGCGCGGCGCGCTCGCCCACGACCGTGACGGTCGGCGCGTCGAGGAGGTCGAGCGCGGGCGCCTCGCTGCGCAGCGCCCGCTCGCCGTGCGTGCGCCACCACGCGCGCGCGTCCTCCTGCGTCCAGCGCGGGACGTCGAGGCGCAGAAGCGCGTCGCGGAACGCCGCCGCGCTCGGCGGGCGGTCGGCCGGGGACTTGGCGAGCCCTCGCAGGAGGAGGGACTCGAGCTCCGCCGGCACCGGCGCGCCGAGCCGCTCCGCGATGGGCACCGGGGCGGCGTGCAGGTGGGCGGCGAGGAGCTCCGCCACCGAGGAGCCCGCGAAGACGTGCTGGCCGGTGAGCATGAAGTAGCTGATGGCGGCGACCGACGGTCGGCCTCCGACGGTCGGCCTATACTCCTTCGCCTTGGGCGCAGGGTTCTCACGTCCCATTCGGTTCGGAGACGCCCGGGTCGGGTTCGCGACCGTGGGTGCCGCCGCGCTGGTCGCCCAGCAGGTCGTCGGCAAGGCGCTCCGCGACACGCTCTTCCTCGGCGCCTTCGCCGTCGAGCGGCTGCCCTACGCGATGATCGGCGCTGCGGTGCTCTCCGGCGCGCTGGTGCTCGGGCTGTCGCGCGCGGCGGTCGCGCGCACGCCGAGGCGCGTCGCCCGCGGCGCGCTCCTCTCGTCGGCGGCGCTCTTCCTCCTCGCCTGGGCGGTCTCCGGCGACTCGCCCCGCGCCGCCGCGGTGGTCACGTACCTCCACGCGGGCGCGCTGAGCGCCGCCTCCGTCTCGGTCTTCTGGTCGCTCGTCTCCGAGTCGTTCGACCCGTACACCGCGCGGGCGTCGGTCCCGCGCATCATGGCCGGCGCGACCCTCGGAGGCGTGCTCGGGGGGCTCGTCACGTGGTGGGCGGCGGCGTGGGTCGAGCCGCGGCACCTCCTGCCGCTCGGCGCGGCGCTCAACCTCGTGAGCCTCGCGGCCGTGGCCCGGCTCGGTGGCGTCGCGCCGCGTGCCCCGGCCGCGGAGGCCGTCTCGTGGCGATCCCTCACGCGGGAGCTCCCCTACCTGCGCTCCGTCGCGCTCCTCGTCCTCGCAGGGGCGATCACGCAGGCCGTGCTCGACTACGTCCTCTCGTCGACCGCGGTCTCGGCCCTCGGCAAGGGCGAGCGGCTCCTGTCCTTCTTCGCGCTGTTCCAGACGGGCGTGGGTCTCCTGTCGTTCCTCGTCCAGGTGAGCGTGAGCCGGGGCCTGCTCGAGCGCTTCGGCGTGGGCCCCGTCCTCGGCGCCTCGCCGGCGGTCCTCCTCGCGGGCGTGGTCGGCGCGGTCTTCGCACAGCCGCTCGCCGCGGCGGTGCTCCTGCGCGGCACGGACGGCATCCTGGGCGCGTCGCTCCACCGGTCCGCGTACGAGGTCCTCTTCGCGCCCCTCGAGCCGCGCCGGCGGCGGGCGTCGAAGCCGTTCCTCGACGTCGGCTTCGACCGGCTCGGGATGCTGCTCGGGAGCGGGCTCGTGGCGGCCGTCGTCGCGTCGGGCGGCCGCGCGAAGCCGGTGTTCCTCGGCGTCGTGGCGGCGCTGGCCGTGGTGCGCGTGCTCCTCACGCCCCGGCTCCAGGCCGGCTACCGGCGCTCGCTCGCGGACGGCCTGCGCAGGGGGAAGCTCGCGCTCTCGGGCGTCGGCGTGCTGGACCGCGGGACGGTGGGGTCGCTCTCGCAGGCCGCGGGAGCGCTGGACCGGCCCGCGCTCCTCGAGGAGATCGAGCGGCTCCGGGTGGAGCGGGCGAGCGCGCCGCCGCCGGGGGAGGGCGGGGCCCGGCTGTCGATCGCGGCGTTCGAGCTCCCCGTCGGCCCCGAGCTGCTCGGGGGCGACGCGGGCGCGGCGGCGGCCGGTGACGACGTGGTCGCCTCGCTCGTCGAGCTCCGCTCGGGCGACGCCGGGCGCGCGGCGGCCGTGCTGCGGAGGCGCCGCACGGAGCCGCTGCTCGCGCCCCAGGTCGTCGAGCTGCTCGCGGACGACCGCGTCGCGCGCGACGCGGCGGACTGGCTGACCGCGCAGGAGCCGCCGCCGGTCGGGCTGCTCGCGGATGGGCTGCTCGCGACGCGGCTGTCGGAGCAGGCCCGCCGCCGCATCGCGCGCCTGCTCGGCAAGATCGACGACCCGCGCGCGGCGGAGGCGCTCCTCGCGGCGCTCCCCGGGGCGCCCAAGGCCGTCCGCCCGGGCCTCGCCCATGCCCTCGCACGGTCGGCCTCGCGGCGGCGGCTGCCGCGCGCGCCGCTCCTCGAGGCCGCGGCGCGCGCCGCGGCGGAGCCGCCGTCCGGCGACGATCGGGGCGACCTCGACGTGATCTTCGGCCTGCTCGCGGCGGCCTATCCGCGCGAGCCGGTGCAGCCCGCGCTCCGGGCCCTCCGGCAGGGCGACGCCGCGCGCGGGACGGCGCTCGAGTGGCTCGACGTCCTCTTGCCGCAGGAGGTGAAGCTCGCGCTGTGGCCGCGCATCGTGCGGAGCGGCGAGCACATCGCCCCCACCGCGCGCGGCGCGGACGAGCTGCGGACGGCGCTCCGCCGCGGGCGCGCCGCCGGCGGGGAGGGCGACGGCGGCGGCGAGGTCGAGCGCGAGCGGTGAGCCCGCGGGATCGCCTCGCGTCAGGGGCGGCGGGCGCAGAGGGCCCGGTACCCCCTCAGGACCGCCCAGGCGACCCCCGTCCAGGCGACGACGAGCGCGAGGTTGACCGCGCCGAACCCCGTCACCTCCGCCCCCACCCACGTCGTGCCGGCGTACACCAGCCCCGCCGCGAGCAGGTCGCCGAACCGCATGAAGAAGGTGTCGACGGCCTGCTTCGCCTTGTACTTCTCCTCCCGGTCGGTCGCGAGCCAGAGCATCTGCTTGCCGGTGTTCATGATCGAGTAGTCGACGGCGTTCTCGGCGGTCTTCGCCCAGCGGATGGTGGCGAGGCCCACGCCCGCCGCGACGAGCGCGTACGCGCCGAAGGCGACGAGGGGCAGGGCGAGCAGGACGCCCGCGATCCCGAAGCGCTTGACGATGCGGGAGACCGCGAACGCCTGGAGCAGCACGGAGCCGACGTTCACCCAGAAGAAGTACCGCCCGTAGAACGCCCCGATGTACGCCGAGACGCTGAGCGAGGGATCGGCCGCGGCGGCGGCGTGCGCCGCGCTGACGACCGACCGGCCGAGGACGTACTCCCCGACCGTGTTCACGAGGTTCAGCACCACGAGCAGCACCGCGATGCGGCGCAGGTACGGGCTGCGCAGGACGAGCCCGAAGCCGCCCGGCCCGGAGGCCAGCGGCGGCGGGGGAGCCGCCCGTCGCCCGCGCTGGCGCCGCTCGATGACGCGGTAGAGCGCGAGGTGGACGAGGAGCAGCGCGGCCCCGACGTGCAGCATCGTGTACGGCGGGACGCCGCCCTCGAAGAGCCGCTCGGCGACGCGTGCTCCGACGGGGCTCCCGAGCGTGGCGCCGATGGCGATGACCGGGAAGAGCCGCTCGCCGGCGGCCTGGCCGTGGAGGTCGTTGGCGTAGGACCAGAAGAGCGCGACGCTCGCGACGCTGAAGATGCCGACCCACACGAAGAACGCGAAGCCGAGGTGCGGCACCCCGGCGCGCGAGCCGAGGTAGAACGCCTCGACCGTCGCGAAGAAGAACAGGATCACGAAGACGATCAGCCGGCCGCGGTCGACGCGCGAGGAGAGCCAGCCGTAGGCCGGGACGAAGCCGACGAGCGCGGTCGCCTGGGCCGCGGACGCGTACGACTTGAGCTCGGCGCCGCCGCTCGCGAGGATGAGCGGCTCCCGGATCGTCTTCAGGACGTAGTACGCGACGAGCAGGACGAACGCGTTCGCGAGGAGGAGCAGGACCGTCCCGGCCTCCTCCGGCTCCACGTGGCCGAAGGGGCGCAACGCGCGCGCGAGGGCGCCCGAGGCGCGGGTGGTCGCCTCGCGGCTCAGAAGGGGAACCCCATCCCGACGTAGACGCCCGTCCGGCCCGCGCTGCGCGCCACCGCGGCGGTGACGGTGTGATCGCGCCGGAGGTACGCGAACCAGATCCCGCCGCCCGCGCCGCCGTGCCAGCGGTCCGAGTCCTCGCCCTCGAGCCAGACGCGGCCCGTGTCCGCCAGCCCGAAGAGGCCGTACTCGCCCGGGAGGACGAGGAAGAAGCGCCCCAGCGTGAGCCTCAGCTCGGCGCTGCCGGACGCGCTCGTGTCCCCCGCGTACCGCTGCGCGGCGAGGCCCCGCACCGACTCGGGGCCGCCGACGAACGCCGCCTCCTGGAACGGGTAGGATCCGAGCACGTGCTCGCCCAGGACCCGCAGCGCGAGCGTCGGGCGGAGCGGGATCGACGCCGTGAGGTAGGTCGAGGCCTCGACGTGCACCTCGCCGAACGGCTCCCGCACGTCCCAGAGCGCCGGGTGGACCGAGCCGCCGGCGGCGAGCGCCACGCCGCGGGACGCGGCCGCGGGGACGTCGCGCGTGTCGAGGCGGACCTCGGCGACCGCGCCGAGCTGCCCGAACGGCGCCGAGCCGTAGGGGCGCGCCTCGGAGACGAAGCGGCCGCCGGGGCGCCGCGTCGAGGAGCGCTTCGCGGCGGGGCCGAAGGCGAGCGTGAGCCGGGAGGCGAGCTGCACGTTGATCTGCGGCACGAGCGAGAGCTGCGTCTGCCGGACCTCGTAGAAGGGGTCGCCGGCGGGCGCGGGCGTCTCGTTGCCGAACCCGTAGAAGTGGAGGATCTGGAGCTGCGAGGCGCGCGCGGCGAGCGTGAAGAACACCCCCGAGTGCTCCCGCCGGAGCTCGCCGTGGTAGTCGGCGCGGAACGCGCGTGCGCCCGCCGCGTACCCCGCGCGCAGGAGCTGCTTGCTCCGGTGCGGGACCGTGCGGAACCCGAACCGCTCGAGCCGAACGCCCGCACCGACGAAGGGGCCGGTGTCGGGGCTCGCCCCGAACCACGGGACCCAGGTCGTCTGGCGGCCCCAGTCGCGGGCGGGCAGGAACGGGGTCTCGGACTCCGGCGGGGGAGGGACGTACGGCCTCGCGTCGAACCGCGTCCCGGGCCCGCGCACGATCCGGTCGCGCCCCTCGGCGTCCGCGAGCGCTGCGCCGCCGCCCGCGGAGTCGTCGAGCCGATCGTCGCCGGGCCCGCCGACGACGTGCACGCGGATGCAGGAGCGTCCGCGGGCGGTGAGCCGATCGTCGCCGCCGCGCAGCTCGAGGCGGACCTCGCGCGTCTCGCGGGCCCGGAAGCGGCGGTGGAACCACGGCTCGCCCGCCGCCGCGCCCGCCGCGTCGGAGCGGTACACCTTCACGTCGAGGTCGCCGTCCTCGCGCGCGACCACCTCCGCCAGCTCCGGGCCGTCGGTCGCGTCGACGCGGACCTCCTCGGCGAGGTGACGGTAGAAGCGATCGGCCGCGCGCCCGAGCCGGTCGCGCCGGCGCTCGAGGTCCTTCGCGAGCCGCGCGCCGTCGGCGCGCCGGTACTCCTCGGGGAGCCGGCCGACGGCGGCCGCGATGACCTCGTCCGTGAGCCGCGCCTGGAGGTCCGCGGCGAGCTCTTCCCACACCGGCTTCTCGAGGTCCGACAGCAGGACCCGATCGAGCGGCCAGGCCTGCCAGGTGATCCCCAGCATCGCTGGGTAGTCGTCACCGAAGGTCACCCAGCGCGGGTTCCAGTTCCGCGCGAACGCGAGCACGACCCCCTCGAAGCGGCAGAACGCGAAGTCGCGATCCTCCGGGATGGGCTGCCACCCGGGGAGCCCGGGCACCCTCGCCCAGCGCCACTGCCGGGTGTGCCGGTCCCAGTCGCCGAGGAAGAGGTCCATCAGCCGCGCGCGGAGAAACGCGCGGGAGTCGATCCGCTCGCCGCCGGCGCGCCGGCGCTCGAGCAGCTCCGCCGTGTCGATGATCTCGGTCGCGCCGGCGAAGCCCGGCTGCCCGTCGCGCGCGGGGCGCGGGAACTCCTGGATGGTGCCGAGCGCGCCGGCGAACTCCTGGCGGTGCTCGCCGAGGCGCGGGTCGTCCGCCATCACCACGAGGTGCGGCTCGACGTGGAGGACCCCCGCGGCCTCGAGGAGCGGGGCCGCGACGAGCCCGGCGGCCGGGTGCAGGGCCGCGATCTGGTCCTGCGCGATCCGCCCGGCGACGGTCCGCTGGAGCTCGGGCGAGAGCCCGCGGGCCGCGTCCTTCTCGACCTCGCGGAACGTGTACGCGCGCCCGTCGGCGCCGTCGAGGGCGAGCCCGGTGCTCTGCGCCGACCCGACCTTCCGCACGGGCGTGAGGCCGCCCGCGAAGGTCCCGAGGTCGAGGAGCTCCACGCGGATCGGCAGGGTCCAGAGCTCGCGGTAGTCGCGCCCGAACAGGAGCCGCTGGAGCGGGCTGGCGCGGTAGCGAGCGCCCGCGGTCGTGGCGGTGGTGCGCGGCTCGCCCTCCACGCCCGGAGCCGCCGGCCCGGCCTGCGCCCGCGGCGGCGCGGCCGCGCCCACCGCGAGGCCGGCGGCGAGGGCGAGGGCCATGCGACGGCGAGGACGGGGCACCCGCGCCTCCGGCGAGGGGTTCGGGCAGCGACGGTGCTGCGGGCGGGTTCGTAGCCGGGGCGGCGGCCGAGCGCAGCGGCACGCGGGTGACCTCGCGTGCTGGCGAGCGGCGGCAGCTCGCGGCGCTGCTCGCGCGGATCGCCGAGGAGCAGGGGCTCGCACCCGGGGTGCACCCGGGGTTCAAGCGCGAAGGGTGACGAGCGCCGCGTCCGGCGCAGCCCGGGCGGGCCGGGGGGCGGTCGAGCCCGCTCCTGCCCCACGGGCGCCGCGCCGCCACGCTCCCCGCTCCCGCCGGCTCGCCCGTCCGCCGATGGCGCGGGCGGAGAGGGGCGTGGACCCGGAGTCGTACACATCCTCCGGGTAGGCGGCGCCTCGGCGCCGCCGAAAGGGGGAATCGAGATGGCCAAGGACTTCGCGAGATACTGGGCGTTGCCGCTCCGCGTCCTCATCGGCGTCGGCTTCATGATCCACGGGTTCCCGAAGCTCACGGGGGAGGGGCACGCGCAGTTCGTCGGCCTGCTCCAGAAGATCGGCATGCCCGCGCCTGAGCTCGTGGGGTGGTTCGGGGGGATCCTGGAGTCGTTCGGAGGGCTCCTGCTCGTCATCGGGCTGTTCACCGCCGAGGTCGCAGCGCTCCTCGTCATCCAGATGTTCGTGGCGCTGTTCAGGGTCCACCTGCCGCAGGGCTTCTCGGCGGCGTCGGGCGGCATCGAGGTCCCGTTCCTCTACATCGCGGCGCTCCTCGCGCTGTTCGTGGGCGGACCGGGGCCCGTGTCGGTCGACGAGAACGTGCTCGAGCCGGAGAGCAGGCTCCGCCCGCCGTGGCTCCGGCACCGGGTCGCGCACGCCTGAGCGCGGCGCGAGCCGGGGTCGCCGCCCTCCCGCGGCTCGCCGGGCTCCGCGGGGGGCGGAGCCCGGCGGGAGCGGGTCAGCCGCCGTTCACGAGCAGCGCGGCGTCGCGCACGACGCGGTCGACGACGTCCGGCGCCTCGGGGTCGTAGTACGCGCGGATGCGGCCGGTCCCGTCGACGAGCACGAGGTGGGTCCCGTGGGAGATCGACGCCGGTGAGGGATCACCCTGCTCCCGGCCCATGCTCACGCGGAGCCCCTTCTCCACGGTCTGCTGCACGGCCTCGATCTGTCCGGTGAGGAACGTCCACATCCGCGGGCTCGCCCGGTGGCTCCTCGCGTACTCGCCGAGCCGCGCGGGGGTGTCGTACTCCGGATCGACGCTGAACGAGACGAGGTGCAGCGCCGGCTCGAGGCTGCGCGTCCGGTCCTGGATGCGGGCCATCCGGTCGGTGATGCGGGGGCAGACCGTCGGGCAGCGCGTGAAGATGAAGCTCGCCACCCAGACCTTGCCCGCGAGCTCCTCCGAGCCGAACGGCCGCCCGCGCTCGTCCGTGAGCTCGAACGAGGGGATCGCCCCGAGCACGGGCGGCGGAGACGGGACCGGGGTCCGGAGCGACCAGATCACCGGCCACGCGGCGAGGGCGAGGAGCACGACGACCCAGAGGAGCGGTCGCCCGGCGGCGGCGCGCGCGGCGGCGTCGACGCGCGCGGGCAAAGGAACGTTTGCGTCGTCCATCACACCTCTGGTTGTGTGGGACGGCCGAACAGTCAAGGTCAGGCCCCAATCGAACCGATTGCGCCGCGGCGCCGCCGTTGCACACCTTGCCCGCGAGCGAAACCGCCGCCTGGATCGTCTCGCGTCCCGGCCCCGGGGCCGGCTCCCCGCGGAGGACCGCGGGCGAGGCGGACGAGGTCGCCGCAACGTAAAGGTCGTCACCCCGATGGAACTCCTGGCACGGCGCCTCGGCGGTTACGCACGTCGCCCATGAACGAAGCCGCCGCCCACGGCCACGGTCCCATCTCCTGGCCGCCGGACACGCACTACGGAGCCGCCACCCCGGGCAAGATCGGGATGTGGATCTTCCTCGTGTCCGACGCGTTCTCGTTCGGAGGGCTCCTGATCGCGCAGGGCATCCTGCGCGCCGGGCGTCCGGAGTGGGTGCAGCCCGGTGAGCCGCCGCTCGCCATCCCGTTCACCGCCGCGCTGACGTTCCTCCTCATCTCGAGCAGCTTCACCAACGTGATGGCCTGGGCGGCCGCGGTGGAGGGGCGGCGGCGGGCGGTCTCCGTCCTGCTCGCCGTGACGGCGGCCGGCGGGCTGCTCTTCCTCGCCGGCCAGTACTACGAGTGGACGTCGCTCATCCACGAGGGGCTCGTGCTCGGCCGCTCGGCGCGCGCCAGCACGTTCTTCGTCATCACCGGCTTCCACGGGCTGCACGTGCTCGTGGGCGTCACCTACATCCTCGCGGTCCTCGCGGCCTACCTGCGCGGCCGCGCGACGGCCCACCACGTCGAGCTCCTCGGGCTCTACTGGTGCTTCGTCGACTTCGTGTGGATCTTCGTCTTCTCCCTCGTCTACCTCGTGCCCTCGCTCGCCTGAGGCCAACCATGACGGATCACGCTCGAGCGGAGCAGCTCCCCGTGGCGGCGGCCGGCGCCACCCGCCCCCGGCAGTACGTGGTCGTCTTCGCGCTCCTGGGCGTCGTGACGCTCATGGAGCTCGGCGTCGCCGGCACCTCCGGGATCCCGCGGGCCGCCGCGGTGACCGCGCTCGTCGCGCTCGCGCTCGCGAAGGCGGCGCTCATCGCGCTCTTCTACATGCACCTGCGGTTCGAGACGCGGATCCTGCGCCTGACCGTGCTCGCGCCGCTGCTCGCCCCCGCCGCCCTCGGCGTGATCCTCATCGCAGAGGCGGCCACGAGGTCAATGCGATGAAGCTCGCCCTCGCCGCGCTGGCCGCCCTCGCGCCCGCCCTCGCCCTCGCGTGCCCGGTCTGCGCCCAGGGCGACAGGTCGGGATCCGCGGTGCTCCTCATCGGCGCCATGATCGCCGCGCCGTACATCGTCGTGGCCGTGGTGGTCCGCGCCATCCGGTCGGCGGGGGACCAGCCGTGAGCGTCCGACGCCCGCTGCGCCGGCTGGCCGCCCTGCCGTCGATCGCCCTCGCGCGCCTGGCGGGCGCCGCGCCCATGCGCGCGGAGGGCTACGGCCTCCCGCACGACGCCTCGGCCGACGGCCACCGCGTGGACTGGCTCATCCAGTTCACGACGATCGCGACCGCGATCATCTTCGTCCTCGTCGGCGCCGTGCTCCTCTACGCGCTCGTCCGTCACCGCCGGGGGCACCGCGCCGCCTACGAGACCGGGAGCAAGGGATCGATCGGCGCGTTGGTCGGGTTCGTCGCGCTCGTCGCGGTGGCGGTGGACGGGAGCCTGTTCGTCCACACGCTCGCCGACATGGAGCACGTCTTCTGGAACTTCGAGGCGGTGGAGCGCCGGCCCGACACGGTCCGGATCGAGGTGCAGGCGCACCAGTGGGCGTGGTCGGCGCGCTACGCCGGGGCGGACGGCAAGTTCAACACGCCCGACGACGTGCTGACGCTGAACGACATCCGGATCCCGGTGGGCGCGCCGGTGCTCCTCCAGCTCGCCTCGATCGACGTCATCCACAGCTTCAACGTTCCGAACTTCCGGGTGAAGCGGGACGCGGTGCCCGGCGAGATCACGAAGCTCACCTTCCAGGCGCGAGAGGAGGGCGAGTACGAGATCTCGTGCGCGCAGCACTGCGGGCCGAACCACTACAAGATGCGCGGCGTCCTCACGGTGCTCCCGAGGGAGGGCTACCAGCAGTGGCTCGCGCTCGCGGGCGACCTCGCCCGGCCCGCCTACGACCCCGACGACGCCGAGGCCCACTGGGGCTGGGACTGGAGGACGGAGTGACGCCCGCGGAAGCCCAGATGGAGGCGGCGCAGCCGATCCACCCCCCGCCCACCTCGTTCTGGCGAAGGTACGTCTTCTCCCTCGATCACAAGGTCATCGCGGTGCAGTTCCTGTGGGCGGGGCTCGTCTTCCTGCTCGTCGGCGGCGTGCTCGCCATGCTGATCCGCTGGCAGTGGGCCTTCCCCCGCCACCCGGTGCCGCTGCTCGGCTTCCTCTTCCAGGACGGCGTGATCGGCCCGGCCGTGTACCAGCAGATCTTCACCACGCACGGGCTCGTCATGATCTTCTTCGCGGTCACGCCCGTGCTGATCGGCACGTTCGGGAACCTCCTCATCCCGCTCATGATCGGCGCGCGGGACATGGCGTTCCCGACGCTCAACATGTTCTCGTTCTGGACGTTCGTCCTCTCCCAGCTGCTCGTCCTCGCCTCGTTCTTCGTGCCGCTCGGCACCGCCGGCGCCGGCTGGACGACGTACGCGCCGCTCTCGACCAACGTGGGCACGCCCGGGCTCGGCCAGACGCTCGTCGTCGCCGCGATCTTCGTCACCGGCGTCGCCTCGACGATGGGCGCGGTGAACTACATCACCACGGTGATCCGCCTGCGCGCGCCGGGCATGACCTGGATGCGCCTGCCCCTCACGATCTGGGGGCTCTGGCTCACGGCGATCCTGAACGCGCTGTTCGTGCCGGTGCTCGGCTCCGCGGCGCTCCTGCTCCTGCTCGACCGGAGCTTCGGGACCCAGTTCTTCCTGCCCGCGGCGGTGGCGGCCCGCGGCGGTGGCGACCCGATCCTGTGGCAGCACCTGTTCTGGATCTTCGGGCACCCCGAGGTCTACATCATGATCCTGCCGACGTTCGGGATCCTCGGCGACGTCCTCTCCTTCTTCTCGCGCAAGCCGCACCACTGGTACCGCGGCACCGTCTGGTCGCTCATCGCCGTGACCGTCCTCTCCGCGATGGTCTACGGGCACCACATGTTCCAGACCGGCATGAGCCCCCTCCTCGGCGAGGGGTTCATGCTCTTCACGCTCATCATCAGCGTCCCCTCGATGATCGTGGTGCTGAACTGGATCCTCACGGTGTGGAAGGGCTCCATCCGCTTCGACACGCCGATGCTGTTCGCGCTCGGGACGGTGTTCCTCTTCGGCGTGGGCGGGCTCACCGGCCTCTACCTCGGCGACATCTCGATGGACCTCTACCTCCACGACACGCTGTTCGTGGTGGGCCACTTCCACTTCACGATGGCGGCGGGCTCGCTGATGGGGGCGCTGACCGGCGTCTACTTCTGGTTCCCGAAGATGTTCGGGCGGCGGCTCGGCGAGGGGCTCGGGAAGGGCCACTTCTGGTTCACGTTCGTCGGCCTCACGCTGGTGTTCGGCGGGCAGCTCCTCGCCGGCTACGCGGGCCAGCAGCGGCGGCTGTTCGATCCCTTCGAGAACCCGGTGTACCAGGGGCTCGCGGGGCTGAACCGCTGGACGAGCTACTTCGCGTTCGTCCTCTTCGCGGGGCAGGTCCTCTTCGTCGTGAACTTCTTCAAGACCGTCTTCGGGAAGGGCGAGCCCGCCGGCGCGAACCCGTGGCAGGTGACCACGCTCGAGTGGACCCACGCGAGCTCGCCGCCGGCGTTCCACAACTTCGACCGCATCCCCGTGGTGGTGCGCGGACCGCACGAGTTCTCGAACCCCGCGGTGGAGCGGCTCACCGGGCGCGACTTCGCGGGGCAGGCGGAGGTCCTGCCCGCCGAGCCCGCGCTGTCCGCCCGGAAGGCCTGAGGCCGTGCTCCGGGCGATGGCGAGGCGAGGCGATCCCGACGGCGTGCCCGGCGTGGCGCGCGTCCACGGCCTCGACCGCTACCGGCGGCGGCCGCGCGGCGCGGCGCTCACCGCGCACGTCGGCATGGCGATCTTCCTCGGCTCCTGGGCCATGCTCTTCGCGGGGCTCTTCTTCGCCTACGCGTTCGTGCGGGCCCGCGCCCCCGTCTGGCCGCCGCTCGACGCGCCCCCCTTGCCCCGGCTCATCCCGGGCCTGAACACCCTCGCGATCGCGGCCTCGAGCGCGGCGGTGGTGCGGGCCGTCCGGGCCCAGGAGCTCGGCCGCGGCCGCAGCGCGTCGCTGCGCCTCGGCGCGGCCGTGGTGCTCGGGGTGACCTTCCTCGTGCTGCAGACGCTCGTGTGGACCGACCTCTGGCGCGCGGGGCTCGTCCCGAGCGGCGGGCCGTTCCCGTCGGTCTTCTACGCGTTCACCGCGTTCCACGCCCTCCACGTGCTGGTCGGCCTCGCGGGGCTCGCGTGGCTGGCGTTCCGCGCGCGCGCGCGCGCCGGCGCGACCGCGACCGACGTGCGCCTGTGGGGCTGGTACTGGCACTTCGTCGGCGTGCTCTGGGTGGTGCTCTACGCCACCGTGTATCTCGTGTGAAAGCCGAGGTCGCCATGGTCTCGAAGGCGCTCCTGCTCCTCGCCGTCGCGCTCGCCGGCTGCAAGGGCTACAGCCCGGCCGGCTTCTCGGAGCCGCAGAAGCTCGGCGGCAAGGTCGTCCCGGCCGACGTGCTCACCCAGGGTGAGCGCGCCTACGTCCAGTACTGCCGCCCGTGCCACGGCGACAAGGGTGACGGCGCGGGGCCGGCGGCGAAGGGGCTCAGGCCGCCGCCGCGGGACTTCACCCTCGGGGCGTTCAAGTTCGCGTCCGTCCCGGCGGGCACGCTGCCGGTGGACGAGGACTTCCACCGCATCGTGCGGAGCGGCCTGCACGGGACCGCCATGCTGGCCTGGGACGGCGTCCCCGAGGGCAAGGTCGTGCAGATCATCCAGTACCTGAAGACCTTCTCGCCGCGCTGGAAGGAGGAGGAGCCCGGCGAGCCGATCGCGACGTCGGAGGATCCCTGGAAGGACCGTGCCGCCGAGGGGGCCGCCCGCGGCAAGCTCGTCTACCACGGGCTCGCACGCTGCCAGGGCTGTCACCCCGCGTACGCGCCGAGGTCGTTCATCTACGAGGCGACGAAGCAGCTCACGGGCTCGCCCGGCGAGGACTTCCGCGACGGCATGTACCTCCCGGAGCTGAAGGAGAGCGATTACGGGGTGAAGATCATGCCGCCCGACTTCACGTTCAACGAGCTGCGCTCCATCCGGCCCGACCACCGGCTGGCCGACCTGCACCGCGTGATCTCCGCGGGCGTGGGCGGGACGGCCATGCCCACCTGGAACGGCTCGCTGCCGGAGGAGGACATCTGGGGGCTCGTCCACTTCGTGGACTCCCTCACCGCGATGAGGGGGAAGCCCGAGGCGCTCCGCTGGCGCGAGGAGAACCTCGCGGCGGACGCGCGCTGGAAGCCGCCGGCGGGCGCTCAGCCCGCGCCGCAGTAGAAGCGAACATTCACCCTAGGTCACGCGGGCTGTATCGAACCGCAGCACCCAACGTCTCCCTGCGCGGCGGGGGGCCGCAGTGCTTAGCGTGGGTTGACACGGCCCACCGGCCCCTGAGGAGGTTCGAGGACATGCGCCTGCCGACCTCGTGGTCCCTCGCTTCGCTGCTGCTCCCCGCGGCGCTCGCCCTGGCGGTCGCTCCCACCGTAGCCCTCGCCCAGGGCGCCCGGGTGGGTGGGCACATCGGGCTCGCGACGCCCCTCGTCACGATGACCTCGGACGACGACACGGACATCTCGGAGACCTTCGTCCTCGTCGCGCCGATCGGCGTCACCGTTAAGCTGACCGATCGGTTCGCGATCGACTTCGAGACACAGGTGGTGAACCCGGTCGACCCGCGGGGGAACACCGCCCTCGTCGTCGCGCCCGGCGCCGTCTACGACGCCGGGCCGGTCGTGCTGGGCCTGCGCGTGGCGTCGGCGATCGGGGCGCCCGCGAACGTCGGCGTCATCCCGCTCATCCACAAGGGGCTCTTCCCGGTCGGGAGCGGGACGTGGTTCCTCGAGGCCGCGTTCCCGCTCTTCGCGCACTCGGATCCAGACCCCGACTTCACGTTCGACGTCGTGATCCACACCGGGATCGGGTTCTGACCTACCGCTCGACCGGCCCGCCCACCCCGCGGACGACGTCGCCGTCCTGGAGGGGCGAGCCGGCCTTCACGGTGGTCTCGGCGTTCCAGCCGATCATCCCGAAGCGCATCACCCAGGGCTGATAGCCGAGCGCGGCGAGCCCGCCGAGCGCCATCGACTCGGTGTGCCCGCTCTGGCAGACGAGGACGAGCGTCCGGTCGCGGGACGGCAGCTTCGCGAGGCTCTCGGGGCGGAAGAGCACGTCGAGCGGGAGGTTGATCGCACCCGGGACGTGGCCCTTCGCATAGTCCTCCACGGGCCGCACGTCCACGACCACGTAGCGGTCCGCCTTCGCCTGGAGGCTCTCCCACACCGCGGACGCGGGGATGACGCGCGTCATCCCCTTCGTCCGGGCGAAGAAGTCGGCGAGCCGCTCGCGCGCGGCGCCGTCCGGCGGGGAAGCGCCGGCCGCGGCCGCGGCCGCGGCGTGCGCGAGCGTCAGCGAGGCCAGGATCACGGTGAGGATGCGGGTGCGCATGTCGGTCGTCTCGCTTTCCCGCCGTCGGGCGGGGCGCCTTTCAGGCTACGTGGAGCTCGTGCGTCGCGTCGAGGCGCTGGCCGCGGCTGTTGGTCACGACGACGTGCAGCCGCCCGCCTCTGCGCGCGAGCAGGCTGAACGTGAAGAACGGGTCGTCGCTCAGCGCGGAGGTCAGCGCGAAGTGGCTCACCGGCTCGGCGTCGTGGAAGACCTCGAGCGTGTCCAGGTGGAGCGGCTCGGACTCCTGCACGAACTTCCCGTCCCGGAACACCAGGCCGGTCCGGTTGGGGTGCCGCATCTTCACCTGGACGTGGATGAGCTGCCCCCGGCGGATCGCGCCGGCCGCGACGAGCTCCGGGATGCGGATGACCGGTGCGCGGATGTCGTCGCCGGAGGGCCGCCGGCCGGCCTCGGGCGGTCCACCCGCGACGCACCCGCCCGCGCCCGGCGGGATCTCGATGGGGCTGCTCGTGGAGAACGGGCCGTGCAGGTTGCACTCCGCGGTCGCGGTGACCTCGGAGCTCCCCTCGTGCATCCGGGCCTGGAACGCGAGGTAGACGCGTCCGTTCGCGGGCGTGAAGTGGAAGGTGCCCTTCGACGAGATCGGGTCGTTCTCGTTCGTCACGCGGACGCTCGTGACGTGGTGGGCCGCCGTCATCGGCTGCGCCAGCTCGATGACGATCGGGACCTTCGCCCCGTTCCGGGTGAAGCGAGGGACCCGGAGCGAGGGCGCGTGGTCGGACCGCTGCGCGCCGACGGCCCACGCCGGACGGGCCCAGCCCCCCACCGCCGCGGACGCGAGCGCGAGGAAGCGCCTCCGCGTCATCGTCACGGCCAGTGGGGAGCGGTCCTTCTCCATCGCGCGCCGCCGGACGTCAGTGCCGTCCCGGATCGAGCTGCGAGCCCCGGTTCGACCAGTACATGTACGCCTCGAGCGCCTTCATCGCGGGGGAGCTCTCGTCGATGCGGACCCCCTCGTTCGGCTTCTCGATGCACCAGTTGATCATGTCCCGGAGCGTCCCGAACTGGCCGATCTGCTCCTGGAACTTGGGGAACTCGTGCGGGTGGATGTCGCTCGCGAACGGGTGGCACATCGCGCACGCCATCCCGGTCTTCGTGAGGGTGACGTTCAGCTTCTTCTGCGTGGCCTCGTCCCCGTGGAAGAGCAGGTCGCCCACCTTCACCTGCTCCATGAACACCTCCTGGAACACCTTGAGCTGCGCCTCGGTGTGCTTCTCCTTGTGGGCCAGCGCCTGGCTGAAGAGCGTGGTCACCAGGGCGGCGCCCATCGCGATCAGGGCGTACCGGCTGGCCTTCGCCGCGTTCCGCTTCCGACGGTCGGTCACTTGTAACCTCCGTAGTACGGCCACTCCTGGTCGGCGATGCGGGGATGGAGCTCCTGGTTGACGTTGTCGCCGCAGCCGGAGTTCACGGCGGCGTCGGCGAGGACGTCCTTCCGCCACATCACGTACTCGTTGTCGACCTTGCCCGAGGCGAATCCGATCCGCGACCAGCCGACTCCGTCGAACGGATCGCCCGGGTCCGCCCGGACCATGCACTTCGTCAGGGCCGGCACGCCCTCCGGCGCGTACGGCCACGGCCAGGAGGTGGCGAGCATGCCGATCGAGCGCATCTTGCCGACCTCGTTGTAGAGCACCTGGTGGGTGTGGCCGTGGATGTTGGTGACGTTGGCGAACGGCTTCAGGATCTCGTTCACCTCGCGCCAGTCCCGCACCCAGAAGTTCCAGGGCGGGTAGTACTCGTAGAGCGGGTTGTGGCTGAAGACGACGACCGGCCGGTCCTTGGGCCAGGTCGAGAGGACCGTGCTCAGCCACTGGAGCTGATCGCGGCCGACCCCGGCCCAGGCGCCGGCCACGCTCCCGTCGAGCGTGGCCATGTGGCCCATGCGCTCCTTCGGGCTCATCTTCTTGGCCGTCCAGTAGTCCGGCCCGCGGCTCACGGTGTCGAGCCCGACAAACCTGACGCCCTTGTGGTCGAAGGTCCAGTTCGGCTCGCCGAACATCTTCGTCCACCGCTGGCCCATGTCGAGGTACCAGTCGTGCTCGCCGGGGATGAAGTGCTTCTTGGCCTTCACCTCCTTCAGGATCTCGTTCCCGAGCTCGAGCTCGACGGGGTCGCCGAGCTGGGCGAGATCGCCGCCGAACATGAGGAAGTCGATGGCCGGCTTCAGCGCCTGGGCCTCCTTCACGGCGCGGGTGGCCTTCTCGACGAAGCGCGTGTTGACGTCCTTCGGGTAGAGGTGCGTGTCGGAGATCCACGCGAACCTGAACCCGCCCCCCGCCTGGCCGAGCGTGAAGTCGAGCGTGTTGATGAGCGGGAACCAGCCGAACGCATACGCGCCGGCCCCGGCGCCGCCCAGCAGCGAGCGGTGGAGGAACGTGCGGCGGGTGATCCCGATCGAGCGATCGGGTCGCTCCCCCGATCCCTCCAGCTCCTTGCGCAGCTCCTCCTGCTCCTTGCGGCGGTCGTCCATCGTCGTTTCCTTCCGTCTGAGGATTGGGGAACGTTCGCTTCACTTCTTCTTCAGCTCGATCGGGACGTCGACCGTCTCCTTCGCCTTGACGGTCACGGGGAGCTCGGTCTCGCCGGTGTATTCCTGCCAGGCGACGAGCGTGTAGGAGCCCGGCGGGACGTCCGCGATCGAGAACGTCCCCTCCGGCGACGTCACGGCGTAGTACGGGTTGTCCGCGGCGAAGACCCACGCGAGCATCCAGCCGTGCGTGTCACACTCGACGCGGACGACGCCGGGCTTGGTCAGCGGCTTCTCGATGCGCTGACCCTTGACCGGGAGCGCCACGTTGAAGACGGTCTGCTTGCCGTGGAAGGCGTGGGTGTTGTGCATCACCGGGTCGGAGTTGACGACGACGACCGTCCCGACCGGGAACGCCTGCACGTGCGGGACGAACTCGCACCCCTTGTTCACGATCTCGGGCTTCTTCGTCGGCTTCTCGAGCGCCTTCCCCTTCTCGATCCCCTTCAGGTAGACGACCGCGTCCTTCACGCCCTTGTCGGCCCCGACGACGACCTCGGCCTCCTCCCGGACGTCGCCGCAGGTCGCCCGATCCTTGGTCGGGATGACCTTCTTCATCGGGACCTGCCCCTGGTAGACGACCTTTCCCTTGATCGTCCCGCCCTCCGTCACCGTGACGGCCTCGTAGGCGGCCGCCGCCCCCGGGTGAAGGGCCGCCGCCGTCGCGAGCGCCGAGAGGAA
>Ga0184637_10000197_pt1 | contig 43782 bp, 46 predicted proteins | sample PLM3_127_b2_FD_133143 | JGI IMG/M metagenome (GOLD analysis project Ga0184637, IMG submission 133143) | Groundwater sediment microbial communities from an aquifer in East River, Colorado, USA - PLM3_127_b2 | ecosystem: Environmental > Terrestrial > Soil > Riparian zone | place: USA: East River...
ACGGTACGCTCGCTCCGCTCGCAACTTCCGCGAAGAGAAGCTGGGGGAGGTTCGGCCATAGGCTGGCCGGTCTAAGGCCAGCCGAGATGAAGGGGGCCGTCGAGGCCCCCTCCGAGGAAAGCCAACGCCGCAGATGGGCCTTTTTCAACAGCCTGCTAGCGGAAAAGGATCTCGTGCGCCTCCCGCGATCCGTTCAAGATGGGCTCTAACGTAATCTTCCGGTCGAGGCGTGACCGGAGTCGCTCCAACGCATTCCGTTCCTCGGCCTGGAGGTAGGCGGCCACCTCATGGTGGAGACGAATCACGATCTCGTGTGAGGCGGACTCCACCGCCTTGACCTGCACCCTCCGGAGGAGATCCGCGGCAATCGTGGCCGGCGACCGCACGCCGCCCGTTCCTTTGCAGCTTGGACACTTCTCGGTCAGGAGACTCAGGAGATCTTGCCGGACGCGCTTCCGAGTCATCTCCACGATTCCGAGCTCGGAGATAGGGAGGACGTGAGTCCGCGCCTTGTCCTCCGCCAGGGCCTTCCGGAGGGCCTTCCAGACCTGCTGCCGGTGATCCTCACGGTCCATGTCAATGAAGTCCAGGATGATGATCCCGCCCAGGTCCCGGAGACGGATCTGACGAACAATTTCCCTCACGGCCTCGAGATTGATCTTGAGGATGGTCTGCTCGAAGTCGCGCTTCCCGACATACTTCCCCGTGTTGACGTCAATGGCCACGAGCGCCTCGGTCTGGTCAATGACGATGTGCCCTCCGGACTTGAGCCACACCTTCCGTCGAAGGACTTTGTCCAGTTCCCCTTCGATCCCTCGCGCCTCGAAGAGGGGTTCGCGCGCCGTGTAGAGCGTGACCCGGTCGGCGAGGGCCGGGACGAGGGCTTTGGCAAACTCTTGACACTTCCGATAGGCCTCCTCGTCGTCCACGACGAATTCCTCGACATCAGGCGAGAAGAGATCGCGGATGACCCGGAAGGTGAGGTCCATCTCCTCGTGAAGGACGGAGGGGGCCGGGGCCTGGGCGTAGCGGGCCTGAATCTCTCCCCAATGACGGGTCAGGAACTCCATGTCCGCATGAAACTCCTCTTCCCCCTTTCCGTCGGCGACGGTCCGGATGATGTATCCCCCTGGGGCGGTGCGAAGCTGCTTCACCAATTTCCGGAGCCGATCCCGTTCTATGCCGTCCCGGATCCGGCGGGAGACCCCGACGTGGTTGACCTGGGGCATATAGACCAGGGAGCGCCCTGGCAGGGAGACGAAGGAAGTCACGCGCGCCCCCTTGGTCCCGAGGGACTCTTTGGAAACCTGGACCAGAATCTCCTGCCCTTTGCGGAGGAGGTCCTGGATGGGGACCGGAGAAATCTCCCGACGGTCTCGGGGCTCAGCCTCTTCCATCTCGATCTCGGGCTCTTCCCCCTCTTCCCCGGCGAGCATCATCCGCTCGTACTCTTGGACGTGACTGATAAAGTCACCGCCGTAGAGGAAGGCATCCTTGCCGAGGCCGATATCCACGAAGGCGGCCTGCATGCCGGGCAGGACGTTGGTGACGACGCCCTTACAGATGTTGCCGACGATGGAGCGGGTGCGGTGGCGCTCGACGTACAGCTCGGTGAGGAGATTCTCCTCCAGGAGGGCCACCCGCGTTTCGGTGGGCCCGACATTGACGAAGATTTTCTTTTGCATAGGACATCTCTTTTCGCCTCATGGGAACATAAACCTGCGCATCCTGACATTCAGGAGCAGACCGATCGTCATCAGGCTCGAAAGCATCGCCGAGCCGCCATAACTCATGAACGGCAGGGGAAGTCCCACGACCGGGAGGAACCCCGTGGCCATCCCAATGTTGACACAGACTTGGGCAGCCAGGAGGGTCGTGGCCCCGACAGCCAGCAGGTGCCCGAGGTCGTCTCGAGCCTTCTCGGCGATCTCGAAGCCGCGCATGACGATGACAAAATAGCCCGCCAAGAGGAGGAGGCAACCGACAAACCCCCACTCCTCGGCGAAGACCGAAAAGACAAAGTCCGTGTGCCGTTCGGGAAGGAAGGCCAAGCGACTTTGAGTCCCTCCAAAGAGTCCCTTGCCCCACACCATCCCGGAGCCGATCGCAATCTTGGACTGGGCGACATTCCAGGCCGTGCCAAGTGGATCGCGAGCCGGGTCGAGATACACCAAGAGTCGCTCCCGCTGGTAGTCCTTGAGAAAGATCCACAAGAGAGGAGAGGCCACCACGCCCCCGAGGGCCAGGAGCCCCAGGTTCCGGCCCCTCGTCCCCGCGGCAAAGAGCATCCCGGCCGCCACCGGCAAGAGAATGATGGCGGTCCCCAGGTCGGGCTGCTTCAGGATCAAGACCACCGGAAGGAGGAGAAGGCCCAGGGGCACCATCAGCGAACCCCACGACCACGTCGCCCAGCGCCGGCCTCCCAGGACGGCGGCCAGGATCAGGATGAAGATCACCTTGAAGAGTTCGGTCGGCTGAAACCCGACTCCGCCGACGGCGAGCCAGCGACGAGCCCCTTGGGCTGACCGTCCCCAGACGAGGACCATCCCCAGGAGAAAAATCCCGATTCCGTAGAGAAGAGGCGCATACGTGACCCACACCCGATAGTCGATGCTGGCCAGGATCACCAGGACCACGAGCCCAAGCGCAATCCACAGCAACTGGCGAAGCGGCAGCCCCCCCCGGGACCCGTGGGCCGACACGGTCACGAGCGTCACCCATCCGATCGACACCACAGCGAGGCTAAATGCCAGAAGCGGCCAATCCAGGTTCAAGAGGAGACGGCGGTCAACCTGGATCACGATGGTCTCCGCGGGCGGCCAGAGCGGCCCTTCTCTCAAGGAAGATCCCTCTCAGAATCTGCCCGGCGAGCGGAGCGGCGACCTGCCCTCCCATCCCGCCGTGCTCCACCAGGACCACCACGACCACTTCGGGGGACTCCACCGGGGCGATCGCAGCAAACCAGGCATGATCGCCAGCTCCGCGGTTCCGTCCGGCTGCGTTCTGTGACGTCGCCGTCTTGCCACCGACTTCGACGTCGGCCAGCCGCGCCCCCTGCCCTGTGCCACCGTCGTTCACCACACCCGACAGGGCCCGGCGAAGAAACTGAAAGACCAGCGGAGAGAGCCCCACCCGTCCGGCGGCTAGGGATGGCTCCGTTCGAATGATCTGGCCGGCATGGTCCTGAACCCGATTCACCAGACGGGGCTTCCAGAGGATCCCGTCGGAGGCCAGGACGGCCATGAATCGAGCCACCTGAAGTGGCGTGACCAGGACCTGCCCCTGGCCAATGGCAGTGTTCGCGGTGTCGCCCGGGAACCATCCCCCCCGGCTCGTGGCCTTTTTCCATTCGGGGGTGGGAACAAAGCCCGCCCGCTCGCCGGGAAACATGATCCCCACTGGGCTCCCGAAGCCGAACGCCCGAGCGTAGTGGGCCATCCGCTCGATCCCGACTCTGAGCCCCAGCTGATAGAAAAAGGTGTTACAGGAGTGGATCAGGGCCGCGTAAAGGGTCATGCTTCCCTGATCCACCTTCTCCCAATTTCGAAACCTCGATCGGCCGATCTCCACGGATTCGGGGCACTGAAGCCGGTCAAACGGCGTAAAGAGCCCTTCCTGGAGGGCCGCAGCGGCCACCACCAACTTGAACAGCGAGCCCGGGGCGTATTCCCCCTGAAAGACTCGGTTCAGGAGTGGAGTGGCCGGGTCGCGGATCAGCCGGAGCCAACTCTCCCGATCCAGGGGACCGGTGAAGGAGTCGAGGTTGAAGGCGGGGGCCGAGACGAGCGCCAGGAGGTCTCCGCTCCGGGGATCAAGGACCACGACCGCCCCGTTCTTGCCAGCCATGGCCCGTTCGGCCACCTCCTGAATACGCTTGTCCACTGTGGTGATGACGTGGGCCCCGGGGGTGGGTTCTTCACGGCGCAGAACCTGGACCGGATGACCCTGAGCATCGACCTCGAATTGTTCTCCCCCGTCCCGCCCTCGGAGGACATGGTCGAGGAGCCGCTCGAGACCCGATTGTCCCACGAGGTCTCCGGGCCGGCGCCCCTGCTCCTTGAGCTCAGCCTCCGACGCCTCACGGATATATCCCAAGAGATGGGCCGCGAAACGTCCATCCTGATAGACCCGTTGAGGCTCAGCCTCCACCACGACACCGGGGAGGGCGAGTTTCCACTCCTCGACGCGCGCCACCTCCTCAGGGCTCAAGTTACGGCGGACCCGAACTGGCCAGGAGGAACTCGGGGGCACCCCTTCCAGGCGCTCCGCCAATTCCTCGGCAGGAACCCCGAGGAGGGAGGCCAGCGTGCCAAGCACCGCTTCACGATTCTCGATCTCACGTGGGACCAGGGAGAGGGTAAAGGTCGGACGGTTCTCGACGAGCGGGAGCCCGTGACGGTCATAGAGAATGCCGCGCGGGGCGGGGACGGCACGAACCCGGATCCGGTTCCGCTCGGAAAGCTCCCGGAGCCGCTCTCCCCCCACGACCTGGAGGTACCAGAGCTGCCCGAGAAGCGTAACAAACGCGCTGGCGGTGACAAGGGCAAGGACCACCAGCCGACGTCGAGATTTCACACCAACCCTCCCGTCCACATGAAGCGTAACCCCTCAGCCAGCCTTGCCTCGCTGTCGCTCTCGCACCCAGATGAGGCCAGCCAGACCGACGGAGGCAACCACTCCATTATAAAGAGCCTGGGGGAGAACGCCATAGAGCATCATCTCCCCGATATCTCCCGGGAAGCGGAACGCCTTCAGCAAGAGAAATCTCAGCAATCCTTCGCCAATGGAGACGGCCACCACAGCCAGGATCTGAAGGGGCCCGATCGAAACCCGCAGGTGACGGTGGAGGAATCCGAGGCCAAACCCTGCCAGTGCCTTGGAAAGGGCCTGTGCCCCCAGGAGCCCCCCCCCGATGCCATCTTGAAGCAGCCCCAGGGAGAACCCGGTAAGCAATCCCACCTCCGGCCCCCGAGCGAGCGCGAGAAGGGCCGTAATAACCAATGGGAGGTCGGGTGTCACCCCCGCGACGGCAAACTCGCCCACGACCGTGGACTGGACCACGGTCCCACCGCCGAGGAGCATCACATAGAGGGGAAGCCGCATTGCCCCTACCGTGCGGGAAAGAGGGACGAGAGATCCACCTGTCCTTTGAGGATCAGAACCATCTCCACTTTCGGGATCTCTACGACCGGGGTCACCTGAGCATATCGGAAGAGCCCCGTCGTGGGCGGATTCACACGACTGACGTAGCCGAGGGGGAGCCCTTTGGGGAAGACCCCGCCGAGCCCCGAGGTGATCACAAGCTCCCCCTGCTCGATCTGAGTCTCCTGGGCCGAGAACTTGAGCCGCACCTGCCCGGAGGGCCCCCCTTCAACAGCGCCCTGCACCCGGCTTCGCTGGGTGAGCGCGCTCACGGAGGACGCCGGGTCACTCACAAGCTGAATGATGGCAGAGTGCTGCCGGACGTCTGCGACCCGCCCGAGCACCCCTTCCGGCACGATGACCGGCTGGAGGCGTTCGACTCCGGAGGCTCGCCCTCGGTTCACTGTGAACGAACGAACCCATCCGTTCCATTCCCGCGCGATGACTTCCGCGGCGGCGGCCTCGAGGGGAAGGCGCTCGGCCAAGCCCAGCAGGTTCCGAAGACGCCGGTTCTCCCATTGGAACTCGTCGAGCTGGAGCTGAGTGACCCGGAGTGTCTCCACCTCTTGCCGGAGGCGCTGGTTTTCGCCCCGGACCACGCGCCAGTCGCGGTAGCCATCCCAGATGGCCAGAGCCCTTCGATGGAGGTGGGCGGTCGCCACCTGGAGAGGGGTGACCACCGGGCCGACCCACTCAACCGGGAGACGGCGGCCCGGACTCCGGGCCCCGAGTGCGAGAAGCGCGAACCCGGCGAGAAGGATTAAACCAAAGAGGGAGGCTGTCCGATGGCGAAAGAGAAAGCCCAGCATTCCAGCGGCCCCTTCAGGTCGGGATCGCCACCTTCTTCAAGAGGTTCAACTCGTCCAGCACCTTCCCGGTCCCGAGGGCCACGCAGGAGAGAGGGTCGTCGGCAATGGTGATAGGGAGGTTGGTCTCTTGGCGGAGCAGGAGATCGAGCCCGCGGAGGAGGGCGCCGCCGCCAGTCATCACGATCCCTTTATCCACGATATCCGCCGCGAGCTCGGGCGGCGTATGCTCCAGGGCGGTCCGGACAGTTTCGACGATCGTCATCACCGGCTCCCGAAGGGCTTCGCGGATTTCATCTTCGGTGATGACGATGGTTTTCGGGATCCCGTCAATGAGGTCACGTCCTTTCACCTCGACTGTCTGCTTTTCGCCACCGGTGGGATAGGCAGACCCCAGACGAATCTTGATATCCTCCGCCCGGCGCTCTCCCACCAGAAGGTTATAGTTTTTTCTGATGTACTGGACGATGGCCTCGTCCATCTCGTCCCCCGCGACCCGCACCGACTTGCAGTAGACCGTCCCCGAGAGGGAAATGACCGCGACCTCGGTCGTCCCGCCCCCGATGTCCACAATCATGTTGCCACTTGGCTCCTGGATGGGCAACCCCGCGCCGAGGGCCGCGGCCATGGGTTCTTCAATCAGGTAGACCTCTCGCGCCCCCGCCTGCATCGCCGAGTCACGGACTGCCCGCTTTTCGACCTGGGTGATCCCTGAAGGGACACCGATCACGATGCGCGGCCGCACCAGGGTCTTTCGCCGGTGGACCTTGGAGATAAAGTAATGGAGCATCTTCTCGGTGACATCAAAGTCGGCGATGACTCCATCTTTAAGGGGGCGGATGGCCAGGATGTTGCCGGGGGTACGCCCCAGCATGGCCTTGGCCTCTCTCCCCACAGCCAGGATTGAGTGATCCGCCTGGTGGAGGGCCACGATGGAGGGTTCATTGAGGACGATCCCGGCTCCCTTCAGATAAACGAGGGTGTTGGCCGTTCCCAGATCCACTGCCATGTCGCTCGAGAACATCCCGATAAGATAGTCGAAAATCATACCCGCTCCCCTTCGGTTCAGCGTGACCACTGTATCACAGAGGCCCCGCGGCCAACAAGGGAAACAGGCGAACCGAGGCGTCGAGGAACAAGGGCGGCGAGGTTCGGTAACCCCTTGACTCGTCGAGAGATACTTTGCCGGATGACGCGGCTTGGTTCAGTGGAAGGAGGGGGTCAATGCCTCCCGCGAGTGTGAGTGAACTGGTAGCGGTCGGCCGGGCGAACGGTGATGACCTCGAAGCGGGCCTCCCGGCGAACGGTCAGCTTCACGTCGTCCCCGATCGCGGTCCGCCAGAGCTTTCGGTAGAAGTCCTCGAGCCCCTCCACTTTCTCCCCGTTGAGACGGATGATGACGTCCCCCGGCCTGAGTCCAGCCTGGCGGGCAGGACCCACCAGCCCGACTCTCCCGATGATGACACCATCATCCCCTGGGAACGCGGAAAGGCCAAGCCACGGGCGAGGTGGCCGATTGGCACGCCCGTTCGCAAAAAGATCCTCTTTCACCGGATGAAAAAGATCGATGGGAATGGCGAGGTTGACGTGAGGGGGGTCGCCGAGCCGGAGAGAGGTGATCCCAATCACCTCCCCTTGACTGTTGACCAGCGGGCTCCCGCCGAAGGCCGGGTTGGTTGGGGCCACGAGGATCGCGCGCTCTAACAGATACTCCCAGTACGCGGTGAAGGGCTGAATCGCCCGGATCGTCCCATGGGTCACCACCGCTCGCTTCTCTTCGGTGATCCCCACGATGGCAGCCGCATCACCCACTTTTACCGTATTCGAATTTCCCAAGACCGCTGAGGGCCAACTCCCCGCCCCCTCAAGGCGGATGACACCCACGCCACTTTCAAAATCAATCCCCGTAAGCGTGGCGGGCAATGTGCGGCCGTCCCGCAGGGAGACCGCGATCTTCTGAGCATCCGTGACGATATAGCTCACCGTCAGGATGTGCCCGGCCCGATCCACGATCACCCCCGAACCCCAGCGTTCCGCGCCCAGGGTGCGTGCGGAGGGGCGGTCAGGCGGGACCTCCACGTGGATCCCCACAACCGCAGGCTCGACCCGCTGGATGAAGGACGGTTGGCCAGAAAGCTGCCCTGGCGCCAGCCGAGGCTCAGAAGAGCGCGGGGCCGAGGTCGCCGTTTGGGCCATTAGCAACAGGGCCACGGCAACGGGAAGGACACGCCTCATGGCGCTCATCCTACCACAAGCCAGACGAGGGAGTCGCCGACTCCGTCAGCGCGCCCAGTTGGATGCGCTCTTGATGGTTTGGGGCCTGTTATGGCTTCTTCCGTCCGCCTTCTTCCACCGTCAGCCCGGCCTGCTTGATCTTGCCTTCTTTCATTTTTTCGTTCTCTCACCCGGCTCCATCCCGCCGGATGCCGTGGCCGGTCTGGCTGCTTTGGACTTTCACGTTGTTGACGACGTCGCGGACGCCCTGGACGTGCCTCGCCAATTCGGCCACGCGGTTCTTCATCGCGGCATTCTCGACGATGCCGTTCAGGTAAACGACGCCCAGATTCGTGTCGACGTCAATTCGCGTCAACGTCGTGGCCTTCTCACTCGCGGCCTATTCCAGTTCTCTCCTGATCCAGTCATCTTCCACGGCCACCGCGACCGGGGTCGCGTGATCTGCGACATCTTTGGGAGATTCTTCCGCGCGCGCTTGGCAGGGCCGGCACCGCTGGGCGAATGGCAGCGCCTTCAGCCGCGCCACCCCGATGAACTCCCCGCAGTCACGGCAGAGGCCGTAGCCCCGCCGGGCGAGCCGCTCGAGGGCTTCCTCGATCTGGCTGACCTGACGGGTCAGGCGGTCAGCAAACGCCACCTGCATCTCATCCTGCAAGCTCTCGGTCGCTCGCGCCATCAGGTCTGACGATCGACCAACCTTGTCCTTCGAGCGCTCGGCCATAACACCTCGGATCGTGTCTCGAGCGCGCGCGGCCTCTTCCTTCAAGAAGCGTTCGATCTCCTTCATGGTCCGGTGGTTGAGCCCGTCGTGTGTCTTCATGTCCCGGCTTCTCCTTTCGGGCCATCAGTGCAACTGTGTATTCAAAGCCAGCAAGATCTTCAAACAGGTTTGACGTGTGGTAGGTGAATCGTCTTCTCTTAGCTTGACAGCAAGGACGGTGCCAGGCGGGAATGTTTAGAGGAAAAGTGCTACAGCCTCAGAGGTTTGATGTCGTCGCTCAGCACGACCCAGCAATGAGCGGACGCGTTCAGTCGCTGACACTGTGATCACCAGTCGTCAGAAAAATTAACAGATCAGCGGGATACACCTGGGTCGCGTCCGAAGTCTTCGCGAATGAATCGGCCAGGTTCTCCGTCAAAGGCTAGATGGCTGATCTCGTTGACCTTACGACGCCGATCTTCCCACCGCTTCGCGCGGCCAGGCGATTCGTGTACAATACGGTCGTGCTTGGTCTCTTTTTCCTCATGTTCTTCCTGGGGGGCGTTCTCCCCGCAGTCGCCGATGAGGCGTCCCCGAGGCAAGGGGTCGCACTCGTAGATCCGGGGATTCCGCTCGATGTCCTGGGTCCTGACGGGCGAGAGAAGGCCCAGTCGGTCCTAAACCAGGCGTTGTTCTCCCACTCGGTCGGCGGGATGACCTCGCGCAGCCGGCCGGAGGTCTTTGAGTTTCTTCTGGACCGTCCTGACTTCGCGGCCACGCTCGCCCGAGTCCTCAAGGTGGGGCGCTATCGGATTGAGCGACGGGGGGACGGCTTCTGGCTCGACGACGGCGCCGGAGCGACCGGCCATTTCAAGCTTCTCTTCGCTGATCCCCGCCGCCGCCTGTATCATGTGCGGCTCCAGTACTCGAAGGCGCTCCTGCCTACCCTGGAAGGACAGCTCCTCATTCTCCTCGAGTACAACCACCTGACAGATGGAAATGGAGAGCCGGTGATCGAGCAGAAGGTCATTGGATATGCGGCTCCGGAGAATGGCCTGACCGGAACCCTGGCCCAGCTTGCCACCGCCCTGAGCCCCTCTTCCGTGGAGGCGTCCGTCACGAAGAAGGTCCGTCGTCTCTTCCGCCATGTGGGCGCGATCACCCAAATGGCCACGGACGACGCCGAGGGGCTCGTTGAGCGACTCTCCCGCTCCGCCGAGGTTCTCCCCGAGCCCCTCCAGGCCTTTCGTGAGCTCCTCTTCGCGGGCCGGCCCCCGACCTGGGCCGCCGCCTCGGGCCCGCTCCGTTTGCTCGAACCTTCCCCTCTCGTTCTGCCCGACGATTCCCGCTGAAGGAAGCTCCGCGCGATGGACGTGATGGCCGCCGTCCTCGCGGGCCTGGTCGCGCTCGGACTCCTGGCCTGGGGCGGGATCTTAGCCTGGCGGGGGCTTCAGCTTTGTCCTCACTGCGTGTGGATCGTCAAGCGAGTCCAGCATGGATGGCTCCGGTGTCCGCGCTGTCACCGGCAATACGGGAGGAAGTGAGGAGGGGAGGGGGTTTTCACCAGGTCGTGCCGACGGTGCGCGGCCAAATGGCGAGCCAGACAAGGCCCGAGGGAGGAGCCAACCGGAGCGCGACCAAGCCCGCCTCCGGCGGGACTCGGTGCCCGCAAAGGTACTGGGGACGACCGCGGCTCTTCGAGCGCGGGCTTTGCCCGCGCAAGCTCAGGGGGAGGTTCGGAAGGGGGGCGTGCCCCCCTCCGAGTGCAACGCAGTATGGCGAAGTCAGTTGGCCCCGCAAGAGCTACATGCCGATGGCGGTGCGGGCCTCATCCATCACCGCCTCGGTGATGGTCCCGTACCCCTTGTCTTGGGCGAAGCGCTCGATGGCCTTCTTGGCCATGGGGCGGATGAAGTTCGGAATCCGCTCGATCCGCGCCTCCGCCTCTGGCGTCCAGGCTACGTCGCCGGCGACAGTGGAGTCAAAGCCAGGAATCATGGCGGCGAACGGGCAACCCGGTCCCTCGCCTGTCTCGCCCTCACTGACAAAGGCTTCCTCGCGCTGAGTCCCGAGGGTGGAACGGATCTGCTCAAACGGCTCGGCCGCCTCCGCGCGCCCGCCCACCTTCACCCCCAGGGTCCGGACCAACTGGGTCTCCCACGGATTGGTGAGCATTGCTATCTGACGGCCGCAACGCGGGCATCCAAAGGCCACGGTGAGCGAGCCCTCGTCGGGCCCCTCGGTCCGGAGGAGCTTCATCGCCTCATCGCATTCCACGCAAAGAAATTTCATCGCGGCCGATTATAGCACGGCCTCATCTGACTTTGGCGCCGGGGGGGAGGGCGCGGTCGAGGGTAAGGAGGGCGAGCGAGGACCCCTCGGAGGCGGCGAGGATCATCCCCTGGGACTCGATGCCCATCAGTGTGGCGGGTTCCAGATTGGCGACGATCACGACCTTGCGACCGACCAGCTCCTCAGGCTTATAGTGCTCGGCGATCCCTGCCACCACTGTGCGAGTCTCCTCCCCGACGTTGACCGTCAGCTTGAGAAGCCTCTTCGATTTCTCGACCCGTTCGGCGGCGACGACCTGAGCCACGCGGAGATCCATCTTTGAGAAGTCATCAATCGTGATCATCCCTCTCTCGTCTTTCCTTTTCCCGCGAGGACCGCCTGTCTTCTGAGCGCTTCCTCCCTCCACCCTCGGGAAGAGTGCCGGGGCCTTCGCCACGCGCGTCCCCGGGGCCAGCCGCCCCCACTCGAGATCAGCCAAGCTGAATGGCTCTCCGCCGAGGCCAAGGAGGGCTCGAATCCGCTCCGCCGTCGGGGGGAGGAAGGCGGCCAGGAGAATGGACAGGCAGCGTAGACTCTCGGCGAGAGCGTAGAGGACCGTCCGAAGGCGTTCGGCCTGAGCCGGGGCCCGGGCCAGAGTCCACGGCGCGGTCCCGTCAACGTAACGATTGACCACCCCAATGAACTCCCAGACCGCGGTCAGCGCCCGATGAAAGGCAAACTCCTGCATGGCCTCGTGGACCTCGCCCCGCGTCTTTTCGAGGGAGGCGCGGAGCTCGGCCTCCAGAGCGGTCTCCGCCCCAAACGTCGGGACCACCCCTCCGCCGAAGTTCTGAATCATCGTCGTCGCCCGGCTCACCAGGTTGCCGAGGTCATTCGCCAGATCGGCGTTCAGCCGCGCGACGAGCGCCTCCTCGGAGAAGTTGGCGTCAAGTCCGAAGACCATTTCTCGGAGAAGGAAGTAGCGGAAGGCATCATGACCATATTTGTCCGCGAGGGCCAAGGCCTCCACGACGTTGCCAATGGACTTGGACATCTTCCCTCCACCGAGCCCCCAGTATCCGTGGACGTTCAGGCGGCGGTACGGCTCGGTCCCCGCCGCCTTGAGCATGCAGGGCCAGTACACCGCGTGGGGCTTCAAGATGTCCTTGCCGATCAGGTGCTGGGCCTGCGACCAGAACTCCCTGAAGAGCGACCCGTCGGGCCAGCCGAGGGCGCTCACATAATTGATGAGGGCGTCAAACCAGACATAGGTGACGTAGCGATCATCGAAAGGGAGCGGGATCCCCCACTCAAGCCGGGTCCGCGGCCGGCTAATCGACAAGTCTGTCAACGGCTCTCGAAGAAACCCGAGGATCTCGTTCCGGTACCGCTCGGGTCGGATCATGTCGGACCGGCTCTCGATCTCTTTGATGAGCCAGTCTTGGTATTTTGACATCTTGAAGAAGTAGTTTTCTTCCTCGATGTACACGAGCGGCGTTTGATGGTCGGGGCATTTGCCGTCGACAATCTCCTTCTCGGTGTAGAAGCGCTCGCATCCGTAGCAGTACTGGCCGCCGTACTTCCCGAAGTAGATTTCTTCGGAATCCCAGAGCCTTTGTAGGATCTCTTGAACCACGGCCTTGTGCCGAGGCTCCGTGGTCCTGATGAAGTCGTCGTACCGCACGCCGAGCCGATCCCAGGTCTTGCGAAACTCCGCCGCGATCCTGTCCGTATACTCTTGCGGCGGGACGCCGGCCTTCGCCGCGGCCTGGGCGATCTTATCCCCGTGCTCGTCGGTCCCGGTCAGAAGGTAGACGGAGTCGCCAGCCAGCCGCCGGTAGCGACAGATGGTATCGGCGATGAGGGTGGTGTACGAGTGGCCGAGGTGCGGGGTGGCGTTGACATAGTAGATGGGCGTGGTGAGGTAGAAGACGCGCCGTGTCATTGTGGCGGGGTCAGCTTAGCAAGCTGCTGAATCACTCGCCCCGGCATTGACTTGCGGTCGTGCCGTGCCGAGAAGCGAGCAGCCCAAGGCCCGAGGGAGGAGCCAACCGGAGCGTACGGGGTGTGTACGTGAGGATTGGCGACGACTGAGAACGCAGGGATGCGACGCTTATCGACACGGCACTCTACAACGGCTTGACGTGAGGCCGTCCCTCCCACGTCAGTTGCTCGAGCGGCAGCTCCGCCTGGGTCCCATCGGCAAAGCCTACGACGACCGTTTCCTTCAAGACGCGGACCGACTTGACGACCCCCTGCATGCACCCGCCGCCGCCGCAGTCGGCCTGGCAGGCAGACCCCACCCGGGGTAGGTGCGAGCGCAGTTCCTCGTACATGGAGAACTCATACAGGAGACAGCACTTGAGCCGACCGCAGTTACCGAGGAGCCGGCTGTCGGTCAATGGCATGTCCTGGGCTTTGGCCATCTTGACCGAAATCGGTTCGAACTTTCGGAGGTACGAAGAGCAGCAGAGCTGGCGGCCGCAGGGACCAATCCCGTCCTCGAGCTTGGTGACGTCTCGGGCCCCGATCTGCCGCATCTCAATCCGGGCGCGAAACTCGCGGGCGAGCTCTTTCACCAACTCGCGGAAATCGACACGATTCTCCGCCGCGAAGGAGACGGTCACCCGCCGGCCGTCCGGCGTGATCTCGACGTCTACCACCTTGATGGGGAGGCGGTGGCTCCTGGCCCGAATCAGACATGTCATGAGCGCCTGCTTCTCGCGCTCCCGGAGCCGTCTCCACTCTGCCACTTCTTCATGGCTGGCCGGGCGAATGACGCGGGGAAACGTCCGATTCCGCTTCCCCTCGGGGAGCGGTCGCACAGGCCGCCGGACCTCCCCCACAGCGTTGCCGTTCGGCACCTCAACCACGCAGAACTCCCCCACATGCGGACGGAATCCCTCGACCCGGTAATCATCCGCCTTCGCGGGCTCCCGGAGGCGGATCCCCGCCAAATACGGGCCAGCGGCATCAACCGTTTCTTCAAGCGGCCTGAGCTCAATCTGGTTCATAGACCCCCCTAGGTTCCGAGTGCAGGCTGATCAAAAGGGTCCTGGGCCTTTTTCATCAGTCTGCTATGCCGCCTCGGACATGGCCAGGTGAGTGAGGGCGACCTCGAGTGAGAGGCGCGGGCTCACATTGCCCTGAAGCCCCGCCCACACCGCCTTGACCTGGTCGAGGCATGAAGCAATCGCCTCGAGAGAATGGAGACGGGCCTGGGCGGAGAGCGCGTCGGCCCGATCCCCGTTCATGAGAAGCCCTGGCCCCCCGCCTCCCTTCAGGATAAGAAGGTCCCGGAACCAGAACCAGCACAGTTCCACCAAACGCTCAACGCGAGCGCGATCCCGCCCGACTTCTTCGGCGAGGGCAAAGATCTCGTCCACGCGGCCTTCCAAAAGCTGAGTGATGAGACGATCCCGGTCTTCAAGCCAGCCGTCGGTTGCGGCCGTCAGCGCCAGGCCGATCCGCCCCTGGGCGACCCGAGCAAGCACCCTCGCGGTCTCCTCAGCGAGATTGGCGCGTCCCGTCAAGAGCTCAATCACCAGTTCGTCGGCCAACGGACGGAACCGCACCACCTGGCAGCGGGAGAGCACGGTGGCGGGAAGGAGGCGCACGTGCCCAAGGATCAGGACGAGAATCGTCCGGGGCGGAGGCTCCTCCAGCGTCTTGAGAAGGGCGTTGACCGTTTCGAGGGTCATCCGCTCGGCGTCGTCGAGGATAAACACCTTCCACGCCCCCTCGAGCGGATAGAGACCGGCCCCGTGCACCAAGGCCCGGGCCTCTGCGATCCGAATGGCCACTCCGCCCTTCGGATTGTCCGGAGGAGGGGTGGGCTGGATCAGATGGAGGTCCGGGTGGGTGAGAGCGCTCACCCTCCGGCACGAGGGGCAGGACCCGCACCCGCGGCCCGCCGGGCAGAGCAATCGTTGAGCGAACGCGAGGGCCGTCAGCCTTCGTCCCACGCCCGATGGCCCGACAAAGGCGTAGGCGTGGGCCACCCGATCGGCCTCGACGGCGTGTTTGAGGAAATGGACGGCGTGGGGCTGGCCCAGAACTCCCTCGAAGCTCACGACCGAATCCCCCGGGTGTGGAGGAGCCTCATCACCCGATCGCGGATCTCGGCCTGCACCGCCTCCACTGGCCGATCCGCCGCCAGGGGGAGAATCCGCTCCGGCTCTCGAGCGGCTATCTCCAAGTACCCCTTGCGCACCCGCTCGTGGAATTCGAGGCCAGCCTGCTCGAAGCGATCGAGGGGGCGCCCTCGAATCCGCGCAAACGCCGCCGGAATCTCCAGATCTAGGAGGATCGTCAGATCGGGCCTCATGCCCAGGGTCGCCCAATGATTCAGCTTGTCCACCTCTTCCAAATCCAAGCCCCGTCCGTATCCCTGGTAGGCCAAGGTCGAGTCGGCAAAACGATCGCAGAGGACCACCTGGCCCCGGGCCACGGCTGGCTCGATCAACTCGGTCAGGTGCTGGTGACGCGCCGCCTCGAAAAGGAAGAGTTCAGTCAAGGGGCTGATCGCCACGCCCTCAATGTGAAAGATGGAGAGGACGGCCTCCCCGAGGGGGGTCCCGTCGGGCTCTCGGCTTTCGACCACCCCCAAGCGCTGTTGACGAAGCCACTCTGCCAGGAGGCGGACATGGGTGGTCTTCCCAGCCCCTTCAACGCCTTCGAAGGTAATGAAGCACCCTCTCATCTCTTCCGTCGGTGGAACACAATAAGCACTTCAGGGTATCACACCGCTCGAGGTTCGCTCAATGCCGACGATCGTGGCCAGGCGGGGGCCCGCGCGGGGCCGCCCGCGGCTCTCAGGCGGCGAGAAGAGGAAAGATGGTTTCCTGGATCCGCTGGACCTGGCGGGACGCAAACTCCCGGGCCCAGCGGCGATGTTCGTCCGTCTCCTGGTACGGCGGGTCCCAAAGCGTGGCTGCGCGGAATGAGCTGACCCCGGGGCGAAACCCTGGAGGGAGATCCGTCGGCGGCTCGATCCCATTCATCAGGGCCCACGCAATGGTCCAGGCCCGCGCCACGTTGCCAAGATCATAGCCGCCCCCGCCAAGAGCCACCAGGCGAGGCGAGAGATCCAAGATCCGTCGAACGGCCCGGGCGAAGCCGTTGACCGTCAGCGCGAGATGGGTCAAGGGATCGGTCCGGTGGGAGTCAATTCCGAGCTGAGCGACTACCACGTCCGGCCTGAAGGCCTTCATCAAGGGCGGGACGATTGCTTCAAAGGCCTCGAGGTAGACCTCGTCGTCGGTGAACGGCTGGAGCGGGACATTGACCGCGTAGCCGCGTCCCGGTCCCTCCCCCAACTCGTCCACGAACCCCGTGCCAGGGAAGAGGCGATCCCCCCGCTCGTGGGTGGAGATCGTCAAGACACGGGGGTCACGATAGAAGGCGTGCTGCACGCCATCGCCATGGTGGGCGTCGATATCTACATAGCAGACCCGCAGTCCACGCTCCAGAAGGAATTGAATGGCGATGACCGCGTCGTTCAGGTAGCAAAAGCCCGACGCCCGATCGGGAAAGGCGTGATGGAGGCCGCCGGCAAACGAGAAGGCCCGCTCTGCCTCCCCCGACGCCACGAGGCGGGCCGCGAGCAGGGACCCCCCCACCGCCAGAGAGGCGGCGTCATACATCCCCGGAAAGATGGGGTTATCTCCCGGGCCGAGGCCAAAACGATACGCCCCCGGGACGGCCAAGCCCACGCTCGCAGACCGGAGGACCTCCACGTACTCCCGGCTATGGTATCCGAGAATCCACTCCTCACCTGGTCTTTCGGGGGGAAGCACCTGAACGGTTGGGAGGCGGGTGAGGCCGCACGCGTCGATCAGATCATACGTGAGCCTGAGCCGCTCCATCCGGAGCGGATGCCCCGCGCCATAGTCGTAGCGGTTGTAGTCATCGGTGTAGATCAGTGCGGCCTTCATGGACAACGCCTCTGGCCCTACGCCCGGGTCGGTCCCATTGTTCATCTCGGCTTCGCCGGCCCGCTCGTTGATCTCGGCCTCGCCGGCCCGTCCCTGCGGGCCCTGTCCTGGCTCGACCTCTGGTCGGGCCCTGTCCTGGCCCAGCCTCTGGCCGCTGGACGGACCCAGTGCCCACTTCGGCCCCCGGCCTTCTCCAGGAGCGAGATCTCGCTGAGCACCATCCCGCGGTCCACGGCCTTCGCCATATCATAGATCGTCAGGCCGGCCACGGCGGCCGCGGTCAACGCTTCCATCTCCACCCCGGTCTTATCCACCGTCCGCACCCGCGCCTCAATCATTACGGCGGAGGCGGCCTCGTCCAATTCAAAGCGCACGTCAATCCCGGTGAGCTTTAAGGGATGGCAGAGAGGGATCAGCTCCGCGGTGCGCTTGGCCGCCATGATCCCAGCCACCCGTGCGACACCCAGGACATCTCCCTTGGCGAGTTGGCCGGCCTTGATGGCGAGAAGGGTCTCCGCACGCATGCGGAGGACCGCCCGGGCCCGGGCCTCCCGCGCCGTCTCCGCTTTCGCGGTCACGTCCACCATCCGGGCCTGGCCCGCTTCATCCAGATGGGTCAAGCCAGAAAAGCCGCTTCCCTCCCGCGCCATCGGCGCCTCAGGCTGTTGCCTCGGCAGACTTCGACGCGTGGCGCAGGAGGGCCTCCATCCGATCCTTGGCAATCAGCTTGAGCTTTTTCAGCTCGCTTCGACGCCACTGCTGGTCCGCGGTCAGAAACGCACGGTCATTCAGATCGGCCAACTCCTGTTCATATCCCTGGTGTTCGTCCCGAAGGCGACGAAATTCCTCATTCTCGTGGGTGAGCCGCTCGACAAGCATTTCCCGATCAATCATAGGCTCCCTCCCTTGGCGGGACATTGATCCGTTCGAGGAACAAAAAACGCCAGCATCCTTCGATGCTGGCGTACCCTTCCGCCGATTCGGCTAGTCACCGAAACCTCCGGTCACGTCGCCCTCCTTGGTTCTACGTAGACTATGGCAGTATGCTACAAAGTCTGCCCTTCTTTGTCAAGGTCAGCGCGAAGCACGTGAGGAGCTGTGGCCTTGAACGCCACCAGAACCTGTCCCCCTTCCTCGAGTCCGAGGCTCTCCGCGGACTGGCGAGTCACGAGGGCCGTCAGGAAGAAGCCGCAGTTGACCACGGCCCGGAGGAGGGCCCCGGACGGGTGGAGACGGACGATGGTTCCGAGAAGGTGGTTCCGGGCGCTCGATGCAAGGGCGAGACCTTCCGGCGAGGCCAGGGTGAAGTCTTCAGGGCGGAGGCCAAACAGGATCGTGGCCCCGGGTGTGGCCCGGCAGGCCACCTCGATCTTTTGCCCCTCCACTTCCACCACGGCAATCCCCTCCTGCTGGCCCACCACCCGTCCTTCCAGGATGGTTTCGACCCCGACAAACCGCGCGACCCTTTCGGAGATCGGCGCGCGGAACAGTCGAGTCGGGGCATCAACCTGGAGGATCTGCCCGTCCATCATCACCGCGACCCGGTCTCCCAGGGCCAAGGCCTCTTCCCTCGCGTGGGTCACAAAGACGGTCGTAACGTGATCCTGGCGAAGGATCATCCCGAGATCGTCAACGAGGGCCTCCCTCGTCGGCTGGTCGAGCGATGAGAACGGCTCGTCGAGGAACAGCACTTCTGGCTCAAGGACCAGGGCCCGCGCCAGCGCGACTCGCTGGGCCTCCCCGCCGGAGAGAGTCCGCGCCTGACGGTTGGCCAGGTGGCCGACACCGAAGCGCGCCAGCCAGTGTCCCGCGCGCTCTCGGATTGCGGGCGAGGGGAGACCTCGGAACCTGAGCCCCAGCGCCACGTTGGCAAAGGCGGTGGCATCGCAAAGCCAGGGCTCCTGAAAGGCCGACGCCATCCGCCGGCGAAGAGGGACGAGGGGAGACCTCCAATCCACGACCTCCCCGCGAAAGTGGACGGTTCCCTCCGTAGGCCGATCGAGCAACCCAAGGATCCGGAGGAGGGTCGATTTCCCGGCCCCGTTCGGTCCGATGATGGCCAGCACCTCGCCCCGGATCACGGAGAGGTGCTCCACCTGTAAGACCGCTCGCCCTCCGCGGCGCACGACGGTCTTGTCAAGCTCGAGGACAGCGTTCATACGCCCGGGAGGACCTGGATCGAGCCCCTGTTGACAAAGACCGCCCAACGGCGATCTCGACTGATTTCCAATATTTCGTACACCTGGCGTGGGACGTCAATCTCCAGATCGTGGGCCCCCTGACTCGGCTCCCCGGAGGCGTCAAGGCGCAAATAGAGGGTCTGAACGGGCCCTTGGTCTTCTTCGCCGATCAGTTCGCCCCGCAACAGATTGGGGTGGGTGCCCGGAGTCGGTTCGCTCCGGTCCTTCCGGATCAGCCGGATATATTCCGGCCGGATGCAGAAGGTGATTGGGGTCCCCGGCGATCCAGTATAGGCCAGCGTGGGCGAGTTCGCAGCCTCCAGGAGCTCATCTCGCCATCGGAGCTGGATCAGATCGGGCGTGGCCTTCACGACCGAGCCCTGGAGGATGTTGCGAATCCCCATCAACCGGGCCACATCCTTGGTCGCTGGCCGTTGGAGGATCTCTCCCTTGGGAGCCGTCTGCACGACCCGGCCGTTCTGGTAGACGACGAGCCGATCAGCAATCTGGAACGCCTCGGCGAGGTCGTGCGTCACCAGCACTGCGGTCTTCCCCCATTCGCGGATGACGCTCATCAGGTCGCTTCTCAGCTGACGGCGCGTGGGGGCGTCCAAGGCCGAGAGCGGTTCGTCAAGGAGCAGGATTTCCGGATCCACGGCGAGGGCCCGGCCGAGGGCGACCCGCTGCTGCTGGCCACCAGAGAGTTCGTGGGGATAGCGGCGGGCCAGCTCCGAGATGCCCAACCGCTCCAGGGTCTCTCCGGTCCGGACGATTCGCCTCGTCCGGGGCAGCGAGCGGAGGCCGAACGCGACGTTTTCTGCCACGGTGAGGTGGGGGAACAGGGCGTAGCCCTGGAAGACGTAGCCAAGCCGCCGGGCCTGGGGCGGCAGGTTCATCCCACGGTCACTGTCAAAGAACGTTCGACCGTTGACGACGATCTTCCCGGAGTCCGGATCCACGAGCCCGGCAAAACACTGAAGCGTCAGGGTCTTGCCCGCGCCCGACGGACCGAAGAGCACCACGACCTCCTCCCCGGCGCTCCACACCGCATCGAGGGTAAAGCCCGGGAGCCGTTTGACGAGCGCGACCTCGATCCGACTGCTCATGTCGCCCGCGCTCCGAGACGGCCCGCCAGGATGAGAACCACGCATGAGAGCGCGGTGAGCGCGGCCACGAGCAGCACCGCCTCTTCGGTCTCACCGGTCTGAACCGCCGTGTAGATCGCCAGAGGCACGGTCGTCGTCCGTCCTGGAATGTTCCCCGCAAGCATCAGCGTCGCGCCGAACTCGCCGAGGGCGCGCCCGAAGGCCAGGACGAGTCCGGCGAGAATGCCATTTCGGGCGAGGGGCAGCGTGACCTCGAGCGCAGTCCGCCACTCGGAACGCCCGAGCGTGTAGGCGGCTTTTTCGAGATCACGGTCCACAGCCTCGATCGCGGCGCGCGCCGTCCGGACGAGCAACGGCAGCGCCATCACGGTCGCTGCGATCACCGCGGCATACCACGTGAAGGCGACAGTCCATCCCGTCAGCGCATGTAGCGGGGCCCCCAGCCAGCCGCGCCGGCCGAGCACCACGATCAGGTAGTAGCCCGTGACCGTCGGCGGCAGGACGAGGGGGAGCGTCACCGCGAGATCGAGGAACGATCGCCCCCAGAAGCGGCGGCGAGCAAGAACCCAGGCAAGCGGAATCCCGATGAGCGCGTTGAGGAAAGTCGCGACCGCCGCCACGCGGACCGAGAGAAAAAGGGCGCTCAGGCTCTCCGGGCTCACCGGACACCTAGCGGCGGCGGCTGAAAGCCGAGCCGTGAGAGGACCGCCTGCCCATCCCGATTCAGGAGCAACTCGATGAATGCCACGGCTATGGCGGGATGCTTCGTCTCCTTGACCACCGCTACCGGATAGAGGACGGGACGATAGGTGTCCTCGGCCGGACGAAAGGCCTCCTTGACGCGGTCCGCCCGCACGGCGGCATCGGTCGTGTAGACGAACCCCGCGTCCACCTCGCCCCGCGCCACATAGTCGAGGGCTTGGCGGACATTCTCGGCAAAGATGAGCTTCGGTCGAACGCGCTCCCAGAGCCCGAGCGCGCGCAGGCTCTCCTCGGAGTACTGGCCGACGGGGACCGTCTTTGGATTGCCGATCACAATCTTCCCGACCCGAGCGCCGGCAAGGTCGGCTGGCTTGGTGATGTCGAGTCGCGAGTCGGCCGGCTTGACGACCGTCAAGATGTTGCGCGCGAACACCCTTCGTGTTGTGGGGATAATCAGACCTCTCTTCTCCAGTTCGTCCATCTGGAGCTGCCCGGCGGAGAGAAAGAGGTCGACCGGGGCGCCCGCCTCGATCTGCTTCTGGAGTTCGCCGGAGGAGCCGAAATTGTAGCGGAGAGTGATGCCGGGATGGCTCGTCTGGAAGCGGCCCCCAAGCTCGGTCACGGCCTCCTTCATGCTGATCGCAACGGACAGCGTGAGGTCCTGCGCCCCAGCACGGCGCAGATTGCCCATGCCAGAGACCAGCGCAAGCGTCACACACGCCACGACCGTCCCCAAGCGGAAAGACACCCCCGTCACCTCCATCCTTTCAACAACGGGTTCCGACGTTCACCCCGGCCGAGGCCGTTGCTGGATCCAGGTCAGCGCCCAGTTCACGAGGAAGGTGATCGCAAGCAGGATCAGAGAGAGGGCGATGGCGACATGGAAGTTTCCCTTTCCGGTCTCGAGGACAGTGGCGGTCGTGAGGACCCGCGTCTGCCCCAGGATATTCCCGCCGACCATCATCGAGGCGCCGATCTCGGAGATGACACCCCCAAAGCCCGCCATCACCGCTGCGAGCATCGGGAGCCGAGCTTCTCGCATGAGCACCCAGAGAAGCTGAAGCCGCGAGGCTCCGAGGGCCAGCATCTGAAGGCGGAACTGGGGCGGGATCTGCTGGACCGCGGCCAGCGTGAGCCCCGTCACGATGGGCGCGGCGATGATGAGTTGGGCGATCACGATGGCGGTGGGGGTGTAGAGAAGCTCGAGGACGCCCAGCGGGCCGCTCCGCCACAGCAGGATACTGACGAAGAGCCCCACGACGACGGGCGGGAGACCCATCCCGGTGTTCACGAGGCTGATAACGAGGGAGCGCCCGGGGAAGCGGGAGAGGGCGATGGCTGTCCCCAGGGGAACCCCGATCAGGAGGCTCAGGAAGGTGGCGGTCCCTGACACCTGAAGTGACAGGAGCGTAATCCGGAGCACCTCCGGATCTCCCGTCAGAAGGAGCCAGACTGCCTCTTTGATCCCCTGCCAAATCAGCTCCACAACCCACTCCGTGGGGGCCCGCAAAGGATGGCCTTCCGCCGTTCATTAGACTCCGGTGGTCGTCGCACGTATCTTCCCAAACTTCGACCTCCGCCCAAAAGATTCACGGGGTCTTCTTATCCGCCAATCTGCTCTTCCTGCTTCCCAGCGTCCGGGAAGAAGAGAGGCTCGCCGTACTTTTCGACCCCGAAGGTCTTGATAAGGGCCTGCGCCTCCGGAGAAAGCACGAAATCGGCGAAGACCCGCGCCCCCGCGTGATTCACCCGCGGATGTCTGGCCGGGCTCACTTCCAACACGGAGTAGATGTTCAAGAAGGGACGATCACGCTCCACGAGGATTTCAAGTTGAAGGCTCTTCTTCAGAGCCAGGAAGGTCGCCCGGTCGCTCATGGTGTAGGCGCGCTTCTCCGAGGCGATCCGGAGCGTCGCCCCCATCCCCTGCCCGGACTGCAAGTACCAGGAGCCGGCCGGCGTCACTCCACCCTCGCGCCAAAGCTCTCGCTCCAGGACGTGCGTCCCGGAATTGTCCCCGCGGGAGACAAATGGCGCCTTGGCCTCCGCGATCTGCCTGAAGGCCTTGAGGGCGGTCGTGATCCCCCGGAGCCCCGCCTGGTCCTGGGGCGGCCCCACAACGACGAAGTCGTTGTGCATCACGAGCCGGCGGTTAGTCAGCACCCCCTCCTGGACATATCGCTTCTCCAGAGTGGGGGCGTGCGCCAGCACCACGTCGGCGTCGCCCCTGACCGCCATGGCCAGGGACTGTCCTGTCCCGACCGCGATGGTCTTGACCGTGTAGCCCGTCTTCTTCTCAAACATCGGCACTAGCACGTCGAGCAGGCCCGAGTCCTGCGTGCTCGTGGTCGTGGCCAGTATGATCGTCCGGGATTGTGCCCATGCCGGACCGATGGACCCTGCGAGGGCGATCCAAGCTCCAAGAAGACACCGAGCAAATATGTTCACGTCCTACTCCTCCTGGATGCGGACACTCTTCATCTTGTCCCCGATCTGGATCTTGTCCACGTGCTCCATTCCCGACGTGACCTGGCCGAAGACGGTGTACTTCCCGTCGAGGAACGGGGCTGGCTGAAAACAGATGTAAAATTGGCTCCCGGCCGAGTCAGGGTGGTTGGCCCGGGCCATGGCCATGGCGCCGCGCACGTGTTTTCTCTGGTTGAACTCCGCCTTAACGGTGTAGCCGGGGCCGCCGGTCCCGTTGCCTTTCGGGTCGCCTCCTTGGGCGACGAAGCCGGGCTCGACCCGGTGGAAGGTGAGTCCGTCGTAGAATCCTTTTTTGGCAAGCGTCACGAAGTTTTCGACGGTCTTGGGAGCGGTGTCGGGGTAGAGATCGATACGGATCTCCCCGCCCTTGGCGAGGGCGATCACTGCGACCGGGTTTTTGGTCATCTTTTTCTCCTGGGCGCTGGCCCCGACAACACCCAGGGTAAGCGCGATGAGGGTGGCAAACGATTTGACCAGGATCACTTGATGTCCCTCCTCTTCGTGTAGGCTCCTTGGAGCACGGCACTGCCCATTATCCCCTACCTTCGCCCCCCGAGGCAACGAGCGCGGGCTGGTGAACCTTTGGCAGGCGTGGCGTCACATCTGGTAGAGTGGAACGGTGAAGCACGAACGACCCGACATTCGAAACGTGGCGATCATCGCCCATGTGGACCACGGGAAAACCACGCTCGTGGACGCCATGCTCTGGCAGTCCGGCATCTTCCGGGCCAACGAGACGGTCCCCGAACGGATCCTGGACTCCCTCGCCCTCGAGCGCGAGAAGGGCATCACCATCATGGCCAAGAACATGGCCATCCGCTATCGGGACGTCAAGCTGAACCTCGTGGACACCCCCGGCCACGCCGACTTCGGCGGAGAAGTGGAGCGGACCCTGGCGCTCGTGGATGGGGTCCTCCTCTTGGTGGATGCGGCCGAAGGGCCGCTCCCGCAGACTCGCTTCGTGCTCGGAAAGGCCCTGGAGGCTCACCTGACGCCCGTGGTGGTCGTCAATAAAATTGACCGCCAGGATGCCAGGCCCCGGGAGGTCCTCGACGAGATCTACGACCTCTTCATCGACCTCGACGCGACCGAGGACCAACTGGATTTCCCGGTTCTCTACACGGATGCGAAGCGCGGGACCGCCACCGAGGACCCGCGCGTCCCGGGGCGGAGCTTGGCCCCGCTCTTCGAGACCCTGCTGCGGACCATCCCCCCGCCGCGCTCCGACCCTGAGGCGCCCCTTCAAATCCTCATCGCCAGCCTGGGCTACGACAACTACGTCGGCCGTCTCGCCATCGGCCGGATTGTCAACGGCGCGGTCCGCCCGGGAGACCGGGTGGCTGTCATCAAGAGGGACGGGAGCGTGGAGCCCGCCAAGATCACGCTCCTGTACACCTACGAAGGGCTTGATCGAGTGGAAGCCGCCGAGGCCGCCGCCGGCGACCTGGTCGCCTTGGCCGGGCTCGAGGAGATCGGGATCGGCGAGACGGTGGCGGACCTGGAGCGACCCCAGCCCCTCCCCCCGATTCGAGTGGATGAGCCCACGGTGGCGATGATCTTTTCGGCCAGCGCCTCCCCATTTTCCGGGCGGGACGGGCAGTTCGTCACCTCCCGTCACCTTCGGGAGCGATTAGACAAAGAGCTCCTCACCAACGTCTCCATCCGCGTCGAGTCCACCGACTCCCCCAGCGCATCTCGCGTCTCGGGGCGGGGCGAACTCCAGCTCGCCATCCTCATCGAGACCATTCGGCGGGAAGGGTACGAGCTCGAGGTCGGCAAGCCGGAGGTGATTACGAAGAGTGTGGACGGATCGCTCCTGGAGCCGATGGAGCAACTGACCGCAGACTGCCCTGAGGAGTTCATCGGCGCCGTCACCCAACGCGTTGGGGCTCGGAAAGGACAGATGCTCCGGGTCGTGAACCACGGCACGGGCCGGGTCCGTCTCGTCTTCAAAATCCCGACCCGCGGTCTCATCGGCTATAGAGCAGAGTTTCTCACCGACACGAAGGGCACCGGGCTCCTGAACCACCTCTTCGACGGCTGGGCCCCGTGGCAGGGCGACATCCGAGGGCGGGCGACCGGGGCCCTTGTCTCCGACCGCGATGGCCAAGCCACGGCCTACGCTATTGATCATCTCCAGCCGAGGGGAGAGTTCTTCGTGGCGCCGGGGGACCCGGTCTACGAAGGCATGGTCGTCGGGGAACACACCCGCGACACGGACCTGCCCGTCAACATCACCAAAGAAAAGAAGCTTACCAATATGCGCTCCTCCACCGCGGACGAGGCGATCCAACTTGTCCCGCCCCGACGGATGAGCCTCGAGCAGTGTTTGGAGTGGATCCGCGAAGACGAACTCGTTGAGGTGACCCCGAAGGCGCTCCGGCTGCGGAAGCGGGAGCCGAGCGCCTAGCAGGCTGATGAAAAAGGCCCATCTGCGGCGAAGGCTTTCCTCGGAGGGGGCCTCGACGGCCCCCTTCCGAACCTCCCCCAAGGGTTGCGCCGGCGAAGCCGGCGCTCGAATCGCCGCCTTGCATCTGGACCTTTTTGATCAGCCTGCACTCGGGGCGAGAGGGCACCCAACCGTGGCACGAATATTGCTGACCTTATTCCGGACAGAAAATCTGCTAAACTAGAGGCGTTTTCGATCGCTAATGGCACTCCCCAAAGTTCTCGTCGTCGATGACAACTCCAGTGTCCGCGCCCGGCTGGGGCAGTGGCTTGCGACGGCTGGCTACGAGCCGCTCACGGCGGCCGACGGGCTCGAGGCTCTCGAGCACCTCCAGTCGGGGCCGGTGGACCTCATCCTTTCCGATGTCCTCATGCCGCGCATGGATGGCTACCAGTTCTGCCGGGCGGTCAAGAAGGAAGGGGAGTGGGCCCGAATCCCCTTCGTGTTTTTTACCTCCACCTTTGTGGACCAGCTCCATCGCGAGCTCGGGCGAAGCCTGGGGGCATCGGCGTACCTGGCAGTGAAGCCGGAAAAAGGGGAGGACCTCATCGCGGCTGTCGAAGTCCTGATCGAGCGGCACAAACGCGGGGGACTCACGGCTGTCGAGGCCGAACTCAAGGACGAGGTCGCCTTCCAGCGGGCGTACCATCAGGCCCTCTGGCACAAGCTCTCCGGGCGACTGGCGCACAGCCCCGACCTCCTGGACCTGATGAATCGCTACGGAAACCAAATCGAGGCCATGCACCAACTCGGCGCTTCGCTCGGAGGAACCCAAGAAGCTGGTGAGGGACAGCTCATCGGCCAGCTCGCCCGGACCCTGGAACATGAGATCAATAACCCCCTCGCGATCATCATGACCCTGGCTCAGCTCGCCGGGGGAGAGACCGTCGACCCTGAATTGCAAAGCGCGCTTCAGGGAATCGAGCAAATGGTCTTCCGGATCAACGCGGTCATCGGTCGCCTGAAGCAGCTCAGGGAGATCCGCGTCGTCGACTCCCCGATCGGGGCAGTGGTTGACCTCTCCGCCAAAGAACCCCCCGCCCCCGCGAACGAGAACCGTCGGGACCCGTCCGCCGGCTGAGCCGGACCTACTCCGGGTTCACCCATCCATTTAGGCACTCCGTTGCCACCCTATCCCCACGTCCTCAATCGAGGCGGGAAAGGGATCCGTAGCCCGGCCGATGAGCTGCTCGGAATGAGCCCAGATCGTCTGCGACCCCAACAGAAATAGGCTGACCAGCGTTTGTCGGCAACGGCGGTGTGTGCAAGCCCTTGACAAGTCCCTGGAACGGCAGGAGAATCGCGGCAATCGTTGGAGTTCCAAGGACGTAATAGGAGCACCAGCCTAATCAATAGTTAGACTTCAAGGAAGCAATGAATCAGCCGACCTGCTGCAAGGAGGCATCGTGGATTTCAGAGCTCGATCTTGACCATGCGGGCGGCTTTGAATACATGCTGGGCAAATGCGATCGGTGTGGGACATATTGGATGAATGTGTTCTGTGTAGCGTCTGGAATCTCTGGTTTCGAGCCCGTTAGCTTGAGCGACGTCGAGCGAATGAAGGCCATCCCGGCCGGGCCTGAGTTGAAGGCATTCATGCGAAACTGGGGCGAGGAGAACATTTGATCTCCGAAAATCCTCGCAATGAACCTGCATGAAGCCTAACAACGCGTTCGAGCGGACGAGAGTGCGGCCATCGCGCTGCGCGCTCTGGCCGCTCGCCGCTCAACTCGGTCGTTAGCGGATCTTCACTTGTGAAAACGGATGTCGCCCAGCTGGTCGGTGGTCTGGAACAACTGTGCCCCGACAGATGCGGGCGCATTGGAGGAATGCATGGGTAACATATTACGTGAATCTGAAAACGAAGCCGTAAAGCGAACGCTTGAGTCGTCCTATTGTCCTGAACCCATAAGACAGGCTCGCGAGAGGCAAGACAGAATACTCAGTGAACGACTCCGGCATGGCCCATACAAGATTGCGGACGTTGGCTGCGGCAACGGCTATCATGCTGTGATATTTGCTCCGTTCTCTCTCCTTTATCATGGCTTTGAGATCTCACCCGCGATCGCCGAGACCGCACGAGCTCTCTGGCAAAGAGAGAGCGTAGACAAAGCACAAGTCTTCGTGGGAGACGTGGCTGAGGCAGAGCTCGAGGACGAGTTCTACGACGTTGTCCTTTGCTTGTACTTCACACCAGGCAACCTCAGGGACAAATCAGACGATCTCAGTCTTTACAGCGCCGCCTATCTCGATCGGAACCCAGGGTTCATTCGCGTGATGTCTCGTTTCTATCAAGCCATGAAAATCGGCGGCTCCATGTTTCTCACCATATACAAGGACGTGCCGGAGGCCGAGGCGGCTCAGATCGATTTCTACGAGAATACAGGGCAGCATGTTGTGACGCCTCCAGGGTCGCGATTCGTGGCGACCGCGGAAGGTTTTTGGTCTGTCAGGTGGACGCAAGACAGCGTGTTATCCAACCTCAGCGAGTGTGGTATCAGTACCGACAATGTCGTGTTCAACGACCTGAACGCAATCGCTTGGTTGGTCGAGATCAAGAAGTAGACACGTACTGCCGGGTAACACGGTGCACACCGACCGCAATGCACTCGCTCGCTAACAGTGCTTGGTGCGGATTCGGGGGGTGTGGCATAAATTCCGTTCGGTGGTGACTTCAACGCTCCGTCTTCGATCAAACATTGTCAGCCCCCCGAACCGCACAACCCGGCGTTCGGCGGACAAGAGCCGAAACTTCCGGCTTGACCTCGTATAGACACGGGTCTAGACTGACATCATGAAGGCCGCTCGCGCGAAGCTGTTCCAAAATGGTGGCAGTCAGGCGGTCCGGCTCCCCAAGGAGTGTCGGTTCACTGCTCAGCGCGAGGTTTTGGTGCGTCGGGAAGGCCGTCGCGTGATCCTCGAGGCGGCGGATGAGTGGCCGGACAAGTTCCGCGCTTGCCTGGGCGCCTGGTCCGGGGACATCCCCCGCCCGAAGCAGCGGCTGGTTCGGGATCTGCGTGATCCGTTTGCCTGATGCCACAGTACATGCTCGACACGGACACGGTGAGCTTTGCCCTCCGTGGCCAAGGACGGGTCGCGGCGCGTCTGCTGGAACACCGGCCTTCGCAGCTCTGCATCAGCTCCATTGCGCTCGCGGAACTGCGCTTCGGCGCCGAGGCGAGGCGATCCCGGAAGCTTCACCGCCTGATTAGCACCTTTGTGGAGGCCGTGGCGGTTGTTCCCTTCGATGAGCCCGCAGCGGATCGCTTTGCCGCGGTCGCAACCGCACTGGCCCGACGCGGCGAGCCGATCGGGACGTTTGACACTCTCATGGCGGCTCATGCCCAGTCGTTGGGGTTGACGTTCGTCACAAACAACGCCAAGCACTTTGGGCGCGTCGCGCGGCTCAAGGTCGAAAACTGGGTCTGACGTCGTGGGCCGCCGAACACCAGGCTGGAGCGGTCCGGCTTGCGCCGGCCGCTCAGCCTGAACGCTCGACGGACAGGGGCGGCGAGCCCACGGCGCACGTCGGGGTGGCGTAAGGCGCCGAGGGCCGGTCACGGGCATGTGCCCTTGAGGGCACGTTGCAGGGTTGTTACGGGTGGGTCATACTACGGGTATGAAAACAGCCATCTCCATCCCAGACGACGTGTTCGCTGATGCCGAACGGTTGGCGCGCGCGCTCAAGAAGTCTCGCAGTCAGCTCTATAGCCGCGCACTGAAGGAATACGTGGCGCGGCATGCCGCAGATCAGGTCACGGAGGCGCTCGACCGGGTCTGCGGAGACGGCCCGGCAGATAACGACTTCGCTAAGGCGGCAGCGAGGCGAACGCTTCGGCGTTCGCAATGGTGATCTCGCAAGGGGAAGTCTGGTGGGTGGACTTGCCGGAGCCGTCGGGCTCGGGACCTGGGTTCCGGCGCCCAGTCGTCGTGCAAGGTGAGGCGTTCAATCGAAGTCGAATCGCCACGGTCGTTTGCGTACCGGTGACGAGCAATCTGCGCTGGGCAGAAGCTCCGGGGAACGTGCTGCTCACCTCGAAGGTGACGGGATTACCCAAAGACTCTGTCGCCAAAGCAGCCCTATCCATAGTCAGGCGCCGAGGTAGGCCCGCGCAATCTCTGGTCGCCTGAGCAGATCGGTCCCACGACCGGCGAGCCGAATCTCCCCGCCTTCCAGAAGATACCCCGTTTCGGCCAGCTCGAGCGCCAGCCGGGCGTTCTGCTCGACGAGGAGCAAGGCCACGCCCTGGGCGAGGATCCGCTGGAGCAGGGAAAAGATCGCCTCCACCCACTGGGGGGCGAGACCGAGAGAGGGCTCATCAAGCAGCAAGAGAGACGGTTGCCCCATCAACGCCCGGGCGATGGCCAGCATCTGCTGCTCGCCACCCGAGAGGATGCCACCTGACTGGCCCAAGCGGTCACGAAGGGGGGGAAAGAGGGTAAGACATTCCTCGAGGCGCCGACGGAGTTCGACGCGCTCCCATCGAAGGTAGCCTCCAACCAGAAGATTCTCCTTCACCGTCAGGGTCGGGAAGATGCGCCGTCCCTCCGGGACGAGTCGGAGGCCCCGCCGGGCGACGGCCGAGGGTAACTGGCCGTCAATCCGTTCCCCGGACCATCGAATGACTCCGGCAGTAGGGCGAACGAGCCCCGCGATCGTTTTGAGGGTCGTGCTCTTTCCCGCGCCGTTCGCACCGACGAGGGCAACCGCCTTCGCGACGGGAACCGTCAGGCTCACCCCACGAAGCACCGGAGCGCCTCCGTACCCGGCTTCCAGCCCTTCTACCTCGAGAAGCGGCTCCGCCATCACTGTGCCTCCCGTCCGAGGTAGGCCAGTCGCACCTCGGGATGCTGCTGAATCACCTCCGGACTCCCCTCAGCCAGGAAGCGGCCTCCATGGAGGACCGTAATCCGGCGGCAAAGATTCATCACCAACGGCATCTGATGCTCGACCAGGAGGAGTGTGAGACCGCGCCCCTGAAGTGCCCGCAACCGCTCGGCCAAGGCGCGGCGCTCCTCCGGGCGGAGGCCAGCCGCCGGCTCGTCGAGGAGGAGGAGACGGGGGCGGGTCGCCAGAGCGCGTCCGAGCTCGGTGAGCCGTTGGAGCCCGTACGGTAGCTCTGATGCGAGTTGGTCGGCCACTGGGTCCAGGCCGAGGAACTCAAGGAGCTGATCCGCCTCCTTCCTGAGTCTCGCCTCCTCGGTGCGGTCCGGGCGAAGAAAGAGGGCGCCAACCGCCCCGCGGCCCCACCCATCCGCACCCACCCGGAGATGCTCTCGGACTGTCAGACCCGGGAATGGCTGGTTGGCCTGGAAGGTCCGGGCCACCCCCCGGCCGACGATGTGATGCGGAGAGAGCCCGAGGATCGATCTTCCCCCAAAGAAAATGCTTCCCGTCTTGGGGCGAACGAGCCCTGCGATGGTTCGAAAGAGGGTCGTCTTTCCCGCCCCATTGGGGCCGATGAGCCCCCGGATCTCGCCTGACGAGACGCTCAAGCTCACCCGATCGAGGGCGGTGACCCCATCAAAGCGAACGGTCAGCTCGCGCACCTCGAAGAACGGGTCAGCCATCGTTGCGCCCTCGCCCCTCCCAGAGCCCGGCAAGCCCTCGGGGGAAGAAGATGAGGATCACGAGGATGAGAGCACTCAGAATCAAGAGCCGGTACTGCTCGAACGCGCGCAAGAGCTCGGGGAGCAGGGTCAACGCCACGGCGCCCCCCACGCCGCCGCTGAACGACCCGAGTCCTCCGAGCACGGCCATGGCGAGGATCCGCACTGACTCCTCAAACGTGAAGGTATGGGGGCTCACGAACCCAACCAGATGCGCATAGAGTGACCCCGCGAGCCCCGCGGCAAACGCGGCCAGCCCGAAGGCGAGAGCCTTCAGCTTCATCACTGGAACGCCAGACGCCTCCGCTGCCTCGGGATTCCCGCCAAGAGCCCGCCACGCCCGGCCCAGTCGACCGCGCCGCAGCCCAACCCCGATCCAGAGCGCGCCGCACAGGAGTGTGAGGACCAGGTAGTAATAGGTCGAAACACTGTCAAGGACCCATGACCCGAACTGTGGCGGAGGGATGCCGACGATCCCACGCGGGCCGTTGGTGACATTGCTCCAGTTGAGGAGGACCAAGCGAACGATCTCTGCAAAGGCCACCGTCGCCACGGCCAAGAAATGCCCGCGGAGGTGGAAGACGGGCCCGAGGGTGAGGGCCGCGCCCGCCGCGGCCGTGCCCGCGGCAGGGAGGGCGAGCCAGAATGGCCACCCCAGGCGCGTGGTGAGCAGGGCGGAGGCGTAGGCCCCCACGGCGTAGAAGCCCGCCTGCCCCAAGGAGACCTGCCCTGCCACCCCGAGGAGCAACGTGATCCCGATCGAGAGGAACGCCGCGATGCCGCTCATGGTGAGAAGGTGAAGGATGTACCGGTCACGGATGACAAGCGGAAGAACCAGGATGAAAACCAACGCGGCCGCGACGCCAAAGATCCGCTTCACCGTCGGATGGCCCTTCCGACGAGGACGGCAATCAGGATCGTGTACACCAGAGCATCCCGATAACCGGAGGAGATCGTCCCCGCGAGAAGATTTTCCAGGACGCCGAGCAGAAGACCACCCCAAATGGCGCCAGGGATCGAATAGAGGCCGCCGAGGGCCGCGGCGGTGAAGGCTTTGAGCCCCAGGCTCCCCATGTCAAATGACACGAAAACCAACGGCGCGATGAGGATTCCCCCTGTGGCCCCGAGCGCGGCCGAGAGCGCGAAGGCCACGGCGCGGACCCGCGCAAGCGGGACGCCGAGGAGCGCCGCCATCTCGGCATCCGCCATGACAGCTCGGAGCGCGAGCCCACTTCGCGTCCACAGGAAAAAGCCCTGGAGGAGCCCGACCAACCCCAACGCGGCTCCGAGGATCAGCAGGGTGTGCGGGGCCAGGCGCACCGCCCCGAACGTGACCGGCGTCTCGCCGAAGAGCGACGGGAACACCAGTGGCTCCGGCCCACCCAGGAGGAGCGCGGCATTTTTCAAGAACAGGGAAACGGCGACGGTGGCGATGACCAGGTGGATGAGGGACGCGTGGCGCAGGGGATGGGCCACGAGCCGATCCATCACGAGCCCCACCACGGCTGTGGCAAGGACGGCCGCGACGAAGGCGAGTGGGAAGGGAAGACCGAGTCCCTGCCAGGCGCCAAGGGCGAGGAACGCGCCGACCATCATCATCTCGCCCTGGGCGAAGTTGATCAGGTCCAGAGAGCGGAGGAGGAGGACAAACCCCAGGGCGACCAGGCCGTAGACGAGGCCGATCGCCAGCCCCCCCACCACCTGCTGGACCAAAATCATCAGGCGAGGCCCGTTGCCCTGACCCGGGCAGCCCCGCTCGTTTCAATGGCTGCGCCTAGTTCGCCGTAGCTGGCTCGGGCGCGGCTTCGCGCGACCCCCCATCCCCCTGAGGGGGTATGTATTGATCCCGACCGAAGGTCAGCGCTTCCGGGCCGACGCGCTCCGCCCCGCCCTGCGCTGCGCACGGCGACACGGCTCGCCATGAGGCGCTCGCCGGGGCTGCCCGGGTCAGGGCACCAATTCGAAGTGTCCGGTAGCCTCACATTGAGAAGCCACCTGCTGCTGCCAATACGGAGCGAGGGGTGCTCCCCGCTCCGTCCACGCGCGCCGTGCTGAGAAGCGAGCAGATCGAGGCCCGAGGGAGGAGGGCGCCGGAGGTGTACTCGGTTGTACATTGAGGATGCCCGACGACCGAGAACGATGAGATGCGACGCTTATCGGCACGGCGCTACTGCCAGGGGACGAACTTCCCCGACCTGATCACCGTCACGAGGAGGCCACGGACGCGGTCGCCTGTCTCGTCAAAAACAACCGGCCCGGTGATTCCCTCGTAGTGTGCCTTTGCAATGGCGTCCCGGAGCTTGGGTCCGTCCACGCCTCCGGATGCCAGGGCCCGCGCCAAGAGGTAAGCCGTGTCATAGGCCTGAGCTGCGAACGTATCAGGACGGCGGCCGAACCGGGCCTCATATTTCCGGACAAACGCCTGGGCGCGTGGATCCGGGAGGTCTGGAACAAAGAGCATGGTCACGAGCGTTCCCTCCACCGCTTGGCCTCCCAACTCGGGGAATCTCGGCGTCGCGAGGCCGGTCCCTCCAAGGAGGGGCGCGGTGATTCCCAGCTGCCGCGCCTGCCTGGCGATCAACGCGATCTCCGCCGCGAGTCCCCACGTGAGGAGCCCTCCAACCTTCGCCTCCTTCACCTTGAGAAGCTGGGCCGTAAAATCTTTGTCCCCACGGTTCCACTTCTCTCGCACCACCGGGGTGACCCCCAGCTCTCGGAGCTTTCGCTCAAAGACGGTGGCCCCGTCGGTCCCGTAGTCATCGGCGTCGTGCAGGATGGCGAAGCGCGAAAGCTTGGCCGTCTTCACTGCGAACTCGGCCAGGCTTGAGGCGTATCGGCTGTCCGAGAGAGTTGTTCGAAAGATATACGGGTTGCCCTGGGCTGTGATGGCGGGGGAGGCGCAGACTGGCGTGATCTGAGGGACGCGCTCCTTCTGGGTGACCCGCATGGAAGCCAGGCAGTTCGACGAGTTAATGGGGCCGATCACCGCCGCGACCCGGTCCCGCTGGACCACTTTGGTCATCGCGGCCACAGCGACATCCGGCTTCCCCTCGTCGTCCTCCGCGACCAGCTCCATCGGGCCAAGGCCTTTGATCCCGCCCGCCGCGTTGATCTCCTCCGCCGCCAGTTGAACCCCTTCACGCATGCTGATCCCAAAGGGTGCGGAACTCCCCGTATACGGGCCGACCACTCCCACCTTGACCGAAGCGGCAGACGCGTCAGCGGCAAAGCCGAGAAGGGCGAAGGCGGCAACGCAGAGAAGGCGAATCCACATATGATTTCCCTCCGACCCGTTGAAATTAGGACGATACTACCTGGCGACACGTGTCATGTCAAGAGTATGAACTTAAGACTATTTGAGGGGTAGCTGTTACCGAGCGCGGCGGCCGGGGGCTCGCCCGGGGCGAGGCGGAGGTCCCCCACCGGGATGTCTTCGCCGCGCCTCTCGGGCTCGCCGTTCCTCGGCGAACCGCCGCCGTTCCTCGGCAGTGGGCTTGATCTCGGGAAGAAAGACGGCGTCCTCCGGCCACTCAACCCGGATCTTCTGGCCGATGAACTGCTCCACTGCCTCAAGCGTGAGGGCGCTCGCCTCATCTACGAGTGAGATCGCCTTCCCCTCGGCCCCCATCCGCGCGGTCCGGCCGATGCGGTGGACGTAGTCCTCCGCATCCTGGGGGAGATCCCAGTTGATGACGTGACTCACCCCTTCGATGTGAAGGCCACGCGAGGCCACGTCCGTCGCCACGAGGATCGGGAGCCGGCCCGCCTTGAAGTCAGCGAGCACCTTGAGACGTTGACGCTGGTCCACATCCCCGGTCAGCGCCCGGGCGTGGTAGCCATTCCGCGTCAAGCGCTCGACGAGCTGGCGCACCGCCTCGCGCGTGTTCGTAAAGATGAGGGTCCGTCCAGGTCCTTCGCGCTTGAGGAGCCCCAGGAGCAGAGACAGTTTCTCGTGGCGCCCAACATGGTAGAGGACCTGTTCGGCCGTCTCCACGGTCATCTGTCCCGGGTTGACCGTGATCTGGACGGGATTATTCATGTGCTCCCAGGTCAGCTCCATGACCCGGAACGAGAGCGTGGCGGAAAAGAGGAAGGACTGGCGCCGCTCCGGGGGAGGACAGCGGCGGAGGAGAAACCGGATGTCGTCTATGAATCCCATGTCGAACATCCGGTCCGCCTCGTCGATGACGACGACCTCGACCCGCCCGGGACTCCACACCCGCTGCTTCATGTAGTCGAGAAGCCGACCCGGTGTCCCCACGAGGATCTCCACGCCGCCCCGGAGCGACTCCCGCTGCTTCGCGTAATCCACCCCGCCATAGACGGCGTGGATCCGAAAGCCGGTGAAGCGCCCGAGCAGCCGGGCATCGGCCTCAATCTGGACGGTGAGCTCCCGGGTCGGGGCGACGATGAGGGCGCGGGGGGCGGTGACGGGGCCCGGACGCGGGACCGGACTGCGCAGCAAGCGAGTAAAGAGGGCGATGAGGAAGGCGGCGGTCTTGCCCGTGCCCGTCTGAGACTGACCCGCCACGTCCTTGCCGCTCAGGGCGACGGGCAGGGCGGCCTCCTGAATCGGCGTGCACTCCGTGAAACCCGCGGCCTCGACCCCTCGACAGACCGACTCTGGAAGATCCAGCTCAGTGAATTTCATCTACTTGTAGGCAGCGCCCGCAGGCTTGATCGGCTCCGTTTGCGTAGGCGTCACAGATGATCGTCTCCGCGACTTCGTTGAACTGGCTCATGCGGGCCAGTCGCTCCCGTTGGGATACGCTGACCAGTCGGTCTGCTGGAATGCCTCTACAAACGCCCGGGTGAATTGCCCCCGTGGAGCTTGGGGGCGTGTCACGCGAATGACTTTCACCGGGCCCGGCCGGTCAATCGCCCGAACACCCTCAACGAAGCGCTGGTCCTTCGGTGAAGCACAGATCGTAGGACTGGGCAACATCCCGGTAAAGGGGACCATTATCAAGACCCTTGAGGCGAAGGCTGGCGACAGAATCAACCTGGTGCCCGAGTCGGCCAAGGGCAATTCGGACTGACTCTGGCATGTTTTCATCCAGGAGTATCCTCATTAGGGGGCGACGATTCGGTTCGAATGCGCCAACTCCTCAAGGGCTCCTTTGATCGCCTCCTCGGTAAGGGTGGGATATTCGAGAACAATTTCCGGGATTGTCATCCCGCAGGCCAGAGTTTCCAGCAGAAACTCGATGGAGATGCGCGTGCCGGCCACGCGCGGCTTTCCTCCGAGATGCTCAGGGTCCGCCACAATCCATTTTTCCATAAACAACCATCCTTCGTTCAGCTCTCATTTTACCGCTCAGACTCGGCCTCCTCCAAGGACTTGACCACCGTCAGCTCGTTGCCACGGTCGTCGATCGCCTCGACGGCGATCTTCTTGAATTCTCTTTCGGAGCATGAGGACTCCAGGAAGACTTTCTCGATCGCCGCTCCTGAATCCGCTTTGAGTATCAAAAAGCGACAGGTCTCTGACACAAACCTGGGACCCCAAAGGGGTTTCTGCATGCGATCAACACGGTCGTACACGACCCCATCCCCCCGTGCCAGCGCGAGGACATCTAGTAGAAAGGTGGGATCATAGCGGTAAGTCTTGGGCGGCTTCTTCGGCTTGAACTGCGGCTGGAGACCAACGTCGGGCCGAAGGAGGAACTTCTCCTCCGTGTGCTCGTAGGCTGCCGCGTCCTTGTCTTTCGGAAGTTTCCCGGCTTTCTTCAGCTTGGGTCCTCTTTTCGCCATAGTGCTTCTCCGCTACGGGCTCGGCAACGACAGAGACGGGGAACAGCAGATGGCCCCGGGCTAGGCATCTCTGAGGTAGGAGCGGACACGGTCGAAATGATCCGGCTCGACCATGGCTGCATGGGATTGTAGCAGGAAACTGGGGGAGCTGGCCAATTCCCTCCTGTCCGGCGCGCCTACACGGGGCAGACGATCTGGCCCATGCGCTCCGTCAGCTTGAGGTTCTCGCGGTAATCCACGGGCACCTCCACCACGACCGGTCCCCTGGAGGCGAAGGCCGTCTTCAGCGCGGGGATCAGCTCCGCTGCGCCCTCGATCCGGATCCCGGTCGCGCCGAACGCCTCCGCGAGCCGGACGAAGTCCGGGTTCCCGAAGGCCACGCCCAGCTCCCGACCATAGCGGGTCAGCTGCTTCATCCGGATCGAGCCGTAGGCGTCGTCGCGGAAGATGAGGACGACGACGTTCAGCCCCAGGCGTACCGCCGTCTCCAGCTCCTGGATGTTCATCAGGGCCCCGCCGTCGCCGCTCATGGCCAGGACCCGGCGCTCCGGATGGATGAGCTTGGCCGCAATGGCCCCGGGCAGGGCGATCCCCATGGCAGCGTAGCCGTTCGAGATGAGGACCGTGTTGGGCTCATATGCCGGGTAGAGGCGAGCGATCCACAGTTTATGGGCCCCCACGTCGGAGATGACGAGGTCTCCCGGCGCGAGGACCGACCGGACATCGTGGAGCAGGCGCTGGGGTTTTATCGGGAAGCCCTCATCCATGGACCCCTCTTCCAACTCCCGGAGGATCCACTCGTGAAGAATTCGGCTCGGGGCGGGGTCTCGCCGGACCTGGCAGAGGTCAGTGAGCAGCTCGATCGCTTCCCGAATATCCGCCACGACTTCCACCGCCGGCTGGTAGTGGCTATCCACCTCGGCCGGGGTGAAATCGAGGTGGATGATGGTCTTGTCTCGTTCCGGGTTCCAAAAGGTCGGGGCGTACTCGACTGGATCGTACCCGACGGCAAGGACGAGATCGGCCAGGTCAAAGCCGCAGGAGGCGTAGTCGCGGACTTGGAGCCCGACCGTCCCCAGAAAGAGCTCCGAGTCCCACGGGACGCACCCCTTGGCCATGAAGGTATTGACCACGGGGATCCCGATCTTCTGAGAAAACAGACGAAGCGCCCCCGACGCCGTTCCCCGGATCACGCCGTTACCGGCAAAGAGCAGCGGACGCTTGGCCCGATCAATCAACTCCGCGGCCTGCCTCAGGGCCAGGCGGTCCGGTGACGGACGCCGAGGACGCTCGGTCGAGAGCGGCTGGGAGGCGGCCTCTACCAGTTCGTCGGCCACGTCCTCGGGAAGCTCCAGATGGCAGGCGCCGGGCTTCTCGGTTTGCGCCAGCTTGAAGGCCTTCCGCACGACCTCGGGGATCACGCGTCCGACTTCGACCCTGGCGTTCCACTTCGTGATCGGGCGGAAGAGGTGGACAATGTCTACGTACTGGTGTGACTCTTTATGAACGCGGTCCCGCCCGGCCTGGCCGGTGAGCGCGACGACCGGCGCTCGGTCCAGGTTAGCGTCGGCCACCCCGGTGACCAGATTGGTGGCGCCGGGCCCGAGCGTCGCCAGGCACACGCCGGCGCGGCCGGTGAGCCGGCCGTAGACATCGGCCATGAAGGCCGCTCCCTGCTCATGGCGAACCAGAACAAAACGGATCGTTGAATCCAGAAGGGCATCGGTGAGGGCCAGCGTCTCCTCGCCGGGAAGGCCGAAGATCACCTCGACCCCCTCGTTCTCGAGACAGCGAACGAGGAGCTCCGACGCCTTCACGGAGTCCGGGCCGGGGCGCGGCGGCCGAAGAGTCGAGCGGAGATGACGCCCAGCTCGTAGAGGAGCGTGAGCGCGGCCAGCATCAAAAGCATGTTGAACGCGTCAGGGGTCGGCGTGAGGAATGCCGCGGCGACTGCATTGATCAGAATGGCGTACTTCCGGTTCCGCGAGAGAAATTGAGGGGTCACGAAGCCGAGCTTGGCCGCGAGGGTGATGGCCAAGGGAAGTTCGAATACCAGGCCGAAGGCCAGGGCGAACTTGAGGATGAAGTCCACGTACGCTCCCACGGAGATGACGGGAGTGAGATCCTCCGTCTTGTAGGTCAGGAGGAAGCGAATGGCGAACGGAATGACATACCGCAAGCAGAACGTAACGCCGATCGCAAAGAACATGGTGGAGAGAATGACGAACGGCGTGGCGAACTTCCTCTCGTGAGGGAGGAGACCGGGGGCGATAAAGGCCCAGACCTGATAGAGGATCACCGGAAGGGTCAGGAGGAGGCCGGCCACGAAGGCCACCTTCATGTTGACCCAGAAGGCTTCAGTCGGGGCCAGGAAGGCCAGCTTCACCCCCAAGGGACGGGCGAGGAACTTGATGATCTGATCGGAGAAGTAAAAGGTGGCAACAAACCCGAGGCCGACGGCGATCACGCTCCACAGGATGCGTTTTCTGAGCTCCTCCAGGTGGGAGAAGAACGGGAGCTTTTCGTCCGCGACCGACCGGGCCATAAGGTCAGGACACGGGGATGAAATGCTTGAGGGAACCGACGCCTCTGCCGACGGCGAAGCCCTCGCGGATCGCCCGGGTCACGTACTCCTTCGCTCGCCCCACGGCCTCGGTGAGCGGGAGGCCGCGCGCGAGTCCCGCTGCGATCGCCGCCGAGTAGGTGCAGCCTGTCCCGTGGGTGTGAGGCGTTTGGATCCGCTCGGCCGTGAAGGGGATGATCGCTCGCCCATCAAAAAGAAGGTCCAGGGCGTCCTCCTTCAGGTGACCGCCCTTGACGAGAACGGCGCGCGCTCCGAGCCGATGGATCCGACGGGCCGCCTCCTCCATTCCCTCCCGGTCCTTCACCGGGATCTCCGCCAAGACCTCCGCCTCGTGGAGGTTCGGGGTCACGACGAGGGCAAGCGGGAGGATCTCTCGGATCAGGGCCTCGCGGGCGTCGGCCCGAAGGAGCGGGTCGCCGGACTTGGCGATCATCACCGGGTCAACAACCAGCTTCTCAACTCCGTATTGCCGGAGCTTGGAGGCCACGGCCCGGATGATCTCGGCCGTGGAGAGCATCCCGGTCTTCGCCGCGTCGGTCCCGATGTCTCCCAAGACCGAATCGAGCTGCTGCGCGACGAACTCCGGAGGGAGGTTCACCACCCCCTGCACGCCGACAGAGTTCTGGGCGGTGATGGCGGTGAGGACCGAGGTGCCGAAGACGTGAAACGCGGTGAAGGTCTTCAGGTCGGCCTGGATCCCCGCGCCGCCGCCCGAGTCGGAGCCGGCAATCGTGAGGGCTTTCGGAATCACCATTGAATCACTCACGCTCGATGGCCTCGAATGCGCTGCACCAAAGCGGTCCTAGCAGACTGCTCAATTGCTCGCCCGACATTGACAGACGGTCGTGCCGTGGCGAGAAGCGAGCAGCCCAAGGCCCGAGGCCCAGGCCCGCGAAAGCGTGGCCGTGATGAACAATCCCAAACGGAGACGTACACGGGGTTGGTACGTGAGGATTGGCGACGACCGAGAACGCGGGGATGCGACGCTTATCGCCATGGCACTCTAGTATAGAGCACGCCTTTCCCACCCTCAACCATCCGATCTCCCCTCAGAGCAAGCCGGGCCGCTGCCAGAACCGGAGGATCGCGGGGCGCAACTGGCTTTATCCGAAGGCCGAGCGCGCGCGAAGCTCTAAAGACGCCGGCTCGAAATTTCGGTCGCTCCAAGAGACCTCCCGCCCAGCTCAGTGGCACGGGCGCCTTGAGGCGAAGAGCGCGGGCTAAATCGAGGATCAAGGCGGCCAAGTGACGCTGAGCAGTCCGGACGATGGCGCGCGCTCGGGGGGCTCCTCGCTCCGCTTGGCGGAGAACCCGCGCCGCGTGTGTGGCGATTCGGGCGACAGCGTCGGGTGAACGAAGTGTCTCCCGAAGACCCGATGCCTCCCCTCGGCGCGTCCTGAGATACTCACGGCCGATCCAGAACGCCGACCCCTCGTCCCCCAGGAGCGGACCGAGGCCACCGCGGCGAACCCAGCGTCCTGTCCCGTCTCGCCCGAGGGCGATGGAGCCAGTGCCCGCCAGAAGGAGGACCCCCGGCCGAGATCCGAGCGCGCCAAGGTAGGCGGCCTCCACATCGGCAATGACGCGGACCCGGACGGCGAGCCTTCGAAGACGGCGCGCCTGGCGCTCCCGCTCGGAGCGAGTCCAGATGCCACGAGCGGCGATGACGAGACCGCCCACGCCGGACGACCGGAACCCCCACCGATACCACCGCCTCCGAAGCAACCGAGGAAGCTCGGCAAGAGGCGGCGCCTTCCCCCGCCACGATCTCAGCCGCCGGCCATCGGCGCGGAGCGCCACGACCCGAAGCCACGTCCCCCCGAGATCCACACCGACCACCACGCTGGTCTTCATCCTTCGGCCGTTTTGAATCGGCAGCCCAGATCTGCTCCCTGGCCGGCACTGCCCCACTCGCTTCAATGGCTGCGCCTAGTTCGCCGTAGCTGGCTCGGGCGTGGCTCCGCGCGACCCCCCATCCCCCTGAGGGGGTATGTATTGATCCCGACCAGAGGTCAGCGCTTTCAGGCCGGCGCGCTCTGCCCCGCCCTGCGCTGCGCACGGCGACACGGCTCGCCATGAGGCGCTCGCTGGAGCAGTGCCGGCCAGGGCGACCCGAATCAGAGTACAAACCCTTTTCATGCGCCGGGCCCGCGCCCCCCACGCTATGATGGCAGCCGATGACGCCATGGTTCTCAGGGCCGAGCCCGCTCACCTGGCCGGACTACGCCCTTCTCGCTCTTGCCCTCGTCCTGCTTGTCCTCCTCGGCCTCCGCTTCAGCTCCGAGCAACGCTCCACCCGCGACTTCTTCCTCGCTCAGCGCCGCGTCCCCGCCTGGGCGGCGTGCCTCTCTTTCGTGGCGACCGAAGTGAGTGCCGTCACGATCATCGCAGTCCCCGCCACCGCTTACAGCGAGAACTGGGAGTACGCCCAGTTCTTCGTCGGTTCCACCCTGGCCCGCTTCGCCCTCGCAGCCCTCTTCATCCCAGCCTTTTACCGCTACGACTGTACCACCATCTACGAGTTCCTCGGCCATCGCTTCGGCCGGGCGACGCAGGTGGCAGGCTCGGTGCTGTTTTTTGTCACGCGTCTCTTGGGCTCCGGCGTCCGTCTCATGGCCGCGGCGCTGGCGGTCTCGATCCTCGTCGGCTGGGGGATCGTCCCCACCATTCTTCTCTTCACCGTGGTGAGCATCGCCTACATCGCGTCCGGCGGTGTGAAGGCCGTGATCTGGACCAATGTCTTTCAGGCGGGAATGTTCATCCTGGCGGGCTTCGCCGCCTTCATCTTCATCGCGACACAGATCGACGGGGGGCTCGGCGCGATTGTCAGCATCGCGGGAGACGCCGGGCGGCTCCGCCTCGTCAACTGGGGGCCGGCCCCGGGCGATCCGGGCTTCTGGGCAAGGATCCTCGCGGACCCAAACATTGTCTGGCTGGCGCTCCTCAATGGCTTGGTGGGATCTATGGCCGCCTTCGGCACCGATCACGACTTGATGCAGCGGCTCCTGACGGTAGAGACCCGCCAGCAGAGTCAGCGAACCCTGGCCCTCACCCCACTCTGGAGCGGGCTAGTGCTCCTTCTGTATCTCGGGATCGGCGCGGGGCTCTTCACCTTCTACGCTCAGCACCCCGGACTGCCTGTCTCACGCGCCGATGCCATCTTCCCGCATTTCATCGGACACGTGATGCCGGCCCTCCTCCGCGGCCTCATGCTGACCGCCATCGTCATGGCGAGCATTGACTCGCCACTCGGCTCCCTGTCCGCCTCCTTCGTCACCGACCTCTACCGGCCGTCTCGCCACGGCAGGACGGAGCGGCATTATCTTTGGGTCTCTCGTCTCGCCGTGGTCGGGTTCGGGGGCATCCTCGCGCTTCTCGCCTACGGATTCAGCTTTTTCGAAAAGATCCTCTGGTTGGCCTTCAAGATTGGCGGGGTGACATTCGGCTCGCTCCTCGGCGTCTTCCTCCTCGGGCTCTTGACCCGCCGGCCGGCCAATCGCGCGAACGTTGTCGCGATGACCCTGATGGCGCTCGGAAACCTGTCCCTCCTGATCCTTTCGGAGACCAAGGTTTTCCCCCTGGCCTGGAGCTGGCTCATCCTCTGGGGCACCGCAGGAACGTTTATGTTGGCGTGGTGGCTCGGGCCGCTTTTGGACCGAGATTTGATTGTCCAGGGGGGAGTCCCGACCACTCCTCCTTGACTCGGAGGGGGGCACGCCCAGTATGTTCATCTCGGCTGGCCTTAGACCGGCCAGCCTATGGCCGAACCTCCCCCGAGCCTCTCTTCGCGGAAGTTGCGAGCGGAGCGAGCGCACCTTTGCGG
>Ga0184637_10000198_pt1 | contig 43757 bp, 44 predicted proteins | sample PLM3_127_b2_FD_133143 | JGI IMG/M metagenome (GOLD analysis project Ga0184637, IMG submission 133143) | Groundwater sediment microbial communities from an aquifer in East River, Colorado, USA - PLM3_127_b2 | ecosystem: Environmental > Terrestrial > Soil > Riparian zone | place: USA: East River...
AAGAACCCGTGGGTATTCTCTTCGTGCTGCCCCAGGCTCTCGCCGTGGTCGCCGATGAAGACCACCAGCGTGTCGTCTTCGAGGTCGGCCTTCTCGAGCCAGTCGAAGAGCTCCCCCATGAGGCTGTCGAGGTAAGCGATCTCGCCGTCGTAGCGAGCCCCGGGGTAGCCCTTGTATCGGGAGAGGAACGGCTCGGGCGGTTCATAAGGGGTGTGAACGTCGTAGAAGTGGAGCCAGGCGAAGAAGCGGTCGTCCTTGACCTCATCCATCCACTTCACCGCTTCCTTCAGAACCTCACCCCCGCGCCTCTGCACGGTGTCGAGCCCCACGTTCTCATATTTGTTCAGATCGAAGTCGTCGTAATAGCGGTCGAATCCCTGGTTCAGACCCCAGCGGGAGTCGAGAACGAAAGCCGCGACGAACCCGCCGGTCTGGTAGCCGTTTTCCTTGAGGGTTTCCGCGAGCGTCACCTGATCCTGGCCGAGGTAGTAGCCTCCGTTGTCCCGGACTCCGTGGTGCATGGGGAACGTCCCGGTGAACATAGAGGAGTGGGCCGGAAGGGTGAGCGGCACCACCGTCGAGGCCTGCTCGAAGACGACGCCGGACGCGGCCATGCGCGAGAGGTTCGGAGTTTCGACCTTGTCGTAGCCGTAGATCGGAAGCCGGTCGGAGCGGAGGGTGTCCGCGGTAACGAGGACGACGTTCAGCGGTCGATGAGCCTCGGGCACGAATCGCGGGAGGAACCGCAGAGCGACCGCCACGGCTGCAACGAGCCCGGCGACCGCGAGGAGAGGCTTCCACGGAATCCGGCGCGGCAGCCGCGTCGTTTCCTTCTTCCGCTCTCGACGACTCATGACGCGACGGCAAACCGGGTTCTGCTAGTCCGCGGCGTTGGGCTCGCGCCAGCGTAGCGCGGACGATCCGCAACACTCATCGGGTCTGATAGATCGCCGGCCGATACCGGGGCTCGGGAACGCTCTTCCCCGCATCTCGCGCCGCTTCGATCCACGCTTCTTTCGCACGCTCCACTTCGGTCAGCGCCTCCGAGGGAGTCTTCCCAAACGCCGAGCAGGAATCCAGATCAGGTACGTCGGCGATATAACCGCCGTCTTCCTCGCTGTAGAAGATATTGATATGGTAGTCCCGCATCATTCTTCCAACTTCAGGTTATACCGCTCCACCAGCTTCATCAAATTGTCTTATCTGGTATGGCTTGGCTTCGCCACGGACATCATGAAGGTTCACGAGCTCGGGACGTCGGGGTGCACGAAAATGTGGTGGCTGCCACTTACGCGGGAAAGGCGAAAACCGAGCCCTTTGATGAGATTCGTCAGATCGGAAAAGGAAGTGTTCTGGACGCTGCCGCGCGAGAGACGCTTCAGCAGCTTATGGCGATTCATGAGGGGCACTCTTGGAGAGCATCTCGCCGGGGCCAGTCATCCTCTGAAGAAAGCACTGCGATCTCGAGAGAGGCGTCGAGGCAATCCGGTGCCCGCGGCGCCCGCGGCGACTCCTTCTTGCGCTCTCGACGACTCATGATTCAGACGATTTTAGCGTGGCGCCAAACAAAAAGGGGTGGGGCCGTGAGGCCCCACCCCGGTTTCGAATCCGCTCCGACGTTAGAAGTGGAGCTTGATTCCGATCATCGCCCGCATCGGGTCGATGTAGGTATTGGGTCCGAGGAAGTTCCCGCTATACCGGTTCAGCGTCAGGATACTCTCCTCGGCTTTCTCCTGCCCCAGGTTCAGGATATCGGCCAGAACCTCGATCCTTCGATCTCCATCGCCGATGTGGAAGATCTTCGAAATGCGCAGGTCCAGGAGAACCTGGTTGGGCAGCCTGAACGTCCCCAGCGGATCGACGTAAATCTGCCGACTTCCCTGGGGAAGACGGATCCCGGTTGCCTTTCCGCCATAGGGCTTTCCCGTCAGGTATTGAAAAGCGGCTCCTATCAGAATGTCCACGTTGGGGATCTCATAGGCGGTCTGCACCCGGAACATGTGGGTGCGATCGTTCAGGAGGTTCCCCGTGGCGTTGGTGAGGTCGTTGGGATCCCGGCCGAAGTTCGCCCTGGAGCCGGCGAAAGCCGCGGTCGTCTGGGATACGCTGGCGCTGGTCGGACCGACGCCATTCGAGGTGATGAGCCCTTCGGCTTTGGAGAGAGTGTAGGACATCACCGCCTGCCAGCGATCCGACCACCTCTTGTTGAACGTGAAGACTACTCCGTTGTACTCGGTGAAGTAGCCACCGGGATTCGTGAGCTGGAAGAGCCGGGCGTCGGGATCGGTCAAGAGCGGAAGAGTGGGGATGGTCCGTCCATCGGGGAGAACTGCCGTCCCCGTTCCGTACTGGCCGGCGATGTCGGTGAATCCTGTGTAGTCTCGCCCTTTCTTGTAGACGTAGGTCATGCCAAACCCCACGTTGGCCGCGAGCTCGCGATCGAACCCAACGGAGAATTGATCGGTGTTCGGCGCGACCGTATCGGGATCCACACGCAGATTAACCGTGGGATCGGTGACGGAGGCGATGTCCGTGTAGCCTCCCGTCGCCGGGTCGTAGAAGGCGTACGTTATCGGGGTTAAACCAGGATGAACGGTGGCCAGCTCGCCGGTGATCATCCCCTGGACGAATCGGCCGTAGTTACCCCGCAGGAGCGTGCGGCCGTCCGAGGTCAGCTTTATGTTGAACCCGATGCGTGGAGAGACGTTGGTCCAGGTGAACATATCGCCCAGGCCCTGGATATCCGTGCTGAGCTCGTTTCCCACGGCGTCCCTGGCTGGGATGTTCTGGCTGATGGCCTGATTTCGGTCGAAGCGAATGCCGAGGCTGAGCGTCAACCGATCGTTCGGGCGAATGACGTCTTCGGCGAAGAGGCCCAGATCCTTGAACTGCCCTCCATACGTATAGGGGTCCCGGAAGTACCCGTAGTACGGCTCTCCGGCGTAGTCGTAGAGGTGCGCTCCCCCTGGATAGAGGTAAAAAGTCTGGCTCTTACCGTTCACCCACTGAAGCCCGAACTTGAAGTCATGGTCGCTTCCGATGAAGTCGGTTGCGTAGTGGCTCAACTTGGCGTTGAACGCCCAGCGGGACTGAAAGAAGGACCCGCTGTAACCAGACCCCCCGCTACTGATGCCGGTCGCGAGATCGGTGTGGCGAGCCTGGGTGAGATCGGGATTGTTCGCTCGGGCGTAGTCGTCGGGTGATACGAAACCTGAGAATCGCGCATCCCAGAAAGTGTTCGGGGAAACGACGTGGGTCAGGTTCGCAACCGTCGTCGAGGGGTTGTGGCCGCCGTAGCTGGTAAGTGTCTCGAACGGATCGGAGACGCTCGGGGTGGGCGGGATGTCCCAGTAGTCGTCATGATAGGTGTGCATGAACCGAAGGTTCTCGGTGATCTGCCAGTTGATCTTCCAGAACACCCGGTCGGCTTCCCAATGTCTGGGGAACGCGGGGTCAGTTCCCGGCTGGCCGTCGAAATCCCTTTGGTACTGATACCCGCCGAAATACCAGAGCCTGTCCTCGACGATGGGTCCAGCGGAATGGACGGTCAGATCCCGGTATTGGGTTCTCGTGAAACCCGTCTCCGGTCCATCGGAGCAGCCGCCGCAGTCGACTTTAATGGGCTGCGTGGTGAGCCAGTCGGGCTGGGCGAAGTAGGCGAAGTCGAACTTGTAGTCGTTTCCGCCCTGTTTGGTCACGACGTTGAAAACCGCCCCTTGCACGTTTCCGTACTCCGCCGAGGCGCCGAGGGCGACTGCTTCGACTTCTTCGATGACGTCGGTATCGGGATAGGGCCAAGCGCCGCCGCCCACGGGTGAGGTGAAGTCAGTGCCGTCCATGAGATAGACGTTGTCGTTGGTCGAAGAACCGAAGGCTGTCATGCCCGCCGACGTTCCACTCGTGGGGCTGTTCGCCGATACGCCGGGTGCCCACTTCAGGAAGTCGAACATGCTGAATCGGCGTACGGGAGTGTTCTCGACGACCTCCGAAGCGAAGTTGGCGGAGACGCCAGACTTCTTTGTGTCGATGATCGGGCTTTCTCCCGTTACGGTCACGGTCTCCGCAACGGAGCTCAGCTTCAGGGCAACGTTGCGCTCCGTGGTGCCGCCGACCGAGACCCGCATACCCTCTTCGTTGTACGTGCCGAAGCCGGCGATGCTGACACTCAGCGCGTAGACTCCCGGGGCCAGGTTCGGGAATCGGAACTGACCTCGATCATTCGACACCTGGGTGGAAGGTCCACTCGGTAGGGCTGGAGACGTGATCGTGACTGTAGCGCCCGGTAGGACGCCGCCTGACTCGTCTCTCACAGTTCCGATGAGGGTTCCCGTGATGACCTGGGCCGATGCCGAGATCGAAACCATCACCGTCGCCGCGAGCGCGAGAACGGTAATCAATCTAAACGATTTCATGCTCACCTCGCTAGTAAAACTGGGATTGCGTTCCATAAGAAGCTAACCGTCCGGTCGGTTAACTCTATGACGGACGGAGCAAATCGCGTTCCAGTGCTGGATTCTATCTAAGTGCCTCTTTCGAAAGCAACTTCGAAACACCCGCGGCCGAGAGTGTTCAAGATTTTGGATGAGGGTCCAAGGGTATGGATTAATTGGGGTCGACGTCGCCGGTTTCCCGCGTAATTTGCTCGTACTCTGCGAGCTCTGCTTTCGCCTCTTCCTTTCGCCCCGCCCGCAAGTAGGCTTGGCCGAGATAGAAGTGCGCCTTGGCATAGCGGGGCGAGAGCGAGACCGAGAGCTCGAGCTCGCGTGTCGCGGAGACGAGATCGCGATTCTCCAGATAGAGAGCCCCGAGAAAACAGCGAGCTTCCGCGAGGTTCGAGTCGATTTCGATGGCGCGTTTGAGCTCCCGCTCCGCTTCTTCTCTTCGGTCGAGCTTGAGCAACGTCCTTCCGATACGGTACGGCGGTTGGGCCCAGGAGGGCGACAGCTCCCCGGCGCGCCGGTAGAAGTCGATCGCTTTCTCGAAATTCGGTTTGCGCTCGTAGGCGTAGCCGAGGGCGAGAATCCCACCGGGTTGGTCGCCCGAAAGGGACCGCGCTTTCTCGAAGGCGTCGATCGCTTTGTCCCACCACTGGAGCCTGAGGCAGCTCGACCCGAGCTGTCCCCACGATGAGGCGTCCTTCGGCTCGAGAGTCACCGCCTTCTCGAACGCCTCGGCGGCCTCGACGTTGCGTGCTGCCTTGAAGAAAGCGTTTCCGAGGTGCCGGTGCAGGTCGACGTTTTCGGGATCGACCTCGGCCGCGGCGCGATACTCCGCGAGAGCGCGATCGGTCTCGCCCATCGAGGCGAGGACGATCGCCGGTCTTTCGATGGGGACGAACGCCTCTCCATCCAGAAGCGAGTTCGCGAGAAGAGTCGCCCGCATCCGAGCGTCGGGGATCCGGCGCACGAGCTCTTCACTCTCGGCGCGCTCGATGCGGGAGAGGAGCAGTAGCGGCAGAAGGATCTCCGGCGCCCGCTCCCTGACCTTCGAAAGCTCCGTCCTAGCCTCCTCATCCTTTCCCGACAGCCAAAGGACCTCCGCGAGGTAGATTCGCGCGGGGACGAAGCCCGGATCCGTCGCGAGAAGCTCACGATATCCCGGGGCCGCTTCTTTCCACCGTCCCTCCTTTTGATGGGCGACCGACCGGTCCAAACTCTGCGACGATGCGAGGACAACAAGCATCGCCGCGAGAACGGTCATCCCGCGAGGCTAGTCCCCTGCGATCAGGCTGTCAAGGTAAGATCCCTATTCCCGATGCTCTTACTCGTGCTTCTCCTCGCGTCCGGGCCCCGGTTCGTCGACCGCGCTCTCGAGCGCGGTCTCGATCTCGTCGTGACCTTCGGCTCGGAGGAGAAGAATTACATCATCGAGAGGACGGGAACCGGGGCTGGCCTCTCGGACTACGACGGAGACGGCGACCTCGACATCTACCTCGTCAACGGCTCGCTCCTCGACCTCCCCGACGGCGTGCCTCCACCGAGCGACCGGCTCTACCGGAACGACGGCGCGGCGCGGTTCACCGACGTGACCGACGAAGCCGGGCTCCGTGAGGCGGAGTGGGGGGCGGGGTGTCTCTTCGCGGACTTCGACAACGACGGTGATCCCGACCTGTTCGTCTCGAACTTCGGGCCCGACGTCCTCTACCGCAACAACGGCGACGGCACTTTCATCGACATCTCGGGCGAAGCCGGGGTCCACGATCCGCGCTGGGGGTCGGGAGCAGCCGCCGGAGACTTCGACTCCGACGGCTTTCTGGATCTGGTCGTCGCGAACCACGCGGTCTTCGATCGCGACGCGCCCCCGGAGCAGAACTGCTACTGGAAGGGCGTGAAGGTTTCGTGCGGGCCACTCTCTCACCCTCCCGAGACCCACCTTCTTTACAGGAACCACGGAGACCTTACCTTCGAGGACATCTCGGTTGCTTCCGGGGTCGCGCTGAAACGGGGTTACGGGTTCGGAGTGGTTCTCGACTACTTCGATGACGACGAGCTCCTCGACATCTACGTCGCCAACGATTTGACGGAGAATTTTCTGTTCCTCAACCGGGGCCGGTTCGAGTTCGAGGACTTCGGCGCGCTCTCGGGCGCGGCCTATGTCGAGGGCGGGAGGCCTCAAGCGGGGATGGGGGTTGATAGCGGCGACTTCGACTCCGACGGGAGACCCGACATCTACGTCACCAACTTCTCCGACGACTACAATACCCTTTACCGGAACGACGGCTCGGGTCTGTTCTCCGACGTCACCTACCGCGCCCGACTCGGGGAGCCCACGTTTCCGTACCTCGGCTGGGCGACGCGATTTCTCGACGTGGAGCACGACGGTGACCTCGATCTGTTCGTGGTGAACGGGCACATCTGGCCCGACGTGGACGATGTCGCGAGCGGGACGTGGTACGCGCAGTCGAATCAACTGTTCCTCAATACCAGGGAGGGAACGTTCGCCGAGGCCTCGAAAGAAGCGGGGCTCGTGGAGAAGCGTTTGGGCCGCGGTGCCGCCTTCGGAGACGTCGACGAGGACGGAGACGTCGACGTGGTCATCGCGAACATGCACGCCCTTCCCTCGCTACTGATCAACGAGACCGCGGGCAAGGGACGTTGGCTTCAGCTCCTCCTCGTGGGCCGCGCTTTCAACCGGGACGGCGTGGGCGCGCGGGTGAGCGTCACCGCTTCGGGGAAGAAGCAGACGCAGACGGCGAAGTCGGGAGGCGGCTATCTATCGAGCCACGACCCGAGACTGCATTTCGGGCTGGGAGAAAGCGCTTCGGCCGACAAGGTCACCGTGCGGTGGCCTTCGGGAGGAACGGAAGAGCTGGGCGCTCTCCGGGGCGACCGCGTCTACGTCGTCCTAGAGGGCGAAGGCGTCATCGATTCGCGTTGACCCAATCCCGAATGAACCTCACCAGACGTGGGCGGTCTTCTTCCCACTCCTGGCTCTTGGCGAGAAAGTCCTCGAGAACTCGAGAAGTAAGGATGGGAAACGAGAGGCTTCTGTCCGTGGAAACGTAGTCATCACACTGGAGCTTCGAAATGCGAAGCGAACTCCCGTCGTAGCGCCACACCTCCGGCACCCCGACGCGGGCGAAGATGGGCATCTTGGGAATCGATGAGCTGGTGATGTCGATCTCGATGACCAGATCCGGTGCTGGATCGGTGGATAGATCGATCCGCTTCTTTCCCCGAATCCGGTCCGCACTGGCGGCATAGAAGCACGAGTCCGGCTCGAAACCGCGCGCGATGCCCTTTCGCTTGAACGTTGTCGAGCCGAGGACCTCGAGCTAATATCGAGATCCACTGCCACGATTTCGACAATCAGGTTGATCGTGCGATTGAGCCTCTCGTGCTCTGGTGTCGGGCTCATGATCTCCAAACGCCCCTGATCGTACGTTAGCCGGGGCGCGGCGGTGTCCGCGAGATCGTCCGTGAGTCTCTCATAGGTCTCCCAGCTCACGTTGTAGAGAACGATCTTCGTGTCCGGCAGGGAGACTGCGACCGTTGCCATCGCAGCCAAGGATAGCACGTAAAGCGCCGGTTTCCGGGAGCGGGAACGATGAACTCTAGCCTCAACGGAATCCGTCCGCTCGATTTTCGTTCTCGCGCAGGAAGCCTCCATCGCCGCCTATGAAGCCTCGGCTGACCTAGCCTTATCCTGCAGATCCGCAATTATCTTGTGGAATTGCATGTAATTCCACAATACATTGTGGAATGTACAAGCGGGTCATCGACTTGCGGGAGATCCTCAGACACAAATCGATCTTCCTCTTCGGTCCGAGGCAGACCGGAAAAACGACCCTGGTGCGCGACAGCTTTCCTGAAGCGGCGTTCTACGACCTTCTCGAAGCGGACACTTTCCGAGAGCTGAGCACGCGCCCCGAATACCTTCGACAGACGCTTGCCCCTCGACAAAACGTCGTGGTCGTCGATGAGATTCAGAAGATCCCCGCTCTTCTCGACGAAGTTCAGCTCTTGCTGGAGCGGAACAAAGACCTGCGCTTCCTATTGACCGGTAGCAGCGCCCGAAAGCTGAAGCGCGGGGCCGCCAATCTTCTCGGCGGCCGGGCCCGAGTGTGCCCGCTCCATCCTCTCGTCTCCGCTGAGTTGAATCACAAGCGGCTCCTCGACCGATTGAACCGAGGAAGTATTCCTTCCATCCTCGATTCGCCAGAACCCAGGGAAGACCTCAAAGCCTACGTCGGAACGTATCTCCGAGAAGAGATTCGGGCCGAGGGTCTCACCCGCTCCATCGGGAACTTCAGCCGTTTTCTCGACGTGGCCGGGCTCACGAACGGAGAACAGATCAACTTCACTTCGGCCGGGTCGGATGCCGGGGTGCCGCCGAGCACGGTGCGGGAACACTACCATCCTCGAGGACACCCTGGTGGGTTACCAACCGCCCGCCTGCCAGAAGACCGTCAAGCGGAAGCCGGTGGCCACCGCCAAGTTCTACTTCTTCGACGTCGGAGTTGCGAACCTGCTGAAGCGGGTCGGCGACATCGAGGAGGGTTCGGAGGCCTACGGCCGGGCGCTCGAGCATCTCGTTTTCCTGGAGCTGAGAAGCTTCCTCGACTACCGGAGGCTCGATGACGAGCTGAGGTACTGGAGGAGCCGCTCCCAGCTCGAAGTGGATTTCGTCATCGGAAGCCGGGTCGCCATCGAAGTGAAGGCCAAGTCTCATGTTTCTCCTCGCGATTACCGAGGGATCTCCGCGCTGGCTGAAGAGATCCCTCTCGAGAGGAAGATCGTCGTCTGTAACGAGAAGAGGCGCCGCCGGGACGATGCCGGGGTCGAGATCCTGGCGGTGACTCAGTTCTTTGAAGAGCTCTGGGCCGGGACCATCTTCGGATGAGAGTTTCGCGATGCTCGTGCTTTAACCGAACTCCAGACCCTGGGCGAGAGGCAGATCCTTCGACCAGTTGATGGTGTTGGTCTGCCGCCGCATGTACTGCTTCCAGGAATCCGAGCCCGATTCGCGGCCGCCGCCGGTCTCCTTCTCGCCTCCGAACGCTCCGCCGATCTCGGCGCCCGAGGTGCCGATGTTCACGTTCGCGATGCCGCAGTCGGATCCGGAGGCGGCGAGGAACGCTTCCATCTTGCGCATGCTGTCGGTAAAGATCGAGCTCGAGAGTCCCTGGGGGACTCCGTTCTGGAGTGCTAACGCTTCCTCGAGCTCCCCGTATTCGAGGATGTAGAGGATCGGAGCGAAGGTCTCCTCCTTCACGATCTCCGTCTGGGCCGGCATCTTGACGATGGTGGGCTCGACGAAGTTCGGTCCCTTCTCCGGGAGCTTGCCGCCGCCTACGAGGACCTTGCCTCCCTCCTTCTTTATCCGCTCGAGGGCAGCGAACATGTCGTTCACCGCGCCCGGATTCACGAGCGGTCCCATGAGGGTCTTGTCGTCCAGGGGATCTCCGATCCGGATCGACTTGTACGCCCTGACCAGGCGCTCCTCGAGCTCTTTCACGATGCTCTTCTGGGCGATGATGCGCCGGGTGCTGGTGCAGCGCTGGCCGGAGGTGCCGACGGCGCCGAACAGAATCGCCCGCGTCGCCATGTCGAGATCGGCGTCCTCGGCGACGATGATGGCGTTGTTTCCCCCGAGCTCCAGGATCGTCCTCCCGAACCGCCGCGACACCGCTTCCGCGACACGGCGGCCGACACCGGTCGAGCCGGTGAAGGAGATCATGGGGAGCCTCGGGTCGTTCAACATCAGCTCGCCCACGTCGCGGCCTGAGCCGATGACGAGGTTGAAGATACCTGAGAGCCGGTGATCCGCGGCGACGGCGTTCGCCACGTGCTGAACGGCGATCGCGGTGAGCGGCGTGTCGCTCGAGGGCTTCCAGAGAATGGGATCGCCGCAGACCGAGGCGATGGCCGTGTTCCAGGACCAGACTGCCATGGGAAAGTTGAAGGACGTGACCACACCCACCACGCCCAGGGGATGCCACTGCTCGTACATCCGATGCCTCGGTCTTTCGGAGTGCATCGTGAGCCCGTAGAGCTGGCGCGAAAGCCCGACGCCGAAGTCGCAGATGTCGATCATCTCCTGGACTTCGCCGTGGCCCTCGGCGCGGATCTTTCCCATCTCGAGAGAAATCAGATCGCCGAGAGGTTCTTTGAGCTCGCGGAGGGCGTCTCCGAGGTCGCGGATCACTTGCCCGCGCTTGGGGGCCGGAACCTCACGCCAGGTTTCGAACGCCTTGACGGCGGTCGACGCGACCTTCTCGTAGATGGCGGGGGTCGCCTGAATGATCTTGGCGATGGGCTCCCCCGTCGTGGGGTCGATCGAAACCAGCTCTTTTCCCGAGGGCTCCGAGAGCCAGGCGTCGGGTCCGGTCGAGGCGCCGCTGTTGACGTCCTCGATGCCGAGCTTGTCGAGCAGGGACTTGTGCTTGTCGATAGCGGTAGTCATGAACGTTCTCCTGATTTGGGCAAACATTATTATGTTAGACAGCTGGGAGGAGCCGGCGCAAGGGCGCTCAGAGCTGCTCGTGTACGGCGCGGAAAGCCTGGGCCAGCGCCGCTTGAGTCCAAGGGGTCCCGCCAGCGTCGGCCCCGGCAAACGAGATGCGGCCGAGCTTCTGCCTTCCCGCGCGGTAGGGCGGGCTCTCGAGCTTCTCCTTCGGGCCCGGCTCCTTGAAGTAGTTGTAGCCGTGACCCCAGCGGTTCACGGTTAACCCCGCGATGTCCCGGGCGGCGTCGAAGCCGTGCGCGCCGAGCACGTGGTTCAGCTCGCTTCGAATCTCCCGCTCGTACTCTTCGAAGCTCTTCCGCTCCATCTCGTATCGGCCCAGCTTCATCTGCTCGCCCGGGTCGAGTCCTCTCTTATGGATGTACTTGTACATGCTCAGGATCGTCGGCTTGTCGGGGTGGTACTCCGGCCGATAGTTGCCGACCGAGAGGGGATCGGAGACGTGCATCCAGGTGCAGTACCCCGCGGGCCAGTACATCTCGAAGGCTCCGATGTCGGCGATGGGGCGCCAGTGCTTCAGGAGGACATTGATATAGAGAGCGGAGCTGTAGCGGTATTCCTCGAGCGCCCTCCGCTGCTCCTCCGGAAGATCGGGAGTGACGTGCTTCGCGACCGAGCCCCAACCCGTCATGATGACGTGCCGGGCGCGCACGCGGCGGGCTTTTCCGTCTGGCTGCACGTAGTCAACGTCGACGGTCTCTCCCTTCTCCTGTATCCTCGTTACCATCGAGGAGAGCCTGAGCTTCACACGGTTCTCGCTTCGGTCCAGCTCGTCGTTACGGGGCTCGCCGTTGAAGACTCCCTCCATGGTGTTCTCGCCTTCGATGGCTCTTGGAAGGATCCCCTTGAGAAGCTGGCGCGCGACAGTGTGGTTCCCATCGGGATAGCGGTTCACGGGCCGGTATCCGTACTTGAGCATCCCGGCCTCTTCGTAGAAGCCCTCGCCTCCCATCCCGAAGAAGCCGGGACCGATGGCGTAGCCCTCGAGAGCGGAGGCGGCATCGCAGCCGAGGCCGATGAGGTCCGTCGAATAGAGGTCGACGAAGCGGACGGCGTCGTCGCCGAGTCCCATTTTCTCACGCACGAATTTTTCCCAGCTCATCGAGTGGAGCTCGGCCTCGAGCGTGTTGGAGTCGGGGAGATAGTTCTTTCGTGTGGTGTAGAGCTCGACGAGGTCGTTTCGAGCCGCCTCGCTCAACGGGCACCGGGCGAAGAACTCCTCGTAGGGAGTCTCGTTCCAGCGGTTGACCCAGGTGGACCTGGCGCCTCCGAAGACTCTCGAGTCGAAGACCACCGCCGGGGAAAGACCGAATCGCTCACGGAACTTCGGGTCCCGGTACAAGGCGAGCCTCTCCGGGTCGAGTCCGATGCGGCGAAAGAACTCGAGGGCCTCCTCGGGGGAATCCTCGACGTCCTCGAGGGCGAACGTTCCGCCGGGGGCGATGAGCCTCTGCCCTCCGTACTCCATGACGTTCCGGCGGGCGTGACCGCCGAATTCGTCGTGGTTGTCGAGGAGGAGGATCGAGGGCTCTCCCGGAGCTTCCTGATAATAAAGGTAGGCGGAGGCAAGTCCGGCGATCCCCGCCCCGACGACAACGAGGTCGTAGGACTCGCCGGTGTCTACCACCTCCGCGGGAAGTTCTCCGTCACGTACCCGGTGGCCGAGAGCCATAGCCCCAGGCGTTTGTCCGAGAAGCCCGTCATTGGGCCCAAGACGGAGTCGCGATGCGGCGACGCTCAGCGCCATTCCCTGAAGGAAGTCCCGTCTCGTGATCGCACGGTCCATGCCGAGGTCCCGATCTTCGCGTTTCACGAGCGGAGTCTAGGAAAATTGGTCGAGGAAGTCCATGAAGCGCATCCCCAGATAGCCGCCTTGGAAGCCGAGAAAGCGGAAGGGCTCGGGAGGAAGGGGGGCCACGGGGTCATGAAGGTAAAGAAGATTCTCCCACGGCGCTTCGCGGCCTTCGATGATATCCGCGAGGACACGGCCCGAGAGCGTCGCCAGGGAAACGCCCATGCCCGAGTATCCAAGAGCGTAGAACGCTCTGCCGTTTCGTCCGGTCCGTCCGATCTCGGGCGCGCGCCTCCAGGTGATCGCGACCGGACCGCACCACCGGTGGGTGATGGCGACGTCTTTCAGAGAAGGAAACGTCAAAAGAAGCTCGTGCTTCAGCTCGAAGAATAGCCGCTCGATCCCTCTCGGCGACTCGAGCCCGAAGTGATAGCGGACGCGGCCGCCGAAGAGGATGCGCTTGCCCGTGAGGCGAACGTAATTGTGGACGCGCCTCTTGTCGGTGTAGCCCTGACGGCCGGACCATCCGATCTCTTTCCAGCGGGCTTCGCTCAAGGGCTCGGTCAGCAAGATGAACGAGAAGAGCGAGACCGCGCGGTCGCGCACGATGCCGAGCCGCGCCGCGGGAAGGTAGGCGTTGAGCCCGACGACAAGCGTCTCGGCGCGAATGCGACCGCGGGCGGTCGCGACCTCGTAGCCGCGGCCGTCGTCGACGACGTTCTCGACGGGACTGTCTTCGAAGAGCCGCACGCCCTTCGCGAGCGCCGCCTTCTTCAGCCCCGAGACGTACTTTCCCGGGTGGAGTATCGCGGCCTTCGGGAAGTGGAGCGCCCCACCGAACCGCTCGCTCCGGATGACCGACCGCATCGTCTTGCGATCGAAGAGCTCGAGCCCGATGCCCACTTTGCGGCAGGCACTTTCTTTCTCCTCGTTCTCCCGTTCGTGCTTGGGGTAGAGAGCGATCTCGAGGTATCCAGTCCGCTCGAGCTCGCAGTCGAATCCTTCCTCGCGCGCGAGCTCCTCGATCCAATCGATCGTCCGGACCGTCTCGTCATAAGTAAATCGCACCCTCTCGACCCCGCGCTTCCGCGCGCGAACGAGATGAGGCTCGTGGAGCGCCATCCCGCCGTTGCGGCCGGAGGCGCCGAAGCCGACGTAGCTTCCCTCGAGGACCGCGACCTCGAGACCGGGATTGCGCTTCTTGAGAAGGTAGGCGGTGACGAGGCTCGTATAACCGCCGCCGAGGCAGACGACGTCTGCCTTTCTCTCGCCTTCGAGAGCCGGCTCGAGACGCGTCCGATCCATGGCCTCGAGCCAGAAGCTCTCGTTGGGAGTGAAACGGGACGAGGCGCTCATGAGGACTTGACGCATCTGGGGTATGGCCCTACTATAACCGAGTATGGCCTCCACAATGGTGAAGACGACTTACTCCTTGGACGTCGAGACGGTTCGGGCGCTCGAGGACCTGGCCAAACGCTGGGACGTCTCGAAGTCGGAAGCTCTCCGCCGCGCGATCCGAACGGTTTCTCAGGAAGCATCGTCGAAGCCATCCGACGCGCTTCGTGCGCTGGATGAGCTTCAGAGGTCGCTCGGCTTGAGTCTGGCTGATGCCCGCCGCTGGCAGAGGGCGATAACCGCCGAACGCCGCGCGTGGCCACGCCGCCTCGGGGGCAGGTCGCGGTGATCCACCTGGACACGAACTTCCTCGTCGGGGCATTGGTCCCCGGCACTCCGCAGGACTTGAGCTTGCGCGAATGGTTGAGATCCGGGGAGGTCGTGGCGATAAGCGTCGTCGGATGGGCCGAGTTCCTTTGCGGGCCGGTCTCCGAACGAGACTTGGCCTTCGCGGACCAGGTTGTCACGGAGCGCCTCCCCTTACTTGAGGAAGATGCCGCCATCGGGGCTCAGCTTTTCAACGCCACCGGCCGGCGTCCCCGATCTCTTGCCGACTGTCTCATCGCCGCCACCGCGCTTCGTTTCGCGGTACCCCTCGCGACCTCGAACGTCTCGGACTTTCGGCGTTTCGAGAAGATGGGCCTCCGTCTCGCCCTTTAGCTCCCATCCGTTGCCGTCTTCGAGGTAATCTCCGAAACCGCGCGGTACGCCTGATCGATCGCGGCGTTGGTGTAGGCGTAGGCCCCGGCGTCCGAGTTCGCGATGTGGATCCTTCCGAAGGGCTTTCGCGCGATCTCGAAAGGCGCCTGACCGGGAGGGAACTCCGGATCCCAGAGCGAGTTGTACTCGTAGGCGTAGCCGTGGGGCCAGCGGTTCACGGTGATCCCGAGAATGTCTCTCGCGGGATCGAAGCCGCCCGCTCCCAGGATGCGCGCGAGCTGCGCGCGGATCTCGCGCTCGAATGTCTCGAACTTCGTCGAGAGGAGATCGTACCGCCCCGCCGCGTGCTGCTCGCGCGAGCTTCCTCCCGGACTGCAGGGGGTGCGGGTGAGATGGAGAACCATCGGCTCTTCCGGGCTCCGGGGGTGATGGTACGTCCCGAGGCTCACGGGGAAATCGAGGGTCACGCCGCTGTGGTAGCCCGAGGGGCTGTGAACGTTCGAGATGCCGAGCTTCTGGAACGACGTCCAGTTTCGGATGAACACGTTCGTATAGACCAGGGGCACCTTGGGACCGTAGACAAGCGCGTCCCGCTGCTCTTTCGGAATCTCGGGGCAGAGGTGGGGAACGACGGCGTTCCAGCAGCCCAGGACCACGTGGCTTCCGCGCACTTTCTCCGCCCGTCCCTCGCGGACGTAGATGACGTCGACCTCGCTCGCGCTCTCCGGATTTCCCCGATGCTTCACCCGAACTCCGGTCGAGCTCAGGCGCACGCGGACCCTCGAGTCCGAGGCGTCGAGTCTTCCGTAATCCATCTTCGCGGTGACGATGTCCTCCATCGTGCTCCCGCTCGCGGACCCCGGGATGAGGCTTCGCACCAGAAGGCGCGCGATCGAGGCGTTGCCATCGGGGAAGTGGAAGATGTAGGGCTCCTCGGGCTTGGGCTTTGCCGTGGCCGACAGACCGGGGTCGTCGCCTTTCGAGAGCTTCATTCCCTCGAACCCGGGATAGCCGAGACCCCAGCAATCGATCGCGGGAACGCCGTCGATGCCCATCCCGTAAAGGCCGTGAGTGCGGCTTTTGAAGGTCTTCGCGATCTGCGGATGGACCTTGGCGTAGTCCTGGAGAAAAGCGAGGTAGCTCGTCTTCGCGAGCGTCTTTTTCTTCTCGCCCTCGCTCAGGCCCGGCATGTAGTCGATTTCTTCCTCGTGCAGGCGGACCAGGTCCTTCTGAGCCTCGGGCAAGAGGGGAGAGGCGGCAGCGAACTCCGCCCAGGAGCCGCCCCGCGGGCGAACCACGAGGCGATCCTCGCCGAAAGTCTCGCGGTCGAAGAACGTTCCGGAGGAGAGCTTGAGCGAGGAGTAGAGCTCGGTATCGAACGCCTGGTAGAAACGATGGGTGTCGATCGCGAGCTCTTTCAGGAGCGACTCCGCCTCGGCGCTGTAACTCGCTGGAGTGTCGATCGACTGCGTTCCGCCGTAGCCGATGAACGTCCGGCCTTCGTGGGTGAACTCGTTCCGCTTCGCGTGCCCCCCGAAGTCGTCGTGGTTGTCGAGAACGAGGATGCGCGCGTCGTTCCCGAGAGCCTTTCGATAAAAGTACGCCGCGGCGAGTCCTGAGATGCCCCCTCCAACGACGACGAGATCGTAACTCTCGCCTGTATCGAGCCCGTCCTCCCATACCTGTCCGTCGCGCATCGAATGCGCGACCTCCCACGAGCCGTCATGGCTTCCCCGAAGGCCGGTCAATGCCGGGGGGTAGTGGTCGGTGGCGAGAAGCCCCATCGCCCGGGCTACGGGGCTCGAAAGAAGGCTCGCTCCCACGGTGACACTGACGCCGTTCAGGAAATCGCGGCGGCTGATGGAGCGGTCCATGCCGAGTTTGCGATCGCGCCGATTCATAGAAGTGCCTCCTGAGGGTGTAAGGATCGTATCACACGCGTGTTTTTGTGGTTCCCGGGGCGCTCGCGCGGTGTTATCATGATCCTTTCCTAATCCCGAAACATGTTCAAGGAGGCTGAACGCTGACCTCTTCCCCCAGGGTTGCATTCGCCGTCGCTCTCCTCGCCGTCGCGGGCTGCAAGCTCGAAGAGCCCGTACTCCCTCTCGGCAGCTCCAGTTTTGGAAACAACCCGGGCACGACCGTGGGCACGAGCACCTCGTCACCCCCGCCCTCTTCGAGCGGATCCACAGAGAACGGGCTCACCGCTCCAAGCATCGTGAATCCACTTCCCGGGACGAGCTTCAACGATCCCAGTCCGACGCTCACCGTGAGAAACGCCTCGTCTTCGGATTCGACGAAACCCACGTACGACTTCCAGGTCGGAACCGACGATGGATTTCGAGGCATGGCCGCCGAGACCACGGGACAGACCGAGGGACAGGGAGGAGAGACCTCGTGGCGCATCACGACCGCTCTTCCCAATGGGCGCTACTACTGGCGCGCGCGGGCCGCTTCTGCCCTCGGTCCGGGACCGTACTCTCCGATCTCCGATTTCTTCATCGGTGGAAGCACGAGTCCATCTCCTTCACCGCCATCGTCGGGCGAGCTTTTCGACCCTCTCACCAACGGCCGCTCGGCAGGCGAGGTGCACGGCGGCCGATTCAGCGGCTCGGGCTGGCAGGTGACGAGCCGCGGAGACTTCATCCGCTACGTCGTTCCCACAATCACCAGTGGTTTCGTCGAGTGGGAGAACCTCGGCCTTTCTCGCAACAACCCCGCGCCCGACCTCTACACGCTCTTCGGGATGTGGGACCCTTCGAAGGGACCCTACCGCGAGAACCCCTACCGGGTGCACGTCCGCAAGCTCGATACCCAGGGCCACAACCCTCCCTACGTCCGCCTCCGGTGGATCTCCGGAGGACAGGAGTACAACGAAGGCTTCGACTTCCTCGCCTGGAACCCGGGTCACGCCTATCGCTGGCGCGTGGAGTGGGGCCCCACCGGTTCAGGCAACGAGGCGCGCGTTGTTCTCGACGGCCAGGTCGTGATCCGCGCCCGATACGGCCCGGCTTATCAGCCGGCGGAGCACTGGATCGAGATGGGCGTCGAGGAGCGGGCCGAGTCGATCGTAGGGGTGGTCTTCCGCAACGTGAGCATCGGCCGTCGCTGAGAATTTCTGAGAATTATGAGGTAGCCGCATCGAACCAGCGTAGCCAGTCTTTCAGGACTTTCAGTTTCTTTCGGTTCAGGCGATAGATCCTCGTCCGTCCCTGCTTCTCGTGAATGATGAGCTCGGCTCGCTCCAGTACCCTCAGGTGCCGGCTCACCGTGGGCCAGGCGCAGGAGAAACGCTCGGCGATCTCACCCGCGGTCATCTCGCCGCCGCGGAAACGGACGACTAGAAGGATCTGACGCCTCGAGGGGTGCGCGAGGGCCGAGACGACCTCGTCGAGCGCTCTCAGGCGCTGAGCCTCGGTGTCGGGCTTACTCAAATTGGCTCAAATTGGCCTCCTGCGAGGATAATTAGCTAAAGCGCTAATTAAAGTCAAGCGGCGGCATCTCGTCGAGATCGATGCGGCGAACGCTCTCTCCCCATTCGGACGGCACCTCGAGGACGAAGGCGCTCTCGGGGAGATCGCGGTTGACGAGGATCCCGTCGGGACGGACGGTCACAACCAGTGTGTAGTCGTCGTAGGGTCTTTCGATCCGCACCCGCGCGGGGAGCGAGAGTCCGCCCGCGGTCTCCGGTGATAGGAAGCCGTCGTAGCGGATGTCGGTCACGAGGTAGCCCTGGGCATCGAAGACCCGCTGCCGGACGAGGGCGACCCCTCCCATCCGGTCGAACCAGAACTGAGCGCGAGGTGAGGAGGCGCCCTCGCGAACCGCGTTCAGCACGTAATAGCTCTTGCGCACTTCGGATTTTTTCTTGGCTCCGGGACGGAGGTCGCGCTCCGTGACCTGCTCCTCGTGCACGAACGCCCGGGTCTCGCCATCGATGACCGCCGGAAGAAACGCGCTGGTGAAATGCTGAGGACGGATGTTCAGGAGAGGTCCGGCTTTCCCGAGCTCCGGGTCCTTCTCGAGCTTGGCTTGCTCCTCCCGGTACGAGCCCTCGTTCGAGCCGAAGATGAGCGCCCGATAATCCAGCGGATGTATGAGGAGCTGAAATCGCTCTCCGTCGGACGCCATCTCGGCGATATCGACGCTCAGAACCGGCGCCTGGATGTTGAGGCGTATCGAGCTCGGCCGGCTCAGAAGGAGCCGCCCGTTCGCAGCGCGATACCGCCGCCCCTTTCCTTTCTCCGTCTCCTCCACCGTCTCGAACTGGAGGTCGACCCGGAGAACCAGAGTGTGAATCTCCTCCCAGGCGTTTACTCTGAGGACGAGATCCTCGAGGGTCGCCGTCGCGGTCGGCCGGAGAAAGGGCACGACGTCGACGCCGCGCGAGAAGCAACCCGATAGGCCCGCTTCCAAAACGAGGGCGAGAACGACGGGCGCGCGCATGGTTAACGAAGGATGTCGAACTGATGGGTGTACTTGACGATGAAGCTCCGGTTCTGCGGACCGATGAGCAGATCCCCGAGCCCCTCGGTGTCGTTGTAGACGAGGAACAGTCCCGTTCCCGCCGTATTGAGCCAGCTGAAGCGGACGTTCGACGACCAGGCATCGATGCGGTCGTTGTACTGGACGAGGGCCTGAAGGTAGATGAGGGGCGTGAAGTTGTAGCTCACCTTCACCTGGCCGAGGTTGGTGACGAAGCTGCCCTCCAGCAGATCGATGTCGTTGTAGCGCCAGGTCAGGGAGGTGATCACCTTCGAGTGGTAGCGGAAGTTGACGGTGTTCTCGTATCCCCGGCGATCGCCGGAGAGGAAACCTCCGTAGTCGAGGCCGCCCTCGTAGGAGAGCGGCCGCGCCAGGTTCGTGTTCCAGCGCCAGGCAGCCTCCCAATTCGAGTAGGCGCCCGGGGGAACGACGATCCCCGGATAGATCTCGAAGGGCTCGCCGAGGCCTTCCACCGTGCGGTTGAACGCGGGGCTGAAGAAGGCGCCGTTCTCGAAATCCACGTGGCTGTCGACGTGGATCCGCTCCGTCTCCTTGAAGCCGTCGAAGTTCCAGAAACCGCTGTAAGTGACGTGGGGCCGGAGCTCGCGAAGCCAGGAGATGTCGTTGCGGACGTTCAGGAAGAAGCCGGTCTCGACGTTTCTGTAGTCGTCCCGCGTCAGGAATCCCACTTCGGGGTTGAACGAATCTCCGACTTCGGTGAAGCCGAGCCACACGCGACCCTGACGCTTCTGGTACTCGCCCCGGACGTTCAACGCGTGCTCGCGCCCGTCGAGTCCCGGCGTATCGGTCCTTGCGGCGAAGCCGCTGAGAGTGAAGGGATCGCGGATCCCGAGCTTCCCGTCGAACCCGTAAGTCCGGTTCCAGTCGTCCTCTCCCGCGAGATCGCCGGTGCCGAGCCGGTTGACGAAAAGGGCGCCGACACTCGAGCGGTTCGGAAGCTCGCGGCTCACGCTGGCGACGGTGTAGTTGTTGCCCGCGGTCACTCCGACGACTTCGTCGGTCTGCATGTTGAGGACCCCGAGGTTGTACTGCCCCGCCTTCCCGCTCATCCGCGCGCCTCCGAGGATCGGAACGATCTCGCCGCTCGGCCCGATACCAATCCTGCGGCTGAAGAACAGCTCCACCGACTGGTTCTGCCCCACGGCGAAGTTTCCCGCGTTCTCGAGGAAGAACGGACGCTTCTCGGGAAAGAACAGGTTGAACCGCGTCAGGTTGATCTGCTGCTCGTCGACTTCGACCTGGGCGAAGTCGGTGTTGTACGTGAGGTCGAGGTTCATGCTCGGACTGACTCCGAACTTGGCGTCGACCCCGAGCTCGCCATCGAGGTCGTTCTCGTCCGCGGTGACGTAGTCCCTCTCGGAGGAGCCGAGCGCGTAAGGGGTGACCTTGAAGTTTCGCGGAGTCTCGAGCTCGAGGCCGCGGAGCTCTCCCGCGGAGGACAGGCGATGGAGGCTGTAGATTCGAGAGATCGGAGACCAGTACGCCTCTTCCCGCTTTCGTCGAACGTTCCTCTGGAAGTTCAAGCCCCAGACCTGAGGCCTGGCCGATTCGTAGCGAAGAGTGCGCAGGGGAATCGCGAACTCCGCCGACCAGCCGAAATCCCCCACGTGGCTTCTCACGACGAAGCTCGCGTCCCAGTTCAGGTTGAACCCTCCGCCGGAGCCGGATTGGGAACGGCGAGATCCGCCGCCGCCTCCGCCTGCGCCGGGACCGCCGCCTTCCCCTTCGTTCGTGACCTGGCCGTCGTACTCGATCCCCGCCGGATTGGTGCCGAACACGAACCCGTTCTGGCGATCGAGGTAGGTATCGAAGATCACCCGAAACGAATCGGTGTCGTCGAGGCTCGAGTCCCGCCGGGAGTCGGTGACGATGATGCCGGAGGGGTCGGTGTCGTAGCAGATGACCCCGAGGTAGAGGTGGGTCTTGTCGTAGAGCAGGCGGATTTCTGTCTTCTCGGTCGCGGGCTCACCCTCGTAGGGCTCCGCCTGCACGAAGTCGCTGATCCTCTGGGCCGTCGCCCAGATCGGCTCCTCTACGACACCGTCGATGACCGGAGCTTCCTGAGCCTCCGTGGCTTCGGCAACACGGGTTGTGGTCGAAGAGGAAGCCTCGCTCGAGGAGCCGAACATCGCGACAAGAAGCACGGACCACGCCATGGTCGTCAATCTAGACAGTGGGGGCGACAACCGCAACTCCTTCAGCGATCCTGAAGAAGCTGCGCCGCCTCCTTGGCGAAGTACGTGAGGATCATGTCCGCCCCCGCCCGCTTGATTGAGGTCAGGCACTCGAGGATCGCGCGGTCGCGGTCCATCCACCCGCGGTCGGAGGCGGCGACGATCATCCCGTACTCTCCCGAAACGTTGTAGGCCGCGACCGGAACGTCGAACGCCTCCCGCACGCGAGTGATGACGTCGAGGTAGGCGAGGGCCGGCTTCACCATGACGACGTCGGCCCCCTCCTCGATGTCGAGTGCGACCTCCTTCAGGGCCTCTCGCCAGTTCGCGGGATCCATCTGGTAGGTCTTCTTGTCCCCCTGGCGAGGGGCGGAATCGAGTGCGCCCCGAAAAGGACCGTAGAAGCAGGAGGCGTACTTCGCCGAGTACGCCAGGATCCCGACGTGGCTGAATCCTCCCTCGTCGAGGGCGTCGCGGATTCTTCCCACCCGGCCGTCCATCATGTCCGAGGGCGCGACCCAGTCGCAGCCCGCTTCGGCATGGACCAGCGCCATCTTCGCCAGGACCTCGTTGGTCTCGTCGTTTACGACTTCGCCGCCTTTGACCAGTCCGTCGTGTCCGTGGATGGAGTAGGGGTCGAGGGCGACGTCGGTCTGGACGCAAAGCTCGGGGAGCGCGTCTTTCAAGGCCCGGACCGCGCGAGGCACGATCCCCTCCGGGTTGAAGGCTTCGGTGGCCTCTTCGTCCTTCTTCGTCGAGTAGCCGAAGAGGTTCACCGCGCGGACCCCGACTCCCCAGAGCTCCTTCGCTTCCCCCACCGCCTCGTCCGGGGACAGCCGGCTCTGTCCGGGCATGGTGTCGATGGGCTCTCTGAGCCCCCGGCCCTCCTTGATAAAGAGCGGTGCTATGAGCTCTCCCGGATGGAGGTCGGTCTCACGCACCAGCGTGCGGATGGGCTCTGAGCGTCTCAAACGGCGCGGGCGGTGTCGGATGTCCATGAACCACGTTTTACCAAATGAGCTATGCTCCGCGCCATGGGAGCGGCGAAGCCCTATCAGGAGCGGTTCATCGATCTCCTCGCACAGAACGACGTCATTCGATTCGGCGAGTTCACGTTGAAGTCGGGGAGGAAGTCTCCGTACTTCATCAATGCGGGTCAGCTTCGGACCGGTCGCGCCATCGCGGGCGTCGGACGTGCATATGCCGAATGCATCCGGGATGCCGGGCTTCTCCCCGACGTCATCTTCGGTCCTTCTTATAAAGGTGTTCCTCTCGCCGTCGCGACTTCGATCGCTGTCTCCGAAGGGGGCAGGGACGTAGGCTTCTGCTTCGACCGAAAGGAAGCAAAGGACCACGGTGAGGGAGGGGTCTTCGTCGGGACGCAGCCGGCAACCGGGCAGAGCCTGGTCGTTGTCGACGACGTCATCACCTCGGGAATCTCGATCGAACATTCGGTGGCTCTTCTGCGAGGGGCCGCTGACGTAAAGATCCTGGGTGTCGTGGTGGCGGTCGACCGACAGGAGCGCGGGCGCGAGAGGTCGACGGTCGAGGAGCTTCAGGCGGCTCTGGGGGTGCCGGTACTGCCGGTGACGAACGTGCGGCAGATCGTGGAGTACCTGTCTTCGACAAAGAGGGTCCGTTCCGACCAGAAGGCGGCCATCGAGGAGTATCTCGGTCTCTACGGCGCGTCCTGATATCATCCACTTTCCATGGCAGCGGAAGTGCGTGAGGTCCTCGAAGCCAACGAGCGGTTCTATCGAGCGCTCAACGCTCTCGACCTGGGAGGCATGGAGCGGCTCTGGTCGCACGGGAGCTTCGTGCGCTGCGTCCATCCCGGCTGGGAGCTCATCGTCGGCTGGGATGCGGTACGCGCGAGCTGGGAAGGGATTTTCCGGAACAGCTCCGGCGGTCCCGCGCACTCGGTCGAGACCGCGGACGTATCGGTCCACGTCGTTTCCGGCCTCGGTTGGGTGAGCTGCATCGAGCGCATCACGCTCCCCGGACGCTCCGCGAGTCTCGCGGTCGCTACGAACCTCTTCGAGCGGTCAGAAGAGGAAGGCGCGCGCTTCCAGATGATCCTCCACCACGCTTCGCTCATTCCCCTCGTGATCGCCGAGGCGATGGATTCTCCCGAAGTCATCCACTGATCCCCCATGGCCGATCGGATCCTCGTCGTCGGTGGAAACGCCGCCGGCATGACGGCTGCCTCGCGGGCGAAGCGTCTCGACCCCTCGCTCTCGGTCACGATCCTCGAGGCGGGATCCCGCATCGCCTACAGCATCTGCGGGCTTCCCTTCGCCATCGAAGGACGAGTGGGCTTCTCGGATCTCGTTCTCTTCAGTCCGGAGACCCTCAAGAGCGAGCGAGGAATCGAAGCCCGGGTGAACCGCGAGGCGATCGAGATCCAGCCGTCGCGAAAAACGGTCGTCGCGCTGAACCGCGCGACCGGTGAGCGCGAGTCCCACCCTTACGACAGGCTCCTTCTCGCGACCGGCTACCGCCCGCTCTCGCCTTCGATCGAGGGGACCGATCGAAAAGGTGTCTTCACCGCGAGCCGGCTCGAGGATGGCGAAGCGATCCTCTCCTGGATCTCGACCGCTTCCGCGCGCCGCGCCGTAATCCTCGGAGGCGGGTACGTGGGCCTGGAGCTCGCCGAGGCGCTCGTCGAGCGCGGAGTCGAGGTCACCGTGGTCGAGCGCTCGCCTTCGCTCCTTTCGTCTCTCGATCCCGACATGGCGAGACTCGTCGAGGAGGAGCTGGAGCGAAAAGGAGCGCGGGTCTTGACCGGACGCGCCGCGAAGCGCATCGCGGGAACATCCTCCGGTCGTGTCGAGTCCGTAGAGCTTTCCGAGGGCGGGCTCCGACTTGCCGCAGACATCGTGTTCGTCGACGTCGGCGTCGCGCCTCGGGTGGAGCTCGCGGAAAAGGCGGGAATCCGGCTGGGCACGAGCGGTGCTATCGCGGTGAGCGAGCAGCTCGAGACGAGCGTTTCCTCGATCTACGCGGCCGGCAATTGCGCCGAGTGCACTCACCTCGTGACCGGCCGGCCGATCGTGATTCCTCTCGGGACCGTGGCCGTGAAACAGGGAAGGATCGCGGGGGAGAACCTCGCCGGCCGGAGAAGCCGGTTCGCGGGTGCTCTGGGGACGAGCCTCGTGAAGGTGCTGGGAGTGACTGCGGCATCGACCGGCCTCTCGTCCGAAGCCGCGGAGCGCGAGGGATTTCGATCGATCGCCGCCTCGATCGAGGGCCCCTTCCAGGCGAGCTACTTCGGCTCCGGCGCGCGCGCGAAAGTGAAAGTGATTGCGGAGCGGGGGAGCGGGCGTCTTCTGGGGGCTCAGATCGTCGGAAGCGCAGAGGGGGCGATTCGTATCGACGTTCTCGCGGCAGCCATCACCGCGAGGATGACCGTTCGTGACGCGGCTCAGCTCGATCTCGCTTACGCTCCGCCCTCGGGAGCGCTGTGGAATCCGATTCTGGTGGCGATGAACGCGCTTCTCCGTGAGTTTACCGCACCATAGCTGGCTTCGACTCCGCCGGGAACTCCCGCACTTCGTCCTCGTGGGGAAGCGTGTGGCGGCTGATGGGCGAGGAAAGAATCACGGAGGCTTTCGTCGAGACCGTTCCCGGGATGCTCTTGATTTTCTGCAGCACTTTTTCCAGGGTCTTCGGCGAGCGAGTGAGGACGAACGCCACGTACGTCTCCTCACCGGCGACGCTGAAGCATTTCTGAATCTCCGAGATTTCGGTGAGATGCTTCTCGTACTCCAACGAGGCGACGCGGGCGTCGGTCACGATGTGGACCAGGGCGGTGATCTCGTATCCGAGCGAGTCGGGATTGATGATCGCGGTGTAGCCCTCGATGATTCCGCTCCGCTCGAGCTTCTTCACCCGATCGTGCACCGTGGGGGCGGTGAGCCCTACCTGCGCCGCGAGCTCGGCGAACGTGCTTCGACCTTTTGAGAGCAGCGCCGACAGGATCTTCCGGTCGGTGAAGTCAATTGTTCCGTTCAGGAGACTCACGGGGTACCCAATCGCCGTCAGAGGGGGGCGATCCTAGCGCCTCGGAAAACAGAAATCAACCCGGCGCGGCCAGGGACCCGCCGCCTGCCGGTTGTCACCGCCCGGGTTTTGTGATTTGACGTGGAGTCCGGAGGACAAGCCGATGAAGTGGTGGATTCTGGTTCTCGCGATCGCCGCCGCGCCCTCGCCGCTCACGCGAAGCGACGAGCTTTCGATCCTCGTCGTTTTCGACTCGCGCACCGGTCACACCGAGAAGCTCGCTCGCGCCGTAGCGGAGGGAGTGGACCAGGTCGAGGGAGCGGTCGCGGTCCTTCGGAGGCGGGAGGAAGTCCGCGATGAAGAGATCCTGTCCTCTTCGGGAATTCTTCTGGGCTCTCCCGTCCACTGGGCGAGCCTCTCGGCCGAGAGCAAGGCGTTCGTCGAGCGCGTCGGCCAGGTTCTCGTCGAGGCCAAAGAGCTCGGGCCGGGAACCACCTCGAGGCCTCGCGCCGCCGGCGCCTTCGTGACCGGGGGTGCGGTCTCCTCGGGAAAAGAGCTCGCGCGCCTTTCGATCCTCGCCGCCTTTCTCAACATGCGTTTCGTCGTCGTCGGAGGAGAGGAAGCCGACGGCTTCGGCACGCTCGGCGCCCAGGCGACGACCGCGGGGGGCGACCCAGGGCTGAGCGAAGCCGAGCTCGAGGAGGCGCGCCGGTTCGGAAACCGTTTTGCGTCGATGACTCTCGCGCTTGTACGGTAGGGCATGACCAGCACCCGCGAGTACCTCGACTTCGCGACCGACATCGCCTTTCGCGCGGGCCGTCAAGCGCTCTCCCATTTTCAGACGGGAGTCGAAGCGGACCGAAAGGCTGACCTCTCCCCGGTCACCATCGCCGATCGGACAGGGGAGGAGCTCCTCCGGCGGCTCATCCACGCTCGATTTCCCGACCACGCCGTAGTGGGCGAGGAGATGGGGGTCTCCGGTGATTCGCGATATCGCTGGATCCTCGACCCCATCGACGGCACTCGCTCCTTCGTTCGAGGGGTACCGCTCTTCGGAGTCCTGGTCGCGCTCGAGATCGAGGGCGAGCCCGTGGTCGGCGTCTGCTACTTGCCAGCGCTCGACGAGATGGTCGCCGCGGGCCGAGGCGAAGGCTGCCGCTGGAACGGGCGTGAGGCGCGGGTGAGCTCGATCGGTTCGCTCGAAGACGCGCTGGTGAGCGTCACCGAGCCGGCGGGCCTCTCGGAGATGCACCCGGCGTTTTGGGAAGGACTGAAGAAGAAGGCGGGCACGATTCGCGGATACAGCGACTGCTACGGGCACGTTCTCGTCGCCACCGGCCGCGCGGACGTCATGCTCGATCCGGTGATGAACCTCTGGGACAACGCGGCGCTTCTTCCCATCCTCGAGGAGGCGGGAGGGAGCTTCACCGACTGGAGCGGCCGGCGCACCATCGACGGCGGAAGCGCCATCAGCACCAACGGCGAGTTACTGGACGCCGTCCTCGCTCTCGAAGAGTGAAGGAGCTACGGTTCGAAAACGCCGCGATAGAGCTCGTCCACGACCAGCTGGCAATCGATCGACTGAAACGCCACTCGAGCTCCGGCTCGCCCCTCGCGTTGGGACCAGGGAGACCAGGAATCGCCCTCACGATGCCACACTTCGACGAGAGGCTCTTTCTGAGATACCAGCACGTACTCCTTGAAGGAAGGGATCCGCTTGTAATGCTCGAACTTCTCGCCTCGATCGTAGCGCTCGGTTCCATCGCTCAGGATCTCGACAAGCACCGTCGGGTTCAAGACGGTTTCCTGACTCTCTGTATCCCGCTCGAGCGGGCCGCAGACCACGGAAACGTCGGATATGTAGTGAGGCCCGTTTCGGCGACGCGGACCCGGAGGTCGGAGCTGAAGACGCGACAACCTTTGCCCTCGAGCTGCGTCACGAGCGACGAGCCGATGACCATCGCGAGCGACGCATGCTCCGGCGTGCCACCGGCCATCGCGTAGATCTCGCCGTCCAGGTACTCGTGTTTCACGTTGCTGGCCACTTCGTGCGCCAGGTAGTTGGCGTAGGTGTACGCGTGGAGACGCGCGCCAGGGTTCATATCCACTCAATCATAGCGTATCCAGGACGGCTGCGGCTTCGTCGAGGAGCGAGCCCGCTTTCTCGAAGGCGGTGACGAGCTCCCTCTCGTAGCCCTCGATCTCCTCCCAGGCGCCCGCGTCGATCGCTTCCCAGATGCGCGGCAGCACCTCGTCGCGATACGTGGGCTGGGGCGCGTAGATCAGGTGTTTGAAGAACGGACGGCTCTTGAGTCCGCGATCCTCGGTGAGGGCCCTCTCGACTTCCATCAGTAGCGCATTGAATCGCGCCGCGCCCTCACGGGAAAGCTCTCGTTCCCACATCCGAGCTTCGAGCGCCAGAGCTTTCTGTTCCCACCGACGTGCGGCATCGCGGGCCGACGTAAGGTGGATCTCGCGAGCCGGCGCCGCTTTCTTCTCCACCTCGTCGAGATGCGCGAGGATGGCGCGGGCGTAAGCGGAATAGCGCATCGGGAGAAGCTCGACGTTCGCGCTCCGGTACAGGAGCACCGCGAGGAAACGAGAGAGCGCGGCGTTCTGGAGAAAACCCGGATCGGCGATGCGGCTCATCCAGAAATAGTTGTCGTACTGGGAGTGGTAGACGCCGTACGGGCCGTTCGAAGAGAGATCGATGACGCTCATCCCGATGTTCTCCTGAAACGCGGTGTAGTCGGTCGCACCCACGATGGTGCCCACCTCGGGCTCGCTTGCGGGGGTTTTCGACCGCCAGGCGTCGTAGAACGTGGGAGCCGATGGGTGGGGAACGTAGCGGCTCACGTCCCTCAAGTAGTCCGCGAGCGCGGGTGTCGCGCTGCCGCTGAAATTCGGACCCGAGGCGGCGCTGTCGAGGTTCACGTACAGGACGCCGTCGCGCCGGAGCTTCTCGCGGAGCTCGACGGCCCAGCTCGTCGAGCCTCCGAGGAGATCCTCCTCGGCATCCCAGTTGGCGAAGACGATCGTCCGTCGCGGCCGGAAACCTTGCTTGACCGCGGCTCCGAGGGCCCGTGCGGTCTCGAGAAGCGCCGCGGTGCCGCTCGAGGGATCGACGGCGCCGTGGCTCCAGGCGTCGCGGTGATTGCCGACGACGATCCACTTCTCGGGCTCTTCGGAGCCTTCGATCTTTCCGATGACGTTCCGCATGAGGCCGATCTGGTCCTCGTTTTTCACTCGAAGCCTCACCGTCACCGGTCCCGGACCGACGTGATACGTGAAAGGAAGAGCTCCCTGCCACTCCCTGGGAACGGCAGGCCCCGCGAGCCGAGACAGGATCTCGGACGCGTCCTCGTGCGACATCGGAATCGACGGAATCCGAGGGAGCTGCCGGTCCCTCTCCGGGCCTTCCACCCACGATCCGTCGGGATTCTGCTTCCAGTGAAACGTAAACGGGATCGTCCCGTAGCCGAGCCAGTCGTAGACGATCGAGCCCCACTGGATGTGGCTCGGCGGGCCCCAGGGACCTTGGGGGTAAGTCTCCCCCCGAGCGTAGCCGTCGTCGGCGGGGTCGGAGTAGATGATCGCCGCCGACGCCCCGCTGGTCTCGGCGAGGTGCACCTTGTACCCGCGATAGCTGTAGGGATTCGAGTAGCGCATGAGCACGATCTTCCCGCGGAGATCGACGCCCATCTCGCGAAGCTTCGCGAAGTCCTCGGGGCTTCCCCCGTTCGCGTAGACGACCTGAGCTTCGACCTCACCCGAGGCCGCGTACTCGTGATAGGGGACGACACCTGAGTTCGAGTAGCGATAGCTATCCTTGTCCTCGGGATTTCGGTCCTCCTTCAATTTCAGCGAGAGCTCGACGGGCTCGAGGATGTCGACCGACGCCTCGCGCCCGTAGCTGTAGAGCGCGGGAGTGTCGTGGAAGTGCACGTCTTCGAGGCCGTACTCGAGGAAACGCTCGCGAACGTAGTCCGCGAGCTCCATGTTGCGCTTCGATCCCGCGGGGTGCGGCTCCTCCGTCAGATAGAGGAGGTGCGCGCCGAAACCCTCGGCGGAGGGGATGGAGAGGAGAAGGCGCTCCGCCTCAAGCTCCTTTTCTGCGCCGCCGGGGAAGAAACCCAGGGGAACGCTCTGACCGAGAAGCAGGTAAAGAATCGCCCCGTGCATCATCGAATCCACCCTTTGTAGCGGTAGTACAGAAGGCCGGCCTGCTCGTGGAGGAAAGCGCTGAAGGCGCGAACGCGATCGTCACCGAGAGCGACGCCTCCCAGATTCTCGTAGTCGAACATGGTCTCGACCGACGGCACGGAAATCACCTTCACCCCCTCCGCTTCGAGCGCGAGGGAAGCTCGAAGAGAATGGCTGGGCGAGGTCACGACCAGCAGGCGCTCGAACCCGAGATCGCGGACGAGCTCCGAGACGGCGACGGCTTCGTCATGTGTATTGAGCACCGGGCCGACTACGAGAACTTCGTGCGCCAGGCCGAGGGAGTCCATGAGCTCCGACGCCGCGTCGCGGTACCGCGGATAGGGGAGCGGAAGCTCGGAGAGGATCAATCGCGGCGCCCACTCGTCGCCGAGAAGCTTCATGCCACCGAGGAGCCGGCTCATGGCGACGGTCGAGAGCTCGCCGTCGGCCTGCATGCCCGACGCGAGCACGAACACCGCATCGGCCTTTTGGAGAGGGTCCCTTCGCACCAGCGCCTCGCCCATCCATTGGGTCAGCGGCGTGAAAGCGACGAGAATCCAGAGCGAGACGGAGGCCACGGCGCCGCCGGCCAGGAGCCTCTCGAAACGCGCGAGGCCGAGGAGAGCTCCCATCGCAGTCGAAGACAGGACGATGAGAGAGCGATCTCCCCAGAAGGAGAGCAAGGTCGCGAAATCGAGCTCTTTGGCGACGAGCCCGAGGAGAAAACCGAGGGCGGCGCCGGAAAAGAGCCCTCGGATCCGCGAGCGCTCCGGGCGCGATTCAGGCATTCCGGGAAGTCTAACCGATCCTTCCGCGAAGCGTTCCGCGGGAGGGGTAGTCCTTCCCTTGAAGAAATCTACCAGAACCGACGTATCGACGACGAACACTCCCCGTGTGGCGATTGCGACGTGGATATAGATATGGGTTAGAATAGTCTATTGAAACAACTATAAGGAGATGGAGAGTGAAGACGGTCCAAATGACTCTGGACGAGGATCTGGTCGAGGCGGTGGACGAAGCCGCCAGGCGGCTCGGCACGAGCCGATCCGCCTTTGCTCGTAGTGCACTCCGTGAGGCCCTCGCTCGACTACGGGAGCAGCAGCTCGAGCAGAAGCACCGCGAGGGCTATCAGCGGCGCCCCGTCAAACCGGGTGAGTTCGATGCGTGGGAGAGCGAGCAGGTATGGCCCGACTGAGGAGAGGTGAAGTCCGCTGGTACAGGTTCCAGCAACCAGACAAGAAGCGTCCTGTCGTCATTTTGACACGCGATTCAGCGCTCGACTTTCTCGGTGAGGTCACCATCGCTCCCATCACCTCGACCGTTCGAGACATCCCGTCGGAGGTACTTCTGACGACCGGAGACGGAATGGCTCGCGACTGCGCCGTCAACCTCGACCACGTGCAAACCGTGCCCAGGGGAAAGATCGGCTCGCTCGTTACGACTCTGAGCCGAGAGAAGCTGCACCGAGTTGGGGAGGCACTGAGCTTCGCTCTCGAGCTGTAGTTGTAGACTGCGGTTGCGACGGGTGACTTCGATGGGGTCGTCCGCATCGGACCGGTATCGGGCGCGGAGCCCCATCTCTTCTTTGGTCACAAGGGCGCATCCGGACGGTGGCATTCTCACCCGACGGCCGCTGGCTTGCCTCCGCTGGAGAGGACAGGACGATCCGTCTCTGGCCCGTGCCCGACGTCGGCAGGACCCCGCCGCATATGCGAACCCACGAGGAGTTTCTCGCGAAGCTTCGCTCCTGGACCAACCTGCGGGTCGTGCCCGACCCCGAATCCCCGACGGGATGGAAACTCGAGGTCAGCCCGTTTCCCGGCTGGGCGAAATTGCCAGAGTGGTGATCGACGAGGACATCCCTCGCCTCGTTATCGGAGTGGCAGGAGACCACCGCATTCGTCCACTCTTCGATACCCGTCACTCCGGCGATGAGCTCCAGATCCGCGATGACGCCGCCAATCGTGACGTTGAGCTGATGAGCGTCCACGAGGCCGGCAAACGTCTCTCCTGTTTCCTGCCTCCGTGCCGCTTCTGCGAGCAGATCTTCATCTTGTGTGAACAGCACTCGTCCCCGCTCGGCAGCTCGGGTGAGGAGCTCCGGGTCGAGAAGCTCGGCGGCTCCGTCTTCCTGCGCGGTCAGAATGTCGATCCCGCGAAGACGGAGCCCCTCGGTCACGGCGCGCCGGACGTGAACATCGGCGTAGAGCCTAACGCTCATTACGCATTTGAGGGGCGCTCGCGGTGCTTGAGGAGCTTTTTCCGAAGGGGAGACTCGAGACTGCGTTTGGCGAGCTCGTCGGCGTACCGCAGCCGGCGCTCGATCTCGGCATCGAGCTCGGGCTGGTGGTCGTAGTAATAGGCAAGCGCCGCGTGAATCTGTGCCAGTGACAAGTGAGGGTACTGGAAATGCATTTCCTCGGGGCTCGAGCCATGAGCGAGCTTGTCGATAGCGAGCTCGATGACTTTCACCTGTGTACCTTCAATCCAGGCGACACCTTCGTCGTCGACTCGAATGTGGCCTGCGGCAATGGTGGACAAGGACACCTCTCCAACACTCTAACATGGGGGAGCCTCGACCCCCAATCCGGCGTGTCCTGGGGTGTGTTATCTTCGTCCGCAAGAAAACTGTAACATTTCCCTCTGGGTCCGTCATTAGTAGTTCTAGAGATGACCGGGGTGTGTCCGGACTGCGGGACGCCGCTCCCCAAGGACGCGAGCCGCTGGCTTGCCTCCGCGGGAGAGGATCGAACCATCCGCCTCTGGCCCGTGCCCGATGTCTCGAAAACTCCGCCGCACTTGCGAACCCACGAGGAGGTTCTCGCGAGGCTTCGATCGTGGACCAACCTGCGGGTCGTGCCCGACCCGCAGTCTGCAACGGGCTGGAAGCTCGAGGTCGGCCCGTTCCCCGGCTGGGCGAAACTGCCGGAGTCGTGACGAGTAAGGTCAGAACCGGAACGTGTACTGGAGCTTGACCGAGCCCTTTTCGAAGCTCGGAATGAGCTCGCCGTCGCCGTCGAATTCGCGGTGCTCCCAGCCGCGATTGACGACCACGAAGAGGTCGTTGCCAGGTCGCACGATCCAACGGAAGCGGCTCTGCGCCCCGAGGAGGCGCGATTCGCTGTCGTACTGCACGAGGTTGGCCCAGGTCACGTTGGCCGAGAAGTTGTAGTCGAGCCCCACCGCGAAGATTCGGGTCTGAAACGAGCCCGCCGGAAGCGACACGTCGTTGAGCTCGGTTTGGAGCTGGACATTGACGTGGGTGTTGGGCTTCAGAGTGACGGTTGCCTCGAGCTGGCTCAGGTCCCCGTCGTAGAAGCCGCCGTAGCGAAACGTCAGGTCCAGCACCCAGGGGCGCTTCTCCGCGGTATTGACCTCGGCACGGTACCGCGTGAAGCGGTACGAGCCCGCGGGGATGACGACGCCCTCCGCGATCTCGAAGGGCAGATCGAGGTGCTCGAACTGCGGGATCCAGTTCCATTCGAGGTGCTCGCCCGACTCGGTGCGGAGGTTGAAGGGAGCGGTGAAGACGCGCCAGTTCTGAACGCGGCCCGAGAGGTCGGTGATGTACTCGGGCTCGAGCTCGAAGAAAAACTGCCGGACGCCCCACTTGCCGGGACGGGGCTGGAAGGAGATTCCGGGATTCAGCTTGTTGATGCCGGCCCGAGGCAGGAACCCGAGGGCGGGAAGGAAAGCCTCGCCGAATTGCTTGAAGTTCAGCGACACGTCCCAGAGATCGTTCGGGTAGTCGAGCTTTCCCCCGAAGGCCCAGTCGGAGCGGTGAGAAGCCTCGTCGTCCGTGCGCGCGACCCAGAGATCCACGCTCAGGTTCTTGTCGCCTCGGAAGGTCGAGGTCGCGAGACGCACGTCGGCGCCGACCATGGAGTTGTTTCCGGAACCGCTGGGGTTTCCCCGGGTGGCGAAGAAGCCGACCCAGGACTGCGTGAGAACGTTCCGGCTGACCCGTGTCGCGAGGAGGTTCTGCCGGTCGACCTGCCGCGTCTCGACGTCGAGAAAGCCCAAATTGTAGTCGCCCAACCGGCCCGAGAGCTTGGCCCCCGCCAGAATCGGCACTTCCTGCCCTTCGAGGAGCCCGATGCGGCGGGAGAAGAAAGGAATGAAGTCGGCGCTCGTCGTTCCGAGGCCGGCGACCTCATAGGTGCCCGCGCCCTCGAGGAAAAACTGCCGCTTCTCTGGGAAAAAGAGTGAGAATCGGGTCAGGTTGACCTGGCGAGCGTCCGCCTCGGTCTCCGCGAAATCGGTGTTGACGGTCAAGACTCCGGTCAAGTTCGGTGCGAGGTTCTTCGTCACGTCGAGGCCGCCCTTGAGCTTCGCCTCGCCTTGCTCCTCGCCGCCCGAAACGTAGGGCCGAAGCTCCCAGCCTTTGCCTTGCTGCAAGCCCTCGAGACCGGTGAGGCGCCCCGCTTCGGAGAGGTTCGAGATCCAGACGTCCTGACGCGCGGACGCCCAGCGATCGTCCTCCTGCTTGCGCTTGATCGTTCTCTCGACGTTGAACCCCCACGTCGTCTGTCCCGGCTTGAAGCGGAGGGTCTTGAACGGGATCGCAATCTCGGCCGCCCAGCCGTCCCCCGTCCGCCGGGCGCTCGCGTTCCAGATCCCGTCCCAGTTGTAGGTGAGCCGCTCCTGGTTATTCGAGATCTGACCGTCGGTGCGTGCGCCCGCGGGATTCACCTGGAAGAAGAAACCGTTGCGCTGGTCGAAGAACGGGTCGAGCACCACGGTGACGTGGTCGTCGACGTCCAGGTCAGAATCCCGCGCGAGCTGAGTCGAGACCACGGCCGTGGGCTCGCGGTCGTGGCAGACGATGCCGAGGTAGAGATTGTCCTGGTCGTAGAAGACGCGAACCTCGGTCTCTTCCGTCGCCTGCTGGAGCTCGTGCGGCACTCGTTGGAGCAGAGGGCCGATGAGCGGGGTCCGAGCCCATACGGGCTCGTCGAGCTTGCCGTCGATGTGGACCGACTCGCTCGTGAGCGGCGCCGCCACCGACGGGAGCGGTGGCTCCGAAGCGCCGAAGAGCGCGAGAAGTGCGATCATGGCTGCGCCGGAAGAGGCCATCCGCTCCCCGCGCGGATCGGGATCGACGATCCGGGAGCGACGCGAATCGTCGAGTGGAGCCAGATCGAGTGCGCCTCACACCGGGCTTTCACGAGGTACCGCCCTTCCTCGAAGACGACGCTCTCTACCAGAGCCTGGAACTCGCCTTCGCCCGTCTCCACGTCCTCCGGTCGAATGAGGACATCCACCACCGCTCCTTCCGAAAGCTCCCGCCTTGGATTGGGAAATCGGCCGAGAGCGGTCACGAGCTCTTCTCCTCGCACCCGCCCCGGCACGATCGTCCCTTTCCCCACGAACGTCGCCACCGATCGGGACACGGGTCTTTGGTACAGCTCTACCGGTGGGCCCACCTGCTCGACCCGACCGGCGTTCAGGAACAAAACGTCGTCTCCGAGGGAGAACGCGTCCTTCAGATCGTGCGTCACGTACAAGATGGCGACCCCGTGCCGGCGATGAAGAGCGAGCAGGAGATCGATCAACTCGGCGCGGAGCTCAGGATCGAGCGCGGTGAAGGGCTCGTCGAGAAGCAGGAGCTTCGGCTTCGAGCCGAGAGCGCGAGCGAGGGCGAGACGCTGGCGCTCCCCTCCGGACATCTCGGCCGGGAGGCGAGCTCCGAAGCCCCGCAGTCCGACGTCCGAAAGATGTTGTTCTCGCTCGGCCGGCCGCAGCGCGGGGCCCACGAAGGCCACATGCTGGTCGCACGTGAGATGCGGCCAGAGCGCGAGGTCCTGGAACACCACGGACAGGGATCGCTCCGATGGACCAAGAACCACGCGTCGGCTCGCGCTCGCGAGACGCTCGTTCAGCCGGATCTCGCCGGAGTCGGGCGCCTCGAGCCCCGCCGTCAGACGTAGCACCGTGCTTTTTCCCGCACCCGAAGGTCCGAGGACCGCGAGAACTCTCTCGGCCGAGAGTGTGAAACTGACGCCGGCGACGACCGACCGGAGTAGGAGAAGTCGACGTTCTCGAACGTCAGCGCAGCCATCGACTCCTGCCAAGGACGACCGCAAAGAGCGTCAGGACGGGTAACGCGAGACCCACCTGCGCGAGCGAGAGGGCGGCCTGAACCCCTCGGGGCGAGTTCGCCAAAAGGGCGTACAGTCGGACGGTGAGGGTCTCGCCTCCCGGTGGATAGATCGTGACGACAGTATCGAGATCGCGGAGCGCGAAGAGGACGAGGACCGTCGCGCCAGCCGCGACCGCCGCCCACACCTGAGGGAGCAGGATGCGAAAAGCGACGGCGCCTTCGCTGCGCCCGGCGAGGCGGGCGATTTCGTCCTGAGAGCGAGGGATGCCCGAGAGTCCCGCGTCGAGAGCGCGCTCGGCCAGGACCGTGTACCGCAGAGTCAGCGCGAGAACCAGCAGGAGAGAAGTTCCATAGATCGGCGGCATCGCCGGTCGGTTCCAGAAACCGATGAGCCCGATCCCCAGGATCGCACCGGGGAGAACGAAGAAGCCGAGTGAAATCGAGCGGAAGTGTCGCCACCCGGCTCGCGCGAGGAGCGCTATCGCCGAAGCGGCGCCCATCGCCAGAATACAACTCCCGATCGCAACGAGAAGGCTGTTCAAGGCCGGACCCGCGGCGAGGGGGAGGGCGACCTTCAGACCGTCGTAGTCGACTTCGGCCGCCAATCGCCATCAGCGGAATGCCGGGTGAGGCGAGAACGATTCCTAGACAGAGAACCGTCGCCGGGAGTCGCAGCCTTCCGAGCGTCATCGACGTCGGCCTTCTGAGCCGCCCGGCGAAGGCCGCGGATCGGAACAAGGCAGCTTTCTCCACGGCGAAAATCAGAAGCACGGCGGAGGTGAGGGGGAGCGCCTGAAGAGCGGCGCCGCCCGCGTCGTAAGTCGCCGAGAAACGCAGGGCGATCCAGGCGGGGTATACCGTAAGCCCCAGGAGGGCCGGGGCTCCGAATTCCCCGAGGCCGAGGAGGAACAGGAGCCCGTAAGCGGCGGCGGCCCAGGGTCGAACCAGTGGCCAGGTGATGAAGCGCAGAGTGGCCCACGTGCCCCGTGCGACGAGCGAGGCCTCTTCCAGAGACGGGTCGACGCTCGTGAAGCCCGCGCGCAAGAAGACGAACGCGATCGGATAGAGCGCGAGGGCGAGGACGAGGCTCGTCGCAAGAAGCGGCGCCTTCGGAAGCCAGGGCTGGAGCGCGAGAGCCACGTTGTACGGGGGAAGTGCAAGGGGCAGGAGGGCCATCGCCGAGAGGAGACGTCGCGCGAAAACGTCGGTCCGTCCCGTGAGAAACGCGAGTGGGATTGCCATCGAGAGGACGAAGGTGGCGGCTCCGACTCCGAGCGCGAAGCTTCGACCGAGAGCGGTCCAGGCGGGCAACGATCGGGCGATCCCCTCGAGCTCCGAGCCGCGATCGAGAAGTGCACCTCCGTAGGTCCAGACGAGAGGGACGAGACCGAGCGCGGCGTACGCGCCCGCAACCGCCAGGAGAACCCATCGAAAGCGCGAGATCACATCCCGGCCCAGGTCCTCAGGTACGGCTGAATCTCTTCGACCTTGCGAGCGACGGCTTCGTAGTCCACATCCATCCACCGCAGAGTCTCGAGATTCAGGCCCGCGGGAGGCGCCGTTCCGGGGAGAAGAGGGATCTGGCCCGCGCTTTCGCGGAGAAGCGCTTCGACCTCCGAGCTGAGAAGGAAGTCGATGAGCTCCTGGCCTTCTTTCGGATTCGGTCCTCCACGGACGAGCGAGACCGCGTTCGGCATGAAGAGCGTCCCCGGACCCTCCTGGTCGGGAAAAAGAAGTCCCACGGGGGCCCCGTCTCGAAGTGCCACGAACGCGTCATCGGTATCCGTGAGGCCGAAGGAAACGTCGCCGGCGAGAGCGGCCCGAAGGGTCTCGCTGTTCGAGCCGACCATGCGTGCTCCATTGGCCTTCAAGCCGTCGAAAAGCGCCCGCGCCTCGTCGTCGCCGAGGCTGACGAAAAGAGACGCCACGTGCACCGTGGTGGTCCCGAAGAGCGGGTTGGCGATGGCGAGCTGGCCCGAACGCTCGGGCCTGGTGAAATCGGAAAGCGACCGAGGAAGCGCTTCCTGGATCTTCTCCCGGTTGTACACGAGAACCCGCGCTCGGCCGGAGAATCCCGTCCACATCCCCTCGGGATCGCGAAAGCCAGGGGGAACCGCATCGGGCGCTCGGTGCGAAGTGACAACGTCCCTGTCCTTCAGCACCAGACAGCGGAACACGTCCCCGCTCCAGAAAACGTCGGCCTGGGGATTGGCGGCTTCGGCGATCAGGCGGTTCACCACCCCCGTCGACTTCGCCTCCTCGGTGTCGTACACCGCGCGCACCCGGATCCCCGATCGCTCTTCGAAGCGCGCAATCACCGGCGCGGAAAAGATCTGGTCCACCGAAGTGTAGACGACGACTTCCCGCGCGGCCGGCCCACCGCAGGCAGCGAGAAGCCCCGAGACCAGGAAAAGAAACGCGCTTCTACCGAACGCGGTCATTTCGCCACGATCTGGAAATCGTCGAAATGGGTGACGCTGTCCGCCTTGGTCCAGAGGCCAACGCGTCCGGCGCCGGTGAACGTTGGGTCCTCGACCACGAACAGCTCTTTCCCCTCGAAGAAGACGGTGAACCGCGAAGCTTCGAAGAGGACGCGGAGCGTGCTCCACCGCCCCCCCGGCACCTTATGCTTGACTCCGTAGGTGCCAGCGGGCGTGCCCTTGGGCGCGAGCGCGGTGCGCTGTCCGCCCTCGACTTTGTAGAGCACTACGTTGTCCTCGAGGGCGTTCGCCCGAACGATGTAGTAGTTGTTCTCGTCCCGGTATCGCCACACGAGCCCGGCGGCCTGGTCTTCCTTCCCCGACACGGGCTTGAACTTCACGCTGACGTCGCCGTTCTGGCACGTGACGCCCTGGTAGACCGCGAGAGGAAACTGGGCTCCTTTCGGCTCCGAGGAGAGTTGCGCCAGCACGTTCGGCTTCGAGGGCGCGCTCTCGTCAGCGACCACTTCCCACCTGGGCGCCGCACCCTCATGAGTTACGGCGGCCTTCCATCCCGACGCGATGGCGCCGTGAGCGTCCTTGTCGAACCCGACAGTTTCGGCGAAAGAAACGCTTCCCGCCAGGACCAGCACCCAAAACGTAACACTCGTCCGAATCACTTCGACCTCCACGGCTTCCCAAGGCTTCACAAGACCGCTCAAGAATAGTCGACAAGCCTATTCGAGAGACATTAGAGAACGGTAAGAGGGACGAAGCTCCTGACGGAGTGGAAGATCGGCCGCTCTCCAGATCAGGACCAAGATCTGGTCACGCCTAGGTTCTTGCTTCCGCGAGCACGGCTTCACTCCCGCGTTGGCTGAAGCCAGAGCCAAGTGTTCGGGGTACTCAGTGTCCCCAGTCCTCGAACCGAAGATTCGGAAAGCGCTGGAAATCCACGGTATTTCGAGTGACCAGAATGGCGTCGACAGAAAGCGTTACGGCGGCAATGGCAAGATCGTTGGTCCCCAAACGAAGCTTCTGTGCGCGTAACCGATCGAACTGTGCCTCTTCCTCTTCCCGCGAGCGATCATCGCGTTCTTCACGAAGGATGCTTCCGTTCTCGCCGTCGGGGTCTCGCTTCTTTCCGTGGCCGCGCTCTTCCAGCTCTTCGACGGGCTTCAGGTGGTCAGCATCGGAGTGCTTCGCGGCCTGGGAGATACCAAACACCGATGTTCGCGGCTCTCGCCGGGTACTGGGTCCTCGGGCTTCCCGCCGGCTACGCGCTCGCGTTCCCCTTGCGGTTCGGGGTCTCGGGGCTCTGGGTCGGGATGCTTGTGGGACTCTTCTCCGTCGGGGTCTCTCTTCTGGGAGTATGGCTCCGAAGGATCCGCGGCGGGAGGATCTGACGCGCTCCGCTGAAGCGCTCGCCGCGACTCGTCTGGTTATGCGATAATCGCGGCCTCGCGGGGGCCGCAACGCCACCATCGGCGCTCCCACGCAAGGAGGCTACGCCACGTGCCTGCCTTTCAAGCCATCGCATTCGCCGCGGTTGTTGTTTTTTACCCGGGGGCAGAGGCGCTGCCGGAAGTCGAGCTGTCTCGACCCGGCTGCCACGATGGAAACACGGAGTGTCCCTGGTGGGTTTACGGGAATACCTACGGTACTCCTCGGCTGCGAACGATGGGGCTCGTCTTTCGGACGAGCTCTTTCGGACCCATCAGCTCCCGCATGCACTGCTTTCACGCCGGCTGCAATGGTGCGACGTCGATGTTTCCCGATGCCAGTGACAACTTCAACCTCACCGGGGATACCTACTGCGCCGCTGGGTACTACGGCGGCCTTTCCCCGGAGCAAATATGTGCCCAGGCCGCACCCGGGGCCTACGTTTTTCGCACGACCGATTTTCCCTTTGCGGGAGGGACGTACCTGGCGGCTGGATTCAAGACGGGCGGGGACAGAACACGGGATGCCGGCCTCCACGTTCATGACATCCACTTCATTTATGAGAGGCTGCCGCCTCCAGAATCGCCCTACTCCTTCGGCGCCGATACGAACCTGAACCCCCTGGCCTTCCCCCGGGACGAGGCGCAGGGGTTCGACTTCTACGCCGGAAGGCTCGGAAAAGATGCTTTCAAGTGCCGCATCGCCGACAAGAATGGCTGGGACATCCTTCACCTGCCGGATCACGTTGCCGTTCCCGGCGACGAGAAGTGCCAATTCCAGTACGAGGCTGTCGAGGACATGATCGCGAAGCTTGGCGAGGAGTCAGCTCGGCAGCGGACCTATGGCTACTGGTACCTGTCTGGACCGAAGTACCACAAGAAGCTAGCTCGCCAATGGGGATTGCGACAGGCGCGGTTTCTCTTTCAGCAGACCAGGACCTACGGTCGCTGGATCGACGGGCGTACTCTTTTCGCGGACATCGAACGGCCCATCAGTGACCCTACAAGCGAAACCTGGGAGACCTGCGCTGACCCCAACGGAACGGTGACGGATCCCGAGGCCTGTGATCGAAACCGTGCCGTGCTCGAGGGATTTCTGGGGCTCGTGGCGGGTTTGAAGTTCGAGCCCGGCGTCTACACGAGACCCGAGATATGGGTCAGTTTCTTCGGAGCCGATTTCATCCCCGAGGTGACGATCAGGCGCCAGAGACCCGTGCCGCTCCAGGAGCCCGGGCCTCAAAAGCAGCCCTTCGTCCTCTGGATCAGCGGCTGCGCCAGCACCGAAGGTCTCTACACTCCCGCCGAAGCAGAGGAAATTCAGAATCGGGATCTCATGCCGATCGTGAACCGAGCGACGCTGGGAGGAAGCCGGGCCGCCATCTGGCAGTACCACCTCGAAAAGCCCGATTTCGATACCACCCTTCAGGCTCCGGACGCCTTCGCCCCCCTCACCTCCTCCCTTGCGTACAACTGCACCTGTAGTGACCCGGCCCTATGGCGACTCGGGTTCGTAGGTAGCTGCCCCCCTCTGGACAATTTGGCCGTGGAGACCTTGACGATTCCGTCGGACGGTTCCACCGTCAGGACGGCCGGTACCTACAGTTCCAACTCGGCCTACCGCATCGAGGTCTCCGGCACCTACCGGTGGGGAATTTGCGATTCCTTCTATTGCCCCGGCGGTTCGGCGTGTAACTACCAGCGCTGGGGCGACGCCGAGTACCTCACCGACGACTGTTGGAATTCTGATTATGAAGACTTCTTTGGAGTGGACATCTCCGTCGTGGTGGACGGGGAGCACGTCGACTGGGGTCCTTTTTCATCGGACCATGTGTACTCCATGGAAGTGAATGGAAGAAACGCGCCATTCTCCTTTCAAATCGCCGACTGTTCGAGCTGTTATGGCGACAATGCTGGGACACTGACGGTCACGATCTACGAGGTGAGTCGCTGAACCGGCTGATGACCGCAGCCAACACGCTCCCACGAGCCCTTCTCTTCGCGCTCGCGCTCGGTGCGGCGTCGCCCGCGGCGAGAGCTCTTGCGGGCGACGAGAGCGCCGTCACGCTTCGGCGCGCTCTCTCTTTCCTCCTCGCGCGCCAGGTCCAAGAGCCGCTCGACATCTTCATCGGCGACGAGCGCGTGCGCGATTACCCCGGCGACTGGCCGCAGTTCTTCAGCTTGCGCGGTACGCCGGCGCTGCGCGTGCGCGAGGTGAGCCCGTTCATGGTGGCCTTCATTCACCATTCCCTCACGCACGTGGTGGAGGAGAATCGTGAGTCGCTGGGCCTTAGCCGGCGAGACGTTCGCGGCGGAGATTGATGCGACAGCGAGCCATCGAGTTCCTCTCACGCTTCGAATCACCCGAAGGTGCCGCCGACGCCGGCACAGCGGGCCCGAGTGTGACGCCATCTTCCACTAGATGCTCGGCCATCCTCTAGCTTCGCGCATAGCGTCAAGGTGAGTCGAACTCAGGATCAGCCGGCTCGTGCGAATCGATGGGCCTGCGCGTGTATGTGCCGGTTCATACATCGCGGTTCCGGCCGATGCGAGAAAACGTCACCATTGCGGGCGACGTCGGTCGTTCGTCGGATTCGTGAGGCGATGTGGCCTCTACGGCTTGCGGCACAGGACTGCGGACAAATTGTCTGAGAGGTTCTCAATATGAGCGACGAGGCACTGAGAGAACTCAACAACGAAATCACGCAGTGGGAACAGATGCGCGATGACAAGGCGATTAAGGCACTAGACCGATTTCTTTCGAGGGATCTCCTGTTTCGACGGGCGAATCGGACAGTCGTCAACAAAGAGACATTCATGAAAGATTTGCGGGATCGTAGTCCGTTCGCGAGCCGCGAGTCCCGAAACGCCACGGTGACCATCTTGCAGGATCGGGCTATGGTCCTCTCGACGGTCATTGCGACAAAGCACGACGGGACACGCGGCGCCTACCGGAATATCCGCGTCTTTTTTCTGCGGGATGGCGCTTGGCACCTGGAGGTGTGGTTCAACGATGACGTGACTAGTCTAGCGGAACTCTAGGTACGACGTACGGATGTGCAGTCTTTCGCCGGGAGTGGGTGTGACGGTGCTTGTATGGAAGGGAACTCTTTGGGTTGTGATAAACAGCCCCGCTCAGTACTCGGCGCGAACGCCATCTTACTTTCCTCGTACGCGCGCGCGGGCATGGTGCTCGGAACCCTCGGGCACCCGTCGCCGGAGCAGGCGGCGGGTCGGACGGTGGACTTCCGCTCCGACCAGCTCGCGTTCGAGACGATCGTCTACGAGATGGTCGCCGAGTGAAAGCTGTAAACGATACCGACGGCAGCGTCTCGTTTCGGGCCGTGACCTGTAAGTTGCTCGCATCTCAATAGAATGAGGAGGTGCCCGGCACGGCATGCTTCGCCGCTCGCGTCGGAATGTCTTACGTATCCTGGATGAACACGGGTACGCGGGTCGCCTAATCTATCTGAAAACAACGACTCTGCTAATCCTGGTTCGCGTCTTGCATCATTTCGACGCAAGCCCATCGACCGGAGGGATCCTTTGCCAGAGTGGTGTTCCTCGATCCTTGACTCACGCGCACTGCACCATCGGAGCGCTCCTCCTGTTCGTCGGCTCGCTTGCGGGCACGGTTGTCAACCGAAAGAAGGAGGGATGTCATGAGCAACGTGAGGTTCGCTGGAGCGCTGGTCTATGCGTCAGCTCTGGCTTTCACAATCGGCATTTCCAACAAGGCATGGGCCCTTCCCATAGGGCTCGGGTTCGACCTGTTCAAGACGCCTCCGGGCGGCGCATTCCTGGAGGTGCCGGGTGGGATGATGATTCCCATGATGGGCAAAGGCATAGGGGGGTCTGATACCGATACGATCGTCGAGCGCAAGGCTGGGCTGCCCGCGGGCGGAACCGGCGACATTCCCATCGAGTTGGTCGCTCTCTCGCTCCAGAGCGTGACTCCGGTGGACATGGGCGGGAGCTTCTTTGACGTGTTCGTGACGCTGGACGCCGTGGGGTTTCCCGACGTCCCGCAGCCCGACAGGCTACCTCCCTCGTTGGGCATGATGATGATCATGTCGCACGACGACCCGAACGGGGGCA
>Ga0184637_10000199_pt1 | contig 43595 bp, 39 predicted proteins | sample PLM3_127_b2_FD_133143 | JGI IMG/M metagenome (GOLD analysis project Ga0184637, IMG submission 133143) | Groundwater sediment microbial communities from an aquifer in East River, Colorado, USA - PLM3_127_b2 | ecosystem: Environmental > Terrestrial > Soil > Riparian zone | place: USA: East River...
CAGCAGCAACGTCACGCGCTCGCGTTCCTGACCGCGGCCTGCGAGGCCGCGCTCCATCGTCGCCGGCCGCCCTCCCTGCTCCCATCGTCCTGAGCCCGCAGCGGAGGGCGTGAACGGTTACGGCGAGCCTAGAGGTTGCGCAGCTTGAGCCGGCCTGCGTCGCTCACGTCGGCGCGGAAGTCCTGCCCGCAGTAGTAGCAGCGGACCTCGTCGCCGTTGCCGAAGCCGTCGTCGTACGGGTTGTTCGCGGCGCAGTCGGGGCAGTCGAAGTCTTTGAAGCGGCGCGCCTGGCCCGCGGCGTCGGCGGCGTCGTCGTCCTCGTCGTAGCCCCGGTCGAACGGCATGGCTCCTCCCGCTTGGCGGCCGAGGTTACACCGGACGGGCGCGGGCGGCGCGCGCCCGCCACCCAGCGGGCAGGAATACGAGGGTGCCGCCGCCGCTTCCCCGCGGGGCGCCGCGCCGCCAGAGAATGTGGCGAGGAGACGACACTCGTGGCAGGTTCCCTGCCCCGGTCTTGCCTGCCCGGGCTCCCATCGCGAACAATGGCGTGGGCCTGGGCGTGGCATTCGCCTTGCTCGAAGGCAGGTAGCGCGCGGGAGCCACTCTCGCGTAGGAGAACGGAACACATGCGCCGACCCACCGCCCTCGCCCTCACCGCCGCCGCCGCGCTGGCCGTGGCCACCCCCGCGCGCGCGGGCTTCGCGCCGGGCGAGGAGATCGTGTTCTCGGTGAGCTACCTGAACCTCCCCACCGGCGAGGGTCGCATCCAGGTCGGCAGCCCGGAGGGCGGCATCTGGCCGGTCATCTTCCAGGCCAGGACCGAGGGGTTCGCCGGGCTCATCGACATCCGCGAGCACCTCGTCAGCTACTGGGACGTCGAGCGGCGGCTGCCGCGCGGCTCGGACCTGCGCGCGTACGAGGTCGGCGACTACCACCAGGACAGCGCCCGCTTCGACCGCCAGAACAAGCAGGCGACCGTCACGGTGCTGCGCAAGGGGCAGAAGCGGGTGAACACGGTGCAGGTACCCGCCGACATCCACGACCTCACGAGCGCCTTCATGTGGCTCCGGCTCCAGGCGCTCGCCCCGGGCGGACGCTACGAGCTGCCGATCCTCTCCGGGTCGAAGCAGTGGACGCTCCTCGCCGAGGTGGTCAGTCGCGAGACGGTCGGGACGCCGGCCGGCACCTTCCCCACGGTGAAGGTCCGCGTCCGGACCGCCCTCGACGGGAAGTTCTCCACGAAGCGCGACTCCTGGATGTGGCTGTCGGACGACCCGCGCCACGTGCTCGTGCGGGCTTCCGCCGACTTCGCGGTGGGCTCGATCGTCGCGACCCTGAAGAGCTACAAGGCCGGCGAGCAGCTCGTCCAGCGATAGGCGGGGCCGCAGGCGCTCCGGCGCCCACCTTGCCGCCCGCCGCGCCGCGCCGCACGTTCGCGGCGTGCGCCTCCTCCTCCCGCTCCTCGCGCTCACCGCCGTCCTGCCCACGCACGGCACGGGGCGGCCGGAGCCTGTCCAGGTCGGCGTCGCGAGCGCGCTCGAGAAGCTCCGGCCGGGCGATCCGATCCCCGCGGCCGGCGCGATCGCCCTCGGCGCGGCCCGGGGCGAGTGCGAGGCGGCGCAGGTCGCGGTGCGCGCGGCGCGCCCCATCGCGGCGCTCTCCGCGGAGGCGCGGCCGCTGCGCGGCCCCGCGGCGCTGGAGGTGACGCTGTACCGGGTGGCCACCCTCGCGCTCGCGCGCGGCTCGGGCCCCGACGGGCTCGCGGGCGAGTGGCCCGACCCGCTCGTCCCCGTCCGCGATCCCTACTTCCGCGAGGCACGGCGCGCGTTCCCCGTCGCGGTCGGCGCCGGGCGGCTCCAGGCGATCTGGGTCGAGATCTGCGTTCCGCGCGACGCGCCGGCGGGCGCGTACGCGGGCGAGGTGGCGCTCCGCGACGGGGACCGGCCCGTCGCGCGCGTCCCGGTGCGGCTCCGCGTGTGGCCGTTCGCGCTGCCCGCGAGCAACACCTTCACGGCCGCCTTCGGCCTCTCCACCCGCCTCGGCACCGCCGCGCTCGGTGTGCCCGCCGATCGCGAGGTGGCGCGCGCGCTCGCCGCCGCCGCGCTCCGGCACCGGGTGACGCCGTTCGTCCTCTCCGCCGACCCGCCCGAGGGGCGCTGCACCGCCGCGCGCTGCGACGTCGACTGGCGCGCCATCGACGCCGAGGTGGGGCCGGTGCTCGACGGAACGCTGGTGCCGGGCGTGCGCGGCGGGTTCGCCGAGGTGCGCATCCCGGAGTCGACCTGGCGAGGGCCGGAGGAGGATCTGCTCGCCACGCTCCGCGCGTGGAAGGCGCACTACGCCCGGCGCGGCTGGGCTGACCGCCTGTGGGTCTACACGCTCGACGAGCCGGGGCCCCCGGCGTGGCCGGAGCTCCGCCGTCGCGCGCGGCTCGCCCGCCAGGCGGGCCTCCGGGTCTTCGTCACCGCCCTCCCCTCCCCGGCGCTCGACGGCACCGCGGACGCCTTCGCGCCGAACCTCACGCTCCTGCCCGACCGCGGCGAGCGACCGAAGGGGGTCTCGTTCTCCTACGCGTCGTGCCTCTCGCACGGCTGCGGGGAGATGCCCGACGCGGGGCCGCTGCGCGCCGAGTTCCAGAAGGCGTTCGGCGGCTGGCCCGGGTACGCCGTGGATCGGCCGGGCACGGCGGCGCGCGCCGTCCCGGTGCTCGGCTGGCGGCGCGGCCTTTCGGGCGAGCTCTACTACGATATGCTCCAGGCGTGGCGCGGCGATCCCTGGCGCGACGTGCGGGCCTTCGCCGGGAACGGCGACGGCACGCTGCTCTACCCGGGCCTCCCGGCGAAGCTCGGCGGCGAGCACCCGTTCCCGGTGGAGTCGATCCGGCTGAAGCTGGTGCGGGACGGGCTCGAGGACGTGGAGCTCCTGCGGCTCGCCTCCGAGAGCGGGCTCGCCCTCCTCGCCCGCCGCACTGCCGCCGCGCTGGTGCCGACCGGGCGCGGCTGGGAGCGGGACCCGCAGCGGTGGCTCGCGGCTCGCCGCACGCTCGCGGAGGCGCTCGCGGCGCGCGCCGCCCCGCGCTGACGGAGGGCGCCCGGTGATCGCGGCGCCGCTCCTCGCGCTCGGGCTCGCGCTCGGGGGGGCGCCGCACGGCTGCGCGCTGCCGCCGCTCCCCGAGGGGCCGCACCCCTGGCGGACGGGCGAGACGCTCGTGCTCGATCTCGACCTCCTCGGCGTGGTGAAGGCGGGCACGGTGGAGCTCGCGGTCGAGCGGCCCATGTCGGGCGGCAAGATCGTCCCCTTGCGCGCGCGCGCGCGGACCAGCGCCAACGTCGGCAGCCTGAAGCGGCTCGTGGCGGTGGGCCTGTCGTGGGTCGACGCGCGCTCGCTCAGGCCCGAGCGCTACCGCGACGAATCCGACGAGGACGGGCTGCACCGCATGACCGACACGCGCTTCCCGCGCGGCCCGGGGCGGATCGCCATGACCTGGCAGACCGGCACGCGCAAGGGCGAGCGGTCCATCGAGGCGGCGGTGCCCGCCGAGGCGCTCGACGCGGTCTCCGCCCTTTACCGGCTGCGCGCCGCGCGGCTCGCGCCCGGGGATCGGTTCTGCTTCGAGGCGATCGGGAAGGGCCGCCTCTGGCGCGTGGAGGGCTCCGTCGCGCGCGAGACGGAGGAGGTCGAGACCGCGGCCGGCACGTTCGAGACGCTGCGGCTCGACGCCGTCGCGGTCCGCACCGACCGGACCGACGTGCCCGCCATGCCGATCCACCTCTGGCTCGGGAACGACGCGCGGCGGATCCTCGTCGCGGCGATGACGGAGCTCGACATCGGGCCCGCGCGGGCGATGCTCTCGGCGGTGCGGGGAGCGGCCGAGCCGCGCTGAGGAGGCCCCGGCGAGCGCGTCCGCTTTGCGGCCCGCTCGCGAGCCGCGCGTCCGGCGAGGCGCCGGGCGCGACCCGATCACATCCGGGCGGCGACCTGGGCGAGGCGGCGGCGCACGTTGGCGAGGAGCTGGGCGAGGTCGTCCACCCGCTCGCCGGGGCCGCCGCCCTTCGCGAGCGAGACGAGGCGCTGCTGCGAGGGCTCACCGTCCGAGAGCGCCGCCTCCACGTTGGCGAGGTAGCTCGCGACCGAGGCGAGGGCGCCGCGCGCCTCCCTGAGGTCGTCCTCGAGGAAGTCGAGCACCACGTGCTCGCGCGCCGTCGTGCCGAGGCGGCGCCGGAGGGCCTCGACCGCGCCGAGCTCCTCGCGCGCGCCGGCGGGCGACCCGATCGGACGCAGCAGCTCGGGGCGGGGCGGCTCGTCGCGAGCGGGGGCGACGGCGACGGCGACGCGGGCGAGCTTCGGGCTCATGGCGCTCCTCCTTGGGCAGCAGCTCCGGGTCCTGCTCCTGCGGAGCCGGGCGCCGCGGCGCGGCGGCGAATGGTCTCGATGGCGGCGGCGATCCGGGCCGGACGCTGCCCCTCGGCGACGAGCTCGCGCACCTCGCCGAGCGCCGCGGCGAACCCGTCGCCGTCCGCCCGGCCGCGCGCGCGGGCCAGAGCGCGGGCGAGCTCCTCGAGGGAGGCGGGGGCTGCGGGGCCGGAGGCTGCGGCCACGGCCGGTGCCGGGGCCGGCGTCGGGGCCGTCGCCGGCGTCGGCGCGGCGGGCGACGACCGCGGCGCGACTCGCAGGGCCGGCTTGACCGCGCGTCCCAGCAGCACGCCGTTGCCGACGGGCCGTCCCGCGGCCTCCGCCGGCAGGAACACGCGCCAGAGCGTGCCGCGGTTGTCCCGGTGCAGGGGGCGCGCGAAGCCGGCGGCGACCACCGCGTCGAGCACCCCGAGGAGCCGCCGCTCGGAGAGGCGCAGCCGGGCCATGAGGTCCCGCTTCGCCACCCGGCAGAAGTTCCGCCCCTCGGCGACCGAGAGCCGGAGCAGCTGCAGGTAGGCCGCCTGCGCCTCGGCGTCGAGCAGCTCGCCGGCGCGGTCGAAGGCGTCGAGCGGGATCGCGGCGAACCCCGTGCGCACCCGCACGGCGCCGAGGAGCTCGCCGCCGAACGGGACCCGGCGCAGCTCGCCGGGCTCGAGCGTCTCGGCAGGGACCGCGGCGGGATCCACGCGCGCCGTCGCCAGCGCGGCGCTTCCTCGTATCCCCCGGTGGCCCGTTCGAGACACGCCCGCCTCCGCCCACGACGCCAGGGTCGGAGCGTATTCGGCCGATATCGGAGGTCAATTTTTCGGCAGGAGGCGGAGCCAAACGCGCCCAAACCGCCCGGTCGACGGAGACGTCCGCCAATCCGCGCCGCAGGCGCGCCGCGCGGGATCGCGCGCGCACCCGCGAATGCGGGCGCGCGCGATCACGGCACCGCGCGAGGGGGGGGCCCCGTGAGCTCCGCTCACGGGGCGGGGGGCGCAGCCCCCCGATGAATCAAATCAGGCCGCGAGACCGGCGGAGGAGCTCCACGGTCTTCTGGTACTCGACCTCGAACGCGGCGGTGCCCTCCTGCAGATGCTTCAGCCGGGCGCGCGCCTCGCGGTCGATCTCGTCGTCCACGTCGAGGTGCTTCTTGAAGATCTGGAAGACCTTCTTCCGGAGCGACGTGTCCTCGGCGTAGACCTCCTCGACGTTCCTCGAGATGAGCAGGAACTCGATCATCTGGCCGATGACGTACTCGATCCCCTCGTCCCCCATCTTGAAGCCGCGGACGTCGGCCATCTCGCGCTTCACCTGGTTGAACCTGGAGTGATCGTACCCGCGACGCTCCAGCGCCTCGCGCGTGGCGGCGTTCACGCGTTCCTCGGCGGCGAGGTACTCCTTCATGATGGCCGCCATGTCCATCTCGGCGTCCGCGATGCGGAGGGTCTCCACCTCGACGTCGCCGTCCTGCATGAGGGTCTGGACGACCTCGCGCGCGATCGTCGGGATGACCTTCGGGTAGAGCCGCATTGATGTTCCTCGCCTCACGGGCAACGGCCCCGCTCGGGCCGATTCAGCCGGTGCGAAGACCGCGTAACAAAAGGTAAAGCCCTATAAACCCCGCTCGCCCGGATGGGCAAGTGAAAACCGCTCCGAGCGGCATGTTCCATGCCCTCGCGCGCGCACGCACCGGCCCCCGTGGGCTTCTCCCCTCACGGGCTCCGCGCACGTCACGTCGGCCGCACGAGCGCCAGGAAAAAAAGAGCGGGGCGGACGCCCGCGGCGCCGCCCCGTCGTGTCGCGCGCCTGAGCGCGACCGCTACGTTGCGTAGATCTTCATCACGTCGGCGAGCAGCTTCAGCGCCTCGGCCTTGGGGCGCTGGAAGGCGTTGCGGCCCAGGATCGACCCGAACGCGCCGCCCTCCTTGATGCCGCGGATCTCCTCGAGCACGGCGTCGGTGCCCTTCGCCTCGCCGCCGGAGAAGATCACGATCCGCTTGCCGTTGAAGGCCGACTGCACCACGTGGCGCACGCGCTCGGGGAGCGTGCCGTAGGGGATCTTCTGCTCCTCGTAGACCTTCTTCGCCTCGGGGTGCTCCACGAGCGCCTTCGGCGGCTTCACCTTGATGATGTGCGCGCCGAGCTGCGCCGCGATCTGCGCGGCGTAGGCGGCGATGTCCACCGCGGTCTCGCCGTCCTTCGAGACGCCCGTGCCCCGCGGATAGCTCCAGACCACCACCACGAGGCCGTGCGCCTTCGCCTCGGCGGTGAGCTCCGCGAGCGCCTCGTACTGCGCGTTGCGGGCGTCCGACGCGGGGTAGATCGTGTAGCCGATCGCCGCGCAGCCGAGCCGCACCGCCTCCTTCACCGATCCGGTGATCGCCGAGATCGGCGCGCCGCCCAGCTTCGAGAGCGAGTCGGAGTTGTTGAGCTTCAGGATGGTCGGGATCTGCCCGGCGTACTTGGCCGCGCCCGCCTCGATGAAGCCGAGCGGCGCCGCGTAGGCGTTGCAGCCGGCCTCGATGGCGAGCTCGAAGTGGTAGTCGGGATCGTAGCCGGCCGGGTTCTTCGCGAACGAGCGCGCGGGCCCGTGCTCGAAGCCCTGGTCCACCGGCAGGATGACGAGCTTGCCGGTGCCCGCCAGCGTGCCGGTCATGAGCAGCCGGTGGAGGTTCGCGAGCGTCCCCGGGTTGTCGCTCTGGTACCAGGACAGGATCTCCTTCACCCGCGGCGTGGTGCGGTGCTCCGGCATGGCTCGGTCTCCAGGGTTCGAGTCCCCGCTTCGTGCGGGTCCGCCCAATCGAGGGCGAATCTAGAGACGGGCTCTCCCGCGACGCAAGGAAAAACCCGACCTCCGAGTGCCCTTCTACCGCGCGCTCGCGGACGCGACTGCACATGTTCCTGGCGTCACCCGAAAGGAAGGCGTCATGGCGCGAGGAATCGGCGAGCGGCCCGAGCGGAGCCCGGCCGCCATCCTGTCTTCGGTGGAGTACCCCATCTCCCGCGACGAGCTGGCGCACGCCGCGGCGGAAGCGGAGGCGCCGGCGGATGCGATCAACTTCCTCCGCTCGCTGCCGGACCGGGTCTACACGAGCCCGAGCGACGTGCAGCGGAAGTTCGGCGAGGGGAGCGCCCGGTTCGGAATGTTCACGGCGGAGGTCCGGCATCGTTAGGACGGGGGGCTGCGCCCCCCGCCCCGCGGGCGGAGCCCGCGGGGCCCCACCCCCGCTCGCGCGGGGCCGTGATCGCGCGCGCCCGCATTCGCGGGTGCGCGCGCGATCCCGCGCGGCGCGCCTTCGGCGCGGGAGGCGGAGCGGTTCCGTGGGCGTGGCGCGGAACGAGCGCCTCGGTGGTGGGGAGACGAAACGCCTCGGTGGCGAGCGTGGAGTTGGCGGGCACCCTCGATGCGGTGCGCGGCTCCCCCGCGGAGGGCGCTCCCCGCGCGACACGCGCGCGGCGAGCGGTCAGCTCGCGCGCTGAGGGTAGCAGCGCGGGACGAAGCCGCAGGACTCGGCGCGGCAGCGGGGCTCGTCGCGGCCGAGCTCCGCGGGCGGGCGGTCGCCCGCGCCGAGGAACGCCTGCTCGGCGAGGCGCGGGGCGTCGGCGGCGAAGCGGGCGAGCTCCTTCGGCGCGAGCGTGACGTCGACGGCCCGGAAGTCGGCCCGCAGGAACTGGAGGCGCGCACGGACGCGAGCGCCGGGGCGCGCGCGGCTCGCCGCGAGCGCGTAGGCGAGGAGCTGCACCCGGTAGCGCACCGCCGCGTCGGGGCGGAAGGTGGCGTACTTGTAGTCAATCACCGTCAGCTCGTCGCCCCGGCGCGGGGCGACGAGCGCGTCCAGCGCGCCCACGACGTAGGCCGCCGCGCCGCGGCCCGGCTCGATCGGATCGAGCCGCATCAGGAACGGCACCTCGCGGCGGAGCCTTCCCTCGCGCGCCGCGAGGGCGAGGGCGCGCCCGGGCTCGGAGTCCAGGAAGCGCTGGACCTCGACGAGGATGCGCTTCACGGCGGGTGAGGCCGGATCGTAGCCGCGCCGCGCAGCGGCGGAGGCGAGCTGCGCGCGCCGCTCCAGCGGCGGCGCGGCGAGGTCCGCCTCGGCCAGCATCGCGTGCGCGAGCGTGCCGCGGGCGGTGGCGCGAGCGGGATCGTCGCCCGCCGGCGCGCCGGCCACGCCGCGCGGCTCCCGCAGGCCGAGCACGCGCCCGAGGTGATGGCGCCGCGGGCAGCGGGCGTACTCGGCGAGATCGGTGACGGCCACGCGCACCGCGGCGAGCGCCGCCGGGCCGGCGAGCCGGGGCGGTGCGGCGGGCGCGACCGCGGGCAGGGCCGGGCGGGGCCCCTCCGGGATGGGCGAGCCCGCCGCGAACGTCCCTGCCGCCTCGACGGGCACGCGGCGGAGCAGGTCGGGGCGCTCTGCCCCGGCCGCCTCGACGAGCCCCCGCCACGTCTCGGCGCCGTTGGACGCCTCGCCGGAGAGCACGAGCGCGTCGCGCGCGCGCGTCAGCGCGACGTAGAGGAGCCGGCGCGACTCGGCCGCCGCGGCGCGGCGCTCGGCTGCGCGGGCCTCGCGCATCGACGCGGTCTCGACGAAGACCTCCCGCTCCGGGACGAAGAGCTGGGCGCAGAGCCGCCCCTGCGCGTCGATCAGCGCGCGCCGGCCGTCCGCGCGCGGACGGGCGCCGAGGTCGGGCACGAAGACGATCGGCCACTCGAGCCCCTTCGCCTGGTGCACGGAGAGGAGCGCGACGGCATCGCCCGCCTCGAGCCCCGCCTCCGGCTCCCGCGGCGGCCGGCTCGCCATCGAGCGGAGGTGCTGCGCGAACTCGGGGGCGGTGCCGCCGCCCGCCGCGAAGCGAGCCGCGACCGCGAGCGCCTTGCGGAGGTTCTCGGCCCTCCGCTCGCCGTCGGGGCCAGCGAGCAGCGCGGCGTCGAGATCGAGGGCGTCCACCGCCGCCGCCAGCAGCTCGGGGAGCGGGAGCCGGTCGCGCAGCGCGCGGAGCTCGCGCCAGGCGTCGAGCAGGGCGGTCAGGCGGCGCCACTCGTCGGAGGGGATCGCGGTCGAGCTCGAGCTCGAGCTCGAGCTCGAGCTCGAGGTCGCGGTCGGGGTCGGGGTCGCGGTCCCCGTCGCCGTCGCGACCACCTCTTCCACCGCCGCCTTCAACCCCTTCGCGTCGAGCCGCGGCAGCCGCGCGAACCCCACCCGCGCGAGCAGCAGCAGCGCGCCGTCCGACACGGCGCACAGCGGCGACCGCAGCACGGCCGCCCAGGCCGCGGCGTCGGCGGGATCGAACAGCGTCGCGAGGAGCTCGCCGAGATCCCGCACCTCCGCCGCCTGGTAGAACCCGCCGCCGCGCGCGAGCCGGTACGGGATGCCCGCCGCGCGCAGCGCGCGCTCGTACGGACCGAGCTGGGTGAGCCGCCGGAACAGGATCGCGACGTCGCCCGGCCGCGGGCAGCGCGGGCGCTCGCTCCCGCCGGCCTCCCGCTCGCGCACCGCGACCCCCGCCGCCCCCGACACGAGCGCGCGGATCCGCGCAGCGATCGCCTCCGCCTCCCGTGCCCGCCGCGCCTCGGCGTTCCCCTCTCCTCCGTCCACGAGCAGCTCGCAGGCCGGGCGCGCCCCCTCCGGCCGCCGCGGGACGAGCCGGTCCGCCGCGTCGAAGCGGAGCTCGTCGTCGCGCGCGGGCGCGCCTTCCGGCGGGACCATGCAGCGCGCGAAGACCTCGTTCACGAGCTCCACCACGCCGGGCGCCGAGCGGTGGTTGTCGGCGAGGTGCAGGACGCGCCCTTCACCCCCCGCGAAGCCCTGGATCAGCCGCGCGAAGACCGACACGTCCGCGCCGCGGAACCGGTAGATGGACTGCTTGAGATCTCCCACCCCGACGAGCACCGGCCCCGCTGGCTCGCCCGGCGCGGCGGGGCCTGCGACGAGGTCGAAGAGCGCCTGCTGGACGCCGTTCACGTCCTGGTACTCGTCCACGAGCAGCGCGCGGATGCGGCCGCGCAGCTCCATCCGGAGCGCCCGGTCCGCGCGCAGGAGGTCGCGGGCGCGCACGAGGAGATCGTCGAAGTCCACCGCGCGCGCGGCCCGCTTCGCCGCCGCGTAGCGCGCCTCGGCGTCGCCGACCAGCCGCGCGAGCTCCGCCTTCTGGTCCCCGGCGAGCGCCTCCGCGGCGAGCGGCACGAAGGCCTCCGCCGCGGCGACGAGCTCGTCCCGGAGCGCCTTCACGCCGCCGTCCGCCTTCACGAAGCGGCGGCCGCGGGCGACCTCGCCGAGCGCGCCGAGCCGCTCGAGCGCCCCGGCGTCGAGCGACCCGTGGCGATCGTCCCCGCGGAGCCCCTCGAGCGCGCGGCCGACCGCGGCGGCGAGGTCGCGCGCGCCGGGCCCCTGGGCCGCGCCCCCGGACGCGGCGAGCTCGTTCGCGAGCGCGAGGAGCCGATCGCGCGCGGCCTGGGCGGCCTCCGGGGAGCCCGGGGCGCAGGGCACGTCGCGCGGGTCGCCGCGCGTCGCGCGCGCCCGGACGAGCTCGGCGACGAGCGCCGTGAGCCCGCCCCGCGCCCCGGCCGCGCCGAGCCCGCCCGCGAGCGCGCGCGCCGCCGGGCGCCCCGCGTCGAGCGCGGCTACGACCGCGGCGCGGGCCGCCTCGCGGAGCCAGGCCGACGCGCGCTCCTCGTCGGCGACCTCGAAGTCGGGGTCGAGCCCGGCCTCCGGGGCGTGCTCGCGGAGGAGGCGGCCGCAGAAGCCGTGGATCGTCCCGACCGCCATGCGATCGAGGCCGGAGAGCCGGTCGAGCCAGGCCTGCGCGTCGGGCGAGCCCGCCGCGGCGCGCGCCCGCGTCGCGACGGCGGCGCGGAGCCGCTCCGTCAGCTCCTCGGCCGCCTTCTCCGTGAAGGTGATGGCCACGATCTCCCCCGGCGCGCAGGGCGCGCCGAGCGCCTCGCCGGAGAGGAGCCGCGTGACGAGCTCGATGAGCGCGGTGGTCTTGCCGGACCCCGCGCCCGCCGAGACCGCCGTGGGCCCGGTGAGCTGGAAGAGCTCGACCGCTGCCGGGGAGAAGGTCACTCCGCTCACGGGCCCTCCTCGTCGGCGGCGAGCGCGTCGAGGCGACAGATCGCTCGGTGCGGGCAGTGCTCGCAGCCGCCGGGGCGGACGGGGAACTGGCCGGCGCGGATCCTGCGGACGGTCTCGACCACGGCCGCAGCGAAGGGCTGGGGGGTCGGGGGCGAGGTCGAGGTCGGGCTCGGGGTCGAGGTCGCGCCCGCCACCCTCGCCACCAGCACCGGATCCCCCGCCTCCAGCTCCACCGGCGACACCCGCGTCCCCGCGCCGAGCATCGCGTACGTCGCGGAGAGCCGGCTCCGGCCGGGCAGGTCGCGCGCGGCCACGAGCAGGTAGGCCGGCACCTGGAAGCTCTCGGTCCCGAACGCCTCCGGCGCGAGCTTTCCCGCGTGCGCCTTGCCGTCCTTGCCGCTCTTGTAGTCGATGACGAGCAGCCGGTCCGGCCCGGCGTCCACGCGGTCGATCCGGCCGCGCAGCCGCACCACCTCGCCGTCCGCCTCGAGCTCCAGCGCCGGCGCCGCGCCCGGCACGCCGAAGGCGTGCTCCACCCGCGCGGGCACGAGGCCGTCGCCCACCTCCGCCTCCGCGCGGACGAAGCGCGCGATCCGCCCGAGCACCGCCTCGCGCCGCGCGGCCCACACGGCGGGGTCGCCGGTCCGCCCCTCCGCCTCGAAACGCGCGAAGACCTCCCCCGCGACCTCGCTCGCCTCCGCGAGGTCCGCCTCATCGCCGCGCAGCGGCCAGGCCCGGCGCGCCATGCGGCCGGCGACGAACCGCTCCAGCACCGCGTGCAGCAGGCTCCCCTCGTCGCGCGCGTCGGGGTCGAGCTCCGCCGCCGCGCGATCGGGCACGCGGAGGGCGAGCTGCACGAAGAGCCGGAACGGGCAGGCGGCGAAGGTCTCGAGCGCGGTCGGCGCCCACGCCTCCGGGAGCGCGGCGCGGAGCACCGCGAGCGCCGGACCGTCCAGCGCGCCGGCGTGGGGCGACGGCGCGCCCGGGCGGGCGTCGCGCCGCGCGCGGGCCGCCGCGCCGCGGGCAAGCGCGGAGCCCGCGCGATCGGCGAGCGGCGTCGCCGCGAGCGCGGCAACGCCCGCGTCCCCGAGCCGCGCGGCCGCCCGGAGCGCGGCGCGCGGCGTCCGGGCGAGCGCGAGCGGCGGGTCGCCTCCCGGCGCGGCGGGGACGGCGACCCCGACGGCGGCCAGGGCGTCGGCGACGAGCGGCGCGAGCGGCGCGCCGCGCCCCGACGCCCCCGGCGCGCCCCAGACGAACGCGAGCGCCTCCCGTCCCGCCGCGGCGGCGGCGAACGCGAGGTGGAGCGACCGCGCGCGCCGGGCCGCTCCGGTCGGCAGGATGGCGCGCCGCGCGGCGCGCGCCAGCGCGACGCGCTCCGCGTCCCGCAGCAGCGGCTCGGGCGCGGCGGCGGGCGGCCACGCGCCTCGTGCGCAGCCGAGCAGCACCGCGCCGCGCGCCGAGAGGCCCGGCGCCTCCTCGAGGCCGGAGAGCTCGACGGCGCCGGCCGCGGGCTCCCCGGCCGGCGGCAGCGCCGCGGCCTCGACCGCGAGGTCGAGCAGCGCCCTGAAGCTCCCCGCGGAGAGCCGCTCCGCGCCGCGGCCGGCGAGCGCGAGCGCGCGCACGAGCCCCTCCGCGGCGTCGTCGAGCCCGGCCAGCGCGGCGAGATCCCGCGCCGCGATCGCGCGGGGCGCGCGCGCCGCCCGCCGCCGGATGCCGCCGGCCTCCACGAACGCGGCGAGCCGCGCCGCCTGCTCGCGGGCCGTGCCCGGGGCGGCGAGCGGCGCGAGCGTCGAGAGGAGGCGCTCGAGCGCGCCGGCGCGCCCGTCGAGCGCGCTCCGCTCGCGGGCGCCGCCCGGCGCGGTGAGCGCCCCCGCCCGGCGGCGCAGCGCGGCCGCCGGCGCGAGCCGCCCCTCGAGCGCGCCGGCGCGGTCGAGCAGCGGCCCGAGCGGCGCCTCCGGCCCGGGCGCGAGGTAGCTCGAGGCCGCCACCCGCTCCACCGCGCGACGCCGCTCGCCGCCGGCCGCCTCGAGCAGGTCGAGCACCGCGCGCGCCGCCGGGACCGACGCGAGCGGGAGCCCGCGCCCGGCCGCGAACGGGATCCCGAGCGCGCCGAGCGCCCGCGCGAGCCCCGGCGCGCTCCGGCGCGGCGCCGGCGCGATGAGCGCGACCTCCTCTGGTGCGAGCCCCGCCTCGAGCATGCGCGCGACGGCCGCCGCGGCGGCCTCGGGCTCCCCCTCCTCGCCGTCGCCGGGCATCGCCAGCACGAGGCCGTCCCCCGCCGGTGAGCGCAGCGGGCCCCCCGCGAACGCCGCCAGGAGCGCGGCGGCCCGGGCGCTCCGGCCGTCCCCCTCCAGCCGCGGCAGGACCACCTCGACCTCGCGGCGCGCCTGGAGGTCGTGCAGCGCCTCGAGCCTCCGCAGGAGCGGCTCGGCCGGCGCGGAGAGCGCGGGCCGGTCGGGGAAGAACGGCAGGTGGAAGCGGGCGCGGCGCGCGCGCGCGACGAGCGCCGCGAGGAGGTCCCACTCCGAGGCGCCGGCCGAGACGAGCCCGAGCACCGCCAGGAGCTCGAGCTCCTCGGTCTCGGCGGTCCGCGCGCCGCGCCGGAGCGCCTCCGCCGCGGCGCGGAGCGCCCCGGCGCGATCCAGCACGCCGAGCCGGGCGAGCCGCGCCTCGTAGGCCTCGAGCGCGGCCGCGAGCGCGCCGAGCCGCGCGCCCGCCGCGCCGGGCAGCTCCTCGGCGGCGGCGCGCGCCTCGGCGGGGCTCACCTCCGCCTCGCGCAGCTCGCCGAGGGTCGCGGCGAGCGAGGCGGCGAGCCCGTCCGAGGCGTGCAGCGCTGCGAACGCTCCGCCGGCGTCCCGGCCTGCGTCCGCCGCGACGAGCCGCTCCGCGAGCGGTCCCAGGATGGCCCGGCGGTCGCCTGCAGCCGCGAGAAGCGCGGGCGCGAGCCGGTCGAGCGTCGCGACCTGGGGACCGAACAGGAGCCCGCCCTGCGCGTCGCAGAGGCGACGCGCGGCCCGCGTGGCTGCGAGGGGGGTGGGGGCGAGGACGAGGCTCGGCACGGTCGCCCGACCGTACGATGGAAGGCTGACGGTGCCGGCGGTGTTACACGAGCCGATGCCAACGCACACGCCCCTCGCTCACCCCGCCGATGGCCTGACGGCGCTCCTCGCGGAGTGCCACGACCGGATCCGCAGCTTCACCGCGCTCGCCGTCTCGCTCGCGCAGGCCTCCGCGCCCGATCCGCGCGAGGTGACCGCGACCGCGCAGCGGCTGAGGCGCTACTTCGAGGAGGGGTTCGCGCAGCACGCCCTCGACGAGGAGCTCTCGATCCTGCCGCGGCTGGCCGGCCGCGACGGGGACGTGGACGCGGCGCTCGTCGCGATGCACCGCGAGCACGAGCACCAGCGGCTGGCCGTCGAGCGGCTGGTGGCGCTCTGCGCGGCCCTCGCCGCCGACCCGGCGCGCCACCCGGAGCTCGCGCAACCCCTGGGGACGGCGGCATCGGCGCTGCAGGGGCACCTCGCGGGACACCTCGAACGCGAGGAGACGGTGATCTTCCCCGCGTTGGGGCAGGTCCCCGCGGCGCTTCGCAGCGACATCGCGGCGGAGATCCGAGGGCGGCGCTCGCCGGGCGCTGCGGTCCGGACGGCGGCTCACGGCGCTGACCAGCTCGGGCGAGCCCGCTAGCCGCTCAGTCCTCGCGGTAGACCGCGAGCGACCCCTCGTTCTCCCACACCTCGACCTTGGCCACCCTCACCCGCCCGCCCTCGAGCTCGGCGAGGCGGCGGCTCGCCTCGACGTAGAAGAAGCGCGCGATGAGCTCGGCCGAGGTGTTCTCCTCGTCGAACGGCGGCACCTCGTTCACGTTCCGGTGGTCGAACCGCACGCCGATCTCCGCGACCAGCTTCGACAGGTCGGCGAAGTCGACGACCATCCCGATCCGGTTGAGCTCGGAGGCCCGCGCGTGGACGCGGATCCGCCAGTTGTGGCCATGCAGCCGCTCGCACTTGCCGCCGTGGAAGCGGATCTGGTGCGCGGCGCTGAAGACGAAATCCTTCGCGATCTCGAAGACGGGCACTCCCATGCGCCGCGCAATATAGCCGCACGCCCGGGGGAGCGCACCCAACGGCGGCTCGCCGGGCTCACAGGCGGACATGAGCGGACATGAAGAGGGCGGCGGCCACGGCCACGGCCACGGGCACGGCGGGCACGGGCAGGGCCACGGGCACGGGCACGGCAAGCAGGGCGACGGCCCGGCGCGCGATCGGCACGGCAACCCCGAGGACCTGGCCGCCTACCTCGCCAAGCTGGAAGACCCGGCCCGGGTCGCGTGGCAGAAGCCCGACGAGGTGGTGGTGGCCCTCGGCCTCTCGCCGGGCGGCGTCGCCTGCGACGTCGGCGTGGGTCCCGGGTACTTCGCGCTCCGCATGGCCCGGGCGGTCGGGCCCGGGGGGCGCGTCCACGCCATCGACGCCGAGCCCCGCATGCTGGAGCTCCTGCGCTCGCGGGCGGCCGAGGCGGGGCTCGCGAACGTCTACCCGCTCCTCGCCACCGACGGCCAGGCGGTGCCGCCGGAGCCGGTGGACGTCATTCTGGTGGTGAACACCTTCCATCACTTCCCGGACGGCCCGGCTTACCTGCGAACGCTGGCGGCGCGGCTCCGGCCCGGCGGACGGATCGTCAACGTGGACTTCCACGCGGGCGAGCTGCCGGTGGGGCCGCCCCCCGATCACAAGGTCTCGCGGGAGGACTTCCTCGCGGCCGCGGCGCGGGCCGGGCTCGCCGTCGCGGAGGAGCGGACGTTCCTGCCGTACCAGTACCTCGTCGCCCTCGCGCCGAGGCCCTGACGCCGGCGCCTGGCGCGCGCCTAGCCCCCGCCCTCGCCGAGGAACCCGCGCCGCACGAGGAGCCGCTTGCCGGAGAGCACCACGTGGCCCGCGCGCGCGAGCTCGGAGAGCGCGCGCGAGACGGTCTCGCGGCTCGTGCCGATCATCGCCGCCATCTCGGCCTGCGTCGGCCGATCGCGCACGAGGTAGCCCTCCGGCGTCTCCTCTCCGTCGGCGAGCGCGAGCTCGCGCAGCTTGCCGGCGACGCGCGCGAACACGTCGAGCAGCGCCAGGTTGCCGATGACCTCGTCGGCGCGGCGGAGCCGCCGGGAGACCTCCGTGAGCACGCGCAGCGCCGTCGCCGGGTGGCGGCGGAGGTGGCGCTGGAAGGCGTCGCGCGACAGCACGAGCAGGCGCGAGGGCACGTCCGCGACGAGCGTCGCGGAGCGCGGCTCGCCGTCGAGCAGCGAGAGCTCGCCGAAGAAGTCGCCCGGGCTCTTGAAGATCGAGAGGATGACCTCGCCGCCGGAGGCGCCGTAGAGGATCACCTTCACCTTCCCCCGCACGAGCACGAAGAGCGCGTCCCCGCGCTCCTCCTGCGAGGCGATCACCGCGCCCGCCGGGTAGTCGCGCGGCTCGGCCAGCCGCTCGAGCTCCACCGCGCCGGGCTCGTCGAGGTCGGCGAAGATCGAGACCCTGCGCAGGAGGCCGCGCTCTTCGCTCGCCGGGGCGCCGTCCATCCGGCGGACTGTAGGCGGCGGGCGCGCCGGCGATCAAGGCAGGCCGGCGAGGGCGCGGACCGCGGCGGCGGGGTCCGGCCCCTCGAGCCATGCGCGGATGACCGCCACGCCGGCCGCGCCCGCGCCCCTCGCCTCGGCGGCGCGCGCGGGCGTGACGCCGCCGAGCCCCACGAGCGGGAGCCCGAGCGCCGCCGCGGCGCGGAGCGGGGCGAGGCCGAGCGGCGCGCCGTAGGCGCGCTTCGACGGCGTGTCCCAGAGCGGAGAGAACGTCGCGAACGACGCGCCGCCGTCGCGCGCGCGGACGACGTCCTCGGCGGAGTGGCACGAGACCCCGACGAGGGCGCCGGGCCCGAGCAGCCGGCGCGCCTCCCCGGGCGGCAGGCCGGCGGACGGCAGGTGGACGCCGTCCGCGCCCGCCGCGAGCGCCACGTCGAGCCGGTCGTTCACGAGGAGGCGCTGCCCGGCGGCGTCGCACACGCGCCGGAGGGCGCGCGCGAGCTCGAGCAGCGCGCGGCCGCCGAGATCCTTCTCGCGCAGGTGGATCGCGCAGAGCCCGGGCGGGAGTCCGGCGAGCGCCGCGGCCGCGCGGACCGGCAGATCCGACACGAGCCGCCGATCCGTGATCAGGTGGACAACCGGGACCGCCATCCGTAAGCTCGCCTGCGTCTTCCCTCCATCGGATCGTGCGCCAAGAGGAGCCGCCGTGTCGAGCGATCTCCAGAGCTTCGTCGAGTTCCTCGAGGGCCAGAAGGCGCGTCAGGCGAGCCACTTCCCGACGGTCAAGCACGAGAAGGTCCTGTCGTTCATGGGGACGACGAGCCTGCCCGGCTCGCACGCGGAGCTGACGGTCCACCGGCTCGTCTCGATCGACCCGGGGCCGAGCCCCCGCGAGCTCCGGATCGTGGTCGCGGGCCCCCTCCCGCGCCGGCCGCGCAAGGGCGAGTGCGTGACGGTGCACGTCACGCGCCTCGAGGAGTACCAGGGCTACCAGGTGAAGACGCGGGCGCTCGGCGAGAGCGAGGCCGACCTGCTCGAGGACGCCCCCGCCGGCGTCGCGGTGAAGGGCGCGCAGATCTTCACGGTCCACCACAGCCCCTACACGCTCAAGTTCTTCGAGAACGTGCCGTTCGAGGACCTGAAGACCACGGTCGCGGGCGTCCGCTTCGCGCTGATCGCGCTGGGCGAGACCGCGAACGTCTCGCCGCGGTTCGTCTTCCACCACGAGGTGAAGGGCGGGGAGCTCGCGCTCTACCACGGCGACGGGCTCGCGCTGAAGACGTACATGAACCTGAAGGTGAACCGCAGCGAGACCCGGCTCGTGCTGGACCTCGACGACTTCCACGGCTGGCGCCTGCGCGGCACCGTCGAGGAGTTCGCGCCCCACCAGCACCCGGAGGCCTACGAGCGGATCTGCCAGGGGTTCGCCTCGGGGAGCTGGGGGAAGCCGTCGCGGGTCTTCCGGTTCGTGCCCGCGTCGCTCGAGCGGATCGCGCCGGTCGGGTAGCGCGCGGTCCCGCGGCCCGCCGCCGCGCTCCGGGCGTTGGCGCCGGAGCGCCCGCCGCCTTAGGACCCGGTCATGTCTCCCGCCGAGCTCGAGGTCCTCGAGGCCAACGCCGCGTTCTACCGCGCGTTCGCCGCGCGCGACCTCCCCGCGATGACCGCCCTCTGGGCCGAGCGGCTGCCGGTCGCGTGCATCCACCCGGGCTGGGACGCCCTCTCCGGCCGCGAGGAGGTCCTCGAGAGCTTCGAGCGCATCCTCGGCTCCGACGGCTCGCCCGACGTGCGCTGCACCCTCGCCGAGGCGCACGTGCTCGGGGAGGTCGCGCTCGTGACGTGCCACGAGGTGCTCGAGGGCGGGCGGCTCGCCGCCACGAACGTCTTCGCGCGCCAGGACGGGGTCTGGCGGATGGTTCACCACCAGGCAAGCCCGATGGCGCCGGGCCAGGCGCGCCAGGAGCCGAAGGCCGGGCCGGCCAACTGACCCTCGCGAAGGGTGCAGCTCCCCGAGTGCCGGCCCTCGACGCTCAGGGTGCCGGGGGCCCCCAGAGCGGAGAGGGCGCCGCGAGCCGGCGCGTGAACCAGGTCGCGGCCAGCCGGGCCACCTGCTCCAGGGCGCCCGGCTCCTCGAACAGGTGGGTCGCGCCCCGCACCACGGCGAGCTCGGCGTGGGCGAGGTGGGGGAGGACCGCGCGGTTGAGGCGGAGCACGGTCTCGTCCCGGCTCCCGACGACGAGGAGCACCGGGGCGCGCACGCGCGCGAGCGTCGCGATCGGGACGAGGTCGGGGCGTCCCCCGCGCGACACCACCGCGGCCACCTCGCCGGGCAGCGCCGCGGCCGCGGCGAGCGCCGCCGCGGCGCCCGTGCTCGCGCCGAAGGTGCCGACGCGCAGGCCGCCGGCCCGGGGCAGGGCCCGGATGAAGCGGGTCGCCGCGACGACGCGGCCGGTCAGGGTCTCCACGTCGAACCGGAGGCGCGCGGTCTCCTCGTCCTCCGCGACCTCCGCGGGCGTGAGCAGATCGACGAGGAGCGTGCCGAGCCCGGCCGCCTGCAGCGCGCGCGCGACGAACCGGTTCCGCGGGCTCCGGCGCGTCGAGCCGCTGCCGTGGGCGAACAGCACGAGCCCGCAAGCGCCGGCCGGGACCACCAGGTCGGCCTCGAGCACCTCCGATCCCGGGGAAGCGCCGTCGAGCGGGATCGAGATCTTCTCCTCGTCGAGCACGGCGCGGGCCGGGGCCGCCGGCTCCGGCTCGATCCACTCACCGTCCCAGAGCTCGGCCGGCCCGGCCGCCGGCCCCCCCTCCCGCTCCGCGCGCGCGCGCTCGAGGCAGCGCAGGACCTCCTCGTCGGTGACCTGCCCGAAGCGCTCGTACCAGAGCCCCACGGCCATGAACGGATCGGGAAAACCGACCGCGACCACGTCGTCGAACTCCGTGCGGAGCTCCGGCAACGAGCCCGCGGCGATCACCGGCGCCGCGAGGACCACCCGGGTGCAGCCGCGCTGCCGGGCGGCCCGGGCCGCGGCGCGCGCGGTCGCGCCGGTGGCGACGCCGTCGTCCACCACAATGACGGTGCGGCCCGTCAGCTCGGGCAGCCGCCGCCCTCCGCGGTAGCGCTGGACGCGGCGCGCGACGTCCACCGCCTGCCGCTCGGCGAGCACCGCGACCTCGTCCTCGCCGATCCCGGCCTCCCGCAGGGCGTCGCGGCGAACGAAGAGCGCGCCGCCCTCCGCGACGGCGCCGAGGGCGTACTCGGGGTTGCCCGGCGCGCCGACCTTGCGGACGACGATGGCGTCGAGCTCCGCGCCGAGCGCACGCGCCACCTCGAAGGCGACGGGGACGCCGCCGCGCGTGAGGCCGAGAACCACCGGGCGAGCGCTGCGGTACCGCTCGAGCTTCGCGCCGAGCAACCTGCCCGCCTGCTCCCTGTCGCGGAACGTCATGGCGCCTCCTGGTCCCGCGCCGCGGCCGGCAGCCATCCGGGACGGCGACCTCGGAAACGCGTCGCTCCGTCCGGCGCGCCCCCACGCTGCGCGTTCTCGTCGAAGATTACGCTCCCGGTGCACTTGCGCGATCCGGGCATCCGGGCAGGAGCCCGAGGTGGGGAGCGCACGACGACCGGACTGCAGGCGAGCGCCCGGCTGGCTGCTCGCCGGGGCACGCGAGCGCGGGACCGGTGGGAGTGAGACCGGAGCGGGGCGTGCCGACGGACCTGCGCGTATGCTCCCGCCATGCACCTCTCCCCGGTCACGCTCCAGGGTCGCCACGTCCGGCTAGAGCCGCTCTCGCGGACCCACCTGCCGGCGCTGTGGGAGGCCGCCCGCGCGCCGGAGCTGTGGCGGTTCACGATGACGCGCATCGCCTCGCGCGACGACCTCGACACGTACGTCGAGGAGGCGCTCGCCGACGCGGCGCGCGGGACGGCCCTCCCCTTCGTGACGATCGACCTCGCGAGCGGCCGCGTCGCGGGGAGCACCCGCTTCGCGAACGCCTCGGCGAGGGACCTCCGGGTCGAGATCGGCTACACCTTCCTCGCACCGGAGTTCCAGCGCACCGCGGTCAACACGGAGGCGAAGCACCTCATGCTGCGCCATGCCTTCGAGGAGCTGGGCTGCGTCCGGGTGGAGTTCAGGGCCTCGGCGCACAACGCGCCGTCGCGCGCGGCCCTCCGCCGCATCGGCGCCATCGAGGAAGGCGTGCTGCGGCGGCAGGCGCGACTGCCGGACGGCACCTGGCGCGACACCGTCTTCCACAGCGTGCTCGACCGCGAGTGGGCGGCGGTCAAGGCGAGGCTCGAGGCGCTCGCCGCCGCGCGCTGAGGCGCTGCGATCGTTGCGGGCCGGGGACACGCTGGGGCGCGGCCCGCCCCGCTTCCCCTTGGCCCTCCGCCCCGCGGGCGCTACGCTCGGGGCATGCTCCCCGATCGCATCGAGGTCCTCGTCGTCGGCGCCGGCGTCATCGGCCTCACCGTCGCGCGGGAGCTCGCGCTGCGCGGCCGGGAGGTGCTCGTCGTCGACAAGGAGCCGGAGCTCGGCGCGCACGCGTCGGGCCGGAACTCCGGGGTGCTGCACGCCGGCATCTACTACGCGCCGGACAGCGTCAAGGCGAAGACCTGCCTCGCCGGCAACCGGCTCATGAAGGCATTCTGCCGCGAGCAGGGACTGCCGCTCGTCGAGAGCGGCAAGGTGATCGTCGCCCGCGACGCGTCGGAGCTCCCGACGCTCGACGAGCTCCACCGCCGCGCCGTCGCCAACGGCGCGCGCGTCCGCTTCGTCGACGAGGCGGAGCTCGCGGAGCTGGAGCCGCTCGCCCGCACGACGGGGAAGGCGCTCCACTCGCTCGACACGGCGGTCGTCGAGCCGAAGAAGGTGCTGCGCGCGCTCGCGGCGGACCTCACCGCCCACGGCGGCCAGGTCCGGCTGGGCGTCCGCTTCCTCGGGCTCGAGGGCGCCGACGCGGTGCGCACCACCGAGGGCGTGATCCGCTTCCGGCGCCTCGTCAACGCCGCCGGCGCGTTCTGCGATCGGGTGGCCCGCCCCTTCGGCGTGGGCGCGCGCTACCGGCTGATCCCGTTCAAGGGCCTCTACCGCAAGCTCGCGCCCGGCGCGACGTTCGACGTGCGCGGCAACGTCTACCCGGTCCCCGATCCCCGCAACCCGTTCCTCGGCGTCCACTTCACCCGCCACGCCTCGGGCGATCTCTACCTCGGCCCCACCGCCATCCCCGCGCTCGGGCGCGAGAACTACGGCCTCCTCGCCGGCGCGGGCGTCGAGGCCTTCGGCATCCTCGGCCGCGACGCGGCGATGTTCCTCTCGAACCCCCTGTTCCGCACCGTGGCCCTCGAGGAGCCGAAGAAGTACGTCCCCGCCTTCTTCCACCGCGACGCCGCGCGCCTCGTGAAGCGCTACGACCCGGCGCTCTTCGGCTCCGCGCCGAAGGTCGGCATCCGCGCGCAGCTCGTCGACTGGAAGACGAAGCAGCTCGTGATGGACTTCCTCGTCGAGGCGAAGGACGCCACGGTCCACGTGCTCAACCCCGTCTCCCCCGCCTTCACCGCCTCGATGGAGCTCGCGCGGCGGCTCGCCGACGAGCACTTCGGGAGCGCGGCGCCGCCGTCGGTCGCCCGCGGCTCGTGAGCTCAGCGCCGCGGGGCCGCCGCGCGGGCGAGCAGCGCCTCGAGCTGCTCGAGCGGCGGAGGCTTCGCGAGGTGCGCGTCGAAGCCCGCCGCCCTCGCCTCGTCGACGTCCTCCGGCTGCGCGTAGCCGGTCAGGGCCACCGCGAGGACACGGGCGCCCCCCGGCAGCCGGCGGATGCGGCGCACGACCTCGTAGCCGCTGATGCCGGGCAGCCCCACGTCGCAGACGATCGCGTCCGGCCGCTCCTCCTGGAAGGCGGCGATCGCGGACGGCCCGTCGGTGACGAGCCGCGCGCGGTGCCCCAGCAGCTGCAGGATGTCCCGCAGCGTCTCGCCCGCGTCGCGGTTGTCCTCGACGACGAGGACCGACACGCTGGCGCCGGCCGGCGCCGGCGCCGCGGCCCCGGGCGCGCCGGGCGCCGCGGCGCGCGGCAGCGAGACGACGAACTCCGCGCCGCGGCCGGGCCCCTCGCTCTCGGCCCGCACGGTGCCGCCGTGCATCGTCGCGAGGCTCTTCACGAGCGCGAGGCCGATCCCCATCCCGCCCCGCGCCTTGCCGCGCGTCCGCTCCGCCTGCGCGAACGGCTCGAAGATGTGGTCCAGGAGGTGCGGCTCGATCCCCTCCCCGTCGTCGCGGACCCGCAGCGTGCACGCCCCCCCGCTGCCAGACAGCGCCACGCTCACGGTGCCGGACCGGGCCGTGAACTTGACGGCGTTGCTGAGCAGGTTCGTCACGACCTGGGCGAGGCGCGTGGCGTCCGCGTCCACCCACAGGGGCTCGTCGGGGAGGGAGACCGCGAGCGCGACGCCCCGCTCGTCGAACGCCGGCTGCTGGTCCTCGCACGCGCGGTGGATCACCTCGCGCGCGTCGAGCCGTTCCCTGTGCAGCGTGATCTTGCCGTGGGTGATGCGGCTGATGTCGAGCAGATCGTCCACGAGCCCCGTCAGCTGCTCCGTCTGCCGCCGGATGACGTCCTTCGCCCGGAGCGCCTGGGGGCTACCGGGCGGCGCGCGTTCGAGCAGGTACACGCCGTTGCGGATCGGGGCGAGCGGGTTGCGCAGCTCGTGCGAGAGGATCGCGAGGAAGTCGGTCTTGCGCCGGTCGGCCACCCGCAGCGCCTCCTCGGCCCGCTTGCTGACGAACGCCTGCACGATGGCGGGCGCCAGGGCCTCGACCGCCCCGACCTGATCCGGCCGGTAGCCGCCGCCGCGGCCGCCGAGGCCGATGAGGCCCACCACCCGGCCGGCCAGGCGGAGGGGGACGCCGACGAAGGCGCCCTGCGGTGTTCCGGCGGCCCAGGCCTCGGCGCCCGGAAGCGACGCCAGGTCGCTCGTGAAGGCGCTCGCGCGCCGGACCACGACGCGGCGGCAGAGCCCGCGCAGCGGGAGCGACACGCGGGCCTCGGGCTCCTCGCGCGCGGGGCCGCACTCGCAGGCGGCCTCGGCGCCCCTCGCGCCGGGCGAGCCTCTCGCGACGAGGGTGAGGCGCCGCCGGACCGTGTCGATCTCTCCGATGAAGCCCGACGGGCTCTGCGTCACCTCGCGGGCGACGGCGAGGCACGAGGCCCCGAGCTCCTCCTCGGTGCGGCAGGTCAGGGCCTCCCGGAAGATCCGCGCGACTCCCTCCACCACCGCGCGCTGGCGGGCGATGACCTCCTCGTTCGCGCGGAGCGCCGCCTCGACCCGCTTGCGCTCGGTGATGTCGCGCAGCACCGACTGCACCGCGCGCGCGCCCTCCACGTCCACGGGGCACGACACCACCTCCACCGGGACGACGCGCCCGTCCAGCCGGACCACGTTGCCCTCGCGGGGGGGCTGGGCGTAGCCCTCCATCGCGCCGCGCGTGCGGTCGCGGGCCGGGAGGTACTCGTCGGCCGGGGCGAGCTCCCGCAGGATGTCGTGCGCCGCGAGCCGGTCGAGCGAGGTCGCCCCGTAGAGCGCCAGGGCGGCCGGGTTCGCGTAGATCGCCCGGCCGTCGCGGTGCACGACGATCGCGTCCGGGGAGGCGGTCACGAGGTGCCGGTACTTCGCCTCCGCAGCGCGGAGGGCCTCCTCGGCGCGCTTCCGGTCCGTGATGACCTCGCTGAAGATGACGAGACCGCCGATCTCGCCGGCGGCCGTCCGCCACGGCCGGACCTCCCAGCGCACCCAATCGATCGTGCCGTCCGCGCGCGGGAACGGCTCCTCGTCGCACGTCTCGACGGCGCCCGCGAGGCAGCGCCGGTGGATCTCCCTCCACCGGGCCGGGACCTCCGGGAAGACCTCGTAGTGGCTGCGGCCGATGACCGAGCCGCTCAGGCGGTAGTCGCGCATCCAGCGCCGGCTGACCGCGAGGTACCGCAGCTCCCGATCCAGCATCGCGATGGCCGCGGGGGCGTGCTCGACGAAGAGCCGGAGCCGCTCCTCGCTCTCGCGCAGCCGCTGCTCCACCTCGCGCTGCGCGGAGAGGTCGCGGAACACCACGACGGCGACGGGATCGCCTCCCGGCGGGTGGACGACCGCGGAGTCGAGCTCGGCGGAGAACGAGGTTCCGTCGGCCCGGCGGAGGAGCACCTCGCCGCGGACCCGCCCCGTTCGCTCGCGCTCCTCCAGCATCCACTCCACGCGCGGGCCCGGGACGACGAGCCCCGCGCGCCCGAGCCGACGGAGGTCCTGCTCCGAGCGGCCGAGCGCGGCACACGCGGCGGGGTTTGCCCGCAGGATGGCGCCATCCGGCCGGGCGATGAGCACGCCCTCGGCGCTCTGCGCCAGCAGCGCCTCCAGGACCCCGGCCGCGGCCGGGCTGTCGCGCACGCTCTCCTCGGCCATGGACCACTCCCGGACCTTCAGGCCGAAACCGGAACCAGGCTACACCCCGGGAGCGATCGCGGGCGGGGCTCGCGGACTCCCGCCCCGTCGGACCGGTGCGACGCAGTCTCGTGAACGAACCCTCCGTCCGGCCAGGTGTCCGTCCGCCGGTCCCCTGCGAGGGCGAGGCTCGCGGCGCCCCGGCGGCGCGCGGCGTCAGCTCCCGATGAGCCCGGTGAGCGGGCTCGACGCGGCCGCGTGGAGCTTCATCGGGATGCGGCCCGCGAGGAACGCCTTCCGGCCCGCCTCGACGCCGGCCCGCATCGCCTCGGCCATCAGCACCGGATCCTTCGCCTCTGCGATCGCGGTGTTCATGAGGACCGCAACCGCGCCGAGCTCCATCGCGACGGCGGCATCGCTCGCCGTGCCGACGCCCGCGTCCACCAGCACCGGGACCTTCACGGTCTCCATGATGATCCGGAGGTTGAAGGGGTTGCGCAGGCCGAGCCCGGAGCCGATGGGCGCGCCGAGCGGCATCACCGCCGCGCAGCCGGCGTCCTCGAGCTTCTTCGCGGTCACGGGATCGTCGTTCGTGTACGGCAGCACGACGAACCCCTCCTTCACGAGCGCCCGCGACGCCTGCACGAGCCCCTCCACGTCGGGGAAGAGGGTGCGGCGATCGCCGATCACCTCGAGCTTCACGAGGTCGCCCATGCCGAGCTCGCGGCCGAGCCGGGCGGTGCGGATCGCCTCGTCGGCGGTGAAGCAGGCGGCGGTGTTGGGGAGCAGCGTCATGCCCTTCGGGATCCACTCGAGGAGCGACTGCTCGCCGGTCTTCGAGAGGTCGAGCCGGCGCACCGCGACGGTCACCATCTCCGCGCCGGAGGCGGTGAGCGCCCGCTGCATGGTGGGGAAGTCGGGGTACTTGCCGGTGCCGACGAGCAGCCGGCTCGTGAACGTGCGCTGCCCCAGGGTCCAGGTGTCCGCCACGTCATCCTCCTCCGACGAAGGCGACGATCTCGATGGAGTCGCCGGGCCCGATCCGCTGCGCCTCGTAGCGGTCCTTCGTGACCACCGCGTCGTTCAGCTCGACCGCCACGCGCTGCGCCTTCACGCCGAGGTGGGCGAGGAGCGAGGTCACGGTCAGGCCGTCCGGGATCTCCCGGAGCTCTCCGTTCAAGCGCACCTGCATGGCGCGAGACTTAGCACAGCCTCCCGGGGGATGCAGCGGAGCCGCGGGCGGCTCCGGCGAGGCACGCGCGCCGCGCGAGGCGGCGCGCGATCGTTCCCGCTGCATGGGAGCTGGACGGGAGCGGCCGGGGCTCGCGTCGGGCGCGCCGCCCCGGCCGCGCGCGCCCGCCTTCAGGACCGGCGGGCGGCGGGCGAACCGAGGCTCAGCGGGCCGCGAGGACCGCGTCCCCGCCGTGCCGCGGCGCGGCGGCGGCAGCGACCGCACCGCGCGCGGAGACGGCGGCGACCGCGCGCTGCGAGGCGGCGGCGAGGCGGGCGGCGGCCTGCTCGGGCGACGGCGAGCGGGCGACGCCGAGGACGAAGGCGGACTGGAGCGCGACGAGTGCGGCGAGGAGCGAGAGGCCCTTCATGACGTTTCCTCCGATGCGCCTCTCTACGCAGTCGCCCGCGGCCCTATTTCGCGCGGCGCACGGCCGGCCTGCCGACGGCGCGCGGTCACGTTTTCGGCTCGCGATCCTCCCTCTGCCGCGGTAACCGTCTCGCGGGCCGGCCGCGGCCCGGCCCGTCGGCCTCCCGCGGTGGACGGCCGCGCTCTCCCCGGAGGAACACCTCGTGAGAAGACTGCTCGTTCCCTGGCTCGCGCTCGCGGGCCTCGCCCTCGCCGGCGGCGCGCGCGCCGCCGGCGGCATGTGGATGCCGCAGCAGATCCCCGCCCTCGCCCCGCGGCTCCAGGAGCTCGGATTCACCGGCGACCCGCGCGCCTTCGCCGACCTGACCGGCCAGCCGATGGGCGCCGTCGTCTCGCTCGGTGGCTGCAGCGCGGCCTTCGTCTCGCCGGACGGGCTCATCGCGACCAACCACCACTGCGTCCAGGGCGCGCTCCAGTTCAACTCGACGCCGGAGCGGAACCTGATCGAGGACGGCCACGTCGCGCGCACCCGCGCCGACGAGCTCTGGAACGGCCCCGGCTCCCGCGTCTACGTGACGGTCTCGGTGAAGGACGTGACGAAGGCGGTCACCGGCGGCCTCGATCCGAAGCTCGACGACGCCGCCCGCGGGCGCCTCGTGGAGAAGCGCGTGAAGGGCGAGACCGCCCGCTGCGAGCGGGCGGGGCTGCGCTGCACGGTCGCCTCGTTCTTCGAGGGGGCGTCGTACTACGCCATCGGCCAGCTCGAGCTGCAGGACGTCCGGCTCGTCTACGCGCCGCAGGGGAACGTGGGCCACTTCGGCGGCGAGACCGACAACTGGATGTGGCCGCGCCACACGGGCGACTTCGCGCTGTACCGGGCGTACGTGGGCAAGAACGGCAAGCCCGCGCCGCACTCGAAGGAGAACGTCCCGTATCGCCCGGCGCGCTACCTGAAGGTCTCGCCGGCCGGCGCGAGCGAGGGGGACCTCGTGATGATCGCCGGCTACCCCGGCAAGACCTACCGGCTGCGCACCACCGAGGAGGTCCGGCACCTCCTCGAGTGGTCCTACCCGCGCACCCTCCGCCGCTACGGCGACGAGCTCGCCATCCTGGCCGAGCTGTCCAAGGCGTCGAAGGACACGGCGATCAAGGTGAACTCGATCGTCCGTGGCTTCGCGAACACCCGGAAGAACGCGGAGGGCGTGACGGCGGGGGCGAAGAACGGTGGGCTGCTCGAGCAGAAGGCCGCCGCCGAGAAGGAGCTGCTCGCCTGGATCGAGGCCGACCCGCGCCGCAAGGCGGAGTACGGCGACACCGTGGCCCGGCTCGACGCGCTCCAGAAGGCGCGCGCGGCGACACGCGAGCGCGACGCGACGTTCTACGCGCTCCACCTCGGGAGCTCGTCCATCCCAGCGACCCGCCCGTGGTCGCTGCTCTCGGCGGCGCGGACCATCGTCCGGCTCGGCGAGGAGCGGAAGAAGCGGGACGCCGACCGGGATCCCGAGTTCCAGGAGCGGAACTGGGGCCGGATCCGCGAGGCGCAGGAGCGGCTCGAGAAGGCGCTCGACCTGAAGGCGGACCGGGCCCTGCTCCGCTACGCCGCGCGCGAGGCGGCGGCGCTGCCGGCCGGCCAGCGCATCCCGCCGCTCGACGCGGCCGTCGGGCTCGCGCCCGGGCTGCCGGCGGCGGAGGCCGACGCGAAGATCGAGGCGTGGCTCGAGAAGCTCTACGCGGGCACGCGGCTCCAGGACAAGGCGGTACGGCTCTCGCTGCTCGACCGGAGCGCGAGGCAGCTCGCCCTCGTGGACGACTCGTTCCTCGAGCTCGCGGTCGCGCTCGCGCCCTTCGAGCGTCAGCTCGAGGAGGAGGCGTACGCGCGCGACGGCGCGCGCTCGCGCGTGGCGCCGCGCTACGCGAAGGCGCTGCTCGAGAAGGCGGGCGGGCTGCTCGCGCCCGACGCGAACTCGACCCTGCGCGTCACCTACGGCAAGGTGCAGGGGGTCTCGCCGCGCGACGGCGTGATGTACCTCGCGCAGACGAGGCTCGCCGGCGTCCTCGCCAAGCACCGGCCGGGCGACGGCGATTTCGACGTGCCTGCCCCCGTGCGCGAGGCCATCCTCCGCCAGCACGCGAGGAAGGACGGCGGCCCGTTCGTGGACGCGAAGCTCGGCGACGTCCCGGTGAACTTCCTCTCCGACGTGGACACCACGGGCGGCAACTCCGGCTCGGCGGTGATGAACGGCAAGGGCGAGCTCGTCGGCCTGCTCTTCGACGGCACCTACGAGACCATCGCGTCGGACTTCCTGTTCGACCCCGTGAACACGCGGTCGATCCAGGTGGACGTCCGGTACCTCCTCTGGTCGCTCCAGGAGGTCGCGAAGGCGAACCACCTGCTCGAGGAGATGGGCGTGCGGCCGGCGGCCGCCGCGTCGAACTGACGGCCCCTTCTGCAGGGCCCTGGGGCCCCCGTCCGCGCCGCGGGCGGGGGCTTCGCGCTTCTTCCGCCCGATGGCGGCCCCGGCGCGCGCTCTGGGCGGCGCACCCGTCACCGCTCGAAGAGCACCCTCCCCCGCTCGAGGTCGCGCACCGCCACGGCGAGCAGTACGGCCGCGAGCACGAGGCTCGCCGCCATCGCGCGGAGCACGTCGCCGGCCCCGACCGCCTCCCCCCGGAGCAGCCTCACCATCACGAGCTGCTCGGCGAGCGCCGGGAGCACCTGCATCCACGGCTGCACCTTCACCGGCGTCATGGCCAGGACGAAGCCCGGCACCGCCGGCACGAGCATGAGGAACGAGAGCGTGGTCTGCGCCGCGCGGAACGTCCGCGCGCGCGACGCGACCAGGATCATGAGCGCGTTGGCGGCGAGCAAGAGCGGCAGCGCGAGCACGAAGATGCGGGCCACCACCCCCGGGTCGAGCCTGAGCGAGAAGCCGAGCCGCTCGGGCGGCAGCAGCACGGGCACGAGCGCGAACGCGAGGGAGGTCTCCGCGAGCGCGACGAGCGAGAAGAACGACGACGCCCCCGTCTTGCCGAGCACGAGCGCCGCGCGCGGCACCGGGTTCGCGAGGAGCGGCTCGAGCGAGTGGCGCTCGCGCTCCCCGGCGGTGGTGTCGATCGCGACCGCCATGCCTCCCATGAAGAGCGCCATCACGAGGAAGTAGGGCATCACCGAGAAGAGGAGCGCGGCGCGGCTCTCCGGCGTCGAGACGTCCACGGTCTCCACCGCGAGCGGCGTGGTGACGAGCGGGTGGACGCCCCGGAGCACGAGCCGCTGGCCCGCGGTCCGCGCGCTCCAGGCGGCGAGCACCGCGTGGACCCGGTCGCTCGCGTGCGAGGCCATGCGCCGCGACTCGTCCACGACGAGCCGCACCGGCGCCGGCCGCCCGGCGCGGAGCTCCTCCCCGAAGCCGGGCGGGATCACCAGCACCACCTCGGCGTCGCCGCGCCGGACCGCGCCCTCGGGATCCGCGGGGGGCGGCTCCGCCGCGATCCCCGCCTCGGCGAGGAAGGCGACGAGCCCGGGCGCGTGCTCGGCGCCCGCGATGGGGAGCTTCACCCCCTGCTCGTCGGCGGTGCGAGCCTCGCCCGAGACGAGCGAGAAGCTGGCGGCGAGCACGAGCGGCCCGAGCAGCGGGAAGACGAGCGCCATCGAGAGCGTGCGCCGGTCGCGGAGCCCGTCCACGAGCTCCTTCGCGAGCACCGCGCGCGCGAGCGAGAGGACCCTGCCCGGGCCGCCGCTCATCCGAGCCCCTCCTCCGAGCCGATGGCCGCGACGAAGGCGTCCTCGAGGCTCGCCTTGCCCGTCGCGGCGCGCAGCTCGTCCGGCGTGCCCTGCGCGACCACCTCCCCGCGCGCGATGACGATGACCCGGTCGCAGCTCATCGCCACCTCCTGCATCACGTGGGACGAGAAGAGCACGCAGCGCCCCTCCGCCCGCAGCCGCGCGAGCAGCGCGCGGACCGCCCGCGTCGCGCCGACGTCGAGGCCGTTGGTGGGCTCGTCGAGCACCACGTTGCGCGGGTCGTGCACGAGCGCCCGGGCGAGGGCGACCTTCACCCGCTGCCCCTGCGAGAACCCCTCGGTGCGCCGGTCCGCGAACTCCTCCATCTCGAGCGCGGCGAGCACCTCGGCCGTGCGGCGCTCGAGCAGCGCGCCCTCGAGCCCGTGGAGCCGGGCGAAGTAGCGGACGTGCTCGCGCGCGGTGAGGCGCGGGTAGAGCCCCTGCGCGTGCGGCAGGACCCCGAGCCGCTCCTGCGCGGCGCGCCGGTCGGTCGCGAGGTCGTGCCCGTCCACCGTGGCGCGCCCCGAGTCCGGGGTGACGACGCCGTACAGGACGCGCAGCGCGGTGGTCTTGCCCGCGCCGTTCGGGCCGAGGAGGCCGGTCACCTGCCCGTCGGGCACCGAGAGCGACACGCCGCGGAGCGCCTCCACCTCGCCGAACCGCTTCACCACCCGCTCGAGCGCGATCACGGCACGCCCCCCATCGCGTCGATGAAGAGCGGGGCGGGCACCGAGCGCGCCGCGCACGAGACGTCGAGCCCGGAGGCCGTGCCCTGCTCGACGAAGCGCGCGGCGAGCCGCGGGAGGCAGCCGCGCATGAAGACGCCGTGGCCCTGGCCCGGGAGCACCACGTGGCGGGCGCCCTCGAGGTCCTTCGCGGCGAGCTCGCCCCAGCGCGGCGGGGTCACGGGATCGGCCGCGCCCGAGAGCAGCAGGGCCGGCACCTTCGCGCGCACCGGCGTGCGCCACGCCGCCGGCATCGGCCGCACCGGCCACTCGGCGCAGACGCGCCGGAACTCGTCCCGCACCTGGCGCCCGAGGTAGCGCGCGCGGTCCGCGTCGGGCGGCGCGTCCTCGATGAACGGCACGTCCTCCGCGCAGAGCACCGAGAACTGGAGCGGGCGCGCGACGGCCGCCTCGAAGTCGCCGGAGAGAATGGCGAGCGCCGAGGCGAGCGGCGCGAGGTCGCCCTTCGCGGCGCCGTCGAGCAGCGGCGGCAGGAGCGCGGCGCTCTCCGCCTGGTAGGTGAACGCCATCACCACGCGGCGCAGGTCGTCGGCGTCGAAGGTGCGCTCGCGCTGGGCCGAGGTGAGCGGGTCGCGCACGAGGAGCTTCTCCGGCCTCGCCTCGAGGCGCGCGAGGAGCGCGCCGACCGCCCCATCCAGCGCGGGGAACCGGGCGTGGCACGCCGCCTCCGCGCGGCAGCGGGCGAGCACCGCGTCGAGGGCGGCCTGCGCGTCCTCCTCCATGTGGCCGCCCACCGCCAGCTCGAGCGGCGCCACCCCGTCGAGGACCAGCGTCCGGACCCGGTCCGGGAACGTGCGCAGGTAGACGAGCGCGGCGCGCGTCCCGTAGGAGAAGCCGACGAGGTTCACCTGCGGGTGCCCGAGGGCGGCGCGCACCTCGTCGAGGTCCCGGACGAAGGCGTCGGTGCCGTACTGCGCGAGGTCGGCCCGCTCGGACAGCGCCTTCGCGCACGCCGCCACGCGCCGCCGCTGCTCCGCCTCCGGCAGGGTCCGGCCGCGGCCGGGCTCGGGCACGTCGGGGCAGGCGAGCTTGCCCGAGGCGCCGGTGCCGCGCTGGTCGACGAGCACCACGTCGCGCTGCCTGCGGAGCCGCGCGAACGCGGGGGCGAGCGACGCGTAGAGCTCGGTCGCCGCCTGGCCCGGGCCGCCCGCGAGGACGTACACGGGGTCGGGCTCCGGGCGCGCGGCCTCCGCCGCGACGACCGCCACGCGCAGCGCGATGCGGCGACCCCCGGGCCGGCCGCGATCCTCCGGCACCTCGAGCGTCCCGCAGCGGGCCGCGACCCGCGCGGCGGACGCGGGCGGCGCGAGCTGGCACGGCGCGAGGTCGATGGAGCGCCGGGGCGCCTCCGCCCGGGCCGCCGCCGCGGGGACGACGAGCGCGAGCGCGGCGACGAGCCTCGCCGCCTGGAGAGCGGACCGCATGGCGTGTCGTACCTCGCGATCCCGGCGGGATGCCATCCCCGACTGCACCGGGGATCGACTCGGTGCTAGAGTGCTCCGCTATCGCGCGATGCCGCCGCGCCCGCACGAGGCGGGGCGTCGCGAGGGACACGGGCGTGGTGGGCTCCCCGGTTGGCGTCGCTGGCGACGCGGGGGAGCGTGGCGAGGGCGGGGCTCGGCATGACGGTCGGGGTGTCTCAGGTCGCAAGGCGCGCGCGGGCGGAGAAGTCGACGCTCACGGGCTTCCACCAGCGGATCGCCGCGGAGGCGCTCACCGCCCGCGGCGGCGGCGGCGCCGCCGGGCTCGTCCCGGCCCTCGCCCACTCCGCGGTCGACCTGAACCCGCACCAGATCGAGGCGGCGGCCTTCGCGCTCGCGTCCCTCCCCACCGGCGGCGCCGTGCTCGCCGACGAGGTCGGGCTCGGCAAGACGGTCGAGGCCGGGCTGGTGCTCGCCCAGCTCGCCGCCGACGGCAAGGGGCGCGCCCTCATCCTCGTCCCCGCGTCGCTCCGCGCGCAGTGGCGCGACGAGCTCCGCTCCAAGTTCGGCCTCGAGTCCGAGGTGATCGACGGCGACCGCGCGCGCGCGGCCGAGAAGCTCGGGCTCAAGACCAACCCGTTCGACACGGGCGGCATCGTCATCGCCTCCCACCCGTTCGCCGCGCTGCGCGCCGCCGAGGTGGAGCGGGTGGCCTGGGACGTGGCGGTGATCGACGAGGCTCACCGGCTCCGCAACGCCTACCGCAAGGACCACCGCACCGGGCAGGCGCTCCGCAAGGCGCTGCGCAAGTGCCCGAAGCTCCTCCTCACCGCGACGCCGCTCCAGAACGACGTGATGGAGCTGCTCGGCCTCGCCGCCTTCATCGACGACGCGCTGCTCGGCAACGAGGAGGCGTTCCGGTCCCAGTACGCGTCGGGCGAGCTCACCGAGGACAAGGCCGCGGATCTGAAGGCGCGGCTCGCGCCGGTCGTCATCCGGACCCTGCGCCGGCAGGTGCGGGAGTACGTGAAGTTCACGGCGCGGCGCTCGATCGTGGAGGACTTCGCGCCGCGGCCGGAGGAGCAGGAGCTCTACGACCGCGTCTCCGAGTACCTGCGGCGCGACGACGCCTACGCCATCCCGCAGGCGCGCCGCGCGCTGTTCGTCCTCGTGTACCGGAAGATCCTCGCCAGCTCGACCTTCGCGCTCGCCGCGACGCTCGAGAAGCTCGCCGACTCCCTCGACGAGAAGCTCGCGGGCGAGGAGTGCTCGGCGCAGGCGGACCTGCTCCTCGAGATGGAGGGGTTCGAGGAGGAGGCGGAGGAGCTCTTCGACGAGGGCGGCGCGCCGGCCCGGCCCCGGGGCGCCTCGGCGGTGAAGAAGATGGAGGCGGAGCTCACCGAGCTGCGCGCCTGCGCGAAGCTCGCCCGGTCCATCCAGACCAACGCGAAGGGCGACGCGCTCGTGCGCGGCCTCGACCGCTGCTTCACGGTGGCGAAGGCCTGCGGCTGGCCGGAGAAGGCGGTCGTCTTCACCGAGTTCCGGCGCACGCAGACGTACCTCGCGAAGCTGCTCGAGGCGAAGGGCTACACGGTCACCTGCCTCTCCGGGGACGTGAGCGGCGCCGACAAGCGCCAGGCGCTCGTCGAGGAGTTCCGCAACACGACGCAGGTCCTGCTCATGACCGAGGCGGGCGCGGAGGGCCTGAACCTCCAGTTCTGCAACCTCGTCGTGAACTACGACCTGCCGTGGAACCCCCAGCGGGTGGAGCAGCGCATCGGCCGCTGCCACCGCTACGGCCAGCAGCGCGACGTGCTCGTGCTCAACTTCCTGAACCGCCAGAACGCGGCGGAGAGCCGGCTCTACGACCTGCTCTCGCAGAAGCTCGCGCTCTTCGACGGCGTCTTCGGCTCCTCGGACGAGATCCTGGGCGCGCTCGGCAGCGGCATCGACTTCGAGAAGCGGGTGCTCGACATCTACCAGTCGTGCCGGTCGTCCGACGAGATCGACCAGGCGTTCGCGAAGCTGCGCGGCGAGCTGGACGAGCGGATCACGGCCCGCCTCTCGGCGGCGCGGACGCTCCTGTTCGAGCGGTTCGACGGCGAGGTGCGCGGGCGGCTCAGGCTCGCGGAGCAGACCGCGAAGGAGGCGGTGGCGCGCCGCGAGGCGGAGGAGGACGCGCTCGTCTCGTCGGTCTTCGAGGAGGAGCCCGCGGCTGCGCCCGAGCGGACCACGAAGGGGAAGACGGTGCGCGCGAGCCGCGTGCGCGAGGCGGCGGCGAAGGTCCGGGCGCGCCCGCAGGACCAGGTGGCGTTCCTCGAGGTGCCCTCGCTCAACCTGCCCGCGAAGCTCGGCCGGCTCGCCGGGCGCGAGGGCTGGTGGTTCGCCTACAAGTACACGCTCGACGCCCTCGTCTCCGAGGAGAAGGTGGTCCACCTCGTCCTCTGGTTCGACGGCGAGAAGTTCAACCCGCTCTCGCCGGAGGAGGCGGAGGCCTTCGCGGCCCTGCCGGCGAACGAGTCCAAGGGCGGGCCGCGCGGCGCGACCGTCTCGATCGGCAGCGCGCAGGAGGAGGCCCTCCAGGCCCTGCACCTGCGCCTCGCCCAGGACGTGCAGGAGCGGAGCCTCGCCGCGTACGACGCGTCCCGCGAGCGCTGGGACCGGTCGGTCGAGGACGCCCTCGCGGCCCCGCGCAAGTTGGTGGAGGAGGCGCGCGCCGCGTGGGCGCGGGCCCGCGGCGCGCTCGGCGACAAGGGCGACCTGCCGCTGCGCGATCGCCGCGCGCTGCTCGAGCGGGCCGAGCGCGAGTACCGCCGCAAGCTCGACGACCTGCGCGCCACCGAGGCCGCCCGCTACGGCGAGCGCGACCGGGCCAGCGCCGAGCTGCGCAAGCGGGCCGAGGTGCGGGAGAAGCGCACCCTGGTCGCGACCGCGTACTGGCGCTGCCCGTAGGCAGCAGGTCGTCTCCCACGCACGCCGGTCGGGCGCGGAGCGCGACGCGCGCGGGCAGCGGCCGTTTGATCCGCGTGGCGAGGCATGGTGCCGCACCCGTCCCGCATGGGCTGCCCGCATCACGATCCGTCGTAGCCCCGGTCTGACGTTCGAGGGTTCCCGGCGTGTGTCGCCCCGTCTTCACGCAGGGGCGGATCCGGGAGGGGAACGCGGGCCTCTGGCCCGGGATCGAGCGGGTGATGCTGAAAATGGCAGCCACGTCGGAGTCCGTCTCCATCTACGAGGCCCGGCTGCACCGAGAGGGCGATCTCGAGGCGGTAGCGGCTTGGGCCGCGGGAAACGGCATGGCCGTCATCGCCGCGCGCGGGCGGCGGCTCCGGATCCGGGCCACCGTGCTGCACGCGCGCGCGCTCGCCGAGCTCCTCGCGATCGCGTCGCTCGAGGAGTGGACCCCGCCCCGCCTCGTGCCCGATCACGTGGGACGGATCGTGTGGGGGCGCCGCAGCGCCGGCGGCTCCGGGCGCTGACAGGCCGCCGCCGCTCAGGCGGTGTGGTGCTCCGGGTGCCAGGCCGGCAGGAACGGAGCGCTGAAGCAGAGCCCCTTCCGATCGCGGAAGACGTGGAGCACCTCGATCTCCACGTGCTCCGCGGCGCGCTCGAGCCGCCGCTCGGCGGCCGGCGCGAACCCGGCCTTGCCGCCGCGGAGCTGCACGAGCTTCACCTGGACCGTGTCGGGAGCGTTCGGGGACGGCCGGACGACCACGGCGTCCACGACCCCCCGGCGCGCCTTTCCCGCCGCCTCCAGGAACACGACCTGCCAGCCCGCCTCCGCGGCCCACGCCGCGAGCGCCGCCCGGCTCCGGTCCATCGCGCTGCCCCGCGCCTTCCCGTTCGAGGTGGAGCTCCGCATGGTGGCCTCCCTCCCGGGAACGATACACCTCGGGCCACCCCGCGCCCGGCGCTCCTGTGGACTCCCCCCGATGGCTGCGCGGCGGCGTCCGTCCGCCCGGGCTCACCCCCGCTCGCGCGCCTTGCGGTAGTGGCGCCGCGCCTTCGCCTTGTTCCCGCAGTCCTGCATCGAGCACCAGCGGCGCGTGCCGCTGCGGGTCTCGTCGACGAACAGCCAGCTGCACTCGCCGCTGTCGTAGAGCCCGCACACCCGCACGCGCGCGAGCGCGTCGGCCGAGGTGAGGATCTCGGCCGCGGAGCTGACCACCGGCCAGAGCGGCGCCTCGAGCGCATCGCCCGCCGGATCCCACTCGAGCGCGAACCCGCCCTCGCGCCGCTCGAGCCGCCGGCGCGCGAAGGCGCGCCCGACGGCGGCCGAGACGAGCTCCACGTCGGCGGCCGCCGGCGCGGCGCCGCTCGAGCGCGCGAGGAAGATCCGGAAGAGCGCCTCGCGCAGCGAGCGGCCCGCGTCGAGGACCGCCGCCGCGTCCGCAGGCCGTCGCCGCGCCTCGGCGAGGAGTCGCCGCGCGCGGGCCGCGTCGATCGCTCCGGCCTGGCGCGCGAAGGCGATCAGGTCGCCGTACGCGTGCAGGTGCTCCTTGGGCGCGACCCCGCGCATGCCGCTCTGCGTGTTCACGAAGTCCATGACCAGGCGGCCGCCCGTCAGCTCGAACTGCCACTCGGTCTCGTGTGGGGTGTCCTGCATAACCTTCATTATGCCTCTTGACAGGTTAGAGCGCCAGCCACAGAGTTATAACCATCAAACGGCATCATGCCGGTTGAAAGTCGATGAGGTGCCCCATGGCTGCTGCGTCCCTGAAGCTGAACCTCTTCCCCGCCCTCGTCAGCGCGCCGCCGCGCGATCGCTGGCGGTCCGTCCGCGACCTGCTCGGCGGGCTCGTGATCCTGGCGGTGTGGCTCTCCCTCTGGAGCTGGGTCGCGCTCGGCGTGCTCGCGCCGGCGTCGGACTCCGGCCCGCGCCGCGCCGAGGCGGCCGAGCGGTTCCTGGCGTGAGCGCCCGTGGACGACGGCGGGGGGCCGCGCGCGGCGGCCGGTCGGAGCTAACGAACGGGCGCCGCCGCCGGCTGCGCCGGCGGCACGAGCTCGAACTTGATCGGCACCGCCACCCGGCCTCCCGCGCCCGCCGCACCCGAGAGGGCGCGCTTCACGCACGTCGAGAGCTCCGTGTCGCCGACCGAGTCGGCGGCGATCTCCGGTGCGCTGCCGCCGAGCTCCGCGACGAGGACGCCGTCCATCGCCGGGTCGCGCCGCAGCGCCTCGCCGTAGCAGGCCTCGAGGGCGGGGCTGCGCTGGAGGACCCGGTTGCGCGCGTCGCGCGGGCCGGCGACGGGATCGCCGACGGCGACGCGCGGCGAGGCGCCCTGGGCGGCCGTCACGACGGGGCGGTCCAGGCCGGCGCCGCCGCGCGCGAGGAGCTGCGCGCCGTCCCGCCAGCGCCACGACACCGGCTCGATGGGGAGCGTGTGGCTCGCCTTCCCGCTCGGGCCGCCGCCGCAGGTCACGTCGTCCGGGAGGTCGAAGACGAGGGCCAGCTCGAGCCGGCCCGCCGCCTTCGCCTCCAGGATCCTTCGGGCCGCGGGCGCGTCCACCTCGACCGGAAGCCCCGCCTCGGCCGTCGGCCACAGGCGGGCCGTGCTCCCCTCGAGCGGGACGAGGCCGCCACGCTCGAGCAGGAGCCGCCGCTCGGCCGCGTCCCAGGGCGCGAAGGCGAGCTTCGCCGCCGGCACCGCGATCTCGTAGCGCGCCACGGTGGCCGCGTCGCGCGCCCGGTCGTGCGCGAGGGCCGCCTCGCCGAGCGCCACCGCGTCGCCCTTCGCGCGGAGCCGCTCGGACGGCTCGAGCGCGCGGCAGAGCTTCACGACCTCCTCGCCGGACGCGAGCCGGGTGATCGCGCCGTCGGGCGCGCCCTCCACCGGCGCCGCGCGGGGGGCGGCGGCCTTTCCGGCGGGGTCGGCTCCGGCGAGGGCGAGGAGCAGGGCGGCGAGGGCATGGCTCATGGCCCGATTCTAGGCACGCCCGGCGGCGAGCGAAACGCGCCGGCCCCGGCGGAGCGGCGGCCCAGGCGAGACCGCGCGGTCGCGGTGTGCGCCCGCTCGAGCGGGACCGCCGCTCGCTCGCGCCCGTCGCAAGACCGGCTCAGCCCACGCGGATGGCGAGCGCGCCGGGGATGAGGTCCACGCGCGCGGGCAGCGTGCCGGGCTGCTCGCCGTCCACGTCGAGCAGCACCTCTGCGCCCTCCCGCGGCTCGATCTCCACGCTCCGCGCCCGCAGCACGCGGGTGTTGGGCAGCTTCACGTGGGTGCCGTCGTAGAGCATCTTCTTCTTGGTCAGGAAGTCGCCGAAGCCGAGGTCCGACCAGACGACCACGTCGAAGAGGCCGTCGTGCATCGAGGCGTCGGGCGCGACGAGCATCCCGCCCCCGAAGTAGCGACCGTTGCAGACGGAGAGCGCGGTGATCCGCTCCTCCTGCCACGCGCCCCCGTCGGCGCGCCAGCGCACGGGGCGATCCGCCCACCCCACCAGGGCGCGGGCCGAGGCGAGCATGAACGAGAGCTTCCCGCTCGGGAGCTTGAGGCCGTCGTTCACGAAGCCGGAGACGACGCCGGAGACGCCGCAGCCGGCCACGTTGGCGAAGTGGCGGATCCGGGGCGCGCCGCCGGGGCCGGCGAAGGCGATCCGGCCGAGGTCGCAGGTGATCGTGCGCGGGCTCGCGAGGGCGCGGGCGGCGCGATCGACGTCCACCTCGAGCCCGAGCGTCCGGCGCAGGTCGCCGCCGGTGCCGCGGGGGATGAAGCCGAACGAGAGATCGGGGTCGTGGGGCCGGGCGGCGTCGACGAGCCCGTCGATCACCTCGCTCGCCGTGCCGTCACCGCCCACCGCCACGACGAGCTGGGCGCCCGCGGCGACCGCCTCGCGCGCGAGCAGGACGCCGTCGCCGCGCGCCTTCGTGAAGGCGCACTCGAACTCGCCCACGGCGCTCCGGACGGCGCGCGCGATGGCGTCGAAGTGCCGGCCGGTCCGGCCCGACGCGCTCGTCGGATTCACGATGAGGAAGGGCTTCACGGCGCGGAGGATACCAGGCCCCGCAGGTGGCGGACGATCCGCGCGATGGGCACGCCGGTCGGGCAGAGCGCGTCGCACCCGGCGCAGCCCCCGCACGCCTCCAGCGCAGGCGCCGCGAGCGGCAGCTCCGCCAGGTTCCTGGAGTAGAGCCGGAAGGCGGCGTGGAGCCCGAGGGCGCGGACGGCCGGGGCGGCGCCGGCGAGCTCGCAGCCCGTCTCGCACAGCCCGCAGGCGATGCAGGCGGCGGCCGCCTCGCCGACCTCCCGGTCCGCCAGCCGCGTGGGGACGAGCCCCTCCGAGACGTAGCTCTGCGTGAAGCGCTCGAGGCCGGTGCCCGGCTGGCGGAAGAGCTTCTTCGCCGGGTGGGCGAACAGGGCGCGCCAGGCGAGGTAGGCGAGGGCGGCGGGGCGGGCCACGCGGGGACCCTAACGCGAAAACGGGTCTTCTGCCGCGTCAAGCGGCTGACGCCGGGGATGGGCCGGGCCCTTGCACCAGGACCCGGGCGGCCCTCACGCCGACGGAGCCCTGACGCATGCCCAAGAACCGAAGCGCGAAGCGCGAAGCCGCGGGCGCGCCGCTCGTCTCCGTCGTTATCCCCTGCTACCGCCAGGCGGACCTCCTCCCCGACACGGTCGCCAGCGTCGCCCTCCAGACCTTCCGCGACTGGGAGATCGTCGTGGTGGACGACGGGAGCCCGGACGACACCTCCGCGGTGGCGCGGAACCTCGCCCGCCGGCTCCCCGGCCGGCGCATCCGCGTCCAGCGCCAGGCGAACCGCGGGCTCTCCGGCGCGCGCAACGCCGGGGTCCGGCTCGCGCGCGGCCGCTACGTCCTGCCGCTCGACGCGGACGACCTCCTCGACCCGGCCTTCCTCGAGAAGACCGTCGCGGCGCTCGAGGCGAACCCCGCCGCGGCCATCGCCTTCACCGACGTGCAGCGGTTCGGCGCCGAGGAGGCGCTCTGGCGGATGGGGCCGTTCACCGCCGAGGCCCTGGCGTGCCGCAACGTCGCCTGCTGCACGGCGCTCTACCGGCGCGAGGTCTGGGAGGCGGTCGGCGGCTACGACGAGACGCTTCGCCGCGGGTACGAGGACTGGAGCTTCTGGATCTCCGCGGTCGAGCACGGGTTCGAGGCGGTGCACGTGCCGGAGCCGCTCTTCCTGTACCGCGCGCGGGCGGGGAGCATGATCGCGGGCACGAGCGAGAAGGCCGGGCTCGTCACGGCGGAGGTCGTCGCCCGGCATCCCTCGTTCTTCCCGGCCGACGCGGTCGCGAAGGCGACGGAGCTGCTCGTGGCCCTGAACGAGCCCGTCCCGGAGGTGTCGCTCGCGGCGGCCGCCCGCCCCCCGCCGGCTTCGCCCGGCGCGATGCCGGCGCCGCCCGCCGTGCCGGCGCGCGCCCCGGTCACGGCGGGATCCCGGCCCGAGCTGACCCTGGTGTTCGCCTCCTACAATCACGAGCCCTTCATCGCCCAGGCGATCGCGTCGCTGGCGAGCCAGACCGTCCCGTACGACCGGGTCGTCTTCTTCAGCGACGGCTCGAGCGACCGCACGCTCGAGATCGCGAGCGAGCGGCTGGCCGGGATCCCGAACGTCCAGTTCCTCGAGCACCTCGAGCAGAACCGGGGCCTGACGGCGCGCCTGCGCGAGGCGCAGGCGCGGGTCCCCGGCGGCTACGTGCAGACGCTCTCCGGCGACGACCTCCTCCACCCGCGCGCGTGCGAGACGTTCCGCCGGCTCATCGAGCGGGAGCCCGCCGACTGGTACGTCGGCGGGACGGTCTTCGTCGACGAGGCGCTCCGTCCCTTCCGGCGGGTCGATCCGGTGGCCGCCATGACGGCGCGCCCGGGGCTCCGGCTGCTCGACGCGCTCGTGCTCCAGGACCCATGGTTCCCTGCGCACGGCTGGTGCTACACGCTCGACCTGCTTCGCAAGGTCGGTGGCTACGACGCGCGCTTCATGATCGAGGACTACGTGCTCGCGGTCCGCTTCGCGCGCGCGACCGATCCCGTGCTCGTCTCCGACGTCATCGGCTTCTGGCGCCGGAACGAGCGGTCGATGAGCCACACCCGAGCCGAGCAGATGCACCTCGACGTCGCCGCCGTCGCGACCCAGCTCCTCGGCGACGCGCCCCTCGCCGCCGCGCGGCAGGTCGTGCAGGCGCTCGCGCACGCCGCCCACGCGGCGCGCAGCCTCGGGGCGGAGGACCGCGCCGCCCGGTACGAGGCGTCGGCGGCCGAGTTCGCCCGGGAGGCCGCCGCCGCCCTTCCCGCCCTGGCGAGGACGGCGTGACGGTCCGCGTCCCCTTCCTCGACCTCTCCTCGCCGCACGCCGAGATCCGCGCCGAGCTGGACGCGGCGGCCGCCCGGGTGATCGCGCGCTCCTGCTTCGTGCTCGGGCCCGAGGTGGAGGCGTTCGAGCAGGATTACGCGGCCTGGACGGGCGCACGGGCCTGCGTCGGCGTCGGCTCCGGGCTCGAGGCGCTCCGGCTCGCGCTCGCAGCCGCGGGCGTCGGTACGGGGGACGAGGTCATCGTGCCCGCCCACACCTTCATCGCGACCTGGCTCGCGGTGAGCGGCGTGGGCGCGACGCCGGTGGCGGTCGACGTGGACCCCGCGACCGCGAACGTGACCGCCGAGGCGGTGTCGGCCGCGGTGACCTCGCGCACGCGCGCCGTCGTCCCCGTGCACCTGTACGGCCAGCCGGCGGACTGCGACGCGCTCGAGGCGGTCGCCGCCCGTCACGGGCTCTTCCTCCTCTTCGACGCGGCGCAGGCGCACGGCGCCCGCTGGCGCCGCCGCCCGCTGGGAGCGCGCGGGGGGGCCTGCGCCTGGAGCTTCTACCCGGGCAAGAACCTCGGGGCGCTCGGGGACGGCGGCGCGATCACCACCGACGACCTCGCCCTGGCCGAGCGGCTCCGCCGCCTCCGCAACTACGGGCAGGCCGAGAGGTACCACCACGTGGAGCAGGGGGTGAACAGCCGCCTCGACGAGCTGCAGGCGGCCTTCCTCCGGGTGAAGCTCTCCCACGTCGATGCCTGGAACGGCCGCCGCCGCGCGCTGGCGGCGCGGTACCTCTCGGGGCTGCCGGCCCACGCCGCGCCCGTGGCGCAGGCGGAGGGGGCCGAGTCGTCTTGGCACCTGTTCGTCGTCCGGAGCGGGCGGAGGGAAGCGCTGAGGACCGCGCTGGCGGAGCGGGGAATACAGACGCTGGTGCACTACCCGGTGCCCCCTCACCTGCAGCCGGCGTATGCAGGCCTGTTCGCGGCGGGGGCGTTCCCAGTGGCCGAGCGGCTGGCGGCGGAGGTCGTGTCGCTGCCGATGGGGCCCCACCTCGGAGAGCGCGACGTGGATCTGGTGATCGAGGGGCTGGCGCAGAGCTGAGGGGGCCTGACGGCGAGCTCGACCCTGACCGCGACCGCGACCGCGGACGCGACCGCGACCGCGACCGCGACCTCGACCTCGACCTCGACCGCGACCGCGACCCCGACCCCGACCGCGACCGCGACCGCGACCCCGACCGCGACCCCGACCGCGACCGCGACCGCGACCGCGACCCCGACCGCGACCCCGACCCCGACCGCGACCCCGACCGCGACCGCGACCCCGCTCG
>Ga0184637_10000200_pt1 | contig 43558 bp, 31 predicted proteins | sample PLM3_127_b2_FD_133143 | JGI IMG/M metagenome (GOLD analysis project Ga0184637, IMG submission 133143) | Groundwater sediment microbial communities from an aquifer in East River, Colorado, USA - PLM3_127_b2 | ecosystem: Environmental > Terrestrial > Soil > Riparian zone | place: USA: East River...
CCCTGGCGACCCGGGCCGCTTCGTTGAGGAGCCTCGCGGGCTGGAAAGTATGCTCGAGGACGTCGATTAGCGCCGCGGTGGCGAAGCTGCCGGAGGCGAAGGGGAGCGGCCTCTCGACGTCGCAGCGCAGCGCGCGGAGGCCCTTGGTTGCGAGAATCTTCGTGCTTTTGGACGCGATATCGCAGCCGGTGAGAGAGCGAAATCCCTTCTCCCGCAAAAGTTCCAGGAGCAGGCCTGACCCGCAGCCGATGTCCAGCACCGGGTCGGTGCGGATGAGCTCCGCGGCGGCGAGTTGCTTCCACTGCAGTCCCACGTCGGGCTGGTCCCAGAATTGGTCCCAGTAGGCGGCTTCGGCGTGTTTCATTTTGTCTCGAGCTTGAGAAGCTCCTCGTAGAGCCCGGCGATGCGCTCGGCCACTCTGTCCCACTGATAGGACTGCTCCACCCTCTTTTTCCCTAGCGTGGCGCAGCCCCGCGCGAGCTCCCGGTCGGAGAGCAGGCGGTTCACTGCCTTCGCGATGCTCTCCGGATTTGCCGGCTCGCAGAAGAGGCCGGTCTTTCCTTCCTCGAGGAAATCGGGAATGCCGCCGACGGGAGTGCCGACGATGGGAACCTCGCAGGCGAGGGCCTCGAGAAACGCGGTTCCAAGGCCTTCGCTGAGGGAGGGTCGCACGAATACCTCGGCCAGGCAAAGATGTCTGGCCACGCCGGCTTGGTCCATTTGTCCCAGGAAACGCACGCGCTTGTCGACGCGCATCTCCGCGGCCAGACTCTGGAGCCGGACACGATCCTCGCCATCCCCGATGAGCAGCAGGACGGCAGCCGCGTGCTCTTTCGCTACCGCGGGCATCGCCCGGATCAACTCATCGATTCCGTTTTTCAGGACGAGACGAGACACCGAGAGGATGATTCGGCTGCCGTTCAGTCCAAGTCCGTCTCGAAGGCGGTCCAATTCTTCCCGAGGGTACGCGCTCTGAGAGAACACCGACGTATCGACGCCGTTCGGAACGACCGAGATGCGCGCGGCGTCGGCGCCGTAGGCCAGGGCCTGATCGCGCAGGTGTTCGCTTATGACGTGAATCCGATCGAACGGCCGGTGCAGTCGCGGATAGATCGGAAAGGCGGGTCCAAGATAGCGTCTGACGTACTCCTCGCTATCCCCGTTCTGTATGGTCAATATCGAGGGTCGGTGCTTCAACAAGCGGTACAGATAGGCGGCGAGGGCCGACGCATTCACCATGATCGCGTGGACGATGCTGACGGAGTCGAGTTCCAGGGCTCTCCAGACCGCAGGCAGGGGATAGAGGATCTTGTCCATCCGCCCCCCGAAGCCGACGCGGATGATTTCGGCCCCCCCGCACGTTTCCCGACGGGAGAGCGCTCTGTCGCCGCGAACGGTCACGATGACGAAGCGGTAACGGCCCCCGAGCCGGCTTACGATCTCGCGGACGAAAAGCTCGGCGCCGCCGATATAGGGAAGGTAGAACCAGCTGAAGATTAGAACCGTTTTCACTCGGATTGTGACATTATCATGACGCGGCGGACATCATGATGCGGCGGCTTCGGGCGTCTCGAGCCGACCGCTGACGTACCGGAGAATGGGATCTTCTCAGATTATCGTCCGTGAGAAACACGGAGAGCACCTTCGACTCGTGAGCTACGCTCCGGGAAGCGCCCAAATCTGGGACACGGAGTGGAGCCACTACTCACCGGAAGCGGTACGATTCGTCAAGGAGTACTACCGGTGTTTCTCGAACGTTTATAGGACTCTGGTCCGCTACTTGCCGCGCGACGGTGAGTTGCTGGAAGCGGGCTCGGGCCTGGGTCACTGGGTGGCTCTCTTGAACGAGGCCGGCTTTCGAGCGCGGGGAATGGACTGTAGCGAGGAGGCGCTCGTTCGCGCGAGGCGGACGTTTCCCTCTCTGTCCTTCGACCAAGGGGACGTCCGAGAGCTTCCCTACGGCGATGCCTCGATGTCAGGCTACATATCCTTCGGCGTGGCGGAGCACTTTCGCGAAGGGCCAGACGGCGTGCTCCGGGAGGCCGCGCGAGTGCTTCGACCCGGTGGGATCATGATTCTGAGCGTACCCTGGGTCTCGCCCTTACGCCGCATTCAGCCCGTCGACGCCTCCCAGCCGGAGGAGGAGCATTTCTACCAATATTTCTTCGAGCGAGAAGAGCTCGACCGGTTCGTCGAGGTGAGTGAATTCCGGCCCATCGCCCATACCTGCTACGGAACGATGAAAGCGTTTCGGGACGTCTTTCGAGTTGCCAAGAGAAAGTGGTTGACCAGAGGGGAGGGGAGTCCTGAGCCGCCTCCGTCGAACGGAAACCAGGCAGAGCCGAGCTCTCCTTCGGCCCGCTCTATCCCCGCTGTCTCTCACGGGAGAAAACTCTTTTGGTCCGCTCAGAACCTCGTCTTCGAAAATCCAATCTGTCGGCGTTTGGCCGGACACATGCTGCTCCTCGTCGCCGAGCGCAGATGATTCTCAGGCCTTCCCCTCGCGATAACCGACGATCAGCAGCCCGTGCATCAGGCGGTCGGGACGATAGCCCAGCCGAAACGCTTCGCGCGCCATCCCGTAGGTGAGGGAACGCGGCAAGTTGAGATAGTCGCCCCTTGCGTTGGTGGGCGGTGCCGGAAGAGTCGAGGTGGATGAAAAATCGGCCTGTCTGAAAATCCGCGCGACGGCGGCATCGTCGTAATGGACGACGTGCTCGAACAGATCGAACAACGGTGGCACTGTCGAGGTTTTCGCCTCGGCGGGAGGCTCCGCCAGATAGGTGGGATAACGCGGCAGGACGCCAATTGCGCTCAGGGCCATGACGAATCGCCGCCAGGCGACGTAGAACCGGATGTGAGGGACTTTGCAGAGCACCAGTCCTCCGGGCACGAGCCGGCTGTGAACGGCTCGCAGAAGTTTCACCGGATCGGGAATATGCTCGAGCACGTCGAACATCGTGATCAGGTGAAAACTCTCCCCTTCGCAGCTCCGTTCATCGAAGAGGCCTTGCTCTATCGTTTCCAGTCCATTGATTTCCCTGGCGAAACGCACCATCGGACCCGCCGGCTCGATGCCCCTTGCATCCCATCCGAGCTCCCGGGCGAATCGGACGAAAAAGCCGCAGTGGGAGCCTATGTCCAGGACCCGATATGGCGTCGCGGCGCCTCGTTGCCGGAGATGGCTCTCCGCGAGCCCGAGATAGTAGCGGTAGTTCTGGTTCTTGTGAAAGCGACCGGAACGAGCTTCGGATTCATACTTTCTCTTGATTTGCTCATATTCCGCTTCACGAGTGCGAACGTTGTGGCGCGCCAGGCGCGGCCGCGTGAAATACACATCGCACCTTGGGCAGCGACTCAACCCGACGGTGAATCCCTCCGAGTAAACCGAGGTTTCATAGACCAGGGGCGGCGGGATATCTTCGTTGCCACAGCCGGGACAGGGGGGATACTCGAGAGGTGTGGTTTCAGATTCTCGGTCTAGCATCCGCCCGGCGGAATTCTAGACCGATTCGGGCGCCGGGAACAGCAAGGGCTTGGTCGAGCTTCTAGAATGAGAATCCTTTTCGCCACCGGGATCTTCCCGCCCGACATCGGCGGGCCGGCGACGTACGTCAACGGGCTGGCCCGAGAGCTCCGGCGCCGGGGCATCGAGGTGAGCGTCATTACTTACGGTACTTACAGCGACGCCGGCGACGATACTCCCTTTCCCGTCCGGCGCGTGAGCCGGGCGCGCACGCTTCCGCTCCGCTACTTCGACTATCTCACTTCCGTCTATCGCGCGGCGCGCGAAGCCGACGTCGTCTATCTGCAGGACCCCTTGAGCTCGGGCTTACCCGGCTTCTTCGGTGCCCGTCTCGCTCGAAAGCCGGTCTTGCTCAAGGTCGTCGGCGACGCGGCCTGGGAGATCGCGCGAGATTCCGGCGCCGTCTCAGACGACTTGGGAGTCTTCCAGGAAAAAGTCTATGGGGCACGGGTCGAGTGGATTCGGCGGGCCCAGCGCTTGGTTGCTCGCCGAGCGGATCGGATCGTGGTCCCGAGTCGTTTCCTCGAGAAAGTCGTGACCCGCTGGGGCGTCGCCGAGCACAAGATCGAGGTCGTGCCCAATAGCATTCCGGAGCCCGGCGATCTCGGGGCGAGTCGAGAGGCGGCGAAGGACTCTCTCGGACTCGATGGCCGGACGGTGGTTCTCTCCGCCGGCCGGCTGGTGCCCTGGAAGGGCTTCGATACCCTCATCCGTCTGGCGGCGGGTATGAAACAAGAGTTTCCTCGACTGCGATGGCTCATCGCGGGCGGCGGCCCGGGCGAAGAAGGTCTGCGCCGGTTGATCGAGGAAGTGGAGGCGAAGTCGGCGGTGACGCTTCTCGGCGCCGTCGCGCGCGAGCGCATGGCCGAGTACATGGCGGCTTGCGATCTCTTCGTGCTCTGGTCGGGCTACGAAGGACTCTCCCACGTCCTCCTGGAAGCAATGCGGGCGGGACGGGCGATCGTCGCGAGCGACGCCGGCGGAAATCCGGAGCTCATCGAATCGGGACAAAGCGGGCGTCTCGTTCCCTGGCGCGACGACGAGGCGCTCGGCCGGGCGCTTGCCGAGCTCTGTCGCGACGCCTTCGAGCGCGAGCGACTGGAGCGCGGGGCCCTCGCGGCGGCGAGCCGCTTCGCCTGGCCGGTGATGGTCGACAGCACGCTCGATCTTCTTCAGCGGATGGCCGCGAAAGGCGTTTCCCGCGGCTAGGGAACGGAGCTCTCCGGAGGCATGTGGCTCGCCTCGTAGACGTGAATCTCGGGGATGCTCCATCCGGGCGCCCCGGCCTCCGTCTCGTGAATGAAAAGCCGCATCCGATCTACTTCCAAGGGCTCGAGGTCGTAGCGGAGCCGCGCGCGGCTCGGGTCGTCGACCAGTTGATGAATGAGCTCAACCGTGTGCCACACGTCCTCGATTTGATTCAGTCTCCAAAACCTCTGCCCTCGGAATCCATTGACCTCCAGGTTGCGGGCGAACTCGTCGTGGGGGAACGCCATCTCGATCTCGACCCGAACGGGAACCCGCGGCCGGTCGAAAATGATTTCGAAGAAGGAGCCTTCGGGTTGATCGCCTCCCGTAGTCCACCGCGTGAGTGCGCTGCCGTCGATGGCCAGCGAGGGGTCGCCTTTGCCGCTCGCGTCGACGCGGAGGCTGCTGCGGTCGATCTCCCGGCAGTCGCAGGTCCTGCTCGTGCCTCTCTCCGCGAGCGGCACGAGGTCGTGCAGCTGCTCCGATCCCAGGTCATAGCGTTCCCAGAGATCATCCGTCCGGTCAGAAAACCGCTCCTGAAGGGGAAGCTCGTCGCTCCTCCGCGCGAGAACCCTCAAGTAGTGTGACTTCAGATCTCCCCAGCGTTTGGGGTGGACCAGCACTTGCTCGACACCCAGAGACTGCAGAAGGACGATGGACTTGCGATCGGGAAACCCGCGGAGCTCCCACCGGAGGAGCTCGAATGCGGGAGGCGGAAAGCTGGGTTTGCCGACGAGGATGGGTCTTTGGTGAAACGTGGAAAAGTAGGACTCGAGTGTGTTGAATCGGATGTGCCGGAAGGGCAGCACCGGGAGCTCCGCCACCGGCCCCTTCTTCGGTTGCGCCGCGAGGACGTGGTAGGCCTCCGGGATCGCATCCCCTACGGGTATCTCGGTACCGGACGTGTGCCTCGGCGTCCACTGTTCAGAGAGGATGAGACCCACCAGAAGCGAGGCCACGAGCGCTCCCCGTCGTCTGCCTCCCGCGACGAGTCTCGCGGCGCCTCCGGCCACGAACAGAGAGAGCGCGAGCCTTGTCAAGATCGAGAACCGGTGCGGGTCGCGAAGATTCCCGAAAGGCTTCACGAGCTGGAGGAGCCGATAGGGGCCAGGGAGGAATCGCTCCCCGTTAATAATGATGTCGGGTCCCGCGGCGAGAAGAAAACTCGCGATGCCCAGGACCAGATAGGCGAGCGCCACGATTCGCTGTGAACGGGAGCGCTCGTGCCAGAGGTTCCAGAGCCCCAGCCCCGCCAGGGCGAGGGCAATGTATCCCAGGAACTGGTCGAGCGATGATGGCTTGAGATCGAATGCGCGGTACAGCAGGCTACCCGCCGGCGGCTCGAAAAAATGAATCAGGTCGTAGCTGTCCGCGTGCCCGGTGAACCCGTAGCGATGGAAGAGCTTGAAGTAGGGCAAGGCGACGAGAGCGAGAGGCGCCGCGATCATCGTCAGGGAGGCGAAAAACCACAGGACGGCTTTCGGTCGCTGCCAGCTCCGATACGCCCAAAAACAGCCCGGAACGATGAAGGCGAGAGCCACGAGATAGAACTGCAAGTAATAGAAGCACGCGAGCCCGAGAAGGGTCGAAAATATTACGAAGCCCACCAGGTGGATCTTCCGGCTTTGAGCGAAGAATCGATGGAGACAAAAGAGGGCAAGGGGCATCCACTGGAGGCTCACGAGCTGCGAACGAGCCAGTTGCGAGAAACTGTAGGCGCTGAAAGCGTAGACAACAGCTCCGACGAATGCCGCAAAAGAGCTTCCGACAAGCTCGCGCAGGAATAGATGGGCGGCGAAGGCGGATAGAGAGAGCGAGACGGCCACCAGGAGGTTGTAGGACAGGACCCGGTTGTCGAGCCAGTGGAAGAGCGGCCAACTCAGCAGAGCCTGCGCGAATTGCGGTTCGGAATACGCCAGCGGAAGCGGATTCGGGTAGTAGGCGTTCGCCTGGAAGATTCCGGGGTAGCCCCGATCGAGATGCGTCGCCCCCCACCAGACGATCCAGAGGTTCTGGAGGGCGTCCGAGTCGTCCGGGAGTCGCCGGTCGAGCTCGAAGCTCATGGGCGAGAGGAGAAGGAACGTCAAGAGCCCGTAGAGTGGAAGCCACGGCCAGGAGCGCTCGCTCGCCGCCGGCGTCGATCGTTCACGCATCCGGCGTCAGAGCCCCTGACGCGATCGATCTCGGCCTTGCACCGTCATCAGGATCCTTGCAGTTGTGCTATCCTCCACCGTGATTAGCGGCAGGCAAACGGCAGGGCGGAAGGACATCGCTCGCTTCCTTCCATAGGATACGGTAAACCCCTGTCGGTATTCGAAAATGCGCGTCGAATTCATGAAAGCCGTCGATCGTTGGGCCGGCGGCCTCGGCTGCATCGTCCTCGACCTGTTCGACCGGCCGCGGAGGTTCTTCTTCAGAAATCCGGCCGTCCCGGCCGAAGTGAAGACGATCCTCGTGACCAAGTACCTCGGCATGGGAAGCATCGTGCTCGCGACGCCGATGGTGGCGGCGTTGCGCCGCCGTTTCCCGGGCGCGAGGCTCGTGTTCTTGACCTTCGAAGAGAATCGGGAGATCGCCGAGATTCTGAGAGTCTTCGACGAAGTCCTCACCATCAACTCCAAACGGCTTCTGCCCATGGCCTGGGACACGCTCCGCGCATTGATGCGGCTCTGGAAGCTCGGAGTCGACGTGGTCTGCGACCTGGAGTTCTTCACCCGATACTCCACCATGGTCGCCTATTTGAGCGGTGCGCCGATACGCGTCGGATATTGGTCGCGCATCGCCTGGCGGGGCAACATCTTGACCCACCCAGTCTACTACAACGGTATGAGGCACATAACGCGCGTGTTCCTCGCGCAAGCGGAGGTCCTGGGCGCGAGCGTCGACGAAGACCCAGAGGCGACCGCCCTTCCCCGTTTGGAGCCGGACGCGGAGGCTTCGCGCTTGCTCGCGGAGAGAATCCGCGCCGCGGGGCTCGATCCGGATCTGCCGTACATGATGGTCAATCCCAACGCGAGCGAGCTCTGCCTGGAGCGGCGCTGGATGTCGGACCGTTTCGCGCAGGTGGTGGACGCTCTCCTGAAGGAGAACGAAGGACTCCAGGCGCTCTTCGTCGGCGCAAGAAACGAAAGGAGCTACACCGGGGAGGTTCTCGCTCGATGCCGGGACACGGCGCGCGCGGCGAACCTCGCGGGGGAGCTTTCGATCCGGTCCCTCCTCGAAGCTCTCGGGGCCGCGAAGCTCTTCCTCACCGTCGACTCCGGCCCCCTCCATCTGGCGGCGCTCACCGATACGCCGACCGTCGCTCTCTTCGGTCCGGAAACCCCGAGCTTGTACGGGAGTCTGGGCTCGCGCGTCCGAACGTTCTACGCCGGGGTCTATTGCAGTCCCTGTCTCAACGTGTACAACACCAAGACCGCGCCCTGCAACGGAAACAACATCTGCATGCAAGCGATAGGCGCTTCCGACGTCCTTGTGGCCTCCCGAGAACTGCTGCAGGGAAGCGCCGATCCGCGGAAAGCTGACCGGGATGACCGAGAGCAAGTGCCCAGCCTGTCGCGGTGAACGCTTTCGCGAGTTTCCCGCTCGAGGCGGCCTTCGCGTGCTGCGATGCCTCGGATGCGCGAGCTGCAAGCTGTCCCCTCGGAACGGCAACGGCTCCCATGGCTTCACCTACGACGCGGAGTACTTCGAGTCCTGGAACCTCGCGCCCGGGACTCCCGCGTGGAAGCTCCGGGAGGCGACGGCGGCGATGCGCCTCGAGACGCTGGAGCGGCTCGGCGTTTGCGGGGGGGCGCTCCTCGACGTCGGAGCCGCCGGGGGATACCTGGTCGAGCGCGCGAACCGGGCGGGTTTCGACGCCCGGGGAGTCGAGGTGTCGGAGCACGCGGTTCAGATCGCGAGCCGCGTCGTTCCCGGAAGGGTGCATCAGGGCACGCTCGAGACCCTCGAGCTCGAGCCGGGGTCGCTCGACGTCGTCACCCTGTTCGACGTCCTGGAGCACGTTCCCACGCCCTTGGACTCGCTCTCGCGCCTCGCGCGCTGGCTCAAGCCCGGCGGGTGGCTGGCGGTGACCACTCCCGACGTCGACAGCCTCTCCGCCCGGTGGATGGCGGGCGCCTGGCCCCACTACAAGGAAGAGCACCTCTTCTATCCGAGCCGAGGTGGCCTCCGCAGGCTCTTTGCCTCGGCCGGCTTCGAGGTCGCGCTCGAAGAGCGCGCGATGAAGTACCTCTCGGTGGCGTTCACCGCGCCCTTGTTCAAGCGATATCCCGTGGCCCTCATCACGCCGGCCATGGATCTCCTCCATCGGTTGCTCCCCGCTCCTCTTCGCGAAGCCTCGTTCAAGATCAGCATCGGCGAGCGCCTGCTGGTGGGAAGGAAGCGATGACCGAGGGGATTCGCCGCCGCGGGGTTATGGACGTGAAGAAGGTCCTGCTGCTCAATCCCCCTTCGCCGGAGCTCGTGATCCGCGACTACTACTGCAGCAAGACGACGAAATCGAACTACATCTTCGAGCCGGTGGACCTCTTGATGCAGAGCGGGCGCCTCGCCGAGCGCTACCAGGTGGCGCTCATCGACGCCGTGGTCGACCGGATGAGTCCCGATGCCTGTCTCGCGGCGATCGAAGCCTACGGGCCCGACGCCATCCTCTTTCTGAGCGGCGCCATCAGCTGGACCTACGACTTTCCCTTTCTTTCGTCGGTGAAGGCGAAGCTCGGCCCCGGCACCGTTCTCGTGGGGAGCGGCGACATCTTCCAGGAAGAGGCGGTCCGCTGGCTCGAGGAGTTTCCCTTCATCGACGCGGTGGTCCGGGACTTCGCCAACGAGGACGTGCTGAACTTTCTGATGGGAAGTGAGGACGAGCTCGAGAACATCGTCTTTCGGAACGGAACCGCAATCGTCGAAATCGACCACAAGCGTGCGCGAAGGGCCTACTTCGACATCCCGATTCCGCGGCGCGAGCTTTTCTCAAACCCCCGGTACCGCTTCAGCTTCACCCGACGCAAACCCTTCGCCACGGTGCTGACCGATTTCGGATGTCCCTACCCCTGCTCGTTCTGCATCATGAGCACGCTGGGGTCGAAGTTCCGGAGCGTCGAGAGCGTCATGGAAGAGCTCCGGATGCTGAAGGCCCAGGGGGTGAGAGACATCTTCTTCATCGACCAGACCTGGGGTATCGAGAAGAAACGAAACCTCGAGCTTTGCCGGCGCATGGTGGAAGAGAAGCTGGATTTCGGTTTTGTGACCTACTCGCGGGTCGACGTCGTGGACGAGGAAGTTCTTGCCGCGTGGCGCGAGGCGGGTTGCCACACTCTCATCTTCGGAGTGGAGTTCGCCTCGGCGGAAATGCTCAAGCTCTACAAGAAGGGCTACAAGCCGAAACAGATCGAAGAGGGTCTCGCCCTCACCCGCCGCATGGGGATTCGCGCCGTGGGCACTTTCATCCTCGGTCTCCCGGAGGATACCGCCGAGACCATCGAGACGACGGTACGTCTCGCCTGCGAGCTTCCGCTCGACTTCGCCTCGTTCAACGTCGCCGTTCCGAGGCACGGAACGCCGCTCCGGAAAGAAGCGAAGAGTCAGGGTCTCATCGGGGACCTGCGGGTAATGGATCAAGCGGGGCTCCAGGTGGCGATGCCGACCCAGCACCTCTCGCGCGAAGAGGTGATGCGGCTGAAGCAGAAGGCGGTCTTCCGTTTCTATCTGCGGCCCTCCTACTTGTGGCGAAGGGTCACGAGTGTCGGATCTCTCGACGAGCTCGTCTCCCAGCTCCGCGAAGGCGCCGCGCTGCTGTCACGAACCGCCGGATTCGGAACGGGTCGCCGGATTCGGAACGAGCCGTGAGGCGCGAGTGGAAATGGATCGTCTGCGCCGCGGCGCTCGCCACCGGGCGCTGTAGCCCCTCCGCCGACCGTTTCGCCGTCGAGAAGCACTTCGTCGACTTGAGCGATTCCGACTCGGAAGGCCTCGGGCGCCTCGACGGGGTCGTACTCTCGAGACGGGGCTCGTTCGAAGCTCGCGACGTGGCCGTTCACGGCGACCGCCGGCCCGCGCTGTCTCTCGAGACCCCCGCCCGGGTCGCGTTCCGAAGCGAAGGAATCGAGGCTCCTGTTCTCCGTTTCGCTCTCGCGGTCCGCCCCGCGGATGCCAGAATCGGGATCCGAATCTCTGCCAACGACGAGACCGTTCATGAGGAGGGGTGGCGTGACGAGCGCGGTTGGGTCGAGCGCTGGGTGGATCTGGGCCGGTTCTCGGGGCGGGAGATGGATCTCGAGCTCTCGTTCGAAGGCGACGAGGCCACGGTGATTCTCGCCCATCCGGCGATTCTCGGCCGCAGCCGCGAACGTCGGCCGAACGTGATCGTCTACGTAGTCGACTGTCTTCGCGCCGACCACGTGGGCGGCTATGGCTACCCGCTCGATACCACCCCGAACCTCGACGCCCTCGCGAGAGACGGCGTCCTCCTTTCGAACCTGATTTCATGCGCCCCCTGGACCAAGCCCTCGACCGCCTGCCTCTTCACCTCCCTTCTTCCCACGTTCCACCAGGCCCGGACGGTGGACGACGCCCTCGCCCGCGACCGCACTACGCTCGCCGAGGTGCTCCAGGGCGCGGGCTACGTAACTGCTGCCTGGGTCGCCAACCCCGTCATCGATCCCCGCGTCTTCTACTTCAATCAAGGATTCGATCGTTGGGTGGACTTGCGAAGCTTCGAGGAGCGCTCGCGCCGCGAGAACATCCACGACATCGAGACCGACGCCGCGGAGATCACCACCCGCGTCCTTCCCTGGCTCGAGGAGCATCGGAAGGAGACGTTCTTTCTCTACCTGCATTCCCTCGATCTGCACTTCGGATACCGGCCACGGCCTCCGTTCGACGCGAAATTCGTCTCGAAGGAGAGCACTGGTCTCGAGCGCGACCGCGAGCTCTACGACAACGAGCTTGCCTACAACGATGCCGAGTTCGGAAAGCTCGCAACCGAGCTGAAGCGTCTCGGGATCTACGATGACACCATTCTCTTCGTCACCTCCGATCACGGCGAGGAGTTCGGCGAGCACGGCGCGACCCGCCATGGAAAGACGCTGTATCAAGGGGCGCTCCATATCCCGGGAATCCTGAAACTCCCCGGCTCGCGCCGCGCGGGGCTGCGAGTCAAGGGCCTCGCGAGCAACATCGACAGCGCTCCCACGCTCCTTGAGCTCGCGGGTGTGGAAGCGCCGAAGAACTTTCAGGGGCGAAGCCTCGCCGACGTCATCGAGAAGAACGCTGCGCGGACCGACCGAAGGGTCTTCTCCGAGGTGGTAGCGCCCAACTTCGTGAGCTATGCCGTCCGGGACCAGCGTTTCAAGCACATCAAGACGCTGGTACCCGAGCTCTACGAAGGCCTCTTCGATGTCGAGGCCGACCCCGGAGAAACGCGGAATCTACTAACCGACGCGCCTCCCGAAAGTGTCCGTCTGGTATCCGAGCTGGAACGGTTCATCCAGCTCGGTCAGCACGGCGTGCACCTCGCGGTTGCTGGAGACGAGCCGGGAAATGCTATGCGGGTCACGCTCTCTACCGACGCGGAGATCGCAAATGCCATCCGGTTCTCGATCGCGACCGGGGACGTTTTCGAGCAAGACGCGGAGAGACGCCAGGTCACTCTCAGCTTCGTCTCCGATGGAAAGCCTCGCCAAGTCGTGGTGCAAACGAGCCCTCCGGGCTCGTCAATGCGTCTCGAGGTCTTGTCCAATGGCCGGCCGGTCTCGGAGAGCGAGATCCGGCTGGGCGCCTCGGGAGCTCACCCGACGGGGCCATTGCCGGTGGTCCTGAGCCCGAGCGGGCTAGAGGTCACGGCGGCCGAAGCCCAGAACCTTCTACAAAAGAGTCAGGCGTCGGTGTGGGCTTGGTACGTCGACCCGGGGGGCGATGATCATCGCGTCGACCTCGACGAGGACATTAGAAGAGTTCTGAAGGCCCTCGGCTACATCGAGTAGGCATCGAGCCGTGCTAGCCTGGCGCCGCGTTAGTGGAATGCTATCCGAACAGATTGAGCTCCCTTTCGGGCTGTCGCTGACCCTGGGGAGCTTCCTGATCCTTTTCAAATACGTCTATTGTGCCGCCTATTGCCTGTGGGCCGTCGCGGCCCCCCGCTTCCGGCAGACCGGATGGTTTCTAGCCGGCGGCATCGGGCTCTGTCTCTTCGGTTTCGCGTCCGTGAAACTTCCCCTGAGCCGGCCTTACGTGCTCGAAGGGTCATCGGAGTTTCTTCAAAGCCTGGCCGATAGCATGGTCACCGCCGCTCGAGGGTCCCCATTCGACGGATGGCGCCTTCATAGCTCGAACCAGCACCCTTTGTGGAGCCTCCTGCTGGCTGTCGTATCGGGATTCGATCCGGCTCGCATCCTGACCCTCGCGCCGTGGATAGGTGTCATTACGATCCTTCTGTTCTCGGGGCTTACGCTTCTTGGATTGCGGCTACTCGACGACGTCTCCGGGTATCGAGAGGAGACCTCGGTGCGCGCGCGCCATTTCGCCGTCTTCTTCGCTCTGTTTCTCAGCTCGGGCCAGCTCGATTTTCTCGCGCAGCCGCACATCTATTGGCCGCACGTCTTCCTCATCGACCCTCACCTGGCGTTGTCCCTGCCGCTCGTCCTCCTCGCCGGCGGACTGTCGCTCTCTCCGTCGCGATTTCGCGGCGCCCTCGGGTCGCTTGCCCTTGGAGCCCTCGCTTACCTCGATCTCACTTACTTTGTTTTGACTGCCGGTACCGTCACCCTGACCCTCCTCGGGTCCGGCAATCGGAGCCGTGCCGCGGCGTCGCTTTCGGTGGCCGGAGGGGTCGTGCTCGCGCTCCCTCGGCTGTCTTGGCTCATGAACGATCCTTGGGTTGGAACGATCGAAACGACCACGACGGGTGGCTTCTTTTCTTGGCTCGGGAGCTCGGTACTGATTCCGTCCCCGCTGCCGTTTCTCGCCCTGCTGGCTATCGCCGGAATGCTCCGTTCGCGGAGACCGACAGAGCGTTTCGCGTTGTTCCTCGTCATGGGTTGCCTGGCGGCGGCAGCGGCCGGTCATTTCGGCGCTCCGGCGTTCGAAGCTTCCTCCGTTCACCTCCTCTTGCGCACCATGGAGAGCTTGTTCGCTGGATACGGATTCCATCGACTCCTGCGCTGGTTCCTGTCTTTGCCCTCGGGGCCCTCGGGGTCCTCCGGAGACATCGACGAGGTCCGGAGACTGCGTCTTGGGCTCACGGCCGGCCTGGTCTTTCTCCTGCCATGGACGTTTTTCTTCTGGTGGCAACCCCGGACGATGGACCCGGCGTTTCGAGAAAGCCTGAATCCGATATCTCCCCGGCTTCTAAGCCTGGCCGCATGGGTGCGCGAGAACACCGCGAGTGATTCCGTTTTCCTGGTCGGGAAGAGCCTCGGCCCCTGGCTGCCTGCGTTCACCGGCCGGCAGGTTCTGGTGGCGGACGACTCGATGAGCGCGAGCGATCGAGAAGATCTCCGAACGGCGCTCGGCGCACTCGATAGAGGCGATCCGTCATCGATTGACGGAATGAGAAAGCTGGGAGTCACTCATATCGTCGTCTTGCGAACGGACGTCGACGAAACGCCCCAGCTCAGGGCCCTGGTGGCGGATTCACCCGTAGTACGGCGCGTGCATTCCGTGGCGCGATGGGCGCGGGTCTACGCGATCGTGGATGGCGTCGTCGATTCTGCAGAGCCGTGACGGGTGGACCTTAGAGCTGCTATCAAGGTAGGATGAGCACTGTCGTCGGGATCGGGCCAGAAGACCGATCCTGTACTCGGAAGTTCATTTTCAACAGTTGCCAGTGTGACCAACGCATTCGTCGTCGTCCCTGTCTATAACGAAGGAGCCAAACTCCCGGCACTTCTCACGCGAGTGTCCCAATACGTACCCGGCACGAATATCGTCGTGGTCGACGACGGTTCGGCCCCTCGAGTCGAGCCCGAGAGCGTCGCGCCGGCGAAGGTCCTTCGTCACCGGATCAACCTGGGAAAAGGAATGGCTCTCAAGACCGGCTGTGAGTATGCGTTACAGAAAGGGGCCGACGCCATCGTGCTCATGGATGGCGACGGGCAACACGAACCGGCGGAGATTCCGAAGCTCATCGAAGCCCTCCGGGAGGTCGACATCGTGTTCGCCGCACGGAAACTGGGACACGACATGCCTTCGGTGCGGCGAATGGGTAACCGCGTGCTGAACCGCTCCGCGAGGTGGCTCTACGATCTCGATCTCCAGGACATCTGGTGCGGATACCGGGCGTTCCGCTCGGATTGCTTTCCGAAGATCACCTGGAACGCCGACGACTACGCCGTGGATGTGGAAATGGCGATTCGGGCGATGAGACATCAGCTCTCGTACCGAGAGGTCGGGATCGAGACCATCTATCACGATGCGTACAAGGGCGTGACGGTGCTCGACGGTCTTCAATTGCTTTTCCGACTCCTTCGCTGGAAATTCGTCCTCTAGCGCATTCGTGAAGCCAGAGCGGCTCATACGCAGGCGCGTTCGGTCACCGGGCTCGGCCCGAGAGCACGACATGGAGAGACCGGCATGATTCTGCTTCAAGTTGGATCGGTCCTGTTCGCCTTGACGATGTTCTACTGGAGTTATTTGAGCTATCGGCGACGGACGATCCGCCTTTTCGAGCTCCTTTTCTGGTGGTGCGCCTGGGGCGCATTCTCGGTACTGGTCTTGTTCCCGAGCTCAGCTTCCTTTTTCTTGCAGAAGCTCCAGATCAATCGGACGATGGATCTCGTCACCATCGTCGGGTTCATGCTCATCTGGGTCGTGGTTTTCGCCGACCATCTCGAGACCCGCCGGCTTCGAAAGAAAATCCAGGACCTGGTGAGGGAAATCGCGCTCCGCGACGCCGAGAGACCGTGAAAATTCTCCTGGTCGCTCCGTACTTCTGGGATTCCTTCGCCCGCAAGATCTCCATGGGAAGCGCGGTGATGGCGGCGAGGCAACTCTCCCAACGCCACGAGGTTCTGGTCATCACCACCGGCCGCGAGAAAGAGGAAGAAACCTATTCGGAAAGCCTCAAGGTGATGAGCGCCAAAGGGTGGCTCCTTCCCGACCCGGTGAATTATGTGCTATCCCCGCAGAGTCTCCTTTTGGTGCGCCGCCAGATTCGCCAGTTCCGGCCGGATTTGGTCCTGGTCAACAAGTTCATGTTCTTCACGAGCTTCGCCGCCCCGATCGCGAAGCTCATGGGCAAGCCGACGATCCTCGTCACCGATACCTATCCGGGCCTCAATTGGTTTCCTCGGAACCGTTTCGTGGCTGCGATCATGTGGCTCTACGCGAGGCTCGTCGGGGTGCCGCTTCTGCGATCGGTCGACCAGGTCGTCCTGCTGCACGAAGGGCTGGTGGACATCGCCCGGCGGTACCACTTGCGCTACACCGTCATTCACAACGGCACCGACCTCGCCCAAGCCGACCTGGCGCTTCCGGCGGCCGACCTCCTCAAGCCCGAAGGCGAAACGTGGATCGGCTACGTCGGCCGGCTCGAGAGCGTGAAAGGCTACGACTTTCTCCTGAAAGCCGTCGAGCCGCTCCACCTCAAGTACAAAAACCTCAGGACGTTTTTCATCGGAGCGACCGGCCCCGGGGACGTCACCTCCTCTCCTCAGGTGCGATTCCTCGGTTTTCGCGAGGACGTCTACTCCGTTCTGAAACGAATCGATATCTTCTGTCTTCCCTCCCTTTCCGAAGGGCTCCCCAACGCCCTCATGGAAGCGATGTCGGTCGGATGTGCATCGGTGGCGAGCGGCGTCGGCGGCGTCACTACCCTCCTCGAGCACGAGAGGAACGGTCTCCTCGTTCCCCCCGGAAACGCCGACGCGCTGAGAGAGAGCCTCGAGCGGCTGATTCGCGATCCGGACTTGAGGAGGGATCTGGGCGCCGCGGCGCGGCGAACCATTGAAGCGGATTTCGACTGGCGCCGAATAGGCCGGGATTACGAGGATCTTTTCCGGGTCGTCTTGAGCCGATACCCCGGTGTCGACCTGGGCCTCGGCCCGGAGCGGGCCAGCGAGCGCTGAATTGGGTTAGAGAAGATACTTGAGTCTGCGGGCGGCTCGCGGAGCCGCTTCGAGGAGTCGAGCGCGATCGAGAGCCTCCATTCCTCCGGAGGCTCGGTACACGATCGCGAAGACGATCCCCCCCGCGAGAGAAGCCGCGACGAAGGAAAGCCAATCCGGCGCCTCGGATTTCGGAAAGCTGGCGGCGGCCAGTGCCGAACAGCACGTCGCCCCGACGACTCTCGACGTGAATCCGAGAGGGAAGCGGAAGTGGAACTCCCGGAGTCCGGCGCCGAGCAGAATCCCCGCCGAAGCGAGTCGCGTCAACCCGAGAACCGCGGCGGCGCCGACCGCACCGAAGCGGGGAATGGCGACGATGAGGATCGGCAGTCCCACGAGCACGGGAAGCTTCGAGACGAGAACCTCGGCGTACCTCCCGCGGGTCATCAGGGCCGCCAAAAGAGCGGAATAGACGGTGTACTCGAGGAAGAGAAAAGGCACGAGCGCCGCAAGAACCGGAGCCGCGTCCGAGTAACGGACCGAGTAAAGAAGCGGAACCAAAGAGGACGACAAAGCTGTTAATACACCAGCCGTCGGGATGAACAGGAGAACGAGGATGAGGATATGAAGGCGCAGGGCCACGGCTGAATCCTCGCGCCGGCCTTCGGCCTCGAGGGACGAGAAAACCGGTAGCGTGATGCCGGTGAAGGGAATCGTGAGGAGGCTCACGATGCGCAGGGTGAAGTCTCCGGCGATGGTGAACATCGCCACATCCTGCCTTCCCGATCCCAGAGCGGCGAGAAGAAAGACGACGAAGCTAGGGCTGTTGACGTAGCTAAAGAGCTTCTCCATGAACGACGCGCCTGCAAAACGAAAGGCGTCGCGTCTGAGTCCCGCGGGGATTTCGAACGATGCCTCTGGCGCCCGCGCCACGGAATCCGCCCGGCGGCGGGCGTGTTTGCTGAGCAGTCCCAGCTCGAGGAGACTCGACAGAGCCATGCCGGCCAGGATCCCGGCAACGCCGTACCCGATCACCACCGCCAGGATGACGAGCGCCGGTTGAATGAGCCCCACCAGGAACTGGATGAATCCGATCGCTTTCCTGTCCAGAAGGCCGGTCAAGTAATACTGCTCGACTCGAGACGCGCTCTGAAACGCGGCCACGGAGACAACGAGGAGGAGGCTCCCGCCATGGAAAGGGAGCGCGTCTTTGAGTGGCGCGAAACCACGAGCGGCGACGAGCCCGAGGACGACGAGGCCCAGCGCCGCGACCCTCACCAAGACCACTGCTCTCAGGAAACGGCGTGCCGGCTCCGGGCCCATCTTCCGGATTTCTGGAGTGAAGCGCGCCACCGCCGAGGTGATGCCCAAGTCGCTGCAGAGAAGCAGCGAGGTTACGGTCGCCATCGCGAGCCCGTAGAGCCCGTATTCGTCGATACTCAGGCTGCGCGCGACGACGGCCGAGCTGAGGACGGTCAGCACGGCGAGCGACGGCACGAAGAGCAGGTTCCAGAGAACGGCCCTGGACGCTCTCCCTCCTACCGAAGAGGAGACGCCGGGTTGTTCTTGTTGTTCGGCGTTCATGCGGGCCGCGGTTTCGACCATCCCCCACGCGCTGGTTCTCGAAGGAGATGGACTCCGCGACGGAAGCCATGGAGCCAGACCTCTAGCCGATGCATAATCTGACGCGACGCCGTTAGCCTATCGTATGCGGAACCGCGAGGCCATTGAACGAAACCTGCCGGGCGAGGAGGAATCGAACGTCTCCTCCCCCGCTCGGGAGCGTTTCGTGCTAGCCGCCGTGGTCCTCTTGTTCCTGTCTTATCAGCTCTACTCGAGCAACTCGCTGTGGCAGCATACGGGCAACGTCCCCCCGGGATTCGACGATAGCTATTTTTACATTTTCGACATCGGGAAGGTCGTGGAGCATGAAGGCCTCCTTCCCAACACGGTCTACCCGCCTCGTTACGCCCATCTCAAGGATCTCTCCTACAACTACCTCATGGCTTCCATGGCGAGCCTTTTCGACTCCCGGCCCGAGCGCATCTACAAACTTTCTTTTTTCGCAGGAAAGCTGGTGCTCCTGGTCTTTCTTCTGCGGCTCCTCATGACTCTCGAGCAGGACCTTCTGGTCGTCGCCGGATCGCTTTCGGCGCTGGCGGCGTTCTCGGGTACCCCGGAGTTTCACGGCTTCTATTGGGTCGTCCCTTCATTCTGGCTCCTCTGCCTGTTCTTCTTCTGGATGTCCGAGCTCGCCGGCACGAGTAGAGTCAACGGTCTCGCCCTTCTTTGCACCGGCTTTCTGGGAGGGACGATCCACGCGCTCGGACCGTACCTAGTGGCTCCGCTGGGTGTTTTTCTACTCTTCTTGCGGGTACTTCGTCGAGCGGATCCAGCCTGGAAGTCTCGATGCCGTTCGTTCTTCTGGATCGCGTCGGGTGCTCTCGCCGCCGCTCTCATTCCGAACCTGCTCGCCGTTCTACCGCAGTACGGCGACATCCGTTCGGCTCCTCCGCATGCCGTCATCTGGCTCGGCGGCGGCTGGCCCGATCTCGACTCCGAAGGCTCGGCGGCCGCGGATGCGCGCACGTTTTCGTTCTTTCCGGGTTACGCCGGCGTTTGGCGCTCGTATCTTCGCTTCGTGCTCTTCCCACCCGCGCTCGCGCTTCTGCTCCTCGCTCTCGGCCTGCTCGTCCACTTTCGCCGATGGCTGCTCCTCTCTCTGTTCCTCGCTACGCTTCTATTCACCCTCGCGACCACCGTCCATCCCTACGCGAGCCGTACCTGCCTCTTTCTTTGGCCTTCGACTCTCATGGTTCTTGGCGCGGCCCCCGCGCTCGGCTGGCGCCTGGTTTCCGCGAAGACGCGGCGTCGAGGGCTCCGAATGGCGCTCGGGTCTTCTGCCGCCGCCGCGGCAATCGTCCCTTTGGTGGCGTGGCACGCCTATACTGTCACTCTCATCGAGGCGAACCGGCGTTTCTCCGAAGCGCGATGGGACGAGAGCTGCGCCGCGTATCTTCTGGAGCAGACAGAGTCGAGCTCGTACCCGATCTTCTACGGCAGCAAGTACACGGTGAGCGCGTTTCTGACCCAAGGTCTCGATCGCCGGCAGGCACTTCCGCTTTCGGAGCTCACGGGAGCGGCGCAGGAACTGCGAGCGGCGGAGAGGATCTGGGCCGTCCTCGACGATCCCGGGAGCAACCTTCCTTCGGCCGAGGCCAAATTCCGGGTGGTCGATTCGCTTCGGGAAAAAGGCCTTGATGTCGAGCGTCGGGGCTGTGGCACGTTCGTAGTCCTGGGATTCTCGCGCCCGTGAAGTTTCTCACGACTCTCTCGAGACTCCTGGTCGCGGGATCCGCAGTTTCTTTCTTCATCGGCTTCGTCGGAAGCCTTTTCCTCGACCTTTCGCTGACCAGAACGTTCTTCGCCTCGGCTTGGGCGGCGGCCGTTGTCGTCGCGGCTGCCGCCGTCGGGCTGTACCCGAGGCGTCGGAGGTGATGGCGCCGCACCCTGCCTCGGGATGGAATCTCGCTCGTCATTTTCGAGCAAGAACCATGAAGAGGTGAGTCGCTCCAAAGCGCAGAGTCACTCGATCGAGAAGGTTGAGGACGGGCGCGAGGAGACGCGAAGACAGTGCTTTTCTCAGCCAGGGAGGCGAGAACACGCGCAGCACGAAGATGGCTCCGCCGGCTCTTCGTACTTCGACACTGGTGAAGGCGGAGAAGAGCTGGGCGGCCCCTTCTTCGGTGAATCGCCAGAAATCGGGAAGCTGCCCTCTCTTCCCGTGGTAGGGGTGGAGAAAGGGGACGGTGCACATCACCGCGCCGCCCTGTTTGAGCACGCGGTGAATCTCGCCGACGGCGGACGCCGGGTCGCGCACGTGCTCCAATACCTCTTTACAAAGAACCGCATCGGCCGACGCGTTCGCGAACGGGAGTCGCAAGATGTCTCCCACGACGTCCGGGCCCTCGTTTCCCCGTTCGTACGTCAGGTCCATGGCGTAGTAGCGGTTCCGGAAGAGGGAACGATGGAGCGAGAGCTCTTTTCGAAAACCGGAATAGGTTCCCAGATCCAGCACCAGGGGCGCCCGTGCGATCTCGGCGAGGAGGTCGATGAAGTGCGGATAGAAGTGGTCCTGTGGGTACAGCATGTGCGGGCGGCAGCCGCCGTAATGATGAAGCCGGAGACGCCGTGCCGCAAACTTCAGGGCGCGTGGGATGATAGTATCCCCGCTGTAGATGGGCGCCTTCTCCGTATGTTTCTTCAGTAGCGTTCAATACTCTGAGCCCCTTGACTCGACGAGCGCGAAGAAATACCGGGCGTTGAAAGAGCTGGGCGACATCATCGTCATCGGTTTCTCGACGACTCTGAGGCCTCGGGCCTTCGAGCAGGAAGCTCGCTTCTATCTCCTGCCTTGGCTTCCTGCGCCGGCTCTGCGCTATCCCTTCCTTTACACCGTGGGCTCGGCCCTCGCCGTCTGTGCCGCGCTTCGAGGTGACTCGAGCGTGCTCGTCGCCCAGAGCCCCTACGAAGGCTTCGCCGCGGCGCTGGTCAAGTCGGCCGCGCACCTGTTGGGCAAGAGGGTGGCTCTCATCGTGGAGAGCCATGGGGACTTCGAAGTCTCGCCGTTTCTTCAGCGGCGACGCTCCTTTCCCGCGGTCTACCGGTTTCTGATCCGTCGCGTGTCGCGGTTCTCCCTCCGTCGATCCGACGCGCTCAGAGCCATTTCGGCCTCGACCAGGAGACAGCTCGAGGCCTGGGCGCCGGGAAAGCCCATCGTACAGTTTCCCACCTGGACGGACATCCAGCCTTTCATGGAGGCCGGGACCGCGAAGAAACCGGAGGGGAGCGAGCGGGTTCTCCTCTTTGTCGGAGCGCTCACCCCGCTCAAAGCGGTGGACGTTCTCATCGCTGCTTTCGCAAGTATCGAAGACCGACCGGTCGATTCGCGGCTCATCATCATCGGACGCGCCGACGACCCGGCCTACGAGCGACGCCTTTCCGACGATGCTCGCGCGCTCGGCATCGCCTCCGACGTCCGCTTCCTCGCTTCGATGCCTCAAGACCAGCTCGCCAGGTATATGGCCGGGGCGCTGGCCTTGGTCCTGCCGTCGCTCTCCGAGGGCCTGGGAAGAGTCGCCTTCGAGGCGATGGCCTGTGGAACGACAGTGGTCGGCAGCCGCGTTGGTGGCATCGTGGACCTGGTGGTGGACGGACGAACCGGGTTTCTCGTACCGCCCGGCGACGTCTTGGCCCTGGCAAGGAAAATGAGTTGGATTTTGACCCATCCGGAGAAAGCCCGGGCGATGGGGGAAGAGGCTCGGGCGTTCGCCTGCCGCTTCTTCTCCACCGAGTCGTACGTCTCGGGCTACAAGCGTTTATTCGAGCAGGCCGCGGAGTCCGCGGCCGCAAACGGGCCGCGGAGTCGATGACCGGTGCATCTACTCTGGTTCAACCTGGCCACGGATACAGACGATGCCGCCCTGGGGTTCACTACGAGCTGGATTCGCGCTGTGGCCGAGAGGGTCACCCGAATCCACGTCGTCACCATGCGCTTGGGTCGTTTCGATCTGCCGGAGAACGTCCGCGTCTACTCCGTAGGCAAGGAGAGGGGCTATGGAATTCCGCGCCGAGTGGGGCGCTTTTATCATCACCTCGTTCACATCCTTCGTTCGGAACGTGTGGATGCTTGCTTTTCCCACATGATGCCCGCGTTCACCGTTCTTTCCGCGCCGTTATTGAGGCCGATGCGGGTGCCCATCGTCACCTGGTACGCGCATCCAAAGGTGACGGCGACGCTCCGTGCAGCGCACCACGTGTCGGATCGCATGGTCACGAGCTTGCCTGGGGCCTATCGGTACCGGAAGGACAAGTTGGAGGTCATAGGCCAGGGGATCGACGTCGCGCATTTTTCGCCCCGCACATCCGAATTGGGCGAATGGGGCGCATTGGGCGAATCGAACGAACCACCCATGATTCTCTGCGCCGGGCGGCTCTCTCCGGTGAAGGATCACAAGACGCTCTTGCGCGCCGTAGCCCTCCTGCGCGAAAATTACGAGGATTTTCAACTGGCCATTCTGGGAAGCCCCGCACGACCGTCGGACAACGCTTATGTCGAATCGCTCGAGACTTTGGTTAAGGAGCTCCGATTGGAGGAGAACGTGCGCTTCCATCCGGCGGCCGCGATCGAGGAAATGCCCGATTGGTATCGTCGCGCGACACTCCACGTAAATCTCACGGCTGCGGGTTTTGGAGACAAGGTGGCACTCGAAGCAATGGCCTGCGGAATCCCTTCCCTGGTCGCCAATCGGGACTTCGCAGAAACCTTGGGTGGGCTCTGCGATCGATTGCTCTTTAGTCCCGGAGACTCCGCCGACCTCAGCCGACGCCTGCGCTCGATCCTGGTCCTTCCCGGTGATGCGCGCATCGAGATCGGGAGATCTCTCCGAGAACAAATCCTGTGTTTTCATAGCCTTACAGCGCTCGCCGGTCGGCTTGTCGACCTTTTCAAGCAGCTGCGCCGAGCCGAGGCCCCCTTGCCCGGCCGTGATCCGGAGAGTGATTCTGGTAACTGACGCGGCGATTGGATTGTCCGTATACTTGTTTGGTAAAATCCCGGATTCATCCGAGTCAAGAAATGAAAGGTGTAAGTAGTCAATGTTGGATTCATCTTTGTTCCCTCGCAGGCTATTCATCACCGTTATCGTTGCTTTTTCGCTCAGTTCCTCGCTGGGTTACGGGCAGACCTGCCCGGTAGTACCCTATCCAACGGGGGAACTTGCACCAGGTCGCGTTCGAAATGCGCCGGGCCTCCAGTTCTTTCAAGCCATTGACTACAACTCTCAAGAGGACTTTTATCTGGTGTCCTACAAGGCCGGGGAGGCTCGAGCCCTCGGCCTGAACTCGGATGGGTCGGTGAGACCCGAGATCCTTCTCGGTCCCAACAACAACGTGCAGGACGTGGCGCTCGCTTACAACCCCGATCGCAACGAGTTTCTCGCGACCTGGCGATACGACAGCCCGACTCATCTGTATGGACGTTACCTCGACGGGAACGGACAGCCCCTTGGAAGTCCGTTCTTCATGGGCATCGCCCAGGAGTCTCGCATCGCCTACAACCCGCAGAATCAGGTCTACCTCGTCGCCTACACGGGAATCGGCGTCGGCACGAAGTACCGCATGGTGGCTGGTGACAGCACGGCCGTCAATCCTCTCTCAGCCGAGGTCGTCGTCGACGCGACAGGCTTCAGCGGGCGAGTCGCTTACGGATCGGCCGCGAACCAGTTCCTCATCGTCTTTGTCAAGGATTTCGCGGCGCCTACCCGCGCCGAAGTGTGGGGCCGCATCGTCTCCGGAAACGGGGGGAGCATAGGACCCGTGATCGGCATCGGGGGCGGCACCGAAAACCAGCAAATCCCGGAGGTCGGGTACGCACCTACGACGGACCAGTTCATGGTCAGCTTCGAAGACTGGTCGGTCGGGGGTTACCCCGACGTGAGATTCCATTACGTAACGTCGGGCGGATCCGTCAGCGCACGCCACAATCTCTCCTCTTCCGGAGGGGTTTGGGACAATCCCGGTCCGATCACGTTCAACCCGTCTACGGGTAAGTATGTGGCGACGTACTTCGCCGGCGTTTACGGCTATTTCCGGGAGGTTACTCCAGGCACGGCGCAATTCAGCCCGGTTTGCTACTACTCCTATCTGAACGCATACCCCTTGGGAATCGCGGCCCGGCCCGATCCGGCGGATCCGCAAGCAGCGGTCGTGTTCCGGAACGGCTATGGGGACGATGGAGTCCACGTCAGCATCCTCCACCTTCCGCCGCCGCCACCGTCATTCTCATCGACGGTAATGCCCGATGGATTCTTTCAGCAGCCCTACTCTCAGCAAGTGCCGGTCGTCGGCGGTACCCACCCCCTCTCGTTTCAACTCCTGTCCGGGTCGCTTCCGCCGGGCCTGTCTGGTCCCAATGCGTCCACCGGTATCGTTAGCGGCACGCCGACGTCCATGGGCACCTTCGGACCCTTCCGCGTCCGGGTAACGGACAACCAAGCTCGCTCGGCGGAAGCCGATCTCACGATGAGCGTCAAGCTCGCGGCGCCGACGGCGCTGAGCCCGAACGGTGATATCGCGAACCTCCTTCCGACGTTCACCTGGACGGCGGTTGCCGGAGCGACGAGCTACAACATAGAGGTTGAGAACCTTACCGACGGAGGGACGATCAACATCACGGGGGTTATCGGCACCTCGGCAAGTCCTGCGTCGAACCTTCCGGCCAACAAGAACTTCCGCTGGCGGGCCCAGGCATCGAACGGCGCGAGCGTCGGGCCTTTCTCCGGCTATCTCTCGTTCCGCACCGACCTGACCTCGCCGAGCGGAATCGTTCTTTCCGGAGCCGTGCCCAGTACGTTCGCGCCTTTGACGGGAGTGACCGCGATCGCCTCTTCGGGAGACATCAATTCGGCAAATAGCAAGGAAATGGCGGTCGACGGAAACACATCGACCCTTTGGTCCACGCCGGCGCGCCCAGCGCTGCAAATCGAGTTCATCACCCTGGATCTCGGCGCCTCCAAGACGTTCAGTCACGTTCGAATGCTCAGTCGTGACGTCGTACCCGAGCTCTTTCCGAAGGACTTCCAGATCCAGTTCAGCAACGACAACGTGAATTTCACTACCGGGGCCACGGTAACCAATTTCTCGACTCCCGCCTCGACGTGGTCCAACTTTCCCCTGGCTACGACCCAGGCGCGTTACCTCCGGATCTGGATCACCAAGCCGAGCCAATACGCCGCGAACAATCTCTTCTACGCCCAGATCGTCGAGATCGAGGCGTCGTTGGCCGGCTCCGCCGCGGGGTCGATCCAGGTTACCTGGGCGGCGCCCGGAGATGATGGAGCGACAGGAACTGCGGCGAGCTATGACCTCCGTTTTCAAGCGGGGACGATCATCGATTATCCCAACGCCACACAGGCCCAGGTCGAGCCGGTCCCGGCTCAAGCGGGAACGATACAGTCATACACTCTGACCGGTCTCGCGTCCGAGACGTTCTTCGCCATCGCCATCAAATCCATCGATGATGCGGGGAACGTATCGCCGATGTCGAATACCGTCGTCATCGCCACCACCGGAATCGCTCCGGAGCCGATCGCCAACCTCGCCACCAATAGCCCCGGGTTGAACAGTATGGGTGTCCAGTGGTCGGCGCCCCACGAGAACGGGCCCGACGGAGGGGCGGTGACCGGTTACGATCTGCGCTACTCGACGTCTCCGATCTCCTCGGCAAGCTTCGGCGCCGCCACTCAGGTCACCGGGATGCCGGCACCGCTCGGCCCGGGTACAACCCAGTCGAAGACGGTCACCGGTCTCCAGCCGAACACCCGATATTACTTCGCGATCGAGAGCGTGGACGACGTGGGCAATGTCTCGGCCATCTCGAATATCGCGACCGGCGACACGTTGGACAACATACCGCCCGGCGCGGTGTCCGACCTCACGGGAACGCCCGGCGCGGCCCTGTTCACCCGGATTCTGGGCGTCGCCGCGATCAGCTCTTCGGGAGATCTGAGCGTCCACGTCAAGGAACGCGCGGTCGACGGCGACCTGAGTACGCTGTGGTCTTCACCTCCACGAGGTGTGATGCAGAACGAGGCGATAACCCTCGACCTCGGTTCGAGCCAGCCCGTGGGACGCCTGCGCATCAGGTCGAGAGACGATCTCGGGGAGTTGTTCCCCGTCGACTTCAAGATCCAGGTGAGCCCCGACAACGTCAACTACGTCGACGCCCTGAACGTCACCGGCTACAGTTCGCCGGCGGCGACGTGGAATACGTTTACGTTCCCGAGCGTCACCGGCCGATACGTTCGGGTCTTCGTGACCAAGGCGGCAGCTTACTCCAACGGTTTCTTCTACGTGCAGATCGCCGAGATCGAGGTCTATCGATTCGATCTTCAGTCAGGTGGTGTAACCCTGCAGTGGACGGCGCCCGGTGACGACGGTTCGACGGGAACGGCGGCGAGTTATGAGTTCCGGCATTCGCCCAACCCGATCCTCACGGATACAGACTTCGCCAACGCCACGGCCGTAAGTCCCGCCGTGGTCCCCGCGCCGCTCGTCGCCGGAACGATCCAGACTCTGTCAGTCATGGGTCTCGGCACGGAGACCGTGCTGTGGTGGGCGGTCAAGACCTCCGACGAGCGTCCAAATTTCTCTCCGCTATCCAACTCGGTGAAAGTGGCCACGCCGGGTACGGCGCCGGCGGCGGTAACCGACCTGCAAGTGACCGGCATGACGACCAACTCCATCACGCTTTCCTGGACGGCCACCGGTGACAATGGAACCACCGGAACGGCGGCCGCGTACGACCTTCGCCGCTCAACATCGCCTATCGTGAGCCTCGTCGATTTCAACGCCGCCACTCAAGTGGTCGTTCCCTTGCCCCAGCCGCCGGGAAGCACCGAGGTCTTTGCGGTAATCGGGCTCGCCAACGAAACTACTTACTACTTCGCTGTTCGCGTGATCGATGACGCCGACCTCGCGTCTGCGCCGTCGAACGTCGTCAGCGAAAAGACGCTCGACGGGCAAGCGCCGGCGTCAGTAAGCAATTTAACCGCTGCCTTCCCCGTGACCGGGTTGGTGAAGCGGAACGCCGTCGCCGTGGGTGCGTCGGGAACGTTGGACGTTCATGTCAAGGAACGAGCAGTGGACCTCGATTTGGAGACGCTCTGGTCGTCCCCCGCTCGGGACGTCCAGCAGGTCGAGTTCCTGACCCTGGACCTGCTCACGTCCTTCAGCATCGGCCGGGTTCGCTTGCGTTCGAGGTCGGACCTGGGGACTCTGTTTCCTCGCGACTTCGAGATCCAGCTCAGCGCCGATGGGGTGGCGTTCACGACCGCCCACGTCGTAAATGACTTCGTGGCCGCGGCAGCGACCTGGTACACGTTCGACTTCCCGCCGAAGACTGGCCGCTTCGTACGTGTGCTGGTTACCGAGACCAACCCCTATCCCGGCAACGGGAAGTTTTACGCGCAGATCGCCGAGATGGAGGCATACGAAGGGGGTCTGCTGTTCGATCGGGTAAACCTCTCCTGGACCGCGCCCGGAGACAACGGAACCCAGGGCACCGCTTCGGCCTACGACATACGCTACAAGACCACAGCGATCGTGATCGACGACGATTTTGATTCAGCCATCGAGGTGACGGGCGAGCCCGCACCCGTGGCTCCCGGTACCCTGCAGAGTATGACGATCATGGGCGTTCCGGCCGAGGCCACGCTTTACTTCGCCATCAAGACCCAGGACGAGGTGCCCATTGTCTCGGATCTCTCCAACGTCCCCTCGTTGGTCACTCCTCCGGTTACGCCGGCTGCCGTGAGTACGCTGGCGGCGGGCGCGTTCACCGACACGAACGTCCAGCTCAACTGGAACGCCACCGGAGACGATGGCCTCACTGGAATCGCCAATTCCTACGACATTCGCTACCGCACGTCTCCCATCGTGAGCCAAGCCGACTTCGCGGTGGCGACGCAGGCGGCGGGAGAGCCCGCGCCGCTATCCCCGGGAATGCCGCAGAGTTTCACCGTGACCGGGCTCTCGCCGGATACCCTCTATTACTTTGGGATAAAGGTTCTGGACGAGGCCGGCGGCACCTCGCCATTGTCCAACGTGGTGAGCCAATCGACCGCGGACAGCTCACCGCCGGCCGCGGTGACGAACCTCTCCGCGACGCCGGGAGGCTATGCCTACACCTTGCGACCGGCGAACGCCGTGGCCTCTTCGGGTTTCCTGGACATCCACGTTCCCCAAAGAACGGTAGACCAGGATCTCGAAACGATCTGGTCCACGCCCGGCCGAAGCGTGGCGCAACAAGAGTTCATCACTCTGGACCTCGGGACCGTTTATGCGATTGGCCGCGTGCGCTTGCGCTCCCGAAGCGACCTCGCCTCTCTCTTCCCCAAGAGCTTCCAGTTCCAGGTGAGCATGGATGGTGTCAACTTCACTACCGTCGATTCGGAGAGCAACTTCGTTGCGTCCAACGGCACCTGGTACGGCTTCGATTTCACGCCGGGCTCGGGCCGTTACCTCAGGCTCTTGGTCACTGCAGCCAACGCTTACACCAATGGATTCTTCTACGTCCAGCTCGCCGAGATGGAGGTCTATTCCGCCGTCGACTTGACGACGCAAGCGACGCTGGGCTGGACGGCACCTGGAGACAACGGAACGCTGGGCACGGCGTCGTCGTACGACCTGCGCTACAGCACGTCTCCCATCAACGACGAAGCGGGCTTCGATGCAGCGACTCCGCTGAGCGGCGAGCCCGCACCGAAAACAGCCGGCTCGGCCGAAACCTTCATAGCCTCCGGTCTGCCGGGAGAGACTCCTCTCTACTTCGCACTGAAGACCGCGGACGACGGTGGCAACCTCTCGGGGCTCTCGAACGTCCCCCAGGTCACGATGCCGCCGATTCTGCCGGGAACGGTGAGTAACCTGTCCGTCGGAGGCTTCTTTGCCACCAGCGTCCAGCTCACCTGGACCGCAACCGGCGACGATGGGTCTATCGGCACGGCGAGCGTCTACGACGCACGGTACCGAACCTCTCCCATCGTGAGCGATGCCGATTTCGCTGCTGCAATCCAGGCAGCGGACGAACCTGCCCCTCTGTCCGCCGGCTCGCTTCAGACCTTCACCGTGACCGGACTCTCGCCAGACACGCTCTACTATTTCGCCCTCAAGGTGCAGGACGAGGTGGGAGGAACGTCCCTTCTATCCAACTCGGTGAGCCAGAAGACGGCCGACAACGCGATACCCGCTCCGGTCACCAACCTGAGCGGGGTTCCCGGGGGCTACACCTACACGGTGCGGGGCGCGAGTGCCGTCCAGGCCTCGGGCGAGCTAGACGTTCACGTCAAAGGCAATGCGGTGGACCAGAACCCCGACACGCTTTGGTCGACTCCGGGACGGGCTGTGATGCAACAGGAGTTCCTCACGCTGGATATCGGCGCGGTGCTGAACGTCGGGCGCGTACGACTCCGCTCGCTCATCGACCTCGGCTCCCTGTTTCCAAAAAGCTTCCAGTTCCAGGTGAGCGCCGATGGAGTCAACTTCACCACCGTTCATACCGTCAATAACTTCGTCGCATCGGCAGCCACGTGGTATACGTTCACCTTCACACCCGCCCCCGGGCGCTACGTTCGCTTGCTGGTAACTGAATCGCAGGCCTACTCAGGCAACGGGTGGTTCTATGTGCAAATCGCCGAAATGGAAGTGAGTCAGGCGACCGCCATTGCGGATCGCATCACCCTGGGGTGGACGGCTACGGGAGACAACGGCGCGACGGGGACGGCGGCGAGCTATGACGTCCGTTACCGGACGACGATGATCGCCAACGATGCCGACTTCGACGCCGCCATTCCGGCATCGGGAGAGCCCTTGCCACAACCGGCCGGCTCCACGGAGTCCTTTGTCGTCACTGGGCTGTCCCCCAACACGACCTACTACTTCGCTCTCAAGGTAACGGACGAGTCGGGTAACCCCTCACTGCTCTCGAACGTCATTTCGGTGACGACTCCGGTGCCTTAGGCAAACGAGAATACGGGACAGCGGATACGAAGACGGGGCGGTGATCACGGGATGCTCGTGTCTACCGCAGGGCGCCCGGCAAGGTTTGCGGCGCGGGATCACGTGACCGAACCGGTGGGGGGGGCTTCTCTACGGTCTCGTTCGACGACGCTCTTGTCGGAGCTCCGAAAGCATCAAAGTATCTTGCGATCGGCGACGAACGTGTCGCTTTCGAGGCTTCGGTTGCACCTTCCTGCTGGGGCCCGCATCCTGGATGCGGGTGGGCCCACGACGACGTCCTGGGAGGCCGTCACCATCCCCGATCCTCACTCGACGATCGCGGCCAACTTTGATTCCGCAAGACGGCCTCACCTGGTCGCCGACCTCGACGGCCCATGGCCGTTGGTCGCTGACTCGTTCGACGCCGTCGTCTCGTTCTGGGTGCTGGAGCATGTGAGGCGCCCGCAGCGGTTCTTCGAGGAAAGCTACCGGTGCCTCAGACCGGGAGGAATCCTGTTGCTGACAACCGTCTTGACCCACCCGAAGCACGCGGCGCCCCACGACTATTTCCGCTTCACCGACGACGGCCTCCATTCGCTCTCGCGTGACGCGCGATTCGTAAAAGCCGAAACCGTGCCCCTTCTCGAGGGTCCGGCGCAGGGTCTCTGCGCCGCGGCATCGCCGTGGCTCCTGTTTCCGCTGGTGAGATATCTTGCTCTCACCTTGGCCCGCGGCGCGGACCTCCTCCTCGAGCAACTCGCTCCCGCCCTGGCCGGGGGGTGGTGTGTCGGCTACATTCTCCTCGCCGAGAAAGCCCCGAGCTCCGTCCCATGGACTCGATAACAGGTTCGAGTTTGCCTTTGTGCGGGCTCGCGGGATAGCATCCGCGCACCGTTCATCTTCAGGTCATGAAGAAGATCGACTTCCCGACCTACGAGAGTTATCGCGACGCGCAAGTCGAAGTCAACCGGACCAAGCTCGCCGCCGTATGGGCGGAACGAGCCGAGCTGGAGCGGATTGCGGGCTACGTGAGGAGTCGTCTCCCCAAGGCTTCTTTCGGAATCTGCCATGGCGCGCGGAACGGCTTCGAGGTCGGCGTGCTCCGCGTGCTTCTCGACATAGAAGTGATCGGAACCGATATTGCACCCACGGCGAGTGAATTTCCTCACCTTGTGCAATGGGATTTTCATGAGGTGAATCCAGAGTGGATTCGCTCGGTGGACTTTGTCTACTCCAATTCCTGGGATCACTCGTATGACTTCGACCGGTGCTTCGGGGCGTGGATGGGAAGCTTGCGGCCCGGGGGCAAGTGTTTTCTGCAATGGACGCGAGTGCACTCGAGCGAAGGGGTGCACGATGCCGATTGTCTCGGCCTCTCCCTTTCCGAGCTGGAGGACCGGATCCGGACGCTCGGCTGCGTCATCGAGGATCGATTCGTCACCTGGAAGCGGCTCTTCGCGGGACGCTTCGTCGGAATCGTCGGCGACTATCTTGATTTCTTGCGGCACGAGCGCAGGCTGGGTTTCCCGCGTCTGAAAGTGATAACCCTCGTGATCGCGGCTTCGGAGGCCGTCGAGAGCTCGAGCGCGCCGACTCCCAGGCTCTCGCCTCAATCGATCTCGGCACCCTCCGCTGTCGTGACCGGGGACCGGTAAAGCGCCTCACCAATCATTCGAATGAACTTCCTCGGGATCTCGGTTGGAGAGCTTGATACCGCTGAGTTTCTTTCCGCCGGAAGAGCTCTCTACGTCGTTGCCTACCTGGCATGGGTCCTGCTGCTCGTTCGAGCCCGGAAAGTCGGGAGCGGCTGGGTCGTCATCGTCATCGTCTTCGCCCTCGTCGGCTGGTTCCTCACGAATTACCCCCTCCAAAGACTTTACGGCCTCGAGGCGGGCATGGACCGCCAGAGGAATCTGTGGTGGTGCGCGACCGCCGCCGCCGGCAACGCGCCATGGGAATCGGGCGTGGTCGGCGGGAATAACCTCGAGCCCGCATGGGCTTTGCTGGTCTCGGCGCTCTCCCTTTTCGATCCGGCTTTGGTGATGAAGGTCTATCCCTTCCTGCCGGCGGTGGCCATAACGCTCGCGGGCATCAGCTTCTTCTTTTCGTTTCGAAACCGACCGGACCTCGAATCCCGGGAGCGCGACGCCGAGCGTATTCTATCTGGTTTTCTTGTCGTTTTCCTGATCCTCCTCGCTCCCACCGGACCCCTCGATTACTTGAGTCCCTATCGAGGTTTCTGGCAACGCACCTTTCTATTGAAACCGAATCACGCCTTGGGATTGACGCTCGTGCCTCTGTTCGTGACCCTGGTCGCGGGCCGTCCGACATTACGGCGTTCCGCGGCGGCCGCGCTCGTCCTCGGGGCGCTCGGCTGGGCGTTCATCGTTCACTGGGCGCTTACTTGCGGGGGGGTCACGTTCTATGCAGCCGCGGGCTTGTTGCGGCGCGAAGAACGCTGGAAGAGCGAGCTGGCGCGGCTATCGGCAATCCTTCTCGTCTCTCTCGTACTGGTGGCTCCCTATCTCTGGTACCTCGTCCGGAGTTTTCCCGTGGTGAGTTTTCCTACGGGGGCATACCCGGACGACCCTCAGATGAGCGTATGGGGTGACAGCCCTTCGAGCACTCATTCGCTCTTCTTTCTCGCGACCCTCGATCTCGGTCCCACGTTCATTCTCGCCGGTTTCGGAATTTGGACCTGCTGGAAGCTCGGCAGTCGCTTCGGACTGCTCTGGGCTGGCCTCATCGTCGGCGCTCACTCGGCCTGGGCGGCGAATGCCGTGCTGCTGGCCGCGGGGCAGGCTAGGCAAACCGACGAGATCTACTTCTTCTTGGTCGCAATGACCGCGGTGCTTGCTGCTTTCGGGTTGTTCGAGTTGATGAAGCGCCTCATGACCGCCTCGATGGTCCACTGGACCTGGCCGCGGGCGACCTCCGTCCTTCTGCTGCTTTGGTTTCCTCTCACGTTTCCGTGGTGGTGGCGTCCCGACGAAATGGATCCGCATTTTCGGCTTTCCTTGGAACCCATCCCGGGGCGGCTGACGACTCTCGGTGCTTGGATTCGTGAACACTCGAACGGGAAAGACGTTTTCTTCGCAGGCGCTGACGTCGCCCTGTGGATCCCCGCTCTTTCCGGAAGGCGGGTAGTTCGTACCGGCATGCCGTGGTTGGATACGGACGCCTATAGACTTGAAAGGCGCTTGCTCTTCCCCGAGAGCGAGGACGAAGGCAGGGCCGCGCTCAGACAGCTCGCTGTCGACTACGTGGTCCTCGACCCTTCTTTGCGGAGCGAGCACCACCTGGAGCCCGACCGCTTGGACCACGTTCCCTTGCTCGAGCTCGTGTTCCAGACCGCTGACATCAAAGTCTATCGCCCCACGCGGGAATAGGGCTCCGAATGCGGCTTCGCTTCACACGAGCTTCCCGGGTCAATCCACTTGGTCTGGAGCCGTTAGTTATGATTTCGCAAGCAGAAGTCGTCCGTCTGGTGCGTGAGCGCAGTCCCCTTCCGGCGGAGGAGACGGATACCATCGTCCGCCGGCGCTTCTCGAGCATGGCCAGCACCCTCGAGGTTCCGCTGAAGCGTTTCCGCCTCGACCTCAAGAGGACTCTCGACGTAGGTTGCGGGTTCGGGCAGTGCCTCGTCCACTTCGGCCCGGGATCGCTGGGCCTGGACATCGTCGAGCACAAAGTCGCCTTCGCCCGGTCTCTGGGCCTCGACGCCCTGCGCTGCGACCTCGACCGGGACCTCGAGGAGATCGGACGCCGGCGCTTCGACGCGATCTGGTGCTCCGACGTCTTCGAGCATCTGCACGCTCCCTTCGCTTTACTTTGCCGACTGGCCGATCATCTCGAGGACGACGGAATCCTCGTGAGCTACGTGACCGTCCGTCCGGGAAATCCCCTCGTCCGGTTGGCGTGGAAGCGTTTTCTCGGAACCGAGCCCTACCGCGCGACGACGCACCACTATCAGTTCACGCTCCCGACGATCCAGTACCTGCTCGATCGCGCCGGGTTTCGAGTCATCGGCCGAATCGTCCCCGGGATCCGCAACGATGGCGCGAATCGAGTGGCGTCCGCGACAATGAGCTTTGTCTTTCCGTCCGTCGTCCTGGTCGCGAGGCGCGACTCCGACCTGCTCCGTTCTCGCGGCGAAGGGATTCGCAAAAACCGAGAGGATTACGTGCGGCGGGTCTGAAATCAGGAGGCTCGCGGCCGAAGCGGGACGAGAATTCGCGCGCTCCGGCCGCGGCCGTTCTGCAATCTCGACGATCGGCGGCTCGGTCGGTCCGCAAAACTGCGGCCGATACCCGGGCTGGAGAAGCTCGGAATTGAGCCTCGTCCGCGAGGAGACACCGTTCTCGGCCTCCCCGCCCGATCCTGCGAGAAAAACATGTGCTTTGGCGGAATTCCTGAGAGCCGCTCGGTTCGTTTCCCGGGCTGCGCGAAAAGCGCGGCCGAATGGGCGATTGGGATCACGGAATCCGTCAGAGCCCCTGCGCTGGTGGCCCTCGACGACCGGGAGAAGATCTTACGGGAAGACCTTCAGGCCCTCGAGGGGCTCTGCTGGTCCGGCGGAGACGTCATTCAATGCCTCCTTCCGACGAATTACACTCTTTCTATAAACCTTCTTTGTCCCCTTGTCAATCCAGTTTTTTCTTAGAACATCGGGGCAGTGAGGATGCCACCGTCGACGACGAGGTTCGCCCCGGTGATAAAGCTGGCTCGCGGGGAAGCGAGGAAGAGGCAGGCCTCGGCGACCTCCTCGGGGCGGCCGAGTCTCCCGAGAGGCGCGCGGGAACGAAACGACGCCACGCCCTCGGGCCATGCCTCCTCGATTCCCTCCCTCCAGATGAGGCCGGGGGAGACGGCGTTGACCCGGATGCCATGAGGGCCGAGCTCGAGGGCGGCGGAGCGCGTGTACGCGAGGACCCCGCTCTTCGCCGCGCTGTAGTGGCTATGCGCGGGCGCCGGCTGGATCCCTTCGATCGAGGCGACGTTGACGACGGCGCCCGGCGCGCCTCTCGCGATGAGACGCCGCGCGGCCGCCTGGGTCGCGAGGTGCACCGAAAGGAGGTTCGTCTCGACGACCCGCTTCCAATCCTCGGGGGACGCGTCGACGAGCCGGTCGAGGGGATAGCTCCCGGCGTTGTTGACGAGAACGTCCGCCTCGCCGAGCTCGTCGGCGGCGGCGCGGAAGAGCGCGTCGACTTCACCCGTCTCCCGGAGGTCGGCCCCGATCGCGACAGCGCGGACGGCTTGCGCTTCGAGTCTCCTCGCGAGATCCCGGGCTTCAACTTCGCGCTCCCGGTAGTGGACGACCACGGCGGCGCCCGCGGCGCCCAAGCGGGAGGCGACGGCGCTCCCGATGCCGCGGGAGGCTCCGGTCACGATCGCGACTTTTCCCGAGAGCTCGAGCGGCTCGCTCAACCCGATGCCTCGCGATCCTCGTAGTGCGCGGGCTCGAAGCGCGGCGTGCAAACGCACAGGAACACGAGGTCTTCGTCTCCCAGATTTCGGATGCGCTGGCTCGTGCCGCGGGGGATGAGAACCACATCGCCCCGAGAGACGTCGCTTTCGATGCCGTCGATCTCGACTCGCCCCCGGCCTTTCTCGATGACATAGCGCTCGTCGACGGCGAGAGCGTGCCTCGCCGTTGTGACCCCCGGCGGGACCCGGGCGCGGGCGAGGGACACGCCGGGATCGGAAGCATGGTTCCAGGTCTCGACGATGAAGCAGCGCTCCTCTGTCCAGGTCCCCTGGCTTTCGGGCGGTGGGCTCGCGCCCTCGAGCACGGTCGGAGTCATGTGCCGTTGCGGTGAAAGAGCCATTAGCGAGCCTGAGCCGCTTTCTGATAGGCCGGGCGGTCGCCGTAGCGCTCGATATACCCGAGCACCCGCAGGCACTCGTCGAGCGTTCTCGGATAGAAGTCACGGCGCAGAAACCAGAGACACTGATCTCGATACTCGTCGGCCAGCCGGTCGATGCCGTGTTCGGTGAACTCAGGGAAGCTCATCTCGTGCCCAGGGTAACAAAGCCGCCGCTCGCACGGCAATGAGAGGAGGGAGAGGCTTGGGATACGATACGAGGCGCGATGGTTATGACGTGGCTCCCTCTAGGATGGATCGTCGTTGCCGCCCTTTCGCAAGTCGATTCTGGGCCGGAGCTCATCTGGACCTGTCCCGTGCATCGCGAAGAGACGTCGGCCGCCGAGGGGCTCTGCGCTCAATGCGGCAGGCCCCGGGTGCGCACGCGGGTGACGGTCGTCTGGAGCTGTCCGCTTCACGCTCTCTCCGAGCCCGCGGCGGGGAAGTGCCGGGTCTGCGGCCGGGACCTCCGTCCCGTGAGCCACGAAGTATTCTTCGTCTGCCCGATGCACGCCGAAGTGCGCGAGATCGAACCGGGGTCCTGTCCGATCTGCCGCATGGCGCTCGTTTCCTCGACGAGCGCGCGACCCCATCAGGACCACAACCCGAAGCACGGCGGCATCTTCTTCATGGCCCCGGACGCCTGGCACCATCTCGAGGGGACCTACCCCGAGGACGGAGTCTTCCGCGTCCATCTGTACGACAACTTCTCGCATCCGCTCTCCGCGAAAGCGTTCCACGGCCGGGTGGTCTTGAAGGAGAGCGCCGACCCGGTGAGTCGCGAGACGAAAGAGGTCCTCGCGTATCCCTTTCTTCCGTCCCGGGACGGGAGCTGTCTCGAGGCGAGGGTCCCGAGCGGCTCTTTCCCTATTGGCCCGCTCGAGATCGCGGCGAAGATCCAGTTCGAGAAAGAAGGACCGTTCGAGCGGTTCGATTTCGTGTTCGCGAACCTCTCCACCGGTGCCGCGACCGTCGCCCAGGGGGCCCCCGAGCTCGTCGTGCCCGACGAGCCCGTCGCCATCGCCGCGGCGATCGCCGAGCGCGATAGACGCGTTCAGGACCTTCTCGCGAGAGGCGCCTTCAACGAGATCTACGTTCCCGCGCTCGAGGCCAAGGACCTCGCCCTCGCTCTCGAGCCGCACGTTTCGAGCGCCCCGGATTCCGTTTCGCTTGGGTGGGCGCTGAAGGAATTGGTGCGCGCCGCGTGGCTCCTCGACGACTACGGCGATCTGGGAAACAAGGAGAAGATCCATCTCGCTTACGACCGCTTCGCGGAAGCCGCCGAGTGGATCGCCTCATCGTACGGGGTCACCCGATGAAACGCCTGGTCGTCGCCGCGGCGCTCACGCTTTTGGTGGTGCCATCGACCCTCGAAGCGCACAAGCCGACGAAGACCCGGTTCACTTACCGCAGGGACGTTCTCCCGATCTTCGAGACCCGCTGCGGATCCTGCCACCGCGAGGGCGGCGTCGCCCCCATGTCGCTCCTCGGCTACGAGGAGACGTTTCCGTGGGCGGTCTCGATCAAGAACCAGGTGCTCGCGCTCTCCATGCCTCCCTGGTTCGCCGACGAGCGTTACGGCGTCTTCCGGCACTCGTCCTCTCTGACGGCGAGTGAAGTGAACACCATCGTCGACTGGTGTCTCGGCGGGACTCCGGAGGGGGACCCCGGCGCGGCTCCCGTTCGAGGAGCCGGCGTCGAGAGTCCGGAGGGTGAACCCGACAGGGTGCTCGAGCTTCCGGAGACGTTCGTCCTCGCGGCCGACCGTGGCGAAGCGCGCCACGAGGCGCGCCTCGAGATCGGACTCCGGCGGGACCGCCTCCTGCGAGCGATCGAGTTTCTACCGGAGCGCCCGAACGCCGTTCGCTCGGCGCTTCTCTTCGTGGTCCCGAAGGGCGCGAAGCCCGGAGCCCCTGTGGCTTCCTGGATCGCCGGCGAGGGCGCGGAAGCCTGGCCCGAAAGCAGCGGAGTGCGGCTGCCCGCCGGAGCGTCGCTCTACGTTCGGATCCACTACAAGAAAACCTGGGTCGATGAGGGGAAGGAGATTCGGGACCGAAGCCGTGTCGGACTCTACTTCTCGAAGGGGAAGGCGAGGCCGATCGAGAGCCTCGTCGTCGAGGCGCAAGAGGGAGAGGGCGTCTACCCGCTGACGCGGGACGTCGAGGTGCTTTCCTTACTTCCGATGGTCGAGGGTCCCCTCGACTCATTCCTCGCAGAAGCGTTACTCCCCGACGGCACGACGCTCCCTCTCATCGGCCTGCGCGGCCCCGACCCTGCCTGGCCGCGGACGTACCGGCTCGAAGAACCGATTTTGCTTCAGAAAGGGAGTCGTCTGCGCCTCACGGTGACTTCGTCGGATGAGTCTTTGCTTCGGGCCGCGCACAGGCTCGTTATGAACGTCGCGCGGCACTGATCAGCAGTCGTCCTCGGCGACGACGACCAGGCAGTCGTCGCGGCCCAGGGTGACTTGTGCGTCCTTCGCGGGGTTGATCTTGACGCCGTAGTTGAGGGCGGCGTCGGACTCGAGCTTCTTGAGCTTGTAGCCGATGGCGATCTCGCCGCCCCGCTTCTGCGCCGCGCGCATGAGGTCGCCGAAGCGGCAGGTCATCGGAAGCGAGCCGAAGTAGAGCCACGCGGGCTTCACGTAGATCTCCGAGCCCTCTTCCCGGAACAGGTTCTCGTAGACCCCTTCGATCTCCGGCGCCTCGCTCATCTGGGCGAAGAGCATCGAGACCATGCGGTTGGAGATGATGAAGTCGTCGACGCCGGCGTGGGAGATGAGCTCGCGGTTCGCGGAGTCCAGGATCTCGGTGATGAGCTTGGTCTGGACGCTGGTGCCCGCGTCGGTGAGAGTTTTCAGCTGCTTTCTCAAGTGCAGCAAGACCACGATGGTCTCCGAGTCGATGCGCTCGGGCTCGGCGTCGAGGTGGGGCTTCTGCGGCAGGATCACCACGTGATTGTAGGAAAAGGGCTGGATCGACTCGAGATCTTCGCTCGTCAGCGGGTCCTTGTCGATGAGCCGGACCCGCACCCCGCCCTCGTCGTCGAGACTCGCGACCGTGGCTCGAAGCGCTTCGGGCGCGTCCTTGACCACCACGTCGACTTCCGAGCCTGCGAGAACGTAGTCGGCGTACTCGCGGATGATGATCGGAGCCTTGTAGCTCCAGCCGAGAATCAGCTGTCGCTCGACCTCCCGCTCGACCCGGAGGGCGGGGACCTCGCGCGCCTTGGGGATCATGACCGGATTCGGCCGGAACTCGATGGAGGAGTCGTCCTCGGCGATGATGATGATCTCGTCCTCTGCCCCGAGGGTGGTCTCTCCCGGCGGACGGATCGCTATCTCGCCGCCCTTCGGGCGGATGCCGATGGGAAGCCCGTCGGCAAAGTGGTACTGGAGCCGGTCGAACTTCAGGCCGCTCCACCGCGGGTCGTTGTAGAAGTACATCTCGCACCCGATGAAGCCCAGAAGCTCGGAATAGACCACTGCGAGCCCGCTGGTGCGGGAGGTTTGCACCATGATCTTCGCCAGGATCTCCTCGACGTCGATCGCGCTCACTTTGCCGGGCGCGATGTCCTTCACCACCTGGCGATTCCTGTCGGTGAACACCTCGGCGACGATCGCGAACTCCTGGTCTTCCGTGATCAAGGATTCGAGAGCGAGGACGGTCTTGATGACGCGCGCGTCGCTCGCGAGCTTGATTTCGAGAGTGGCGGAGTGGGTGCAGGTCGCGAGCACGATGGCGGACTTGGCGCGATGAGAGCTCACCCCCCGTAGCGACTGGACCGATCCCGAGGAGCCGCTCCTGGTGACGATGCGGGTGTTCTTCCGCTCGGTGAAATTGGCGCGGAGGTACTCGTCCATCTCCTCCTTTTCCTCTTCGGCGAGAATCACCACCACCGAGTTTTTCTCGCTCGCGTTCGCCTCGACGAGCTCGCGGAGCATCTCTACCACCCGCGGTCCCCAGCCGAGGATGAGCGTATGTCCCGACTCCAGGACCTGGCTATGTCCCTTCTTCAGATGGGCGATGGCTTGATCGAGCGCGGTGGTGAGAAAGGCGATGAGAGCGGAGAAGATGACGACCCCGGTCAAGCCAGCGACCACGGCAGCGCTCTTGAGCGCCGCGGGATTCTCGCTGTCTTCGCCCATGTTTCCCGGATCCGTGAGCTGGAGGAACACCACCCAGAGCTCGCGGGAGAAGGCACTCGTGACCTCGGGAGCGAGCGCGTGAAGGAGGTAGCGCCCGAGACCAATGGCGATTATCGCGCCGAGAAAGGCGAAGAGGAGCGAAGCGAAGAGGGCGCTACTTCCTCTCGCCAGGAAGTTGTCGAGGCGGTAACGCCAGCGCTGGCGGAGCGTGCCGTGGATCGAAGATTGTGTCGGCATGGGCGCGGGACGGTCTGAACGTTCTAAATCGGGCTAAATCGGGCTGAATCGGGGCGGGTGCCCGGTAACGGTCATCGATTGTCGGTTATGCGAACAATTCTACCATCAGGCGGCCGGGCCGAGCCAGCGGTAGGCGTAGAGGACGAGCGCCGCATAGGCGCCGCTCACCAGATCGTCCAGGAGGATTCCCCACGGGCCGTGCATGTTCCGATCGATCTGGCGGGCCGGCGGGATCTTGACGATGTCGAAGATGCGAAAGAGGAGGAAGCCCCAGAAGCCGACTTGCCAGAGCGTTCCCTGCGGGAGGAGAAGAGGCACCATCAGGTAGCCGGCGATCTCGTCGAGGACGAAGTGACCCGGGTCTTCGTCCTTCCAGTAGGCGACCGCCCACGGCGTAAGAAAATGATTCGCGGCCGACACGGCTCCTAGTCCGAGCCCGATCGCCCAGGGGCGCCATGCCACCTCAAGGTAGATGAGAATCGGCACGGCGTACGCCACGCCGAGGAGCGCTCCGAAGCTTCCGGGGGCGATGGGGGAGAGCCCGAGTCCGAGGGCGCTTCCGATGGCGTTGAAGACGAAATCCCGCGTGCGGCTCATCGCCGCGCATTTTAGTATGGGTAGCGTGGATCGCGCTTTCCATCACGGTGTTGGATTTGGCGGACGCTATACTTGCCCCATGCTGACGTTCAATCGGAGTACCCTCATGGCTATCACCGCCCCGTTCGTCGTCCTGTTCGCATCGTTCGTATCGGGGGCGGCCGCCGAGCCGCCCGTCCAGCGCTCGGCCTACCATGATTACCGGGTCGTTCCGTGGGTTCCAGGACTCGTACACCCCTGGTCCATTGCGTTCGTTCCCGGAGGCGACATGCTGGTGACGGAGCAGCCGGGACGACTGCGGATCGTGCGCAATCGAGAGCTCGTGGAAGCTCCCGTAAGCGGGGTTCCCGAGGTGTACTACCAGGGCCAGGGCGGCCTCATGGACGTGGTCCCTCATCCGGACTTCCCATCGAACCGCCTGCTCTACCTCAGCTTCTCGAAACCCTACCCGGGCGGAGACGGAGCCACCACCGCCGTGGTGCGCGGACGTTTCGAGAACGATCGTCTCACCGGGGTCGAGGAGATCTTCGAAGCCGTCTCCCGCGGCCGCGGGCATTACGGCTCGCGTCTCGCGTTCGATCCGAACGGGTATCTCTACATCACCGTCGGCGATCGCCAGGTTCCGCCTGCCGGCGACCTCGAGGCGCATCCGGCCCAGGACGTCTCCAACCACCATGGAAAGGTCGTCCGGCTGCACGACGACGGACGCGTTCCCTCCGGCAATCCGTTCGTGGACCGGGAAGGCGCGCGACCCGAGATCTGGAGCTACGGTCACCGAAATCTCCAGGGTCTCGCCATCAATCCGGCAACCGGCGACGTCTGGATCACCGAGCACGGACCTCAGGGCGGTGACGAGCTGAACCTGATTCGTCCCGGGTTGAACTACGGATGGCCCGTCGTCGGATTCGGGGTGAACTACGAGACCGGCGCAGCGATCCATCAGGGCACCCTCCGCGAAGGGATGGAGCCTCCCGCGCACGTGTGGGTCCCTTCGACCGGCGTCTCCGGTCTGATGCTTTACAACGGCGACGTCTTTCCCGAGTGGCGCGGGAGCCTCTTCGCGGGAGGCCTCGTCGGCGAGCAGATCGCTCGTCTCACGATGGACGGCCACGAGGTCGTCATCGAGGAGACCCTGGTTCATCGCATGGGCCGGGTCCGCGACGTCCGCCAGGGACCGGACGGCTATATTTACGTGGCGATCGACGGCGACGAGAAGGACGACGCCACGCCCATCTACCGAATCGAGCCTGCCGCCGCAAACTGAGCCCACGCGTCTCGTTCAAACCGATGGAGTCGAATTCAATACTTTGGTGTCAGTGATCCCTCCGGAGCGACAACCGGACGGTCGTTCTCGAACCGGAAGTTCTTGGCTTCCTTCGTTTGAAGACTAATCTGCCCCGCGATCTCCCTATGGCAAGCGTTTTGAATAGCGTCATAGCCGGGGGATGAGGGGGCGCCCTGGCGCACCGACCGGAGGCGAAGCCGGGCCGCCCTCCTCGAAGGCAACGATGACTGCAACGAATCGACAGCGGAGGTGTGCTCATGCGGCTCTGGTTAGCCATCGCAGCAATGCTCCTCGGAAGCTACACGCCAACGAACTTCGGGATCGTCCAGGGTGTCGTCCTCGACGAGGCAGGTGCCGTCTTGCCGGGCGCTACCATCACGGTGACCGACGAATCGCGGGGGCTCACTCGCGTCGTGGTGTCGGATTCGAGCGGCGTCTTCATCGTTCCGGCGCTGAGACCGGGGCTCTACAGCGTCACCGTGGAGATCACCGGTTTCGGTGCGTTTCGAGCGGAAGGAGTCGAGGTGGCTTCGGGGAACACCACCCACATGCCGGTTACCTTGAAGATCGCGGGGGTCGAGGAGACCGTGACCGTCACCGGAGAGTACGGGCCCGGGCGATGGGTATTCGAGGCAAGACAGGGCAAGCGGGTTTCGCCCGTCCGTTCCTCTTCACCCGCAATCGCCGCGTACGATCCGCTCGCCGGTCTGAGGCCCGCTCGTTCGGGATTCCATACCGAGGACTACGACAAGTTAACCGACAACCCGTTCCGCCGAGTGGAGGACGAGCCGCTTTCGACCTTCTCGATCGACGTGGACACCGCTTCCTATGCCAACGTGCGGCGCTTCTTGCGCGGGTATCAACTTCCTCCGAAGGACGCGGTGCGCATCGAGGAGCTACTCAACTACTTCGATTACGACTACCCGCAGCCGCCGCGGGGAGAGCCGTTCTCGGTGACTTTCGAGCAGATGGACTGCCCCTGGAAGCCGGAGCACCGTCTGGTGCGCATCGGCCTCAAAGGGTGGGAGCCGGAGCCCGAGGCGAGGCCGCCGG
>Ga0184637_10000201_pt1 | contig 43413 bp, 39 predicted proteins | sample PLM3_127_b2_FD_133143 | JGI IMG/M metagenome (GOLD analysis project Ga0184637, IMG submission 133143) | Groundwater sediment microbial communities from an aquifer in East River, Colorado, USA - PLM3_127_b2 | ecosystem: Environmental > Terrestrial > Soil > Riparian zone | place: USA: East River...
AGCGGTGAATCAGGTCATTGCGGTGCCCGTCGAGACTGAGGGAAGCTTCAAGATGGGGACCCCGCGAGTCCTCTTCGAAGGACCCTACGACATCTCGGGCGCCGGAGACCAGCATTACGACGTATCCCCAGACGGCCGAGAGTTCGACATGCTGCGCGTGGGCGAAGCCGCACAGGTCGACGTCGTGCTCCATTGGAACGAAGAGATGAAAGCGCTCGTTCCCGAGCCCTGATCTTTACTCGGCGCCCAAGCCCTCGGAGAATCCGAGCGCATGGTTCAGCCGTTCGAAACGAAGAAGGGAGATCACGATGCCACGTCCGTTTGACGTCCGCCTGCTCGCTCTCTTTGTACTTGTTCTCACCGCTCCGGTGACCTTAGTAGGCCGTCTGTAGACGGGAGGGCAGGCGATCGCCTGTGGTAGGAGGGCGAACCGGCGGTGGTCGAGAGCTATTCCCGAACCTTCTCGAAGAGCTTGAGCTGATCCCGTCCCTCCTCCGGGAGAGGCACTGGGTAGTTGCCGGAGAAGCAGGCGGAGCAGTAGCGGTCGCGGTCCTCCGCCACCGCGGAGAGGAGCCCTTCCTGCGAGAGGTAGCCGAGCGAATCGGCGCCGATGAAGCGGGTGATCTCCGCGATGCTGTGGGTTGCCGCGATCAGCTCTTCGCGTTTCGGGGTGTCGATGCCGTAGTGGCAGGGGCCGGTGGTCGGGGGTGAGGAGATGCGGAGGTGGATTTCCTTCGCGCCCGCGTGGCGCACCATGCCCACGATCTTTCGGCTCGTGGTCCCGCGGACGATGGAGTCGTCGATGAGCACGATGCGGCGGCCCTCGATGACCGAGCGCACGGGGTTCAGCTTCACCTTGACCCCGAAATGCCGGATCGACTGCCGCGGCTCGATGAACGTCCTTCCGACGTAGTGGTTGCGGATGAGCCCGAATTCGATGGGAAGCCCCGACTCCTGGGAGTAGCCGACTGCGGCGACCGTGCCCGAGTCGGGGACCGGAACTACGACGTCGGCGTCCGCCGGGGCCTCGCGGGCGAGCTGCCGACCGAGGGCGAGCCGCGTCTGGTGCACGTCCCTTCCGAAAACCCGGCTGTCCGGCCGGGCGAAGTACACGTGCTCGAAGATGCACTGCGAGGGTGCGGCCTCCGTGAACGGCCGCATCGTTCTAAGCCCGTCTTTGTCGATGACGACCATCTCGCCGGGCTCGACCTCACGCACGTACTCGGCGTCGATGAGGTCGAGAGCGCAGCTCTCCGAGCAGAGCACGTAGTTTTCGCCGAGCTTTCCCACGATAAGCGGACGAAAGCCCCTGGGGTCGCGGACCCCGTAGAGCGCGTCCTCGGTCAGGAACAGGAGCGAGAAGGCGCCTTCGATCCTCCGGACCGCGTCGAAGACGGCGTCGATGCGGTCCTTCTGCGTCGATCGGGCATAAAGGTGGAGGACGACCTCGGTGTCGCTGGTGGTGCGGAAGATCGAGCCCGCCTCCACCAGCTCGCGCCGGAGAAGGTGGGCGTTCACCAGGTTTCCGTTGTGGCAGACGGCGATCTCGCCGAACTTGCACTCGATGGCGAGCGGCTGGATGTTGTCGTCGGTGTTGTCGCCCGCCGTCGAGTAGCGGGTGTGGCCGATAGCGTGCGGACCCCCGAGCTTTTCGAGAGAGTCGGCATGGAACACGTCGGCGACGTAGCCCCGGGCCTTTCGGGTCCGGAACCCTTTTCCTCGTCCCGAGGTCACGATGCCCGCGGCCTCCTGACCCCGATGCTGGAGAGCGTAGAGGCCGAGGTAGGTGACTCCCGCGGCCTCGGGATGGCCGAAGATCCCGAAGACCCCGCACTCGTCCTTGAAGCCACTCATGGGTTGAGCCCTCTTTCGATCGCGGTCCACCACGCTTCCCGGAGGGAAGCTACCGGTCTCGAGATTGTCCTCTCGCCGTTCACCCTTACTTCGAGATGGTCGCCCCCGGTGACTCCGAGGCGAGACAGGGGAACGCCGCCCTCGTCGGCGAGCCGCTCGAGCTCACTCGCCTCCCGCGGCGCGACACTCACCAGTATCCGGCTCTGGCTCTCGGAGAACAAGACCGCCTCCGCGCGCCTTCGGGTCTCGAGCGCTATCGAGGCTCCCATCATCTCTCCCAGCGGGCCGAAGAGGCCCTCCGCGAGAGCGACCCCGAGTCCACCGTCTGCGAGATCGTGGGCCGATCGCAGCAGGCCGCGCGCCGCCGCCCTCCGAACAAAGTCCTGGACCGCCGTCTCCACCTCGAGATCCAGTCTCGGCGGCTTTCCGTCGACACGGCCGTGGACCACCTTCAGGTACTCGCTCCCACCGAACTCCTCGGACGTCGCGCCCAGAAGATAAATGAGGTCGCCCTTTCCCTTGAAATGGTGCGTCACCCGCAACGTGCGATCCTCGAGAATTCCGACGAGCCCGACGACCGGGGTGGGGAAGATGCCCTCGCCTTCGGTCTCGTTGTAGAAGCTCACGTTCCCGCCGGTGATCGGGACCCGGAAATGCTCGCAGGCATCCCTCATCCCGTCGATCACCTTCGAGAACTGCCACATGATTTCCGGCTTCTCCGGGTTTCCGAAGTTGAGGCAGTTGGTGGCGCCGATGGGGGACGCGCCGACGGCGGCGAGATTGCGGCAACCCTCGGCTACCGCCAGAGCACCGCCGAGATAGGGGTCGAGGTACGAGTAGCGTCCGTTTCCGTCGAGACACATGGCGAGCGCCATGGGAGTGCCTTTTATGCGGACCACCCCCGCGTCTCCTCCGGGAAGAACGATGGTGTTGCTCCGCACCATGTGGTCGTACTGCTCGAAGATCCAGTGCTTGCTCGCGACGCCGTGGCTTTCGAGCATCGCCGCGAGCGTCGTCTCGAGATCCCGGGGCTCCTCGAGATCGTCGATGCAAACGTCCTCGAGGCGATCGATATAGGAGGGCCGCGCCATGGGCCTCTCGTACACCGGTCCTTCGTCGGCGAGGGCGCGAGCGGGGACCTCGGCGACCACGCGTCCGCGCGCATAGACGCGAAGCCGGCCGTCGGTCGTGACTTTTCCGATGGCGCTGGCGTCGAGATCCCACTTCTGGAAGATCCTCTCGACCTCGGCCTCCCGGCCGGCGCGGGCGACGAGGAGCATGCGCTCCTGGGACTCCGAGAGCAGGATCTCGTAGGGAGTCATCCCGCGCTCGCGCTGAGGAACCTTGTCGAGATCGATCTCGATACCCGTTCCTCCACGTGAGCCCATCTCCGAGGAGGCGCAGGTGAGTCCCGCGGCGCCCATGTCCTGGATCGCGACCAGGGCGTCCGTCGCCATGAGCTCGAGGCAAGCCTCGAGGAGAAGCTTTTCGAGAAACGGATCCCCGACTTGAACCGTCGGCCGCTTCTCTTCCGCCGCCTCGTCGAACTCGGCGGACGCCATCGTCGCCCCGTGGATTCCGTCCTTCCCCGTCTTCGCACCCACGTAGAACACCGGGTTCCCCTCGCCTTCGGCGCGCGCGAGGAAGATGCGATCTTTCGGAGCGATGCCGAGACAAAACGCGTTCACCAGAGGGTTCAAGCTGTAGCAGGACTCGAAGCTGACCTCGCCCCCGACCGTCGGGATGCCCATGGCATTGCCGTAGCTCGCGATGCCGGCCGCGACTCCCGTGAGGATCGACCGGTTCTTCTGGATGGATAGCGGCCCGAAGCGAAGCGAGTTCATGAGCGCAATCGGGCGCGCGCCCATGGTGAAGATGTCGCGGATGATGCCGCCGACGCCGGTCGCCGCACCCTGGAAGGGCTCGATGAAGGACGGATGGTTGTGGGATTCGACCTTGAAGACCGCGGCGAGGCCATGGCCGATGTCGACGACACCGGCGTTTTCTCCCGGTCCCTGGAGCACGCGAGGCCCCCGGGTCGGAAGCCTTCTCAGGTGGATCCGCGAGCTCTTGTAGCTGCAGTGCTCGGACCACATCACCGAGAACATGCCGAGCTCGTTCTCGTTCGGCTCGCGGCCGAGCTTTTCGACGATGCGGTCATATTCCTCGCGCGTCAGGTTGTGGGTCTTCAGGGCCTCTTCTATGTCAGGGATTTCAGGCATACGCCTTCGTCCAGGCGACGAGGCTCTCGAACACCTTGCGCCCGTCGCCGGTCCCGAGGTCGGGCTCGTAACAGCGGTCGGGGTGCGGCATCAGTCCGACCACGTTTCCGCGCTCGTTCCTGATTCCCGCGATGCTCCTCTCGGCGCCGTTCGGGTTCGTAACGTAACGGAAGACGACGCGCCCCTTCGTCTCGAGAGCGTCGAGCGTCTCTTCGTCCGCGAAATAGTTCCCGTCGGCGTGGCCGATTGGGATCCGGAGAACTTCGCCCGCCTCGAGAGTCGCGGTGAGAGGAGAATCGCGCTCCTCGACGCGGAGCTCCACGTACCGGCAAATGTAGGTGAGGGTGCGATTGCGGAGCATGGCGCCTTCGAGAAGCCCCGCCTCCTGGAGCATCTGAAAGCCGTTGCAGATCCCAACGACCGGCTTTCCCTTCTCCGCCATCTCGCGAATTCCGTCCATGATGGGGGAGAAGCGGGCGAGAGCGCCGGGCCTCAAGTAGTCGCCGTGGGCGAAGCCTCCAGGAAGGATGACGGCGTCGTATCCCTCGAGCCCGGTCGCCTTGTGCCACACGAGATCGGTGGGCTCTCCCAGAACGTCCTCGAGAGCGTACTTCACGTCCTCTTCGCAGTTGGAGCCGGGAAAGACGCAAACGGCGAAGCGCGGCACGTTAGTCTTTCACCTCCACCTCGAAGACCTCGAGCACCGGGTTCGAGAGCACGCGGGAGGCGATCTCCCGGGCCAGGCGATGAGCTTCTTCTTTGGAGCTCGCCTCGAGAGTGAGCTCGAAGAACTTCCCCTGGCGAACGGCGACGACCCTTCCGTAGCCCACCTGTTTCAACACGTTTGAGATGGTCTCCCCCTGGGGGTCGTGGACCGCTTCCTTGAGCCGGACGATGACGTTTACCTTCATGCCGTAAATATTGTCAACCGAACACCCGGCGGTAGATGGTGTCGACGTGCTCCATCTGCCGCTCGAGATCGAAGGCTCGATCGAGCTCCGCCTCGTCGAGCCACTTCCGGACCTCGGGGTCGTTCCCGAGAAGCTCGCGGAGAGTTCCCTTCTTCTGCCAGACGGCCATGGCGTTTTTCTGCACCAGGCGATAGGCCTCCTCGCGCGGAAGCCCCTTCTTCGCGAGCTGCAGAAGCACCTGCCCGCTGAAGACCAGTCCCTTCATCGACTCCAGGTTCTCTCGCATTTTTTCCGGGTAGACGATGAGGTTGTCGAGAACCGAGGCAGCGCGCCTCAGAATGTGGTCGGTAAGAATGAAGCTCTGGGGCAGGATCATCCGCTCCGCGGACGAGTGGGAGATGTCGCGCTCGTTCCAGAGGGCGATGTTCTCGAGGCCCGCCTGGAGGTTTCCCCGGATGACGCGCGCGAGCCCCGAGATCTGCTCGGAGATGACGGGGTTCCTCTTGTGGGGCATGGCGGAGGAGCCCTTCTGCTTCTCGGAGAAGAACTCCTCGACCTCGCGGATCTCCGTCCGCTGGAGGCTCCGGATCTCGACCGCGATTTTGTCGAGGGTCGAGGCGACGATGGCGAGGGCCGAGAGCGCTTCCGCGTGGCGGTCGCGCTGGAGCACCTGGGTCGCGATCGGGGCGGGCGTGAGGCCGAGCCTCTTGCAAAGCTTTTCTTCGATGACCGGGGGAAGGTGGGCAAATGTGCCGACGGCGCCCGAGAGCTTTCCCACGGCGACGACTTCGCGTGCGCGCTCGAGCCGCGCGCGGTTCCGCTCCATCTCCGCGTACCAGAGAGCGAGCTTCATTCCGAAGGTCATCGGCTCGGCATGGACCCCGTGCGTGCGGCCCACGGTCACCGTCTTCTTGTGGTCGAAGGCGCGGGACTTCAGCACGGAAGACAAAGCGGCGACGTCCTTCAGGATCAGATCCATCGCGTCGCGCATCCGCATGCCGAGGGCGGTGTCCACGACGTCGTAGCTCGTGAGTCCGAAGTGGATCCATCGCCCCGCCTCGCCGACGCTCTCCGCGAGGGCCTGGGTGAAGGCGAGGACGTCGTGCTTGACCTCGCGCTCGATCTCGTCGATACGCTCGATGGTGTACGAGGCTTTCGCCCGGATCTCCCGCGCGGCTTCGGCCGGAACGATGCCCTCTTCCGCCATCACCTCGCAGGCGACGACCTCGACCTCGCGCCACGCGTCGAACTTCGACTCCTCGCTCCAGAGGCTCCCCATCTCGGGGTGGACGTAGCGGTCGGTTAGCATGATTCGAAGACCAGAACTCCCTGCGCCCGCTCTTCGATCAAGACGGGCTTCGCCTCGCTCACCCGCAGCATCGGGGTAGGCCGATCGGCGTAGGTGAGATGCACTTTCGGCATCCGTCCGCCGCGCCTTTTGAGCGCGTCGAAGCAGCAGTCGAGGACCAGGCTTTCGTGGTTGTTCTGCTGGGAGACGTGGGCGAGAAACAGGTGGCGCACGGCGTCGGGAAGGCGCCGCTCGAGGTAATGCGCGAGGGCCTCGTTCGACAGATGACCAAAGCGGCTCCCGACTCGGCTCTTGAGAGACTCGGGATATTCGCCCGAGCGGAGCATCTCGATGTCGTGGTTCGACTCGATGAGGATGGCGTCGCAGCCTCGAAGGCCCGTCGCCACTTCCTCCGACACGTGGCCGATGTCGGTAACGTGGCCGAACGCCAGCTTCCCCCGCCTCAGGCGGAACCCGACGGGGTCCGCGGCGTCGTGGGGTGTCGGGAAGAAATCCACCGTGAGGCGGCCGAGCTTGACGCTCGCGCCCGAGCGCACGCGAACCCATTCGACTTCCTTCTCAGGGACCCGGGGCATGAAGCGGAACGTTCCCTCGGTGGCATAAAGCGGGATCCGGTGCTTGGAACAGAAGCGCCAGGCCCCGCGGGCGTGGTCCCCGTGCTCGTGGGACACGAGGACGGCGTCGACGTGCCGGGCCGAGATCCCGAAGAGCCGAAGCCTTCTTTCGATTTCTTTGCAGGCGAGCCCGGCGTCGAGGAGGACCCTCACCGAGCCGTCGGAGACGAACGTGACGTTTCCTGTGCTTCCACTTCCCAGAACGGAGATATGAAACTCAGGCAACCAGGCTCTCCGGAATCGGCCTCAAATGCTCGAGCCTCCCGAGGACGGTCATCGCCAGCGGTCCTCGCCCGAACATCTCGGAGGCGAGCTCGAGAACCTCCGCGGACGTGACCGCGTCGATGCCCGAGATTACCTCATCGGCGATCACCTGTCGCCCGAAATACATCTCCTGGCGCGCGAGCTGCGACATGCGGGCGCTCGTCGACTCGAGCCCCATGAGAATGCTCCCCCGGAGGTGGCTCTTGGCCCGCTTCAGCTCGGTCTCTTCGACCGGCTGCGATTTGATCCTCCGGAGCTCGAGAAGGACGAGGTCGAGGACCTGGGCAACGTTCGAAGGCTCGGTGCCGGCGTAGATCGAGAACTGCCCCGTGTCGTGATACGCGCTGAGGCCCGAGAACACCGCGTAGGCGAGCGCGTGCTCTTCCCGGATCACCTGGAAGAGGCGCGAGCTCAGGTTGCCGCCGAGGACGGCGTTGAGAACGTAGGCGGCGTGGCGGCGCGGCGACGCCTGAGGAGGCGCTTCGGAGCCGACGACCAGGTGAGCGAGCTCGAGGTCCTTCTCTTGGAGCTGAATCGTGGACGAGACCTTCGGGGGCACGTTCGCGATTCCATCGGTAGGTGCCGCGAGCGAGGAGAAGCGCTCCCGGACCAAGTCGAGAATTTTCTCCTCCTCGAGGTTCCCCGCGGCGGCCACGATCAAGTTGCTCGGGGTATAGATCTTCTTGAAGAACCCGAGCAGATCGTTGCGGGTGAAGCTCGAGACCGTCTCGACCCGGCCGAGCACGGGCCGGCCGAGCGCGTGGTCGGGCCAGAAGCTCTCGGTGAAGAGGTCGTGGACCATGTCGTCGGGGGTGTCCTCGACGCTTCTCATCTCGTCGAGAATCACCTTGCGCTCGCGATCGATCTCCTCGGCGTCGAAGCGCGGCTGGGAGACGATGTCCGACAGGAGATCGACGGCCCGAACCACGTGCTCGTCCAGCACCTTGGCGTGAAAGCCCGCGTACTCGTGGGCCGTGAACGCGTCCGTCTGGCCGCCGATCTCGTCCATCTCCTGGGCGATTTCGGCCTGACTCCTCCGCTCGGTGCCCTTGAAGACCATGTGCTCGAGGAAATGGGCGAGCCCGCTTTCGCTTTTGTCCTCGTGGCGGCTCCCCCTCCGGATCCAGACGCCGATGGCGACCGAGCGCACGTGGGGCATCTTCTCCGTGAGAACGGTGAGCCCGTTCGCGAGAACTTCCTTACGAAACATGAAAGGAGCCGAGAGCGTAACATAGCGCCGTGCTAGGATCCAAACGCATGAACCTCTTCGGGTTGGAGCGGATGGAGATCGAGCAGGCGATGCTCGAGAGGGGCCTCCCCGCGTTCCGGGGGCGGCAGATCTACCGCGCTCTCTATGCCCGCGGAGCCGTCTCTTTCGAGACCATGACCGACCTTCCGAAGGGACTCCGGGAGGAGCTCGCGCGCGACTGCGCGATCGAAAGACCGGCGGCCGCTTCGCGGCACGTCTCGAAAGACGGGACCACCAAGCACCTTCTCGCGCTCGCGGATGGGCGAAACGTCGAGTGCGTCTATATCCCCGAGCCGAGCCGGCACACGTTCTGCCTTTCGACCCAGGTCGGCTGTCCCCTCAAGTGCAGCTTCTGCTTCTCGGGGACCATCCGCTTCGAGCGAAATTTGACCGCGGGAGAGATCCTCGCGCAGTTCCTCCTCGCGCGCGGCACTCTCGCCGAGGCGAAAGCGCGGAGCAACATCGTATTCATGGGAATGGGAGAGCCGCTTCTGAACTCCGAGGCGGTCCTGAAGGCGATCCGCATCCTGACCGACGACGAGGCGTTCTCGGTATCACCCCGCCGCATCACGGTGTCGACCGCGGGGATGGTCGAGGAGCTCCTTCGCTTCGCCGCCGAAGCGCCTCCCGTCGGGCTCGCCATCAGCCTTCACGCTACGACCGACGAGGTCCGCGACCGGATGATGCCCATCAACCGGAAACACCCGCTCGAGGAGCTTCTCGCCGCGGCCAAGGCACTTCCGATTCCGAAGAGACGGCGCATCACTTTCGAGTACGTCCTTCTCGGGGGAGTGAACGACGGACCGGCCGACGCGAAGAGGCTCGCGACGCTCCTCCGCGGGATCAAAGCCAAGGTGAACCTTATTACGTACAACCCCTGGCCGGGCGCACCCCACGAGCGGTCGTCCCCACAGGCGACGTCGAGGTTTCTCGAGATCCTCGCGGATTCCGGTCTCACCGCGAGCCTGCGGCGGAGTCGCGGAGACGACGTCCTCGCGGCCTGCGGCCAGCTCGCGAACCACTCGCCGATCGCACCGTCCAACGCGTGATATTCTGAAGGCATGAGTGGCGCGGTTCAGCGGAAGGTAGCCACCTACGAGGACCTGTTGGCGGTCCCCGATCATCAGGTAGCGGAGATCCTGGACGGGGAGCTTTTCGCGTTCCCGCGCCCGGCCGTCCGCCACGCTCATGCCGCCTCCGGCCTGGGTGGAGACCTAATCGGCCAGTTCCATCATTCCGGCGGCGACAGGCCCGGGGGCTGGTGGATCCTGTTCGAACCGGAGCTCCACCTGGGCGAGGATGTGCTCGTGCCGGATATGGCCGGTTGGCGCCGAGCGCGCCTTGCCCTGATCCCGGATGCGCCATGGCTCGACATCGCGCCTGACTGGGCCTGTGAAGTAATCTCACCGAGCACGGAGTCGATCGACCGAGGCCGAAAGCTCCGCATCTACGCGCGGGAAGCCGTCGCCCACGTCTGGCTGGTGAATCCCATAGCCAAAACGCTCGAGGTATATCGTCTCTCCGACTCGAGCTGGGTCCTGGTTCATACGTACGTGAACGACGAGGTGGTTCGGGCCGAGCCCTTCGTCGAGATCGCGATCGAAATCGGGCGATGGTGGCTTCCGCAAGCCCCGGCCGGTTAGCCGCCCGCCTGACGCCGGGTTAGTCGCCTCTCCGCGCAATCACCGGGTCCATCTTCGTCGCCCTCATTGCAGCAATCCAGCAGGCCAGGAGCGCCACTCCTGAGAGCGCGCTGGCGACACCGAGAAAGGTCGGGAAATCACACCGTAGCGGAGGTCCCGCCCGAGATCCTCAAAGAGGGCGAGAAACGCGCGTTTCCGCGTGGCTAGCCTTCCCGCGCCATTTTCTCGGAGGCGGCCTCCACCTCTCGCGCCTTCTCTTCGCGCCAAGCGGCGAGCTTTCTGGAGAGCGATTCGTCGGACGTCGCCAGGATCTGGGCCGCGAGGAACGCGGCGTTTCGGGCTCCGGGCTTTCCGATCGCCATCGTCGCCACCGGAAATCCCGCGGGCATCTGCACCGTCGCGAGGAGCGCGTCGAGGCCGGCGAGAGGAGTCGCCGCGAGGGGGACTCCGATGACGGGAAGGTTGGTTCGCGATGCGAGTGCCCCCGCAAGATGCGCGGCGGCGCCGGCTCCCGCGACGATCACGCGGACCCCGCGGCCCGCGGCTTCGGACGCGAGCTTCGCCGCGCGCTCCGGAGTTCGATGGGCGGAGTAGACGCCCATCTCGTACGGGACTCCGAGGTCCCGCAGTACCTCCGCCGCCTCGGCCATGACCTCCCTGTCGGAGGCGCTCCCCATCACGATCAAAACCTTCGGTGACGCCAAGCTCTAGCTCCCCGCGAGGCGCGCGAGGGCCTTTTGGCCGATGTCCTTCCGGAACTGGCGGCCCTCGAACTGGATGCGCTCGACGCCCTCGTAGGCGCGCTCGATCGATCCCTTGAGGTTGTTGCTGATGCCGGTCACGGTGCAAACGCGCCCGCCTGACGTAACGAGCTTTCCGTTCTCCATCTTGGTGCCGGCGTGGAAAACGTAGAGTCCCTCGTCCATCTCCACCTGTCCCGAGTCGAGCCCGTGAATTACCTGCCCCGTCTCGTACTTTCCCGGATAGCCCGACGAGGCGAGGACCACGGTCACCGCCGGCTCTCTCACCCACTCGAGCCGGTGCTGCCCGAGGTGCCCCTGGCTCACCTCCATCAGCAGCGGAAACAGGTCGGTTTTGAGCCGAGGGAGGATGGCCTGCGCCTCGGGGTCGCCGAGCCTCACGTTGAACTCGAGCACCTTGGGGCCGTCCGCGGTCAGCATCAAACCGCAGTACAGGAAGCCCTGGTACTTTCTGCCCTCGGCGGAGAGCCCGGAGATCGTCGGGTACACGACGTCCTTCACGATGTGCTTCAAGGTGTCGGCGTTGAGAATGGTCGCGGGACAAATCGAGCCCATGCCACCGGTGTTGGGTCCCTCGTCGTTGTCGAGCGCGCGCTTGTGATCCTGGGCCGCGACCAGGGGAAGGACGTTCGCGCCGTCGGAGAGGGCGAAGAAGGAAACCTCGTCGCCCTGAAGGAACTCCTCGAAAACGAGCCTGGTGCCCGCGCTTCCGAGCTGGCGTTCCGCGATGAGCTTCTTCGTCAGTTCCAGAGCTTCCTCGCGGGACTGCACGATGGTGACGCCCTTGCCGCCCGCGAGCCCGTCGGCCTTCACCACCAGCGGAAGTCCGATCTCTCCGCTCTCGACGACCGACTTCGCCTCTTCCATGCTGCTGACGACGTGGTAGCGGGCGGTCGGGATCTCGTGGCGCTTCAGGAAGTCTTTGGCGAAGGCCTTGCTCCCCTCGAGCTCGGAGGCCGCGCGGTTCGGCCCGAAGACGGCGAGACCGCGGCGCTGGAACTCGTCGACCAGGCCCAGGATGAGCGGGAGCTCCGGCCCGACAACGGTGAGCCGGATCGAGAGCTTCTCCGCGAAGTCCGCGAGCTCCACGATGTCCGAGGGATCGATTGGGACCGAGTCCGCGAGCGAGCGGATTCCGGCGTTGCCGGGTGCGCAGAAGATCTCCGTCACTTCAGGGCTCTGCCGGAGCTTCCACACAAGGGCGTGCTCCCGCCCTCCTCCGCCGACGACGAGTACTCTCACGTCGGACTTTCCCCGGGGCTCTGCGAGTCTGCGGAGATCAAAGTCAACGCTGTCAGCAAGTTAGGATTACTCGTGAAACTTTCAGATTATCCCATAGTGCCTTCGAAAGTGTCAACCCAAGTCGAGCGTCACGAAAAGCGTTTGACAGACGTAAGTTCGTTCCCTATAGTGTTTTCGAGCGAACGGGCCCCTTAGAACCGCCATCGAGTCCGCTGTATTCTCACCGCGTCCAGCCGATACGATGTTCAAAGTTAACGCCTGTTTTCAGCCGTTTCAAGCCATTTCCAGCCATTTCCAGATCGTTGAGCCAGGGAAGGAGGTGCAAAGATTGGCCGAGATCAGAATCACCGACAACGAGTCGATTGAAAGTGCTCTCAGACGCTTCAAGCGAAAAGTGCAGCAGGAAGACATCATCAAGGAAATCAAGAAGCACTCCTTCTACATGAAGCCTGGCGACAAGAGGCGCGCGAAACAAGCGCTCGCTCGCAAGAGACAGCGTAAGAAGCAGCGCCGCGAGCAGACGGACTAGCCGCTCTCTCTTCCGGTCATCGCTTCCCTTCGGCTCACAGAGCTTGAAGGGAAGTGATGGCCGCGACGTTGACGATATCCTCGACGCTGCACCCCCGCGACAGGTCGTTGGCGGGGGCCCTCAACCCTTGCAGGATGGGGCCGATTGCCGAGGCTCCGGCGAGCCTTTCGACGAGCTTGCAGGAGATGTTTCCCGAATCCAGATCGGGAAAGATCAGAGTATTCGCATTTCCTTTAACCGCGCTCGCCGGCGCCTTCCTCGTTCCGACTTCGGGCACGATCGCTGCGTCTGCCTGAAGCTCCCCGTCCGAGGCGAGCGAGGGAGATCGCGCCTTCAGGGTCTCCGCCGCCTCGGCGACCTTCCGCGTCCGCGGGTGGTCGGCGCTTCCCTTCGTCGAGAACGAGAGAAGCGCGACTACGGGCTCGGTCAGAAGAAACCGGCGGGTGTTCGCGGCCGCGAGCTGAGCGATCTCGACCAGGTCCGTCGCCGTGGGCTCGGGAATGACGGCGCAGTCGGCGAAGACGTACTGCCCCCGCTCATCGGGAAAGCTCATGAGGAAAAAGCTCGAGACCTTGTGGATCCCGTCCACCGTCCCGAAGACCCGAAGCGCCGGCCTCAGGACGTTTCTGGTGCTGTTCGAAGCACCGGCGACGTAGCCCGCAGCCTCTCGCGCTTCGACCATGAGTGCGCCGAAATAAAGGGGGTCGAGCGCCTGTTTTCGGGCCTCGTCCTCGGAAAGACCCCGCTGGCGCCCGAGCTGGTGAAGCCTCTGTCCGTAGGCGTCGGCGCGGGATCGGGGGGAAAGGATCTCGATCGAATCGATCCGCTCCTTCGAAATCCCCGCGGAACGGGCAGCGTTGAAGATGGCATCGGGCTCGCCGAGAAGAACCGGCTCCGCGATGCCGCGGGACTTCATCTCGACGGCGGCCTTCAGAGTGCGCGGCTCGGTCGATTCGGGAAGGACGATCCGAAGCTTGCGGGCACGGGCGCGCTCCTGGATCCTTTCGAGGAACCGATCGGCCATCGGACACCGAGGTTAGCATAGAATGGAGTCCTCAACCCGAGCGCAGCGCGAGCGACCCGCCTTCGCGAAGCTTCGGCGGGTCCGCCGTAGCCCGAAGGGCGAAGGCGGAAGCGAGTCGCGGAGCGAGAGCCGTGGGGGTGGGGCCCCCACGACAATGATAGGAGTTAACTGACTCCGGCTCGGAAGGTTTGACAGGATTCAAGAGATTGTGATAATTCTGGACGGCTCCAGTCAGGAGCCTGTTAAGTCCCGGTGTGTAGGAGGAAGTCGTAGCGATGAAAATCGATGAAAGAGCGGTGGATGGAGTCACTATTTTGGATCTGCAGGGCAAGATGCTGATCGGGGAGGGTGACGAGCTGCTGCGCGGGAAGATCAATCAGCTGGTCGAGAACGGGACCGAGAGAATCGTTTTGAATCTGGCGGAAGTTCCCTACGTGGACAGCGCCGGCTTGGGGGAGATCGTTCGCTGCTACACTACCGTGCGCCACAAGAACGGCGAGCTCAAGCTGTTGCACCTGACGAAGCGGATTCACGACCTGCTCTCGATCACGAAGCTCCTCACGGTCTTCGAGACGTACGATAGCGAAGGCGAAGCCGTCAAGAGTTTCCAAAAAAAGTAGCTTCTTTGACGGAGGTCGAAGCACGAGCCATTCCGCGTGGGGGGCATTCAAGGCAGAGTCCCTGAGGCCGTTCAGGCCTATCGTACCTGTTGGTAAAGCCCCGTAGGAATACAAGCTGGTGTTCTTCGCCCGCCAGCTCGAGAAGCTCTTTATATCGTTACGCCCGCACCAGTGGACCAAGAACCTCGTCGTACTCGCCGCTCTAGTCTTCGCCGAGCGGCTGTACCACGTGCCTTCGCTGGTGCTGGCGGGCGGGGCCTTCGTGGTGTTCTGCGCTCTGTCGGGTGCGGTTTACCTGGTGAACGACCTTCTCGACCTCGAGGGGGATCAGAGGCATCCGGTGAAACGCATGAGGCCGCTCCCCTCGGGGGCGCTCTCACCCTCCGTGGCGAAGGCGGCGGCGGCGGCCCTCGCGGGAGTGGCGCTCGCCGCATCGTCCGCAATCGGCTTCAGGTTCGCGGCTGTGGCCGCGTTGTACTTCGGCGCTATGATGGCGTACTCGCTGGCGCTGAAGAACATCGTGGTCGTCGACGTCCTCGTCGTGGCGATGGGTTTCGTGCTGAGGGCGCTCGCCGGCGCCGTCGCGATTGGTGTCGCTTTCAGCCATTGGCTCTTGATATGCACGCTGTTGTTCGCGCTTTTTCTCGCTCTCGCCAAAAGAAGGCAAGAATTGACCCTTCTGGCCGGCGGAGCGGCCGAGCATCGGAAAATCCTGGGAGAGTACAGCCCGTATCTTTTGGATCAGATGATTGCCGTGGTAACGGCCTCGACGGTGATCTCCTACGCGCTCTATACGCTGGCGCCGGAGACCACTTCCAGATTCGGTACCGACCGTTTGGTTTGGACCCTTCCTTTCGTTTTGTACGGGATCTTTCGCTACCTCTACCTCGTGCACCAGAAGGAAGAAGGGGGAAATCCTACCGAGGTGCTCCTCAACGATAGGCCGATTCTCGTGACCGTGGCGCTATGGGCAGCGACCGTGGTCACGTTGATTTACCACGGACACGAATCGGGCTGAAGGCTCTCCCGAACGACGAACTGCCCAAGAAAAGGACGCCTGGGCCTTTCGAGGCCGAGCGGGCGTCGAGGAGGCCTATGTCTACCTTCAGCGCGAAGGGAACGGATGTCGACGTCGAGGCCATCATGGCCAACATTCGGCGGAAGATCGACGAGAAGAGAAAGGGGCTCTATACGGAAGACGAGGTGCGGGAGATCGCGGAGATGAAGCTCGATGCCGTCCTCGAGGCGAGCGAGTTCAACAGCGACTTCGTCGCGGCGTTCCGCGCGCGCGACGAGAAATGGAACTACCGCTTCAGCCCCGAGACCATCTACGCCTCGTCTCACGCCGGAGGCGGAGGTCTCATCCGGGCCGCCCGGCGTTTCTTGAATCCGGTGCTGAAGCTCTTCTTCAACCCGAACCCCCTCATCAGCGCTCTTTCGCGCCAGGCCGATCTCAATCGGTACTACGTGCTCCTCCTCCACAACATGGCCCAGGAGCTGACTCGCGCGAACCTCGAGCTCACGAACCTGAAGGCGCGCTTGCGCACCCTCGGGATCCGCGTCGATTTCCAAGGCAAACGCGAAAAGACGATGGAGCAAGTCGTTCTCGAGCGGGATTCGAGGGAGCCCCGGGAGTCCCGCCCGCTCCCCGCCCGATCCTCCGATCGCCCCGAGCCCTCCGAGAGGCACGAGCGCGGCGAACGCTCATCCGAAAGAGGGGACCGTGACCGGGGAGGCCCGCGCCGCGACCGAGGCGCCACCAGTGAACGCCCACCAGCGAACACCCGGCCGAATAGAGGTGAGCGCGGCGAGCGGGGAGACCGCGAGCGCGGCGAGCCAGGGAGCGATCGGGACAGCGCGCGCCGAGGCCGTGGCCGTCGCTCCTTCCGCAGACGCCGTGGCGGCAGTGGTGGCAGTGGCAGCAGTGGCAGCAGTGCCGGCGGCGGCGGCTCGAACTCGAACCGAGGGGGAGACCCTTCGGGCCGGCCTCCTTCCGGAAATCGGCCCGGTGGCGGATCCTCCGATCCCCGAGCCGATCGAGAAGGAAGCGGTGGCAACCGGAGTTGAGACCGACCGGACGCTCGCCCGTGAGAGCCGCGAGAGCGGGTCCGAACGATCTGTTCCGGCCTTGTCGGCCGTGCCAGCCGTGCCAGCCGTGCCAGGAAGTCAGGAGTTCGTAGCCGGGCGCACTCCGAGCGTACGCCCGCTCCGCCTCGCCTTCGTGGTCCAGCGCTACGGCGAGGACGTCAACGGCGGTGCCGAGGCCCATTGCCGCCTGGTGGCTGAGCATCTGGCGCGGGCGCATCGAGTCGAAGTGCTCACCTCGTGCGCGCGGGACTACATTACCTGGAAGAACGAGCGCGTCCCAGGGCTCGACCAGGTGAACGGCGTCCCGGTGCGCCGCTTCAAGGTCAAGAGACCTCGGGATCCGGACCGCTTCGGGCGGTGCTCAGAGAGAGTATTTCTCGGAAAGCACCGGCCCGAGGATGAGATGCTGTGGCTGGAGGAGCAGGGTCCGTTCTCGCCCGCCCTTCTCCGGCACATACGGAGGCGCGAGAGCGACTACGACTACTTCGTCTTTTTCAGCTATCGCTATTACCACAGCTATCACGGGATCAAGGCCGTCCCCCGAAAGTCGATTCTGGTTCCGACGGCCGAGCGGGACGAGGTGGTCTCGCTCGGGATCTTCCGGGACCTCTTCCGGCTACCACGCGCCATCGTCTACAACTCCATCGAGGAGCGGGCGATGATCTGGAGCGCTTCGGGAAACCGCGGCGTTGCCGGCGACGTCGTCGGAGTGGGGTCCGAGCTCCCCGCGAGCGCCGACGGCGGCGCCTTCCGGCGGAAGTTCGAGGTGGCGCGGCCTTACATGGTGTTCCTGGGCCGCGTCGATCCGAACAAGGGATGCCGGACGCTCTTTCACTACTATCGAAGGTACCGCGAGGAGAACGAGTCCGCGCTCGATCTCCTGCTCGTCGGCGGAAAACAAATGGAGGTGCCGGCGGAGCCGGGAGTTCGCTACCTCGGATTTCTGTCCGAGGAGGACAAGTGGGGAGCGCTCGCGGGAGCGGAGCTCCTGGTGATGCCCTCCGAGCTCGAGAGCCTCTCGATGGTCACCCTCGAAGCCTGGGGGTTGGGAAAACCGGTGCTCGCGAACGGGAAGTGCGACGTCCTTCGCGGGCAGTGCCGGCGCTCGAACGCGGGGCTCTACTACGACGACTACTATCAGTTCCGCGAGGCCCTCTCGCTCCTCGAGCAAAACCCCGATCTTCGCGCGGGTCTGGGGGAGAACGGCCGGAGGTTCTATCACCAGCACTATCGCTGGGAGGTGGTGGAGGGAAAATACAACCGCATCCTCGAGACCCTCTCGCGCGAGGATCGCGCCCTTCCGCCCGCGCCGAAAGCGGGATTCTTAACCAGGCTCTTTTCTGAAAGGTCTTGAGAAAGGTGCACGTCCACCAGATGCTCGCCGCTCTCTCCTACGGAGACGCCATCGGGAACGAGGCGCTCCGCATCCAGGAGATCCTGCGGGGAGAGGGTTTCGACTCCGACATCTTCGCGGAGTCCGTCCACCCCGAGATGGCGGGCCAGGCGCGAAAGCTCTGGGACTACCGGGCGGTTTCGTCGAGGGACGATCTGCTCATCCTCCACTTCTCAATCGGCGCCGGCGTCAGCACCTACGCCTATCACCTTCCGGATCCGATTCTGCTCGTCTACCACAACATCACCCCCGCGCGCTGGTTCCAGGCGTTCCACCGCCACCTCGCAGGGCTCTGCTACCACGGGCGGCGCGAGCTCCAGGCGTTCGTGCCCCGCGTCCGGCTCGCGGTGGGCGATTCCGAGTTCAACCGCTCCGAGCTCGAGGCCGTGGGCTTCCACCCGACGGGAGTCCTGCCGCTTCTTCTCGCTCCGAGCCGCCTGGAAACTTCCGCGAACGAAGTCGTGCTCGAGATGTTCGACGACGAGAAGACGAACTTCCTCTTCGTCGGCCGGGTCATTCCCAACAAGTGCTTCCACGACCTCATCAAAGTCTTCGCGCTCTATCAGAAACATATCGATCGGAACTCCCGGCTCGTGCTCGTGGGGGAATGGGTCGGCTTCGAGAAGTACCACGAGGCACTGGTGCGCATGGCCGACGACCTCGCTCTCGAGGACGTGGTCTTTACCGGGCACGTGGAGGACGACGACCTCGTAGCCTACTACCAGGTGGCGGACCTGTTCCTTTGTCTGAGCGAGCACGAGGGGTACTGCGTTCCGCTGGTCGAAGCGTTCCGGTTCGGAGTGCCGGTGATGGCTCTCGACGCCGGCGCCGTGCCCGAGACCCTCGGGGGCGCGGGAGTGCTCATCCGGGAAAAGCGCATCGACGAGATCGCGCTGATGGCCCACGCCATCGTGACCGACGAGGATCTTGAGGCGCGCATCGTCGAGGCCCAGGACCGTGTCCTCGAGGAAATGGATAGGCGAGACGATAGGGGCCTTCTCCTCGGATTCGTGGAGCAAGCCCTCGCACGCGAGCCGGTAAAGGTCTAAGAACAGCCATGCCTCGAGTAGACCAGTGGCTTCCCGCGACGCATCGGGGCGACGCCATCGGCGATGAGGCGGTGCGTATCCGGGACGTCCTCCGCCGATCGGGAAGGGAGAGCGAGATCTACGCCCTCGACATCGACGAGGAGGCCGAAGGGGACGCCCTCCCCTTCTCGGAGCGCCGCGAGAGCGACGTGGTCCTCTTTCATTTCGCGCTCCCCTCTCCCTTGACCTCCGCTTTCGCGCAGTCGAAGGCAAAGCGGGTTCTCCTGTATCACAACATCACTCCGCCAGAATTCTTTCGCGGATACGACGACGAGCTGGTTCGGATCGCCGTCCACGGGCGCCGGGAGCTTTCGAGCCTCGCCGGGGCCTCTGACCTGGCGCTGGGAGACTCGGAGTTCAACCGGAAAGAGCTCGAGTCTTTCGGGTTCGAGCGCACCGGCGTTTTGCCGATCCTCGTGGAGTTCGCTCCCTATCGGGACACCGAGCCGAGCCCGGTCCTCTCGAGGATGCTCGGCGATGGCCGCCCCAACTTTCTATTCGTCGGCCGGGTGTTCCCCAACAAGCGGTTCGAGGACCTGGCGCGCCTCGCGTTCTTCTACAAGAAGTACGTTTCCGAGGATTTCCGTTTCCTTCTGGTCGGCAAGGCGGGTAGGATGGAGCGCTATCAGCAGTCGGTCCAGGCGCTTGCCGATCGTTGGGGTCTGAGGTCCAGTGAGTTTTGTTTCACCGGTCACCTCTCCTTCGAGGATCTCGTCGCCTGCTACCGCACGGCCGATCTTTTCATCAGCATGAGCGAGCACGAAGGTTTCGCCGTGCCGCTCGTGGAGTCGATGTTGTTCGAGGTTCCGATACTGGCCTTCGCCGCGGGCGCGGTGCCCGACACTCTGGGGGAGGCCGGGATCCAGTTTCACGAAAAAAACTACGAGGAGCTGGCCGAGATGGCCCATCTGCTCTCGACCGAGGACGACTTGAGAGACAGAGTCGTAGCTTCCGGAAGACGGAGGCTCGAGCGCTTCGCGCCCGAACGGGTGGAGGCGGAGCTCCTCGGTTTCATCGAGGAGGTTTGCGCGTGAAGATCGCGTTCATCGTTCAGCGCTTTGGCAAGGAGATCCTGGGAGGGTCGGAGACCCTCGCCCGGCAGCTCGCCGAGCGGCTCTCCCGCCGCCACGACATCACGGTCCTCACCACGACCGCGAAGGACTACATCACCTGGAAAAACGAGCTTCCCCCGGGCGAGGACAAGGGGCGCGGAATCCAGCTCATCCGATTCCCCGTCGAGGAAGAGCGCGACCTCGAGGAGTTCAACCGTTTCTCCGAGGAGATCTACAAGGGACAACCCACCCGCGAGCAGGAGCTCGAGTGGCTCCGGAAGCAGGGGCCGGTGGTGCCCGAGCTCATCGAGTATCTGAAGAAGGAGCAGGAGACCTTCGATCTGCTGGTCTTCTTCACCTACCTCTACTACCCGGCGTACTACGGCCTCCAGGTGGCGCCGGAGAAGAGCGTCCTAATTCCCACGGCGCACGACGAGCCTCCTTTGAAGCTCGGCATCTACCGCGAGATGTTCCAGCTCCCGAGCTCGTTTCTCTTCAACACCGAGGCCGAAGAGCTCCTGGTGCTCGAGCGGTTCCCCGTCCACAAGAAGATGCGCGAGACCGTGGGGATGGGGATGGAGCTCCTCGATCAGCCCGACGTCCACGCCTTCCGCGGCAAGCACGCCATTCCCGGCAAATACCTCCTCTACGCCGGAAGGATCGACGCCGGCAAGAACCTCGAGGAGCTCTTTCGATACTTCCAGTTCTACAAGGAAGAGCACCCTGGCTCCGGGAACCTGCAACTCATCCTGATCGGAAAGCTCGGGATGAAGCTTCCCGCGGATCCATCCATCCGCTACATCGGATTCGTGGACGAGGGCGACAAGCTCTCCGCCATGGCGGGAGCGGTCGCCGTGGTGCAGCCCTCCCGCCTGGAGAGTTTCTCCATCGTGACGCTCGAGGCCTTTTCGGTGGGAACGCCGGCGATCGCCAATGCCCAGTCGCGGGTCCTCGCGGATCACTGCCGAAAGGCGAACGCCGGCCTTTACTATGGAGACTTCGAGGAGTTCGAGGAGATCTTGACGCTCCTCCTCGACGATCGGAACCTCGGGCGGACCCTCGGCCGCAACGGTCAGACCTACGTCAAGGACAACTACGGCTGGAACCGGCTCCTCCCCAAGTACGAGATGGTGTTCCGAAGCTCGGCCCGTCCCGCGAGAGAGTCGAGAGGGGCGCGGAGCCGCCCTCCTGCCGTTTCCGCGACTCCGCACGAGCCCGAGCACGATCACGAGCCCGGGCACGAGCACGAGGACCTGGTCTCGACCGGAGACTTGCCGCTCCTCGAGCCCGAGCTTGAGCCCGAGCCCGAGCCTGATAACGAGCCGTTCGAAGCTCACGCGGAAGAGCTCGAGACAGCCGAGAGGACGGAGGAATTCGACGAGCTCGCGCCCGAGGAGACTGAGCTCACCGAAGAAGAAGCGGAATCAGAAACGACGCGGGAGGAAAGAGCCGCGCCCGAGGAAGAACCCTACTACGAGCCCACACCCGAGCCTGAGCCGGAGCCTGACCCAATTGAGGAAGAGTTCCGCGAAGCCCGTCCCGAGGAAAACCCGCCCGCCGACGATTCCGAGCTTCCCGCGTTCTACCGCCCGCGACAGCGCCCGATATCGTCACAGAAGGGGGCGCCGGAGCCGGCGAAGGAAGACTGAGCTAGGCTAGAATAGGTGTGACGATGTCCACTCTCCTTGCTCCTCCCGCAGAACAACGCCTGCGATTGTCCGGCATCTCGTGGGAAACCTACGAGCGCCTTCTCGCGGAGCACGAGGGCCGGCAAAGCCCCCGTTTCACTTACGACCGTGGGGAGCTCGAGATCATGGTTATTTCATTCGAGCACGAAGAGGCGAATCGCCTCCTGCACGACCTATTCACCGTATTGGCGGAGGAGCGGGGAATCGACTTCGTCAACGCCGGCTCGAGCACGTTGAAACGAGAAGATCTGGATCGCGGATTCGAGCCCGATACCTGCATCTACATTCGAAGCGCGGGGAGCATCCGTGGCAAACGCCGGATCGAGCTCCCCCGCGATCCAGCGCCCGATCTCGTCATCGAGGTCGACATCACGAGCCCCTCCATCGCCAAGATGGAGATCTACAAGGCCATGGGCGTTCCCGAGGTCTGGCGATACGATGCCACTTCCTTGCGCTTCTTCGCGCTCGAGAACGGGAAGTACGTGGCCCGTGCCGAAAGCACCGTTTTGCCGGGTCTCACGTCCGAGGTCGCTTCGCGTTTCATAGAGGACGCAAGGTTGGAGCCGCGCACCGTCTGGAATCGCAAGGTTCGCGAGTGGGCGAAAGCGCATCCCGCCTGACCCGCATCAACTAAACTAAACGCTGAGCCCTCGTTCCCACTTTCCGGGCGGCCCGCTTCAGGCCGCGGATCGAGGCGTCGTACTGCGAGCCCATCTTCTCGAAGCTGAAGGCGCGGTTGCGCGCGAGCCATAGCCTTCGAAGCTCTTTCTTCAAACGCGTTTGGGCTTGTTCGATTCGGCGGAGCTCGGAGGCGAGCGACTTCCTCGCCCTCGCCGGGTTCTCCCGCCAGCGCAGGTACTCGATTCCCGAGAGCCCCTTCTCCGCGGCGAGGATCGAAGCCTCGATCGCGTAGCGGAGCTCCTCGTGCTCGGCCGGCCTCGAGCGGAGCTTCTCACGATCCCTCTTGAAATCCTTCGCGACCCGGCGAAGGCGCTCGAGAGTTCTCTCGAGGACCGGGCGCTTCGCCTTCGAGGTGAACTTGGCCTCGATCACGTCGTCGAAGAACAGGGTCTTCAGAGGCGAATGATTGAAGTGATCGAAGCCGGTTTCGTGAAGACTCCCAAGGCGCCGGTAGAGGCGGCCCGCGGCCGCCGAAGGGTCGGAGAAGAGGTGCAGCGAGAAAGCCTGGTCGAAGGTTCTCCCGTCGACGTCCGTCGGGCCCCAGGCGGCCTGCGCCCCGAACGCGAAGCCGAAGATCGAGTTTCCCAGAAGGTTCCCGTGGCCTCCGTCCCCCCACTCCGTCACCAGGAGCCCCTCGGCGCCGTGCCGCTTCGCGGCCTCTGCGTATCCGCGGATGTTGGCGAGGGCGTTTTCAAGCCTTGGAAAGAGAGTGTTCCAGGCCGAGGTGCCGGCGGCCGCCATGAAGGGGATGCCGCTCTCGCGCAGGAGCTTCACCCGCTCGAAGTCGTGGTTCGCCTCGTACCACCAGTCGATGAGCAGGAGTCCCTTTGGAAGAAGGGGAAGGACTTCGCGATGCTCGAAGATGAAGTCCGCCCAGATCATCGTCTTCTTCCCATGCTTCGCGGCGAGCTCCTGGACGCGAGCCACGTGCGAGGCAAAGATCGCGGCGCTCCCCTCCGTCTCCGCGCGGCCCCTCGATAAACCCTTGCCGAGGTCGACCGGCTCGTCGCAGTTCGCGTTGAGCCAGGGGGAGCTGAAATTTCCGAGGTACTCCGCATAGAGGTCGTCGAGGAGCTCGTACGTCGCCTCGAGCGCGGGGGAGACCGACCATCTCCTCTCGCTTTCCGCGAGCTTCTGGTAGCGCCGGTATTTCAGGATCTGGTGCATGTGGCCAAGGGACTGGAGCGTTGGCACCAGCTCCACGTGCCGCTTGCGGGCGTACTCGTCGAGCTCCCGGAGCTCCCAGGCTGACATCGGCGAGGCGTCTTTTCCTATGAGCGGATGGCGCCGGAATTGAAAGACGTGCTCGGTATAGAGCATCAGCAGGTTCAGCTTGAGGCCGACCATGAAGTCGACGACGCCCTTGAGCGTCGCGAGGGTCGGGACCTTCCCCCGGGAGATGTCGAGGAGGAGTCCTCGCTTCTTGAGATCGGGCGCGTCCTCGATCTCGCAGGCGGCGACGCTCCGGCTCCGCCGTGGCCAGAGCTGGGATAGGGACAGGGCGGCGTAGCGCAGGCCCGCCTCGCCGTCCCCCTCGGCTCGGACCCGCTCTTTCGAGATAAGGAGGCGATAGCCGTCCCCGAGAGTTCGAAGGCGGAGGAGCTCGATGCGAGGGCCGAGGTCTTCGTGGCGGGCGTGGGTCTCGATGGGCGGAGATAATCCCGCCCGCCCGAGGACCGCCGCCTGAAGCGCCCGCGCGGAGAAGAAATCGCTCTCCCCCGCGCCCTCGGGAAGCACGATGGGCGCCCCCGGCCGCAACCGGAACGCGCCTTCGCGTGCCACGAGCTTTTTCGGCGACGGGAGGAGCGGCGGAATTCGCATGACGGGGATTCTAGCAATCTTGCCCCGCCCGCAACCGTCGAGTATGCTCGGCTCTCCGATGAGCGGCACGGAAACCCCCCTCTGGCCGGCGGCGATCGAGGCCGCGGAAATGATCGAGCCGGGAATGGTGGTGGGGCTCGGGACGGGCCGGGCGGCGGCGATGTTCGTGCGCGCTCTCGCCCGGAGGATCGAGAAGGGCCTCGAGGTCAAAGGCGTCCCGACGTCGCGCCGCACCGAAGAGCTTGCGAAGGACCTCGGCGTCCCCCTCGTCGGACTCGAGGAGATCGAGGCGATCGATATCGGCGTCGACGGCGCCGACGAGGTCGACCCGTCTCTCGACTTGATCAAAGGACACGGGGGGGCGCTGCTGCGCGAGCGGGTCGTGGCCTCGATCTCGAAGACGTTCGTGATCCTCGCGGGAGACGAGAAGCTCGTCCCCCGCCTCGGCGCCCGCATGGCGGTTCCCGTCGAGGTCGTGCCCTTCGCGGGCCCGGTCTCGAAACGGAAGCTCGAGGCTCTGGGCGGAGGCGTGCGCCTCCGGATGAACGGAGACGGGCGGCCCTTCGTTTCCGACAACGGCAACCACATTCTCGATGCGAAGTTCGAGAGTATCGAGGACGCCTCGGATCTTGAGCGGCGCATCGACGCCCTCCCGGGTGTCGTCGATAGCGGCCTCTTCATCGGAATGGCCGGCCTGGTGCTGGTCCAATCGGAGTCAGGATTCCGCCGGCTTTCGCGCCCCTGACCCGAGCGATGTCAGGGCCTGCGGTCGAGCTCAGAAACGTCAGCAAGAGATTCGGCGCGGGCGCGCGGCCGGTCCTGGATCGCGTCTCGTTTCGGGTCGAGCCGGGAGAGACCCTGGTGCTCCTGGGCTCGAGCGGCGCCGGCAAGACCACCGCCCTTCGGACCATCAACCGCCTGGTCGAGCCCGACGAGGGCGAGGTCGAGGTCGAGGGCCGGGAGATCCGCTCGTGGGATCGCATTCGTCTCCGGCGCCGCACGGGCTACGTCATCCAGGACGTGGGCCTTCTTCCGCACCTGAGCGTCGCCGAGAACGTCGAGCTGGTCCCGAAGCTCGAGGGCTGGAGCGAGGCGCGCAGGAGCGAGCGGGTCCGGGAGCTTCTCGCGTTCGTGGGCCTCGCTCCGGAGAGGTTCGCCGAGAAGAGGCCGAGAGACCTATCGGGAGGAGAGCGGCAGAGGGTTGGCGTCGCCCGCGCGCTCGCGGCCGACCCTCCGCTCCTGCTGATGGATGAGCCCTTCGGAGCGCTCGACGCCGTGAACCGCCGCCGGATGCAGGATGAGTTCCTGGAGATGAAACAGAAGCTCAGGAAAACGATCGTCATCGTCACCCACGACGTCCCCGAGGCGATAAAGCTCGGCGACCGCATCGGCGTGATGCACGCGGGAAGGCTTCTGCAGTTAGGTCCGCCCTCGGAGATCCTGGACCGGCCCGCGGACGATTTCGTCGCCGAGCTGGTGCACCTGGTAAACGCATAGACGTGATGGACACTCTGCGGTTCCTTTTCGAGCGGCGCGCCGATATCGCCGCGCAGACGGTCGAGCACGTCTTTCTGGTCGCGGTGTCGATCGCCATTGCCGTTCTCATCGGGGTTCCCCTCGGGCTCCTCCTGACTCGCAAGCCCTCGCTCGCGACTCCGGTAATCGGCTTCGCGAACGTGATGCAGACCGTTCCCAGTCTCGCGCTCTTCGGGTTCCTCATCCCCATCCCCTTCATCGGCGGGATCGGGAACACGACCGCGATCGTCGCCCTCGTGCTCTACGCGCTGCTTCCACTCCTCCGGAACACCTACGCCGGCATCCAGTCGGTCGAGCCTTCGGTGGTCGAGGCGGGACGGGGGATGGGCATGACGGATCTCGAGCGCCTGAGGCTCATCGAGATCCCGCTCGCGCTTCCCACCATTCTCGCCGGGGTGAGGATCGCGACCGTGAACGCCATCGGCCTCGCGACGATCGCCGCCGCCGTGGGCGCCGGAGGTCTCGGCAACTCGATCCTGCGAGGGCTTTCCATGGTGGATAGCCGCCTGATCCTTGCCGGGGCGGTGCCCGCGGCGGCTCTCGCCCTCATCGCCGACGGGCTCCTCGGGCGGTTCGAACGATGGTTCGCATGGGATCGTTGAGTCGAGTGAACCGAGTGAGCAAGCTCGGCGCTCTCCTCCTTGCTCTCGTTCCCTCTTGCTCCGGGGAGCGGCCGGTGGTCGTGGGCTCGAAGAACTTCACCGAGCAGGTGATCCTGGGAGAGGTCCTGGCGCAGCTTCTAGAGGCCCGAGACGTGCCTGTCGAAAGGCGGCTCAACCTCGGCGGGACGTTTATCTGTCATCGGGCGCTTCTCGCGGGCGACCTCGACGTGTACGTGGAGTACACCGGGACCGCCCTCACCGCCGTATTGAAGGAGAAGGTGAGCCGCGATGCCGATGCCGTGTATCAGCGGGTCCGCGAGGTTTACCGGAAGGATCTCGGCCTCGCCTGGACCGAGCCCCTCGGCTTCGACAACACGTTCGCAATCGCGATGACGCCGGAGGCGGCGGCGGAGCTCGGGATCCGAACCATCTCCGATCTGAAGCCACACCAGGCAACGCTCCGGCTCGGTGTGGGACACGAGTTCTTCGAGCGGGAGGATGGTCTTCGCGGTCTGGTGGCGGCCTACGATCTGAAGCTCGAGAAGCCTCCCCGCGGGATCGAGCTCGGTCTCATCTACCAGGCCTTGATGGAAGGCGAGGTGGACGTCGTCGTCGGGAGCGCGACCGACGGACTCATCGACAAGTTCGGGCTAACGGTTCTCGAGGACGATCGATTCTACTTTCCACCTTACGACGCGGCCGCGGTCTATCGGCCCTCGACCGCCGAGCGCGAGCCGGCTCTCGCCGAGGTGCTGGAGCTTCTCGAGGGAAATCTCGACGAGGCCGCCATGCGAGGCCTCAACCGGCAGGTCGACGACGAGGGGCGCGCGGCCGCCGAGGTCGTCGCCTCTTTCCTTCGGGAGCGGGGATGGCTCGGGCAAGACTCCAAGTGAAGTCCCTCACAATCCCGCGACATTCGCCCCTTGACCCTCGAGTCCTTCGGTCCTAAGCTGAAGTGTCTACGCCGGTCATGCGCTTTCTTCCCAGTCTTCTCCTCGCCGCGGCGGCGTCGAGCGCGGGTTCATCCACGCTCGCCCAGGCTCCGCCTGAACCGGCGAAGCCCTGGGGTTACCTGTACTTCATCCGCACGCAGAAGCTCTTTCCGCTCACACTCGCGGAAAGCTCCATCGGCCGGCTGCCGGAGAACGACGTCGTCCTCACCTCGACCCGGGTCTCGCGACGGCACGCCGTCGTGCGAAAGAAAGCCGAAGGAGCCGAGCTCGTGGACGTGGGAAGCTCGAACGGCACCAAGCGCAACGGCGAGCCGCTTCGCGCTCGATCGCAAGCACCTCTGACGCCGGGCGACCGTGTCGAGATCGCGGAGGAAGTGGCCCTCTACCACGAGACGCTTCCCGACCTCTGGCGCGACGAGCTTCGCCACCGCCTGCTCGCCGGCATCCTCAAGCTCCGGCAGCACCTCCCTCAAGACGTGACACGAAAGGCGTTCGGGCGCGAGGAGATCGACGCTGCGGTGACGGAAGCGCGCGTGAGCTCGGAGACGGGAGGCGTCGAAGTCGAGCACTCGGTTCCGCTCGACCCCGAAAGCGGCTTCCCCGAGGAGAGCGGCGCTTTCGTCGGCGACGTCGAGGTTGCGAACGACGTCCTCGAGCTCAGTCTCTGGACTGCTGCAAGGCGCGAGTCCATGACCTCGAGGCGCGCCTCGTACAGCACATTGAAGCACACGACCCTTCGGGTGTCGATCACGGGTGGCGCGGGTGGCGCGGGTGGGCCATCCGGCGGAGCCGAGCCCGGGCCCTGGTTTCCACCCCACCTCCTGGGCAGTCTCTTCGACGTGTTTCCCGACGAACCTGAGTTCAGCTTGCAGTTCGCGGTGAGCCTCGCGGGCCAGGAGCGGCCCCAGGCGCTTTCCGACGCCGCCTCGTGCCTCTCGTTCCGGCACCGCTTGAACCCGAGTGAGTGGAAGCTGATCCTCATGGCGGCCCAGGCCAAGGGACTCTGGGTCGACAAGGAGATCGCAGAGCGCGGCTTGAGCCTCGGGGCCGAGGACAAGGAGCACCTCGCGGAAGCCCTCGAGGAAGCTCGCTCGTGGCTCGAGCAGGCGAAAGCGCTCGGCGCCAAGGACGAGCCGGGGAAGGAAGCGGAGGCGGCTCTGGTCCGCGCGTCCGAGCGCCTCTCGAGGATTCAGGCGAGCCCCCCCTGAGCATCATGAGCATGAGTCTCCCGGTTCCCGCCGGGCCCCTCCTGGCCGCTCTCGTCGCCGCCGCGGGCTTCGCGCACCAGGAACCGACCGGCGCCGATCGCCCGCAGTTTCGCGTGAGCGTCGATACCGTCAGTCTCGCGGTGTCGGTTGTCGACGACGAAGGACGTCTGGTGACGGGCCTCCCCCAGGACAACTTCAAAATTTTCGAGGACGGGGTCGAGCAGCAGATCCAGTTCTTCTCGCAGGGCGAGCTGCCGCTCCGGATGGTGATTCTCGTGGACACCTCGGGCAGCATGCGCTCGAAGCTTCCGCTGGCGCAGGAGGCGGCGGTCCGCTTCGTCCGCTCGCTCAAGCCCGGGGACCAGGTACAGGTGGTGGAGTTCAACGATCGCGTCCTCACTCTGGCCGATTTCACCTCGGACTTCGACCGTGTGGAACGGGCGATCCGGGAAACGGAGGCGACGGGCGCAACCTCCCTCTATAACGCTATCTACGTGTCTCTGAAGGATCTCCACCGCGAGAACCCGGAAGAGCTCGATCGAAGAGCCATCGTGGTCCTCTCCGATGGAAACGACACCAAGTCGGTCCTCGGCTTCGAAGACGTGAAAGAGCAGGCCCGAAAGAGCAGCGTCGTCATCTACGCGATCTCACTCCGCGCGAGCGACGAGGACCTCGCGAAGGACAAGTACCGAAACGCGAAGTACGAGCTCGACATGCTCGCCCGGGAGAGCGGGGGCGTCTCCTACGCGCCCGAGGCTATCGACGATCTCGCGGGGGTGTACGAACAGATCGCGACCGAGCTGAAGAGCCAGTACAGCCTCGGCTACGTCTCGACCAACGCCGCCGCCGACGGCGCCTGGCGACGGCTGCAGATTCTCTCGAAGGAAGCCGGCACCGAGATCCGCTCCCGCGGCGGCTACTTCGCCCCGCGCCCCGCCCGGCGACCCCGCCGCGCTCGGTGATCACCAGAAAGTGCGCGCGGGATATTGGCGGATGTCGGTGTCCGGCTACAGCTCTTCGAGGAACTCTGGACCTCATCCAGGGATCGCGGGAGTCTCGAAACTATCGAGAAAGCCCTGGGGATCCGAGCGCAGCCGGGCCACCACGTCGGGGTCCTCGAGCAGAAAATATGCGGTCCGGGGGAACAGGCGCTTCAGGAGCCACGTCTTCCCCGCGCGTCTTGGACCGGTGAGGACGATCGCAGGGAAGTTTTTCGTGGCCCGGACCACCTGCCTTTCCAGCAGGCGGGGTACATGTCTCATGATTGAGAATGCTAATGTGCGACGTTAGGATTCTCAAGGCGCTCGGCGGCGTTCACGTCGTCATGCTTCAAGAGGTCGAATCAAGGGCGAACCAGGCTCAGCGTGGGGTCACGGGCAGCACGATCCGGGATGGGTAGGAGGCGTTGTGGTGGATCTCCTGGCGCGCCACTTCGGTCCTGGCGCTTTTTCCGATGGGCTCGCCGGTGTTCGGGTTGCGATCGAAGTGCGGGTACAGGCTCGACGTCACATGGATGCGGATGCGGTGGCCGGCGCGAAAGAGGTTCGACGTCACGAGGCGATTCAGCCGGATCGGAACTATGACGCCCGGCTCGAGAAGCGAGACCTTGTCCTCGCCGTCGCGGTAGCGGGCCCGGATCACCTCGACCGTCGGGCTCATGAGATTGAACGCGCGTCCGTCGGGATGAACGTCGAGAAGCCGCACTACGAAGTCGGTGTCCTTCGCCGAGGACGCGGCGAAAAGCTCGACTTCGATGTGTCCCGTGACCTCGACGTCCTTCGGAAGAGGCTCGGTCTGGTAGACGAGAACGTCCTCGCGCGTTTCGAGCGGGCTCTGGTCGTAGGGCCCTTGAGCTCCTTCGTGCGGGTCGACGACGGGGTCGAGGGGATCGTACGAGTAAGTATCGGGACGCTCGTCGTTCCGAGACGGCTCGAGAGAGAGCTTGCCCCCGCTTCTCAAGTAGTATTGCGTCTCCACTCTTCGCGCGAGGGGCAAGTCTTCCTCGTCGCGCCAGGCGTTCTCGCCCATGACGCCGCGATTTTCTCCGAGCTGCTCCAGCACCCTCGAAGGCAACGGCGGAGCTGGGGTTTACGAAGATCTCGACGGGCCCTTTCCGGTCGAGGCCGTTGCGCTCGCCCTTGAGGTAGAAATCGAACCAACGCAGGAGTAGGGCGTCGTGATCGAGCCCCGCGTTCACCCCGAAATCGAGTTCTCCTTCACGGATGCGATCGAGCCTCGGCGTCCCGCGCCGCCAGGGACCGATGACGAGGCGGCTCTGGTTCTTGCGCGTGCCCCGGTAGTTGCGAATGGCCCCGGCGGGACCGTAACCCTCGTCGTGCCAGCCGGAGAGGTTGAGCGCCGGGATCTCGATCTCGCCGTGGCGCGCTTCGACTTCGCGAAGTCCCAGTAGGGACCGTCCTCGGGGTGCGCGAGCCACTCGTAATAGGCGGGCGCCGTGTTTCGAAGAACGGGAAGCTCCGACAGCGGAAGGAATCGCAGCCACTCCTCGCGGTGTTTCTCCCAGAGCTCCTGGGCTTCGACGTCGGTCTTAGGGCCCGGAAGTCCGACCCGCGCGCGCGCGTCAGGGGCGATGTTGAGGTAGAACCACGAAATCCACGAGAGGTCCCAGGCGCCGCCAGTGAAGAAAAAATGGCGCGCGTTCGAAAAGCACATGAGAGGGGTGATGGTCGCGAGGTGAGGCGGCTTCTCCATCGCCGCGAGCCACTGGACAGCCCCGGGGTAGGAGAGGCCGGCCATGCCGACCTTCCCATTCACGTAGGGAAGAGAGGCCGCCCACTCTACGGTGTCGTACCCATCCTTCCCCTCCTGGTGATAGGGATGGTAAACGCCATCCGAGGCGTACCGCCCGCGCACGTCCTGGGCGACGACCACGTAGCCCGCGCGCGCCGCTCGAATGGCGAAGGAATCCCTCCACTCGTCCGCCTTCCCGTAAGGAGTGCGCAGAACGATCGCGGGAAACAGGCCGGGCGCGTCGGGCCTGAGGATGTCGGCGCGGAGAACGACGCCGTCGCGCATCGTCGCGGGTACGTCGGTCTCGAGGACGACGCTCGCGGCGATGGCGAGAACGAGCGAGATCACGCCGGAACCGAAGCCTTCGGGATGGCGGCCGCGTCCGGAAGCGAGGCCACCGACCAGCAGAACGCGAGGAGCTCCTGGGCTTCGCTCGTCGAGAGAACAGAGTCCGCCTGGCCGCGGAACTTCGTCTCCAGATCGCGATCGCTCAAAGGGTTCTCGAGACTTCCGACGACGTGCTCGATGTGCTTTTCGAGAGCACGGCCCGAGGCGAGCACCACGCGGGCGAAGACTTCTTCCTCGCGAACGCCGGGATCCGCGGTAGCGGTGACCCGGTCCCGAAGCGCCACGACGTCGGGGTCGCGCACCGCTTCGTCGCTGTACTCTCTCTGGCCCACCACTCCGCGAAGAAGGGCGACGGCGACGGAGTGATAGACGCTGAACTTTCCCTCGAGTCCCGTCATCGGCGTCTTCTTCCCCGTGAGCTCCAGGACCAGGGGATGCACCCGGAGCTCGACACGTTCGATATTGGCGCTCGCGAGGGCGTGCTCGTTTCGGAGCTGAAGGCAGGCGTCGATGGCCGGGTGGATGACGATGCCGCAAGGAAAGGGCTTGTATGTGTTGCGGGTCACCTCGTACGTCTCCCCGAGACCCTGGGTCAGCTTCGAAAAGTCTCGATTCTCCGAGAGGACGTGGGCGAATCCCCGGGGCGCCTCGAGGCTCTGCTCCGAGCTGGTGAAGTTCTTCGCCGCCAGAAGAGCGGCGGTGAGCCCGTTCTGCGCCGCGCGGCCCGGATGGAAGGCCTTGCACATCGTCCCGAACATTTCCCGGAGCCCCGCGGACTGTGTCGCCGCGATCCCGAGAGCCCAGGTCATCTGCTTCTCATCGAGGCCGAGGATCTTCCCCGCCGCCGCAGCAGCTCCGAAGACCCCGGCGCTTCCGGTGATGTGATAGCCCTGTTCGTAGTGCCAGGGATAGACCGCCATCCCGATGCGGCACTCGACGTCGACTCCGAGGATGAACGCGTGGAGGAAGTCGGCGCCGCTTAGAGGCTTTCGCTCCGCGAGAGCGAGGAGCACCGGCGCCACCGGACCCGCGGGGTGGATGATGGTCTCGAGATGGGTGTCGTCGAAGTCCAGCACGTGGGAGCTGATCCCATTGAGAAGCGAAGCGTGGAGGATGTCGAGCCGCTCCTTCCGGCCGAGGACCGTCGCCGTGCGAGGTCCCGAGAGCTCGGACAGTGCGGACAAGGCGCAATCCACGGTCTCGTGGCGGGCTCCTCCGAGGGCGCAGCCCACCCAGTTCACGATCGATCGAGCCGCCTCCTTGCGAGCCCCTTCGGGGATGTCGGACCATTTCGACTCGACGACGAAACGGGCTAGAGTCCGGGTGACTCCGACGGCTGTCCATTCCACCCCCGCCGAAAGGCCGAGGGACAACGCGCCGGGTACGGCTCCGGAGGTCTTGAGAAACGTTCGTCTGGAGATGCTCATGATTATTTCCGTTCGAGGATCGGAAGCACCACGTGAGACGGGTGCGAGGCCTCATGGTAGAGGGTGTTGTCAGCGTTCTCTGTTCTTCGGTTCATTCCCAGGGGCTCTCCGGTATTGGGGTTGACGTCGAAGCGGGGAAAGTTGCTGCTGGAGACGTCGACGCGGATCCGGTGGCCCTTCTTGAAGACGTTGGCCGTGGGAAAGGGCTCGATCTGGAGGCGGTAGATCTCACCCGGGGTCATCAGCTGCTGGCGCTCGGGACCGTTGCGGTAGCGTGCGCGCAGAATGCCGTCCGTGAGGTTCATCTCGAAGCCCGAGGGGTAGTCTGAAGAGGGCGGATAGACGTCGACGAGCTTCGCCGTGAAGTCGGTATCGAGGGCGGTCGACGAAGCGTGGAGCTCGACTGCGATCGGCCCTATGACTTCGACGTCGAAGGCCAAGGGCTCCGTCTGGAACACCACGACGTCCGGCCGAGCGCTCAACGGAAGGAAGGGAGGTTTCGCCCCGTAAATCCCCTCGCGCTCTTCCTGGTGGTAGGCGCCGGGCTCGAACACCGGGCTCGTGCTGGAGAAAGCGCCGCCCAGAGTCGGCACCGGGTCCCGCGGATCGAACGTGTAGGTCGTCGCGCTCTCGCCCTCCGTCGGAGGAATTCTCGAGAGGGAACCGTCGCCATGGAAGAAGTAGCGAGTCTCTGTCGTTCCCGTAAGGGGCCAGCTCGGGGCCGTGACCCATCGTCCCCCGTGGTAGAGGCGGCCGTTCTCGTCCTTGTGCCCGTCCCCGGTGCCCATCACGAAGATCCGGACCGGCTCCTCCGCGGCGGCCCCACCGCCCTTCAGAAATCGATCGAACCATCGCAGGTGGAACTCGCGAGGGAAGTCCGCCCGCGCTGCCTCGGAGCCGAACTCCACGTCCCCGGCGTAGGAGCGGGTGTTCCCGCCGTGGGTCCAGGGTCCGATCAGGAGATAGATGGGCGACGTCTTCTGTTTCGAGAGCTCGACGAAGTTTTGAATCGTGCCGCCCGCGTAGGAGTCGTACCAGCCGGAGACGTGGATCATGGGGATGTCGAGGGTCTCGTCGTAGTGCTCCTGCCAGTTGACGTCCCGGTGTTTCCAGTAATCGTCGTCGTAGTCTCCGTGAGTCGCCATCTCGAGAATGTAGTCCTCGAAGTTGGGAGCGACGGAGAGGGGATTGAGGCCCTTCCGCAGGGGGAGCGCCTCGAGCCAGCTCTCGATCGGGGCGCGAGCGAGGTGCTCCTTCACCAGAGGGTCTTTGGTCTCGGCCTCGAGCTGGCGGAAGGCCCAGGTGAGCTGCTGGAGCTCGAAGGCGCCGTGGTTTCGGACCTTGTGGTCCCAACCGTTCGACATCCCGCCCATGTTGAGGACGATGGTCGCGAGAGCATCCGGCCGGAGCTTCGCCGCGTTCGCCTGGACGTGGGCGGAGTACGACGTCCCCCACATCCCGACCTTTCCGCTCCCGTAGGCGAGCTTCGCGAGATATTCGATGGTGTCAAAACCGTCCGCGCCTTCCCCGATGTACTTGGTGAAGACTCCCTCGGAAGCATAGGTGCCGCGCACGTCCTGGAGAGCCACGACGTACCCGTTCGCCGCGAAGTAGCGCGCCGATTCGACGACGCTCGACCCCGTTTTGCCGTAGGGAGTCCTCTGGAGGAGAACCGGGAGCTTCTCGTCGAGGGGAGCTCCGCCGCGGGCAGGACGATAGACATCCGTCGCCAGGCGGACGCCGTCCCGCATCGGGATCATGAGGTTCTCTTCAAACCGAACCACCTCGAGCGCGGCCACGAGCGCGAGGGCCGTCAGCATGGTGGGTATCCTCGCCGCTTCCGGCGCGCGGCGTCAACCGCTGACATGGCCTACCAGGGCCTACCAGTGAACGATGACGAAAATCGTCAGCGCTCGATCAACCTCGAGAGGCTCCCGTCGATCCGCGATCCCAAGGGGACTCCGGCAAGACAGGCTGAGCGCGGATCAGCTCCTCCACCGTTCGTAGAAACTCCTCGTCAACCCGAGGTAGGGAGCGGAGAAGCCTCGCCAGATCCGCTCCCGTGAAATGCTTCGGCATCGTCGGCTCGAGCTCGGCCATAGACATCCCCCTCCCTTGTTGGAAATTGAGGACATTCTAGCGCGAGCCACCATCCGAGCTATGGATAGGCGGAGGAACTCTTCCGGATTCGGGGAGCGTCGGTGACGGTTCCGGTAGCGTCGCGCCCAGCGCTTCCAGGTCGGAGAGCCAGCGAGAATAGAGCGAGCGGGTGCGCTCGACGAACCCGAGCTCTCCGGCGAGCCGGATTGGTAACCTTGCTCTGTTACAAAAAGTAGTGTATTTTTTGTAACAGCATGCTTGGCTTGAGAGCGGAGATCGAGCGCCGGATACGGCAAGAAGGCCGGGGATGGGCTTTCTCCCGTAAAGACCTGAGAGATATCGCTCCTAGTGGTTCCGTTGGCGTCATCCTGGCTCGGCTGGTCAAAAGCGGCATGATTCGCCGGACCGGCCGCGGGCTCTATGAGTATCCCACGAAGAGCCATTTCCTAAAGGAAACGTTGCCGCCCGACATCGACCGGGCCGCGCAGGCGATCGCCCGCAAACACCGGTGGATCATCGCTCCGGACGGAGCCATGGCCGCCAACCTGCTCGGCCTGTCGCAGCAGGTTCCGGCAAAGATCGTATACCTCTCGGACGGCCCCAGCAGAAAGCTCGGCGTCGGCGGTCAGATGGTTATCTTCCGCCATGCAAGTCCCAAAGACCTTCGCGTGGAACATTACTCGTCCCGGCTAATTGCCCAAGCCTTGCGCTTCCTGGGCAAAAGCAACGTGGGCGAGCAGGTGATCCGGCATCTCCAGCGAAGGCTCCCGAGTAGGGACAAGGCCCGTTTCGTGCGGGATGCTCGCTACGGGACTGACTGGATTTTCGAGGTCGCGCAGAGAATCGCTGTAAGGAGACACCTTGGATAAGATCGCCCGAACCGGCAAGAGGGAACGAGCTGAGCTGTTCATACTCACCGCTGACCGAATGGGCATCCATCCGGTCAATGTCGAAAAAGACTTCTGGGTCTGTTGGCTGCTGAAGCAGCTGTTCACGATCCCGGAATTCGACGGCTGGTTGGTTTTCAAGGGTGGGACGAGCCTATCCAAGTGCTTCAACCTCATTCTGCGGTTTTCGGAAGACATCGATCTAGCCGTCGATTTCGAGAAGCTCGGTTTTACCGGCGACCAGGACCCAAGGCAGCCTCTCCTCTCGCACACGAAACGGCAGCCACTGCTGGAGAGGATGATGGTGACTTGCCAGGAATACATCGCGGGTTCATTCTTGAAGACGCTCAAGACCCGGGTTCGGGCCGTACTCGGCGACGGTGGTTGGGCGGTCGGCGTCGGCGCCACCGATCGGAATACAGTGGAGTTCGAGTACCCCGCTGCACTGGAAATGAAGCTCGAGTACATCCGACCACAGGTTGTACTCGAACTGGGCACCCACGCGGAGCCGATCCCGCACGGGCTATTTCCCGTCCGCCCGTTTGCTGCGGAGAAGTTCTCGAAATTCTTCACCGAGCCTAGCTGTCCGGTCAAAACAGTGGTGGCTCGCCGGACCTTTTGGGAAAAGGCCACTATCCTGCACGCCGAGTATCACCGGCCACTGGAGAAGCGGATGCTCCCAAGATACTCACGACACTACGTAGATGTGGCCATGATGGCGCCATCCAAGGTCAAGGCAGAGGCGCTGGCTGATCTTGGCCTTCTGGAGAGCGTTGTGACGCACAAGGACCGCTTCTACCATGCTGCTTGGGCCAAATACCAGGAGGCCAAGAAGGGTACATTCCGCCTTGTCCCCCGGGAGGAGCGCCTCTCCGAACTCCGCCGCGATCACCAGGTGATGCGGACGATGTTCTTCGGAGATCCGCCCGCCTTCGACGATGTTCTTCGGGAGCTCGCGCAGCTTGAGAGCGAGATCAACGAATAGCCGAAGCGGACGTGGAGCTCCGGAGGTAGCCGCCGCTTGGTCCCCGCGGTCGCAGCTAGCCCGAGGCGCTCGCCAGTCTGCCAGTCTGCCAGTCTGCCAGTCTGCCAGTCTGCCAGTCTGCCAGTCTGCCAGTCTGCCAGTCTGCCAGTCTGCCAGTCTGCCAGTCTGCCACTTTCGCTTTCGGAAGGGCCCGGGGGACTCCGGGCGCCTACTCCAGCTTCAGCTCACGACCGGCTCCCGATTCCACGTTCTTATGAATGGAAATTGAAGTCAACGCAGAGACCGCTTTTCCGCCGGTTGACTGTAACGGCCGCAGGAAATACCGTGCTCGCCCATGGAGCTCGAGCCCGAAGCTGCCGAACGGGAGGGAGGTCTCAAACGAGAGCTCTCCTCCTGGCAGCAGAGCATGATCGCGATCGGAGGCACCATCGGGGTCGGTCTCTTCCTCGGAAGCGGCGCCACCATCGGACTCGCGGGCCCGGGGGTCGTCCTCACCTATCTCATCGCCGCGATTCCCGCGATCGCCATGGGGTTCGTGCTGGCGGAGATGGCAAGCGTCCATCCCGTCGCGGGCTCCTTCGGCGTCTACTCCGACATCTACGTCGGACGCTGGGCCGGCTTCGCGACGCGCCTCACCTACTGGTTCGCCGAGACCCTCGCCATTGGCGCCCAGCTGACGGCGGTCGGAGTGTATTTCGGGTTCTGGTTCCCTGACGTTCCGCCGTTCTTGTTCATGGCCGGAGCGGCGCTCATCGCGATCGCGGTGAACGCGCTCCACGTGGGGCGTTTCGGTTTTCTGGAATCGGCGCTCTCGATGGTCAAGGTCGCGGCGATCGTGGGTTTCATCCTCGCGGGTGCGGCCCTCGTTTTCGGGGTCGGCTCGCGGGAGGCGATCGGCCTTTCGAATCTGACCGCGGACGGCGGTCTCCTCCCGAACGGCCTGACCGGCGTCTGGCTCGCGCTCACCCTCGTGATCACGAGCTACCTCGGGATGGAAACGGTGGCGGTGACCGCGGGCGAGGCCAACAATCCAGAGAAGACGGTTCCTCGTGCGCTCCTCGGAACGGCCGCCGCGCTCATCGTGCTCTACGTCCTTTCGATCGGAGTGATCGTGACCATGAGCTCCTGGAGGGCGATCTCCGAGACCAGCGGCACTGTCAGCGGTAGCCCCTTCGTCGCCGCGTTCGAGAGCATCGGAGTTCCGTACGCTTCGAGCCTCATGAACTTCGTGGTGATTTCCGCCGCTTTCACCGCAGTCATGAGCCATCTCTACATCTGCACGCGCATGCTCTTCTCGCTCTCGCGGGCGGGGTACATTCCGAAAGCGGTAGGGGCCGTCGACCGGCGCGGGGTGCCTCTTCGCGCCCTCGCGGGCTCGGCCGTGGGGATGGTCATCGCCCTCGCTCTCGCTTCGCGGGGGCGTCAGGTGTTTCTGCCGATGTATGGAACCGCGGTCGCGGCACTGCTCTCGATCTGGCTCCTGATCTTCGTCTGTCACTTCCGCTTTCGCCGTCGACTCGGTCCCGAGCGGCTCGCGGCGCTCCCGGTGCGCGTGCCGCTCCATCCTTTGCCGGGGGTCGCCGGAATCGCCCTCATCCTCGCGTGCCTGGGAGCGACGCCCTGGGTTTCCGGTCTCGAATGGACCGTCCCCATGTTTCTCGTCTGGCTCGCGGTCGTAGGCTGCGTCTATCTGGCGCGTTTTAGGGGAGACTACGCCCATGAGCATGACTAGCGTCTTCAAGCCGCGCCGACTGGGACATGCGAACCTCTGGGTCGAAGACCTGAAACGCTCGCAGGACTTCTACCACCGCACCTGCGGTCTCACCGTCGAGTTCTGGGAGCCGGATCTGGTCGCCACGTTCCTCGGGACCGGAAACACGCCCCACGACCTCGGCATGATCGAGACCACCGGCGGGAAGGCACGCTACGGGCGCAACGGCCTCCTTCAGATCCCCGAGGGAGTCGGCGCCACGGTGGGCCTCGGGCACCTCGCCTGGGAGCTCTCGAACGAGGTCGAGCTGGTCGAGGGCTACCGGCGGGCAAAGGAGGCCGGCGTCGCGCTCGATATGACGGTGGACCATCAGGTGGCTCACAGCGTCTACCTCTTCGATCCCGACGGCAACACGCAGGAGTACTACTGCGACACGGTGAAGGACTGGCGGAAGGTTCTTCACGGAGAGATGGAGCTCATCACCGCCGGCTGGGATCCGGAGGCAGCCGAGCCGTTCGAAGAGCCTCGCTTCGAAGAGAATCCCGAGATCCGCACCGTCGAGGAGGCGCCCGTTCATCCGCGGCGCGTGACCCACGCGGTTCTGCTTACCTCCGATCTCGAACGGCTTGCTCGCTTCTACCGCGAAGTCGGCGGTCTCGAGGAGATCAACCGCTCGGAGGGTGTCGTGTACTTGAGGGGAAGCCTGCCTCGCACACCGTACCACCTCGTTCTCTGCAGCAAGGACGCGGGTGACGAGCGCCGGTATCATCACGTCTCGTTCGAGCTCGAAAGCGAAAGGGCGCTTCTCGAGGCCGAGAGGGCGCTACACAGCCGGGGTGTCGAGCCCGAGCACGTGGTCGATTCCGAGCTGAAACGGAGCTTCTTCCTCGGAGATCCCGACGGGCTTCTCTCCGAGTACCATGTAAGGCGCTCTCCCGGCTTTCCCGAGCTCGCGAAGCTCTCGGAGGAGGCGAGGCCCCTCCACGCGTGACGCTATAATCGCGGTGATTTGAGACTCGCTGTCGCCGTCGGATTTCTCGCCCTGCTGGGTCCCGCCGCTCGCGTGAAGTTCGAAGATCGCACCGAGGCGGCAGGGTTCGACGTCGTCACCTGGAGCGGCGGCGCGGAGAAAAACCATATCCTGGAGTCGACGGGAAACGGCGTTCTCCTTCTGGACTACGACGGGGATGGATTCCTCGACGTCTATTTCGTCAACGCGATTCGCCTTCTGCCCGGAAGGAAGACCGAGCCCCACTCCAACACGCTCTATCGAAACCGGGGGGATGGCACTTTCGTCGACGTCACGAGACAGGCGGGAGTGGGCTCGTCGGCCTTCGGGGTCGGTGGTGCTACCGGAGACGTCGACAACGACGGTCTCCCGGACATCTACGTCACCAACTGGGGGCCCAACACCCTCTTCCACAACAACGGTGACGGCACCTTCACGGATCGAACGGAATTGTGCGGAGTCGGGGACCCGAGGTGGAGCGTGGGTGCGGTTTTCTTCGATCCCGACGAGGACGGGGATGCCGATCTCTTCGTCGCGAACTACATCGAGACCAGTTGGGACGAGGTGTGGACGGCGGAGCGGGTTCGCCTCTGGCGTGGCCGGGTGAAGGTGCTCGATGGTCCCCGGGGCCTCGTGGGAAGCCGCAACACCTACTATCGGAACGAGGGCGACGGAACGTTCACCGATGCCACGGAAGCCGCCGGGTTCCTCGCGGGCTCGGGCCAGTACACGATGGGTGTTGTGAGCTTCGACTACGACGACGACGGGGACGTGGACCTCTACACTGCGAACGACAGCATGCCCAACGGCCTCTACCGCAATCGGGGCGACGGAACCTTCGAGGAAGTCGGGGCGCTCTCGGGCTCCGCCTACAACGCGGATGGGGCGGTGCAGGGGAGCATGGGAGTCGACGTCGGCGACTTCGACAACGACGGACGCTTTGATCTCGTGGTGACGAACTTCGCCCACGACTACGACACCCTCTACCGCAACCTCGGAGGAAGTTTCGTGGATCACTCCTTCGTCGCCGGCCTCGCGGTCCCGACGTTCGCTCCTCTCGGCTGGGGCGTGCACTTCCTGGATGCGGACCACGACATGGACCTCGACCTCTTCATGTCCTACGGACACATCTATCCCCAGGTCGACGCGGATCCGGTGCTTCACGAAACGTTTCTCCAAAAGGACCTGCTGCTCTTGAACCAGGGAGGGAGATTCGAGGACGTGAGCGCCGTCTCCGGGAGCGGATTCGAGGTCCTCGAGTCCGGGCGAGGGAGCGCCGCGGGAGACCTCGACAACGACCTCGACCTCGACCTCGTGGTGAGCAACCAGGACGCGAGGCCGACGTATCTCGCGAACGAGACGGTGGGGGCGGGTCGTTCAATCCTGGTGGAGCTCTTCGACACCTCTGGTACGCGGCAGGCGCTCGGAGCGCGTCTCGAGGCGGCCGCGGGAGGTGTGGCGCAGATCCGCCAGATCTCCTCGGGCGGGAGCTACGCTTCCCAGAACGATTTCCGCGCTCACTTCGGCATGGGGGAGAACTCCACCCTCGACCGCCTCACCATCACCTGGCTCGACGGCAAGAGGGAGACTCACGAGGAGCTGCTCGCCGGCCGCGGGTACGCGATCCGTCGGGGTGCGCCTCCCGTGCCCGTGCTTTCGCGATGATGCTCACCCTCGTCGCGTTTCTCGCGCTTCTCGCGCAAGATCCGCTTCAGCTCGGCCGCCAGGCTCTCGCCGCGGGACGGCTCGATGAAGCCGAGGCTCAACTGCAGGCGGCCCTCATTTCGAACCCTCCCCGGGTCTTCGAGGTTCATTACGCCCTCGGGCGGCTGTACCTCCAGAAACGCGACTACCCGCGCGCGCGCGCGTCATTCGATGCGTGTCTAGCGCGGGCGCCCCGGTTCTCTCCGGCGTACGTCGGACGGGCCCGGGCGGCGCTCTTTCTCAATGACGTCGAGGCGGGGCTCGCCGACGTGAGCGCCGCACGGAGCTTTCCCGATGCGCCTGCCGAGGCGGAGCTTCTCGGAAACGACGCGGAGCTCTATGTCTCCCGCGGAGCGAACGCTCCGTCGGCCTCGATTCACGACCTTTCGAGCGCGAGAGAATACCTGCGACTCGGGGCCTCTCTTCTCGCTCGGGGCCAAACCGTCGCGGCGATCCGCTCGCTTCGGGTCGCTTCGGCGATCGACGATCTGAATCCGATCTCCTTCCTGTTCCTGAAGGACCGCGGCGAAGATCCGTCGCCCCTCTACCCCGAGCTCGCCGCCGAGTTTCTTCTCGCGCGGCAGGCGTTCGAAAAGGGCGACTTCGACCAAGCGTCCGCGGCCGCGGAAACCATCCTGGAGCGCCGTCCGGCGTTCGTCCCCGCGCGGCTCCTCCTCCTGGAGACGGCTTCGACCGCGAAGCGCTCCGTCGATGCCCTGGTGCAGTATGAGAAGCTCATCTCCGAGCTTCCTCCGCTTCCAGACGTTCACGCCCGCACCGCTCGACTCGCTTTCACCGTCGGCGCCTACGAGCTCGCCGAGTGCCACGCCGCGAGCGCCCTTTCCCTCGAGCCCTCCGATCCGAGCCTTCTGGTGCTGCTCGCCCAGGCCCAGCTCGAGGGAGGGAAAGCCAAAGAAGCGATCGCGACCTGCGAGCGGGCGGTCGCATCCGGCGCGGCCACGGCGCCCATCTACTTCACCCTAGGGAATGCCCTCCACGGACGAATGGAGATCGCTTCTTCGATCGAGGCCCTTCAGAAGGCGGTGGAGCTGGATCCGCAGGCGGCGGAGGACATCGCATCTTTCGCGCTTTCCTCCCTCACTACCGAGGACTATCGAAATCTGCGCTCGCTTCTCGAGACTCACGTACGGAGTCACCGCGACAACGTGAACACTCTCTACAGCCTCGGTGTCATGGGCCTGCGCGAGGGCGAGCTCGAGAAAGCGCGGGAGTATCTGGAGCGCGTCCGGGAGCTCGCGCCGAAGGACGTTCAGGCCTATTACAACCTCGCTCTCCTGCACCAGAGAGCGGGGAGGGAAGATCTTGCTCGAGACGCCATGGCCCGTTTTCAGGAGCTCAAGGCCGAAGAGGATGCGCTCTGGCAGGAGGGTCACCGTCTTTCCGACGTTCGGATTCGAGGAGAGAGCGCCGCCGCGCGCGGCGAGCTCGACGAGGCGATCGCCGCCTTCGCCGAGCTGGTGAGGACCCGTACGGAGGAAACCCCGACCGACTACGTCCTGCTGGGAGAGGCGCTCCTTGCCGCGGGACGACTCGAAGAAGCGCGGGACGCCTTCGAGAGCTCACGAACCCAGACGGCGCGAGATGCCGCGGCCCTCGAAGGTCTCAGCCGGGCTTGCCTCGCTCTCGGGGACGCCGAGGCCGCCTCGAGGCACCGGGAGGCTTCCGAGCTTCTGAAACTACGCTGTCCCTGAGAACGAAGAGAGGGATGAACCTTTACTTGGCTTTCGCGGGAGCTTCCAGCCGCTCGACGGCTGCGGCGGCCCTGCGGGTCAGCTCCGGGGGGGCGCCTCAGCCCGAGCGGCGAAGGAGCTCGCGGTAGGCCTCGAGCGCTTCCGTCCGTCTCCCCATCTGCTCGAGCTGCACCGCCAGATTGAAGTGGCCCTGGGCTCCTTCGGGATCCAACCGCACCACTTCCTGAAACGACCGCAAGGCTTCCTCCTTCTGTCCCAGCTTGCTGTGGGCGATGCCCAGGCCGTCGAAGGCGTAAAGATAGTTGGGGTTGATCTCGAGAGCCTTCTGATACTGCGAGATGGCCTCCTCCGGCTGACCTCCCGCACGAAGTGTGTTTCCCAGGTGGACGCGAGCGGCGACGTTGCGCGGATCGAGACCGAGCGCTAC
>Ga0184637_10000202_pt1 | contig 43361 bp, 49 predicted proteins | sample PLM3_127_b2_FD_133143 | JGI IMG/M metagenome (GOLD analysis project Ga0184637, IMG submission 133143) | Groundwater sediment microbial communities from an aquifer in East River, Colorado, USA - PLM3_127_b2 | ecosystem: Environmental > Terrestrial > Soil > Riparian zone | place: USA: East River...
CGGCCGATTCGATCGACTACGCGGTGATGGAGAAGACCGACGCCGCGGCGGTCGTCCCCGTGGACATCGGCTGGAGCGACGTGGGCTCGTGGGCGACGCTGTGGGAGGTCGGCGAGAAGGATGTGCACGGCAACGTCCTGCGCGGCGACGTGCACGTGCAGGCAGCGGAGAACTGCTACATCCGCGCCGAGAAGCGCCTGGTCTCGGTGCTCGGATTGAGCGACGCGGTCGTGGTCGAGACGGACGACGCGGTGCTGGTCGCATCGAAGGACGAAGCGCAGAAGGTCAAGGACATCGTCGGCAAGCTCGATGCGGCGAACCGCACCGAGCACGTCTCGCACCGCCGCGTCTACCGCCCGTGGGGCTACTACGAGTCGATCGACGCCGGTGAGCGCTTTCAGGTGAAGCGCATCATGGTCAACCCCGGCGCAGCGCTCAGCCTGCAGATGCACCATCACCGCGCCGAGCATTGGGTCGTCGTGTCAGGCACCGCGAAGGTAACGCGCGGCGACGAGGTCAGCCTGGTGGCCGAGAACGAGTCCACCTTCATCCCGATCGGCGTCAAGCACCGCCTCGAGAACCCCGGGAAGATGCCGCTCTACCTGATCGAGGTGCAGTCGGGCGGGTATCTCGGCGAGGACGATATCGTCCGGTTCGAGGATCTGTACAAACGCGGCTAGCCCGGCCTGGGGCATCCGGCCGGTGCTTGCCGCATGATTGCACATGTGCAATCATGCACAATGGTGCGCGTCGTTGTCGTCGACACCAACGTGTTCGTTTCGGCCCTGCTGGGGAAGGGGGCTGCAAACCGCGTCGTCGCCGAGTGCGTCGCGGGCGATCGCGAACCGCTCATGGCGGCAGCGTTGTTGGCCGAGTACGAAACTGTCCTCAGCAGAGCCGCGCTCTGGACGCGCGGTCGGTTGACCGCGAGCGAGCGCGACGAGGTTTTCGACAGCTTCCTGGCCCGCTGCCGGTGGACCCGCATCTTCTATGCTTGGCGGCCCAATCTCAGGGACGAGGCCGACAATCACGTCGTCGAACTGGCTGTGGCGGGCACGGCGGAAGCGATCGTTACTGCGAACGTGCGCGACTTCAAGGTCGCAGCTGAGCTCCGGTTCCCGAAGCTCGCCGTCCTGACCCCTGCGCAACTGCTGAGGAGAGATAAATGAGTGCCCTCATCATTCGTATGCCGCAAGAGAAACGCGAACGGTTGAAACAGCTTGCCCGGGCGCGTGAGATGAGCGTCAACAAGCTGATCGACGAGGTCGCGACGATGCTGCTGACGGAGTTCGACGCCGAGACGCGATTCCGCCTGCGCGCCGCTCGGGGGGCGGGCAGGACGCGGCGCGCGCTTGCACTTCTCGAAAAGGCTCGAGGTCGGCGGGTGAAATGAAGATCCGCCGGGAACGCCGCGGCTGGTTTGCCGAGGCACGATTTGTCGAGCCGAGAACGAGTCGACCTACATCCCCATCGGGGTCAAGCACCGCCTCGAGAACCCCGGCAAGCTGCCGCTCTACCTGATCGAGGTGCAGTCGGGCGGATACCTCGGCGAGGACGATATCGTCCGGTTCGAGGATCTGTACAGCGCTCGTAACCGCGGTCCCGGCCCGCCCCGCCGCACTCCGGCGCCGCACCACCAGGCCTCGGGACGGCGCAATCCCATACCTTGCCAGACGCGGCCGGCTCGTGGCAAAATGCCGTAGCATAGACGGCATTTGCCGGGGAGACGACATGAACGACCTGGTGCGCGAAGCTGCGCCTCTTTACGAGCGGCGCGCGAGCTTCTGGAAACGGCTTTCCACCTTGCTCCGGCTGAAGGAGCCCGTCTACGGACCCATCGACCTCGCCGAGTCGCTTGGCGAAGGGCTGACGCTGGCGGCGCTCGACTCGCTGGTTCGGGAGGGCTATCTCAAGCCGGCCGAGCTCGCCGTCGTGGCACCACCCAGAACGCTGACTCACCGCCGGCACAAAGGCGAGCGGCTGCGTCCCGACGAGTCGGAACGGCTGGCGCGGATCGGCAAAACGGTCGTGCTCGCCGAGCAGGTCTTCGGCGACAAGGACCGCGCGCTGAAGTGGCTCCACGCGCCGAAGCGCAGGCTGCGCGGCAAGACTCCATTCGAGCTTCTCGCCACGGCGGAAGGCGCACAGGTCGTCGAGGAGGAGCTCATCGCGATCGACGAAGGCTACGTTGCCTGAGTCGGGTCGTTACCTTTGGCGGATCAGCAATCACGCCGATCTCAAGGGGCGAGGCGGGCTGCGCGCCGGCGCGCGCTGGCACTCGAAGGGTCGCGGGGTGGTGTACTGCGCCGAGGAGCCGACCGGGGCGCTGCTCGAGGCGCTCGTCCACATCGAAGTCGAGTCGCTGGATGACCTGCCGAAGAGCTACCAACTTCTTCGCATCGCATTCCCGAAGAAGGTAGCGGTCGAGCAAGTAGCGCTCGCTGCGCTGCCTTCAGACTGGAAGCGCCGAACGCTCCTCACCCGGAGCCTCGGCGACGCGTGGCTCGCTGCCGGCCGCACCCCCGCGCTGCGCGTACCAAGCGCGATCTCCCCGCACGCGCATAACGTGCTGTTGAACCCCAAACTGCTCGGGCAGGCGGGGATCCGGGTCGTCTCCAAGAGCCGATACCCGTTCGATACGCGCCTCTTCAAGGTCGTCGGCATTGGCCCGAAGGTGCGCGCGCGGACGTCTTGAGGGCCCGCCAATGCGAGCGGTCCGACCAGCTCGTCCGAGAACCAGGTACGGGCTCGAGAGGGCGAGAACCCCGGCAGGATGTCCGCTCTACGTCACCGAGGTGCAGTCGCGCGGCTATCTCGGCGAGGACGATGTCGTTCGGTTCGAGGATGTTTTCAGGCAGAACTGAGATCTCTTCCGGAGTGCGCCTTCAGCGACGGCACTTTCCACACCTCTCGCGGCGCACAGCCAGACCGCGCCGAGCTTCACGCCGCCTTCCTCAGCTTCAGCTCGACGCGCATCCCGGCGGCGGCCAGCATGTTCACGAGAGTGTCGACGCTGAAAAGGTCGATCTTGCCGCGCATCAGATCCGACACCCGCGGCTGACTCACCCTGAACAGCTTCGCGGCCGCGGCCTGAGTCAGCCTCTTCGCCCGGATGTACTCCGCGATGGCGATCATCAACTCGGCGCGTGCCTTCATGTTCGCGGCCGCGGCCGGAGTGTCCTCGATCGCGTCCCAGATGCTCTCGAACCGCCGCTTCCTCATATCGAACCTCGGTTCGCGCCCTTCACGAGCGCCTTGTAGCGAGCAGTAGCCAACTCGAGATCCTGTCGGGCGGTCTTCCTCGCCTTCTTCTGGAAACAGTGGAGGACATATATGGCCTGTTCCAGTCTCGCGATGTAGATCACGCGGAAGGTGCCGGCCTCGTCCCGAACGCGGATCTCGTTCACGCCGGCGCCGATTGACGACATTGGCTTCCAGTCCTCCGGCTCGAGCCCGCGCTGCACCCGGTCGATCTGGTAGCCCGCGACGCGGCGCGCCGGGCGGGGGAACGCCCGGAGGTCGTCGAGAGCGCTTCCCAGGAACTCAACCGGCTTGATGCGGCCTTCGGCGGTTCGTCGTTCCACGTCAGTATATAAGATCTTATATTAGCTGCCAATGACCACGTCCCGTCGGCTCTGCCGCGAGGCACCTCGAGGGCGCGCCAGTGAGCATACGGTCTCGGGAGGCTCAACCGATGAGCCAGCTTGCGCGTTCGTCGGCTGGATTGGCTCGGGACAGGTTGGGGCGAACTCATTGGGCAACGATCCGCGCAGATGACGAGGTGATACTACCCGCCGAGAAACAGGCGACCCGCGTCCCGAGCGGTAGTAGCCGCTTCACGAACCCCGGCAACATGCCGCGCTACCTTCATCGCGGCGCAGTCGGGCGGGTATCTGGGCGAGGACGATGTCGAGGGGGATGGCGAGCGTCAGCGCGCCGGGGGTCCTAGAGCCCCTCCCGCACGAAGCCAGCGTGCTCGTCGATGACGGCGACTACCTTCATCAGGAATTCACGCTCCGTCGCCGAGAACTCCGGACGTTCTACAACGCGCCTTGCGGCGCGCGGGACGGTCCGCGACAGCTCGTCACGGATGCGACGGAGCAGCGCCTTCCGGATCCGAAGCGATTCGGCGAGCCCATCCCATTCCTTGGCGGTGATCCAGCCGTACCTGGTTTCCCCCGCGATTCGCATCGCCATCGCGTCGTCGCCGTACGCCTTCACGCAAATCAAGTCATAGAACGGCGCCAGGACGATCCCCGCGTGCGTCACCAGGAACGCGACGTTCTTGGCGTGCGCGTCGGAGTTGCCGATGAGGTAGTTGAGGACGAGCCACCGGAGCAGGCGATCGCGCGACACCGCGGGCTGGCGGGTCTGCTCGAGCGCGATGAAGGCCTCCGCGAACGTCGCCCCGCCTTCGCCCTCGTACTTGTACCCGGGCCACTTGTTCAGCAGCTGGCAGAGGTCGATCTGGTGGATGCGCCGTACGTGCTCGCCCTCCAGGTAGCGGTCGAAGCGCGTGACGACGTAGAGCGATTCGGGAATGTGCAGCAGCGAAGTCTCGGGCACGGGCAAGCCGACTTCCCGTGCGAGCGCCATGCAGAAATGTTCGTTTGCCGGGCAGAACGGATACTGCTCCGGCCGGGCGTTGTCGGGTTTGATGATGTGCGACGAGGCCGCGCCCGCGGGGAGAAGGAACGCGTGGTCGGCCCGGCGCACACCGAGCTTGTGCTGGGCGCCGGCGAGGCTCATCTTCGCCCGTCCGTGGGCCGCGATCAGGGGCACCTGCGGCAGGTCGGCGATCAGCGCTCGCAGCTCGTCGGTCGAGAGCGACTGATAGGAGCCTTCCGGGGGCCCGCCTTCGCCTGGGGGCAGCAGCGTGAGCGCGCCGGCACTCTCCTCGCCGAACCGCGCGAGCAACCCGACAGCGTCCTGCTCCGAGAGCCCCGCGAAGCGGGCGAGCGCCTGCCGGATGCCGCCCTCGGGCAGGAGGTTGTCGAAGAACCACTGCACGGGGCGCTCCTCGGACGAGTCTTCAAAGCGCTCGGCGCGAAGCGGGAAATGCGGCGACAGCGGAAACGGCTCGTCTGCGGCGAGCCAGGGCGGCGCGTATTGGAACCGCCAGACGCCCGTCTCGGTCGAGAGCTCCCCCATCTGGGCGCTCTCGACCCAGACCGCGAGGGCGCTCGTCATGTCTCGGTCAACCGCTTGCGCCCGCGCTTGAGCGAACGGGGCGCGTCCTCCGACAGCGGCCCGGGCGGCACGAGCTCGATGCCGACCCCGAGACCGCGGCAGACCTTGAGTACGCCGTCGAGTCGGGCGGTCGGCTTTCCCTGCTCGAGCTGGTTCAGAAACGGCACGCTCACGCCGCACAGGTGTGCAGCATCGACCTGCCGCAAGCCCGCTGCCACCCTGACGGCACGGATGCATTGGCCGACGTCGCCGGCTGAGTCGATCGGAGTGGTCTTGTGTCGCGGGACCATTAAAGTTCAACCTTCGTTGAACTTTAGATCCTTCTCGCCTACTTCGTCAACAATAATTAATCGATCATTTAATCATAGCGGCTTGGATGAGGCCGCTGCTCAAAAACTAAACGATCTATGAATTGAAAGCGGTACTCCTAGAGGATCTCTCGATCGAAGATCATCCGCGCCCTCCCGTGATCTGCCGCGCAAGCTCCGAGACCATCGTCCGCCAATCGGGCGGCCGGTAGCCGAACTCGCTCCGGAAGCGGGTGGAGTCCAGGCTCCGGTCACAGACGAAATCGTCGTACGGCGCGATCTCGACCGCGAGGCCCAGCCGCTTCTTCACGAGCCCGAGCAGATCGAACTTGGTGATCGGCTCGCTCGACACGTGATAGAGGCCGGCGGCGCCCGGGAAGCGCGTGAGCAGCAGTTCGATGATGCGGGCCATCTCGATCGTCGTGAACCCCGAGAAGATCGCCTTGCGGAAACCGCGGATGCTGCCGGTCTGTGACAGGAACCACTCGAGCAGCGCGGTCTTGCGCGACAACTCCTTGCCGATGAACGACGTCCGGAGCGTGACGCAGTTCGCTGCGTGCACCTCGCCGAGAACCTTGGTGCGCCCGTAGAGATCGTCCGCGTCGGGCGGATCCGTCTCCGTGTAGCTTCCCTTGCGACCGGAGAACACGCAGTCCGTGCTCACGTGGACGAGGCGCGCACCGATCGGCCTGCACAGCAGGGCGAGCCGGTGCGGGAGCAAGGCGTTGATCTCCAGATTCGGGATCGCCTCCTCGGCGTCGGGACGCCGTTTCATGATCCCGGCGGCGTTGATCACCGCCTCCGGCCTGAAGGCCGCGAGCACGGGGCGGAGCGAGTCCGTAGTGTGGAGCTCGATGCCCCCGTAGGCGTTGTCGGCGCGAAAGAGCCCGAACGACTCGTAGCTCTCGAGAGGCCGCCGCAGAGTGACCCGGACATCGTGCCTCGGCGCGAGGTGTGCGAGGAGCTGATGCCCCAGCATTCCGTCTCCGCCGAGGATGAGGATCCTCATCGTCGGCTCTTCCGGTGAGTTTGCTGCATCAGAGTGTCGAGTTGTGCGATGAGTCCGCTTCGTTCGAATTGACGAAATGCGCGATCGATGCTGCCCGACCCGTCAGGCCGGCTTGCGAACCACGAAGTTGATCTCGACCGGCAAGAAGAGGCTCTCCACAAACCGACTCGTCCGTAGGGTTTCGTTAGCACGAAGCACATACGCGAAAATGCGAAGCGCAAACCGCGTCGGAGCGAAATGACCGTACTTCAAGCGGCCGACACTCGGCCAATGTCCGGCGGTGGACCACTCGACGACTTCGGTCCGGAAGATCTTCGTGAAGAGCAGCGTCAAGCTGTGTTCGTCGAAGGCTCGGAGGTGCGCGAAGTTGTATGGATAGTCTCGCGCCGTATACGGAGCGAGGTCCTCCTTGTAAGGGACTCGGACCAGCAGTACCCCGCCAGCCCGTAGCGCGTTCAGGAGCTTCCCCACGCAGAGGTTGAGGTCCAGGACATGCTCCAGGACATCGGTGCAGGTGATGGCGTCGAAGAACCCCGATTGGTACGGCAAGTCCTCGACTCTCGCCAAGCACACATTGATACCCGCCTCGTGTGCGCGCTGAAGGTAGTCTCGGCTGATATCGACGCCGTATCGTTGGAGTGAGGGCGCCCGTGAGAGCAACCTGCCGAGCCCGACCCCGGCGTCCAGGACCCGATCTCGATCCCGCGTGTACTTGCAGAGCAATCGAATCGTCGATTCTTCGATCTCGTTCCAGAGGCGCTCGGTGATGAAGGGGTTCTCTCCCTTGGACGCCAGGGAGGCGAGATGATCGTTGGCGATCTGCGTGTAGTTCTCGAGGTACGCATCGGCCTCCGAGAAAACGGGAATTCCGCTCTCGACATAGAGCGGTTCGAGCGCGTAGGGCGTCGCCGTTTGCATCGTCTGAGGGATCTCGTCAAAGCCGCGCAGGATCCTTCGCCTGGCCGCAGAGCGCGTTGCGGATACCCACCGTCAGCGCTCGGCGCTCGTCCGCGTTAAGCGCCATCCACGTGCACACGAGAACGATGGCCGACGCACCCAGGCTCCAAGCGATTGCTGCCAGCGCACTCACGTCGACTGGCAACGAAAACGCGATCGCGCCGAGCGTGATCAAACTGCTGAAGGCGAGAATCCGTCGCCAGTCGTAGGGGATGCGTACGTACCTCGCCTGGAACAGGTTGAGCCATGCGTAGAGCAACAGGCACAGAACCAGGAACCCAGCCGCTAACCCGATCCCTGCGCCCAACACCCCGAGCTGACCAATCAGCTTCGCCTGCAAGGACACCGCCACGAGCACACCAACCCCCTGAATCAGGGTAACGGCCCAGACCTGCTTGGCATAGTACAGCGGGGGGAGAAGCACCGAAAAGACTCCGACGAGGAAATAGGCCGCCGCGCTGTAGCCCACCGCAACGTATGCGTCCTGGTACGAATCTGCCGCCAAGAGGCCGACTGCCGGACGCGCCCACACAAAGAAGAGCAGCGTCAGGCTCCCGGCCCCGATCACGTAGTAGGTCATCGCCCGACTCAAATGGCTCAGCCCCGATGCCGGATCGCGCGAGAAGGACAGGAAGAACGGCATCCACGCCGTCGTGAAGCCCGAAACGACGAGGCTCATCACCAGGCCGAGGTTGTGGCCTACGATATACACACCCAGTTCCCGCAGACCCCGCAGCTCCTTGAGCAGGAACTGGTTCCCCTGCTGGAGAACGAGCAGGAAGAGAAACGACGGTACGAGTGGGAGGCCGAGCCGGAGCAGATCTCGGGCGGTGCGCATGTCGAAACCGGGCCTGCCGGCTATCCATGCCTCACGCGCACCCACCCCCAGGAGCAGCAGCTGCGACGCGAGCTGCGCCTCAAGGACCCCCTGCACGCCACGGCCTGCCAGCGCGACCAACACGAGCCCGAGCGCCCCTCCAAAGGTGGCCGTTGCGGCGGAAATCCACACATATCGCGAGACCTGGCGGCGGAACTGGACTCCCAGCATCAACGGCTGGCTGACTGCGGATGCGGCTGCCGAGAGCAGCGCGAGGGTCGCGGGGTACCGGTACTCCGGCGACTCGAAGAGTGCGTCGCTGAGCCTCTCGGAGGCAGTGAGTGCGATGACCACGAGCGCGGCCGCCGTGACCAGGGTAACGGCGGCCGCAGTCCAGACGACCCGCGCCCGGGCGGTATCGCCCGAGCGGTCGAAGTAGGCGATTCCAGTCGATGCACCTAGGCCCAGCGTGGCAAGCGGCGTCACAAGCGCCGCGAGGAGAAGAAGCGCCGCGAGCGCCCCGTATTCGCGCGGCGGGATCGCCGCGGTGTAAGCAGGAAGCAGGAGGAGATTCACCACCCTCGAGAGCGCACCGCCAACGGCGTAGGCAGCCGATTCGCGGCCGAGCCGCCGCATCGCCCCCGCTTCGGGTGGGCTGGTCATCGCTATGGCGCTGGTTCGTGACGAGGCTTGGCGCCAGCCCCTGAGAGGGCGGCTTGGACAAAGGAGAGGAGCCAGCCGGTCACGATGTCGCTCGAAAACCTGGCTCGAGCCCGCTGCTGGGCGCGGGCGCCGATGGATCTCCGCCGATCGTCGTCCACGATCAGCGTCTCGAGCATCCGGGCGATCGCCTGGACATCCCCGGGCGGATGCAACAACCCCGTTTCCCCGTCGACCACCGCATCCTGGATCCCGTAGATCCGCGACGCTACTGCGGGTACCCCGGCCGCCGCGGCCTCGATGATCACGTTCCCGAAGCCTTCGCGATGGCTCGGCAGCGCGATGACGTCAGCGGCAGCGATGAACTGCTCCGGCGTATCCGTGAGTCCATGGAAATGCAGGCGGTCGGCGAAGTCGCGGCACTCGAGCTCGATCGCACCCCGCAAGCCGTCCTCGTCGGGCCCGACGAAGACGAGGTGCGCAGTGCGGTGCCGGCCTGCGAACGCCGCGAACGCGCGCGCGAGATCGAGGACCCCCTTGTCTCGCGTGAGTCGCCCGAGGAACAGGACGACCGTGTCGGCGTAGGGCACTCCGAGCCGGGCTCGAACGACCCGACGGACGTCGTCGTCCGCCCGGAACCGGTCCAGGTCGACGCCAGCGAGAGAACCGTTCGCGATGACCTCGGCCTTGCCCGCGCTCACCACTCGCTCGCGGACCAGGAACTCCCGCTCGGATGCGCTGATCACCAGGACGTGCGTCGCCAAGGAGGCGGTGATCTTGTCGAGCAGCCGGAGGAGCGCGCGCGCCGCGCCGTCGCGATTCGCCCAGACCTCGCCCTGAAAAATGTGGCAACGGACGGGGACCTGAGCGAGCCACGCGGCGAGGGCGGTCAATAGCCCGGCTTTGGGCGCGACCGAAATGACCGCATCGAACCGAGCACGCCGGATCACGCGCCACAGCGCCACGAGCGCGACGAGGTCACGCCCGGGCGCAATCTTGCGTTCGATCGGGATCGGCTGCACCTCGACCGTGATGCCTGCGGCCTCAAGAAAGCGCGGATCGTCGGTGTTGACCGCGAGCGTGACTTCATAACGCGACTGCAGCGCCCGCAGATGTCCGCGCAGGAAGAAATCCACGATCAGGGGAGAGGTCGTGACGAGGCAGAGCCGCGTCACGCCGGCTTAGCTCTCAAGCGGTGAGGCGTTGCGGGCCCACAAGTTACCCGTCCACTCGCTGTCCGGCCGGAGAAGCTGCACTTCGAAGCGACTCGCCTCGAGGAACGAGACCAGCTCGTCAGCGCGCCCTTCGTGGTACTCCATGCGAATCGACCCGACCCTCTCCAGCGGCGCCCGCTCTTCGCCCATGAGGATGCCGTACTCGGCGCCCTCGCAGTCGAGCTTTAGCAGGTCGACCGACGCCATACCACCCGCCTCGAGGATCCGCCTGAGACTGGTCGTCTCCACGACCTCGAATTCACCCGGCGAACCGGCATCCGCGATGCGGTTGTACACGCTCGCAGCGACCGGGAAGTTCACCCGATCGCCGGCCCGGCCAGAGACAGCCAGGCGGTAGGTCCGGATCACCTGCTCCAGCCCGTTCTCCCGAACGTTGCGTTGCAGGTACTCGTACGCGGCCGTGTTCGGCTCGAAGGCGTGAACGGCATGTGCGCCGGCGCGCGCGGCGTAGAGGGCGAACACGCCGATGTTGGCGCCCACGTCGAGCACGGTCGAACCGGACGGGATCTCGCCGTAGTCGCGTCGGACGAAGATCACGAACACGGTGATGACGTCGTGCGGATGATCGGAGAGATGAATCCGCAGGCCGTCGCGAAACTCGACGACGCCTTCAGACGGCCGGGTTCGCGCAACGTAGTGCCGCAGGAAACGGATCGGCCGCCGAAAGAGGAGAAAGACCTTGGCGACGTACCAGACGTACAGGTGGATCCTGCCGAGGTTGCGCCAGTAGTCGGCCGATGCGCGCATCATGATCCGCGGATCTCGTCGCGCTCGCAACTCGAGGCCAGCACGCGAACAATGTGTTCGGCGGCGTGGCCGTCGCCGTAGAGCGTGGGTTCGCCGATTCCCCGCCCGCGAGCGCCGAGCGCATCCTCCAGCGCGCGTGCCACCACGTCCGGGCCGGTCGGCGGTGCGAGTCTGTTCGCGCCCGCTTCGATCAGCTCGACCCACTCGGTCTCATGACGCAGCGTGACACACGGCACGCCATAGAAGTACGCCTCCTTTTGCACACCGCCGGAGTCCGTTGCGATGATCGCAGCGTGCCGCTCGAGCTTGACCATGTCGAGGAAGCCGACCGGATCGAGGATCCGGACCCCGGCCGCGATGTTGGACGTCGACGCGCCGGGAACGAGAACAGCGCGCGTCCGCGGGTGCAGGGGTACGACCACGGGAAAGCGGCCGGCAATCCGGCCCAGCCCGTCGAAGATCGCTGCGAGACGGGCGGAATTGTCCGTGTTCTCGGCGCGATGGATGGTCGCCAGCACGTAGCCTCCAGGCACGAGTCCGAGCTGCTCGAGCGCTCCGCTCCTTCGTTCGGCCAGCTCGCCGAACAGCCGTGAAGCGTCGTACATCACGTCGCCGACCTGGTGGACGCCGCGCCCTTCAAGACCTTCCCGCTGGAGGTTGCGGACCGCCGTGTCCGTCGGGGCGAACAGGAGGTCCGCCGCATGGTCCGTGAGGACGCGATTGATCTCCTCCGGCATCGAGCGATTGAACGAGCGGAGGCCCGCCTCGACATGCGCGATCCTGATCCGGAGCTTGGCCGCTGCCAGCGCTCCGGCCAGCGTCGAGTTGGTATCGCCGTAAACGAGCACGACGTCCGGCCGTTCGTCGATCAGCACCGCCTCGAGCGCCTCGAGCATCCGTCCGGTCATCGCTCCGTGCGCCAGCCCCCCGATGCCGAGGTTGTACGCGGGCTCGGGAATCTTCATCTCGCGGAAAAAGACCTCCGACATCACGTCGTCGAAGTGCTGGCCGGTGTGAACGATGATTTCGTCCATCCGCGGCCCGCGATCCTGCCGGTTGTGGGTGGCGATCGCGCGCGATACCGGTGAGGCCTTGATGAACTGTGGCCGTGCGCCGACGACCGTGACGACCTTCATGCCTCACCTGCCGATCAGCCGGAGCAGCGGCCGGATGATCTGACGGGAGCTTACTGGAACGCGACCCCAGAGCCGAAATAGGACTTTTCGGATCGGTGTCCCGAGGAGCAGCCACTGGAACGTGCGCGAGCTCGCTTGATGCAGGAGATAGGCCGGACTTCTCACGAGATCGAGGCGGACAGCGGCCCGCGAGAAGCGCTTGCTGCCCGCCGGCTTCCCGCGACGCTCGAACTCCTGCTCGACCTCGGCATCGAACAGCTCCACGAAGCGCCGGTAGCTGTGCGCCGGGTTACACGCGACCTCCTCGTAGGTGCGATCTACGAGCTCTTGCAGGCGGTCTGGCTGCCGCAACCGCGCGACGACCTCATCGATGTTGCCGAAGTCCTTCCGCAGCGGGATGTAATGGCGTTCCGGCTCGAGGATGCCCGAATACTCGCCCTCGAACAGCACCATCGCGGTTCGGAGGGCCGCGGCTTCGAAGCAGCGTGGCGAGATCTGATTCAGCCGGATGCGGCCTTCGTATGGCCGGAGGAACCGCTGCTGAACTTCCTCGAAGCTCGCCTGCGGGTGCGTGGCGACGTATTCATCGACTGTGCGCTGGAGCGTGCCGTCGAAGTCGAACACGCTCGCTCCGCTCTCCACTCCGAGCATCGCCCTGCAGGACGCGACAAACTCGATCCACGCGATCCCGTAGAGCCGGTCCGCCTCGTGGTAGGAAAGATCGAGCTTCAGGCCGGTGTCCTCCAGTGCCTCCTTGAATCCGTCCGCGATCCGCCACTTCTCGACGCCGAGTTCTCCGAGCCAGTAGGGCGGCTTGCGCGTGCGGTACCCGACGTCGATCGGCCGGTCGGCGATACGGGCGACCTGCATGCGGAGAGCGCGCTCCGGCACGTATCCGGTGAGGTTATTCACCGCTCGCAGGCCGGCGAGCAGGTTGGGAGCGTAGACCTTGCCGATCTCGCCCTCCGGCACGCAGGTGAACAGGAGATCGATCGCCATGAAATTCAAGGCTTCGACGACCCGGTTGATCCCCCGATACTCGTCCTGGATGAACGCGACCTTCAGCCCGCGAAAGTCCCGGACCCGCGCCTTGGCCGCGGGATTGATGTAGTGCTCGCTGAGGTATCCGATCGCGATGGTGTAGTGGATCACCACCACGTCGAATCGATCGAGGTGCAGCGCCGACGGGAGGTCTCTCAGGAAGGAGAGCGTCGTAACCCGGTGACGGGAATACCGGGGGAAGGCGTCGAGGTGATCGGTGACCGTCGACGCATCGGCACCCCGCGCCGGTCGATTGCACAACAGAAGAACGTTGAGAGGTCTGCCCGTGCTCATGGGACGAGAGGCGAAACGCCGGGATCCGTGCCGGCTCTGCTCGTGGTCGCGCACCGCTCCCGATGCGGGCTCATGCCACGTTCAAATGCGTCGCGTGCTTCGCGATCGTCTGTCGTATCAACGCGAGATTAGCGCGCGTCCATTCTACGGTCTTCTCCAAGCCCTGATCGAGGGGCACGACAGCTCGGAACCCGAGCTCGCGTTCGGCCTTTGCCGCGCTGCCGAACCGCTTTCCGGAGGTGTCCCATTGCCGCCTGGGAAGAACCTGGAATCCGGCGGTATTTTCGGTCAGCTCGTTGATCTTGGTTGCGAGCTCGCGGATCGACGTCTCCACGCCGCTGGCGAGGTTGTAGACGTCACCCGCTTCGCCCCGGAGGGCGCAAGCAACAAGGCCGCGGGCTACGTCCTCGACGTAGATGAAGTCGCGAGTCCCGACCCCTTCGTTGTCGAGGGGCAGCGGTTGCCGATCCAGCGCCTTGAAGATGAATGTCGGCGTGACGTTGCGCCATACGGTCGCAGGCGTTCCACGCCACCGGCCGGCGCCGAGGATCTCGCGCGGGCCGTACACGTTCTGGAACCGGGCACGCACCGCCGGAAGCCCGTGCTGCTTGAAGTAATAGGTCGAGTAGAACTCGCCGAAGACCTTCGACATGGAGTAGGGACTGTCCATCCAGAGCGACACGAGGTCGGTCTCCTCGGTCGCTTGCGCCTCCCCGAACGTCTTCTCGGCGACCGAGCATCCGGCCGCGGAATAGACGACCCGCTTGAGGCGCCTGAAGCCCTTGATTCGCTCGTAGAGCTTGAGCGTCGTCAGCGTGTTGTTCTCGTGGTCGGCGAGCGGATCGTGGATCGAGCTCTGGTTGCCGTGGTAAGTGCTGAGATGGATGACGTAGTCGTACTCGTCCGTCAGCGACGCGAGCAGGCAGTCATCGGCGATGGATGCCTCGCTGAACCGCACACGCGGCTCCGCCGGCACGTTTACGCGCTCTGCCGAAAGGAGGTTGTCCACGATATGCACTCGCCCAACGCCCTCGGCCAGGAGCAGTCGGACGAGATTGCTGCCGACGAACCCGGCGCCGCCGGTGACGAGTACTGAGCCGCCGCTGATCGAAGTCTCTGGCATGCAGGTCTTCTCGGGCCGCTACTCAGTCGCGTGCCGGTGGCGGCGCCAAATGGCTGAAGACCGCACCGACACCATACTGGTCGTACCACCGAAGTGTATTGCGCACGGAATCTTCGAACGAGATGCGGGCCTTCCAGCCGAACGCCCGCTCGGTCCCCGACGGGTCGAGGACCACTGCCGGCACGTCATCGGCGCCGGGCGGCACGATCGGCACCGGCTCCGTGAGCTTCGCCCCGACATAGTCGGCGACGACGTCGAAAACCTCCTTGATCGTACGGCCCTCGCCCGTTGATACGTTATAGATGCCCGTCGGCGCACCGTCGTCGAGCACTCGGTCCATCAGCGCGAGGAAGTCGGTCAGATCAAGGAAGTCGCGCACCGTGTCGCTGCAGAAGCACTTCTGGCCGGCCTTGAGTCGCTTGTAGAAACTCGGGATCGGTCCGATCGCGAGCCGCGGTCCGGTCACGTTCGCGAGGCGGAGCGAGACGAACGGGAGCCCCGAAAGCGCGATGTACTGCTCGCCGGCCGTCTTCGATATCCCGTAACTCGTGAAGGGTGCGATCGGATGATCCACGGGAATGGGTACCTGTTTCGGGCGGCCGTAGCAAAGCGCGGTCTGAAAATTCACGAACCGCTTCACCTGCGACCGGCGAGCGGCGTCGACCACATGGATCGTCCCGAGGACGTTGGTCACCGCGTCCTCGCGCCAGTCGTTGGAGTCCTTGTACGCGGCGGCGCTGTGGATGACCCACTGCGGCGAGAACTCCTCGAAACACCGTTCCACGAGCGAGCGGTCGGCGATCGACCCCTCGACGACCTTCACGGTCGGCATCGTCGGAAGCGCCTCGCGGTGACCCGTGGCGAAGTTGTCGATGACCAGGACCTGGTGGCCGGCCGGTACCAGTCGCTCGACCAGGTTGGCGCCCAGACACCCGGCGCCGCCGGTAATCAGTATCCGCACAGGCAGGCAGTCACTTCTTCTCCGCGTGCTTGAGGTGCGTGTAGCCGCCATGCACGCCGAATTTTTGATAGTACTCGACTGCGGCGGCGATCGTGTCGCCGAGACTGGTAAACGCGATCTTGCCGAAATCCTGGAACGTACGCGACGGATCGAGCAGGATCGAGGGCGCGTCGTCGGGGCCGAGCTCGCGCACCTCCGGCGCCGGGTATCCCTTCAGCTCGATCGCGGCGACCACCCCGTCGTAGAGATCCTGGATCGCCACGTCCTTCCCCGACGAGAAGTGGTACGCGCCGCGCCCGGTGCCGTCGGCGGCTTTCAGGACCGTCCGCGCCAGGTCCTTGACGAACACGAAGTCGCGGCGTGCCTTGGTGACGAAGCAGCGTTTGCCCTCGGAGAGGCGCTGAAAGAAGATCGGCAACGGGCCGCTCACGTTGCGCGGGCCGACGACGTTCGCGAGGCGGAACGTCACGTAGTCGAGCCCCGAGATCTCGAGGTAGTCCTCGGCCGCCGTCTTGGAGATGGCGTAGCTGCTGTTGGCGGGGTTCTTCGGGTGGTCGAGCCGGATCGGCTGCTGCAGCGGCTTGATCCCGTAGCAGAGCGCGGTCTGGAAGTAGATGAAGCGGCCGACCTTGTTGCGCTTCGCCGCCTGGATGAGATTCGCGCCGCCGACGCAGTTAGTCAGCGTGTCGCTATGCCAGTCCTCCGGATCCTTGTACGAGGCAGCGGTATGGACCAGGACATCCGGCTTGAAATCGCCAATGAGGCGGTCCACGAGCTCGCGGTCGGCGATCGAGCCGATCACCACGTCGAGCTTCGCGTTGTCGGCGAGGTGCTCGCGCCGGCCGGTGGCGAGGTTGTCGATCCCGAGCACCTCGTCGCCGCGCTCGAGGAGCATCTCGGTGACGTGCGAACCGACCTGCCCGCAGGCACCGGTGACGAAAACTTTCATCCTGGCTCCCAGATGGAGAATGGACCGGCGTTCGTTGCGGACGCCGGCTTGATGCCGGCAGGACCCGGTCGCAGAGGGCGCAAATTATAGCAGGCGGTCCCGGGGCGGGGCGTCATGAATGCCCTTTCAATCGACTGACCAGATCGGGACCCTATGGCAGTCAGTCGCGATACTTTCCAATAACCGAACGCGCAGATAATTCGCCTCGTCCTTGCATCGTGTCTACTCCTCCTTGGGGGCTGCGGCGGATTCCGTGGGGGCGTCGCCAGCGTGCCCTATCTTGGCCACGTCGAAAATCAACCGGTGCCGCGTCCCCGGCGACCCTGGACCCAAGTCAATGGCGGGACCCGGTGGACGGCACTCTCCCCCTCACCACGATTGGCCAGCACTACCGATTCACGTTCACATTCGATGCGCGCGTCCCGTCACCCGGCGCGGTAGTTACGCTGGGGCTTGGGTCGGCGCTAAAGCATCCCGAGCTTCCGACCGTGCCGGTCATCAGGTTCAAGCAAATCCGCTGGTCCGAGGGGTACAGCTAGCGTCCGCCTGGGGAGCTCGAGAACCTCAGGGCAGCCGCAGGCTTCATGCCACGGCCGCCCAGGCTGGAGTGACGGTCGTGGAACTGCTGCTGCCACAGCTCCAGGCTGAGGAAGGCCCAAATATTCCGGCTGAACATGCTCTCCTTCGCCATCATCTTCTCGATGTCGAACCCGGGCATGAGGTAGAACCGCTGCTGCGCCCGGCTGCTCCGGAAGGTGTCGAGAAGGAACTCGCGGGTCTTGCCGCCCTGGCGCATCCACACCTGCAGCGGCACCGGGAAGCCCATCTTGTCTTTGCGCTCGAGGACGGCCTTGGGCAGCTTGTCGGCGAAGGCGTGCCGCAGCAGGCGCTTGAGCTCGCCGTTCTGGAACTTGATGTTCGCCGGAATGGTCGCGACGAGCTCGACCAGGGCGTGATCGAGAAGCGGTACCCGCGACTCGATCCCGTGCGCCATGCTCATGCGGTCCTCGACCTGAAGCAGCGCCGGGAGCAGCGTCTTGAAGTCGAAGTGGGTCATGCTGTCGAAGTACGACTCCTTGCCGACGTTCGCGCCCCAATAGATGGCTCTGAAGTCCTCGAACGAGGGTGTCCCGCGAAAGAGCTTCCAGTCGATCACGTTGCCGAAGGTGTTCGACCGGTTGATGAGCCGGAAGTAGCGTTTATCGCGCTCGTCGAAGATGCCCTCGGCCCAAAACTCCTGGATCAGCGGCTTGTACTGCTGCAGGGTTCGCAGGTTGGGGATGATCGACTCGTAGGTGACGACGAAGCTGCCGCTGTGCATCGTGCCGTCGAGCGCGCCCTTGATGCACTGCTCGAAGTACGCCAGCAGATAACGCGCGTAGCCCCCGAAGATCTCATCGCCGCCCTGGCCGCCGAGCACGACCTTGATGTGGTCCCGAACGGCGCGCGAGACCATGTACTGCGGGAACGATCCCGGGCCCGCGACCGGCTGGTCGAGGTGGTAGATGACCTTGGCGATGTTCTCGACGAAATCGTCTTCCCCGATGTCGGTCTCGTGAAGCAGCATGCCGCGCTCGTCGGCGAGCGCCTTCGCATAGCGCGACTCATCGAAGGCATCTCCGAGCAGGAAGCGGCCGTTGAACCCCTGGAAACGCTGGTGTGGCCGCAGCTCGTGGGCGAGTGCGGCGACGAGACTGGAGTCCACGCCCCCGCTCACGTAGGCGCCCACTTCGACGTCCGCCCTGAGGTGCACATCCACCGAGTCGAGCAGCCGCTCCCGCACCTTCTCGACGAAGTACGTCTCGGTGTGATACCAGTCCAGGTCGAAGTGGACCTCCCAGTATCGGCGCAGGGTGGTGTGCCCGGACAGGTCGACGTAGCCGCAATGCGCCGGCTGGAGCTGCTTGATCCCGGCGAACAGGGTGCGCTCGCCCAGACAGAACTGGAAGCAGAAATAGTCGTGCAGTGCGTCGATGTCGGTGTCGAGCTTCGGGAGGAAGGGCACGAGTGCCTTCATCTCCGACGCGAAATAGAAGTGGTTGCCGGCGGCGTAGTAGTAGAACGGCTTGATGCCGAACCGGTCGCGGGCGATGAAGAGTTTCTGCGCCTTCGCGTCCCAGAGCGCGAACGCGAACATGCCTCGCAGCCGCTCGACACAGGCCTCACCCCAGCGCTCGTAGGCGCGGAGGATGACCTCCGTGTCGGACGTCGTGCGGAAGTTCGCCTCGCCGAGCTCGCGGCGGAGCTCGCTGTAGTTGTAGATCTCCCCGTTGTAGGTGATGACGTTGCCGGACTCCGACTTCATCGGCTGCGCGGCCGCGTCCGATAGGTCGATGATGCTAAGGCGGACATGGGTGAGGCCGACGCGGCCGTCGGGGCTCAGCCAGGTTCCCTGCCCGTCTGGGCCGCGGTGGCGCACCAGATCGGCCATGCGAGACAGCAAGAGCGAAAGTCGCGCATGCGCTAGCCCGCTCGCAACGATTGCTCCTGCGATGCCACACATACGCTCAGTTCAATCCTTCACGGTGCGTTGTTATCCATGACTGTCAGAGAGTCCGTTCGAGTGCCTTTCTGACCGGCCGTGCCACGTCTCTCAATCGCTCCTGGGCGTGGTCCGGAAGCGATTGCCAGAGCGTAGCGAGTACACCCAAAACGGCCTGGATGAGAGTAGGCCTGCTGGCGATGTAGAACGTCAATCGACTGTAACGCCTACTCCACCGTGTGGGAGTGACATCGTCGGCTTTGGAGATCCCCTCGCGCACCTTCGGATGTTTTGCATCGTATGCGCGGCTCAAGGCGTCATCCAACTGCTTGACGAATGGCGCGTAGGAATATCGCTCATCCAACGCAACCTCCCGGTATGCGGTCTCCGCGATCTTCTGCAGGCCGTCAACGTCACGGAGCGCGGCAATGACCTCGCCGATATTACTGAAGTCTTTCTTGAGAGGGACGTAATGGCGCCAGGGCTTCAGAATCCCCGAATACTCCCCCTCGAAGAGAACCATGGCTGTACGCAAGGCTGCAGCTTCAAAGCACCGCGGTGAGATCTGGTTGAGGCGAATCCTTCCCTCTTCCCGGGCAAAGAACAGGTCTCGCACTTCGTCGAACGTCGCATTCGGGTGTGCAGCGACATATGCGTCTACATTCCGTTGTATCTCTCCCGTGAAGTCAAAGACACTCGCGCCGCTCTCCACACCTAGCATCGTCTTGCAGGAGGCGATGAACTCGATCCAACGCTCACCGTAGATCCGATCTGCCTCTTGGTAGGAAAGGTCGCACACGAACCCTTGACCCTCGACGGCAGCAAGGAAGCCGGGGACGATGCGCCACTTCTCGACTCCAAGCTCTCCCAGCCAATAGGGGAGTTTGCGAGCGCGATAACCCACATCAATGGGACGTTCTCGTAGCGGCCGAACCTTCCGCTTCGACAGGTCGGCTGGCACATACCCGGTAAGCGTGTTGACTTTGACCAAACCGGGGAGCTCGCTTGATGGGTATACCTTCTCCATTTCGGCCCCTGGAATACAGGTGAAGAGCACGTCGATACCGAGCTCCCTGATCACTTGCTTCATCGCGTTCACCTGCCGATACTCATCTTGGATGAGCAGAATTTTGACCCCGCCGAATTCCGCGACTCGGCGTCTCGCTGCTTGAGTCAAGTAGACATCGTCGAGCAGGTAGAGAGAGTAATGCAGGATTAGCGCGTCAAATCTGTCGAGCTTGAGGCGTCTTGGCAACACGCCACCAAACGGGTGCACTCGACGGACGACCCACACACGGTGCCGGGACAGTTCCTCGATCGCGCGGATGTGGTCGGAGATCGTGACTGCGTTGGATCGCGGATCGCACGCCAGAAGCAGCACCTCCGGAGCGTCGGCTCCTCCACCACTACCCGTGCGGGCTTCGTCCCCGACTCGCCGGGTTTGCATCAGGGTTTGAGGCCGCGTGCCTGGCACATCGGGCCACCTTCTCCGCCGAAAGCCGCCACGAGACGCTGAGCCTCACTCACGGAAGCGGATCCGCTAAGCGGAGCGCTGGACGTCGGACCCCCCAAGCACAAAGAAGTCTCATCCTTCAAGCGAATGAAGCTGCATCTGTCAGAGCCGATTTTGCGCCGCGGTTTCGGACAGCGCCGCCTGCACTTAACGCCGTGCATGTCGATAGAAGTGATCAGCTGCGCGCGCCGCCTTGAGAATGCTGTCGTACGGCGCGCGGATGGGAAATTTCAGTCCAAAGATCCTGTTGAACGATTGCTTCAGCAGGAAACTCTGGCGCGCGCCAAGTACTCGGGATGCGAGGTGCTTCGCGAGCCGGAGAAGATCCGGGGAATCTTCTGCGATAGGCGCGGTTTCGGCGGAGGAAGGGGGCGGCGGATTCGGCGGTGGGTGACGCCTTCGAAAGTCATCCAGAATGCCAAGTTGATTGGCTCGCTCCGCCTCACCCGTCCATGACACCATCGCCAGGTCCTCCGTCGCTCGAAGGGCCAGATTTCTCATGTCTAACGCGATATCCGCCAGCTCCGGAAGGAGCCTGTCTCTCATCTGTACGTAGTCGAGAGCGACGCAGTTATGGAGCGAGCTATAGAGCCCCTCTACGGGCATGCGGTGTAACAAGGAGAGGGAGGGATCGATCTGCGACAGAAAAGCCTTCAAACTTGCAGGGTTCGTGGAAGCGTTGTAACCAGTGGATAGCGTCACGTTGAACGAAATCAACAACGGCTCGCCCACATCCACGGCGCTCGGCGTCAGGGCCAACGCGGCAATCAGGGAGGTGTAGTCAGGCGAAACCGGGTAGAAGAGTCGCCCAACTCGCGCCTTGATCCGGGCGATGAGCTCGCGATGATAGGCTCCGAAACAGATCTTGCCGCGGTAGTATCGGATACCCTCCTGACCCCTCCTGACCCCCATGTTGAACCGCGCCTCCAGCTCCTTTCTCGTGTCGAAGTAGACGGGTGCACAGGGTCTGAACGTGGGTCCATACTCGCCGCGCTCGTACCGGCTCCGGGAAACTGGGTCGTAGCCCTCGTTCCACCAAGACACGACTTCCGCTGGCATGCCGCTCAGTACGCGATGCATCGTGTGCAACGCCGAGGGGCGCAGCACGGTCTTGTCTATCAGAACGGCGACGTAGGTCCCGCGCGCCTGCTCTGCCGCGAATTCCCAGTTGTCATGCATCGCCAGCGGACTCGGGGGCGTGACATACGTGAACCGGTGATCTGCGATCTCGTTGAACACCCCTCTCGCGGATGTCTTCTCGAAGTTGTCGCTGACAATGACCTCAAAGTCCCGGAACTCCTGATCGACCAGACTCCGCAGGCAGTAGCGAAGCAGCTCGGGCCGATCGCGCGTCGGCACTACGATCGAAACAAAGGGTTGAGCCATCGATGTGCGAAGCGCCTTACGGTTAGGTGTCTGTCCAGAGCCTCATCCGCGGAGAACACCCTTGAGATGCTCGCATACGAGGTGAACAGACGCCCTGACGAGGTTCAGCCCAGACGGAAGGTTCACTCCGTGTGGACTTAACTCGTAGCTGACCCGATTCCGATCTTTGGCGACTACGGCCTGCGGCGTCTGCTTGTACGCGGGCAGGCTGCTCAAAGGATGGAAAAACGGTCGGCAGTCAACGCCCCTAGCTCGAAGCGCTCGGATTATTCTCTCCTTGCCGCCATACCGCGGGTCTAGCACGACAGTCACCATCCAGTAGGTGTTGAGAGTGTCGGACGACTGGTAATTCAGCTGTACCCCCCCAACATCTTTCAACTCTTCTTCGTACCAAGAGAAAATCTCACGCTTGCGCGAGACAAGCTGGTCGATCCGCTCTAGCTGCGCGAGTCCGAGCGCCGCCTGAAGATCGGACATCTTGTACTTGAACGCTACCTCACCGTTCAGAAACATGGTGTCGCCAGGGCGACGCCCATGGTCCCGGAGAACTTGGACGCGCTCATAGATGGCAGAGTCGTCCGTTACGAGCATTCCCCCCTCCCCGGTGGTCAGGGTCTTCGAGCCGTGGAAACTAAACGCGCCTGTGCGACCAAAGCTTCCGGCAAGCTTCCCTTTGTACCTTGACCCAATGGCCTCGGCCGCGTCCTCTATCACCGCCACGCTGTGCTTGCGCGCGACCGCACAGATGGCCTCCATGTCAGGCATGTTTCCATACAGATCGACCGGGATCACCGCCTTCGTGCGGTCGGTTATGCATGCTTCAAAAGAGTCAGCCGCAAGACACCAGGTTCGTGAGTCAATATCAGCAAAGATAGGAGTCGCGCCGACGTACGAGATCGGCGCCGAACTCGCAATCCACGTCACATCGGGGACGATTACCTCGTCGCCAGGACCTACGCCGAGGGCGAGAAGCGAGAGATGCAAAGCGGAAGTGCAGGACGGCAGCGAGATCGCATGCCTGGCGCCAAGATAATCGGCAAACGCCTTCTCGAATCGCTGGGTGAAGACATGCGCGTTTGAGTACCACGCGCTGGTCGCTGCCTCGGTAACGTATGCAATCTCTTTGTCAGTTATCCAGGGGCCAGCAATAGGGATCCGCTCCACACTCAGTCCTTTACGCACTTTAGGTACCCATCCGGTGCAACACAGCTAGGGCGCGCGAGAAGGGAAGGCTCATAGCGAAGCGCGGGCCCGGGTAGGCAGTCAAGGCCCGCTCGAACCGCTCGTGATACGCTGTGGCTGCCTCGCACGAAATCCGCGTAATCGATCTCTTTGTCCGTCATCCAAGGCCCCACGACGGGGATACGCTTCATCACTACTCCTTGACGCAGCGAAGATAGCCTTCAGGAGCAACGGTGATCAGCAACTTGGCCTCGATGTCCCGCGCCACCTCGAAGCGGTTCGTCGTCTTCAGGAACTCGCGTACAGCGGTCTTAGGGTTATTGCCTTTGTCCCAAGGCCGGTCAGGGAAGGAGCCGGCGGGCATGTCCTCGATGATGGTATCGAAGACCACGAGATAGCTTCCCTTGGTCACGAGAGGGGAGTAGAGCTGCAGTTCTCTGAAGACGTGATCGTGAGTGTGGTTCGAGTCGAGCACGACGAGCACCCGCTGCTTTCTTTGGGCAGCTTTGCGAACCTCGCACACGACGGCTTCGTCGAGGGCAGAACCCTCGATCATGCGGATGCGCTTGAACATGCTGTGGGACTTGAGCGCGTCTCGGTTGTGGGGACGAATCTCGATGTCCACTCCGAGGACCATCCCTTCTCCCCCGATGAGCTCGAGCAGCGACGCGTAGAAGATCAAGGAGCCTCCGCGGGCGATCCCGGTCTCCACGATGAGATCGGGCTTCACCTCCCAAACGATCTCTTGCATGGCGACGATGTCCTGCGGGAACTGGATGACGGGCCTCCCCATCCACGTGAAGTGATGGGAATACTGGTAACGGGCCGCCCGCGTGATCCACTCCACGGAGAGCACCCGTAGGTCGGCGTCACGCGCGAGCCTCTCGATGTTCTCCCGCTTTTCCAATTCGAAGCTGTCCATCATCGCCACTCAGCCCCGCGTACTGGGCTTCTTGCGCATCACGGCCATGCGGATTGGGCTGAATTGCCCCACCCAGGGGAGGTTCACCGCGAGTTGGTGGATCTCGTGACCATAGTCGGGCAACTCGCCTCTCATCTGGCACATCTTCGAATAGACAATGCGGGTTGCCAAGTAATAGGAACTGGCGAAGTCCTTCAGGGTGAGCTGGTCGAACAACTTCTCCACTGCACCTCTGAACTCCTCCTCTTTGAAGTACAGGTTGTGCCAGCGGATGGGGATCTCTGGAAGGCCTACGGATCGGCGGGCCGCGTTCATGTTCTCATGACCTTCCACAAAATTCTCCACGGCCACATAGTGGCCCCCTGGTTTGAGATGGTCCGCGATCTCGGTGAGCGCCTGGCACTGCTGCTCGAAGGACTTAAGGTTGATGAGGCACCGATCGGTGAGAATGATCGCGTGCTGCGTCAGACCGCAGGCCGCGTTAAGGTCAGTGACGTCGCCCAGTTCAAAGCGGAGGCGCCCCCGAAGGTCGGGCCGCGCCGCCAGTCGCTCGCGGGCAACAGAGATCATCTGTTGGCTGAAGTCGAGGCCAACGATCTGCAGCTCTGGGAGGGCCTCGGCTACCTTGGCGGTGGAGTAGCCGTCGCCACAGCCGACGTCGATCGCGCTCTGGCCCGGGGCCACACCGATCTTCCGAAGCGTCGCCACGATCGTGGCGATCTCGAGTTCCCGCATGTAGACGTCGTCGGTCGTGGCTGTGAGCTCACCGCGGGATCGGGTCGCGCGTTCTTCCCAGTATTCCTTGATCGCGTCACTCATGACAGCCTACTGAGGTCCGGAGTAGCGGAGTGTTGGGAGCAGAGCAGAGCGGGCGACAGCGGGTGTTCCTTCCGAGACGACGCACGAAGTCGTTCCGGCGAAGCGGATCGATTCTACAACCGAAAACTCCGTATCCAATCCTCAATCTCTTCCAACTCTTCTGTTCGGTCCAATGACCATTGGCATTTGGCCTTCAGCAGCCCCGCACATCTGCAGGCCCTTGAGCAACGCGGTCACGAGCGACGCTCTTGCTATTCGTGGGTTCAGGACGCGAATCGGTGCGTTCAGACTCCCATCACCGAAGATTCGCGTCCGCGGGCGAGATGTTTCTTGTCTCGGCAAATGGCCACTCGATCCCGAACGCGGGATCGTCCCACCGCAGTCCCCTTGCACTCTCGGGATGATGTAACTCCGACATCTGATAGAACACCTCTGCGTCGTCGGTGAGCGTCTGAAAACCGTGCGCAACGCCCTCGGGGCAATAGACCATCCGTCGGTTTGCCACACTGAGCTCGACGGCGAACCACTTGCGGTAACCCGCAGAGGCAGGCCGGAGGTCGACGAGCACGTCGTAGATCGCTCCCATTGTGCAACGGACGAGCTTCGCCTCCTCGTGGGGCTTTACCTGGTAGTGCATGCCGCGCAGCGTTCCGCGGCGCTTATTGAACGAGACGCTGCACTGGACCAAACGCGGGTTGAGTCCGTGCGCTGCGAACTCCGTGGCGCACCAACTGCGAGCGAAGAAGCCACGCTCATCCACGATCGGCTCGAGCTCTATCACGAAAGCGCCGGGGATCGGCGTCGGTACGAATCTCACGCGACGATCTCCACACGCGGGATCGGCACCACGAACCGGCCATCCCATTCGCGGATGAACGCGAGTTGCTCCACGATCTCGTCCCTGAGGTTCCAGGGCAGGATGAGCACGAAATCGGGCCTCTCCGCTCGGATCCGCTCGGGAGCCGAGATAGGGATATGGGTCCCTGGCAGGAACAGCCCCTGCTTGTGCGGGCTGCGATCCACTGTGAACTCAAGAAAGTCACCGCGAACGCCGCAATAGTTGAGCAGGGTGTTGCCCTTCGCTGGGGCGCCGTAGCCGCAGATCCGCTTGCTCTCGCGCTTGGCCCGGATCAAGAAATCGAGGAGCGCTCGCTTTACCTCGCGCACGGCCTCGCCGAAGCGCGCGTAGGTGGCGAGATCAAGCAGGCCCTCGGCCTTCTCGCGCCCGAGCAACGCCCCGACCTGGCCGGTGTCGGCGTGCGGGCCCGTCTCGGCGTGCTGGGCGTAAATCCGCAGCGACCCCCCGTGCGTCGGCAGCTCCTCGACGTCGAAGAGCCGCAAGCCATGATGGCGGAAGACCTTGTCGACGGTCGCGAGCGAGAAGTAAGAAAAGTGCTCGTGGTAGATGGTGTCGAATTGGCACTCATCGACGAGCCGCGCGAGGTGCGGAAACTCCATCGTGATTACGCCAGTGGGCTTGAGCGCTAGCTTGAGGCCGGCGACGAAGTCGTTCAGATCCGGCACGTGTGCGAGCACGTTGTTCCCGAGGAGAAGATCAGCTTGTGTGCCCTGCCCCGCCAGCTCGCGCGCGAGTGCGGCGCCGAAGAAGCGCACCAGAGTGGGGATCCCGGCCGCCTCTGCCGCCCGGGCGACATTTGCCGCCGGCTCGATGCCAAGCACAGGGACCGTGCGCTCCTTGAAGTAGCGCAGGAGGTACCCATCGTTGCTCGCGATCTCGATGACCTGGCTCTGCGGGCCGAGGCCCAAGCGTGGCACCACGCGCTCGACGTAGTCGCGGGCGTGCTTGAGCCAGGTGTCGGAGAAGGACGAGAAATAGGCGTATTCGCTGAAGATGTGCTCCGGACTCTCGAATTCGGGCAGCTGCACGAGAAAGCAGCGCCCGCACACGCGCGCGTGCAGGGGATAGTAGGGTTCCACGCAGTCAAGCTGGTCGGCCCGCAGAAACGCGTTCGAGAGCGGCGACATCCCGAGGTCGCAGAAGCTATACGTGAGCTCGGCCGCGCAGAACCGGCAGCGATGCGTCACGCGCCGCCCCCCGCTTGGTGCTGGGCAATTTGGTCCTCGCTGAGCTTCCGCATGTCGTCGCCCCGCAGCGCCGCGCGGTACCACGCCACCGTCCATTCCACTGCAGTGTCCAGCGACATCCGCGGGTGCCACCCCAGGCGCGTCCGGGCCTTGGCGCAGTCGAGCCTGAGCAGATGCGCTTCGTGCGGGTGCGGGGTCCGATCCTGCTCCCAGCGCGCCCCCTGGCCCCAGAGGCGCGCCACCCGGTCTGCGATGTCGGCGACTTCCGCCACATCCGCGTCGCCCGGACCCAGGTTCCAACTCTCGGCGAACTCGCTGGGCCGCTCCCAAAGGCGCTCGGCGAGCATGAGATAGCCGGCCAGCGGCTCGAGTACGTGCTGCCAGGGCCGAACCGCCATCGGGTTGCGGATCGCAGCGGGTCGGCCACAGGAGTACGCCCGCACCATGTCCGGAATCAGCCGGTCGACAGCCCAGTCCCCTCCACCGATCACGTTGCCCGCGCGAGCGGTCGCTACGGCAGGGGCGTCCGCCCCACCGAAAAAGGAGCGCCGGTATGCCGCTGCGACCAACTCGGCAGATCCTTTGCTTGCCGAGTACGGGTCACGGCCCCCCATGGCCTCGTGCTCACGGTAGCCCCAGATCCACTCCCGGTTCTCGTAGCACTTGTCGCTTGTCACGACGATCACCGCGCGCACGCCGGGTGTGCGCCGCGTCGCCTCGAGAACGTTCACCGTGCCCATGATGTTCGTGCCGAACGTCTCGACAGGGTCCCGGTACGACGCCTGGACGAGCGCCTGCGCTGCCATGTGGATGATGATCTCGGGGCGATGCGCAGCGAAGGCGTTGCACAGCCCGGGGAGGTCGCGCACGTCTCCAATCACCGACGTCATGCCTTCTCCGATTCGCGCGAGTTCGAAGAGGCTAGGTTTGGTGGGGGCGGCCAGCGCGTATCCGGCGAGCGATGCCCCGAGACGCTGCAGCCAGACGCAGAGCCAGCCTCCCTTGAAGCCGGTGTGACCCGTGACAAGGACGCGCTTGCCCTCCCAGAAGCGGGCGTCGATCACCATTTCTTCCAGGGCGCACGGTCCCGCGCCCAAAGATCTTCGAGGAGGTTCCTGTCCCGCACGGTATCCATGGCGTGCCAGAACCCCCGATGCTTGAACGCGGAGAGCAGGCCTTCAGCGGCGAGGCGCTGCAGCGGCGCCCACTCCCAAGAGGTGCTATCTCCGTCGATGTAATCGATTACCTTCGGCGAAAGCACGAAGAACCCGCCGTTGATCCACCCGCCGTCCCCTTCGGGCTTCTCGACGAAGCTGGTCACGCGATCACCGTCGGTATGCAGCGCGCCATAGCGGCCTGGCGGCTGCACCGCCGTGAGTGTCGCGAGGACACCAGCGTGTCGGTGATGCTCAATGAGGCGGGCGATGTCAATGTCGCTAACGCCATCGCCGTAGGTCATGCAGAAGTCCTCCACACCGAGGTAGCGGGCTACCCGCTTGAGCCGCCCGCCCGTCATCGTCTGCTCGCCTGTATCCACCAACGTCACGCGCCAGGGCTCCGCGCTCGCCTGGTGCACCTCCATCCGGTTCTCCGCCATGTCGAAGGTGACGTCGGACATGTGCAGGAAGTAGTTGGCGAAGTACTCCTTCACCATGTAGCCGCGATAGCCCAGGCAGATGACAAAGTCGTTAAGCCCATGGGCCGAGTAGATTTTCATGATGTGCCAGAGGATCGGTCGCCCGCCTATCTCGATCATCGGCTTGGGCCGCAGATGCGACTCCTCGCTGATGCGGGTCCCGAGTCCGCCCGCCAAGATGACTGTCTTCATTGCTGTGTCCAATGAGAATTGAACAGAGCGCGTTACGCGACCCGCCACTGGAGTACCGGCCGCACTACCCCGGGGATCGCGCCGCCCCAGGAGTGTCGGCCCTCCGAGCCGTCCAGAGGGTCGCGAATATTGAAGGAAATCGCGCCTCTCTCGAAGAAGTGTGTCGTAAGGCGATTCTCGGCAATGGTATTGAGGGCAAGGCTGACGGAATAGGCTCCCTCATTGAGGAAGTGAGCGGGGACCAGGCATTCAGCAGTGTATTCGCCCGCTGCCAGCTCTAGAGACTTGGATGGCGCCGAAGAGAAAGCACAGACCCCATCTGCGGTGAAGAACTGAAAGTTTGGCACCACGTCCAGTGTCCGGTCTGTAGCAAGACGGAATCGCATGGCAACCTTGAACTCATCCTCGATAGAGATCTCCTCCGGGCTTCGGTCTTGAATGCTCGCGACGAACCCGGCTTTTAGCTGAGCTACCCCATCTCCGACAGGTGGCCTCATCTGAGAGAAGTCACGAGCCACCCCTCCGGTGATCTGGTTCATGGCGTAGTACTGGAGGACCACGGAGGATGTCGGCCCGTCACTAACTATTTCGCCTCGATCGACAAGGATGCACCGCGTACAAAGGGAGGTGATCGTGGCCATGTTGTGACTCACGAAAAGGATCGTCCGGCCTGCCTTGCCGGCTTCTTCCATCCTGCCCAGGCACTTCCTCTGGAACCTCACGTCTCCGACCGCGAGCACTTCGTCGACGATGAGGATATCCGGCTCCAGGTGTGCCGCGACCGCGAACGCGAGTCTGGCGTGCATCCCGCTCGAGAAATGCTTTACCGGAGTATCAATAAACTGCTCGACTTCGGCGAACGCGACGATCTCATCGAAGCGCCGCTGGATCTCTGATCTCCTCATGCCGAGGATCGCACCGTTCAAGAACACGTTCTCGCGTCCGGTCAGCTCCGGATGGAATCCGGTGCCGACCTCGAGCAGACTTCCAACTCTGCCCCGGATGACGGCGCGCCCCGTGGTCGGTTCGGTGATCCTGGAAAGAATCTTGAGCAGTGTTGATTTCCCCGCCCCGTTGCGACCAATGATTCCCAGACGTTCGCCCGCCGCGAGTTCAAACGTTACGCCTTTCAGGGCCCAGAACTCTTCACGATAGCTTCCTCGGTCAGGCTGTTCCCGAGTAGCGCTGAGCCGCGCGATACGGCGCAGCTTGTCCGCCACGACGTCCCTGAGCGTTAGATAGCCTGGCGCTGTCCGGTGAAAGACCTGATACCGCTTTCCCAAGTCTTGGGCAACGATCACTGGAGGCATGCGTTAGATCGTGTCGACGAGATACCTCTCCGTCCTGCGAAAGAAAGCCACGGCCGAGACCACAGCAGTCAGTGCGACGGCACTGGACATCAGGTAACTCATCCAGGGAAATCCTTCCTGTCCGGGGAGCAGGGCCCATCGAAACCCGTCGATGATCCCTACCATTGGATTCACCGAGAACAAGACCCGCCACGATTCGGGGACCACCGCGCTACTGTAACCAACAGGGGAGATATAAAGCCCAAGCTGGGTCAGGAACGGGACAACGTGTCGAACATCTCGGTACTTCACGTTCAGCGCCGCGATCCAGAGGCCCGCTCCTACCGTGAGGGCGAGCAGCTGAATGATGACGATAGGGAGGGCGAGAATTCGCCAGTCGGGTGCTATGCCTTGGGCTCCAAGCATGGCCAATAGCAGGATCCCGCCGATTGAGAAGTCGAGAAGGCTGACGACCACCGAGCTCAGCGGCACGATGAGTCTCGGGAAGTAGATCTTCGAGATGACACTCCGGCTGCTTATCAAGCTCTCGCCAGCAGCGGGGAAGGCATTGGCGAAGAGTAGCCAAGGCAGAAGCCCGGTGAAGACAAGCGCAGAATACGGAACCCCGCCGGATGGCAAGTTGGCCAATCTGCCGAAAATCAAGGTGAACACGACCATCGTCAGCAGAGGCCGAATGACTGCCCAGCCAATTCCGATGAACGTCTGCTTGTAATGAACGAGGATGTCTCGCCAAGCGAGGAAGGCGAAGAGCTCGCGGTACGACCAGATGTCTCTGAAGTAGTGAAGCCCCGTCTTCCCGGCCTCGATCACCAGCGCTTCGTCCCGACTATTCCTCAAGGGAGACTCCAGTCAATGTCTGTGTCTCTGAAGCGCGAATGCATCGAGATGCCCCGGCGACACACCTCGAAGGCCGAGCGCGGTGCTCGTAGCGATGCAGGAGCCAAAACCTGATCAGGCCGCTGCACGAGGGTGGACTGCGCGCGCCAGCGCTTCCGTGACCTGGTCTTGAGTTGCCTTGTCCAGGTCCGCATGCATCGGCAGACTCAAGACCTCGCGCGCGAGCCGCTCTGAGACTGGGTATGCCTCGCCCGTGTGCGCCGCGGCGTAGGCGGGCTGCTGGTGGAGCCCGAGTGGGTAATGGACCGCGGTCGGGACCTCGGCTTCTTTCAGCCGCGCTTGAACTGCGTCCCGGCCCGGCACACAAACCGTGTACTGCGCGTGGACGCTCGTTCGGTCCGGCTTCATGGGCAGCACGCGAAGCGCGGGTTCGAGCTTGCCCAAGAGTTGCGCGTAGCGCTGACCAATCTCGCGCCGCCGCTCGACCTCCCACTCGAACCGCTCGAGCTTCGCGAGCACAACCGCGCATTGGATCGAGTCCATCCGTCCGCCGACGCCGATCCGGGTATGGTTGTAACGGCCCGACTGGCCGTGGACCCGGATCTCGCGCATCGCCTTGGCGAGCGCGCCGTCGTTCACGAAGATCGCGCCGCCGTCGCCATAGCACCCGAGCGGCTTCGAGGGGAAAAAGCTCGTGCAGCCGATTGCTGAGAGGTTGCAGCTTTTTCGCCCTTTATACGTCGCGCCGAAGCTTTGCGCAGCGTCCTCAATCACCGGAAGGCCGTGCTTGGCGGCGACGGCGTTGATCTCGTCCATATCGGCTGGCTGGCCATACAGGGCCACGGGCATGATCGCGCGCGTCCGCGGCGTGATCGCCGCCTCGATCCGGGCCGGATCGATGTTGCAGGTGTCCGGTTGCACGTCGACGAATACCGGTCTTGCGCCCAGCAACACGATCATCTCCGCGGTCGCGACGAAGGTGAACGGAGTCGTGATGACCTCGTCGCCGGGCTTCACGTCGAGGGCCATCAGCGCGATTAAGAGTGCCTCGGTACCGCTCGCCACCGTGATGCAATGCTTGGCGCCCGTGTACGACGCCAGCTTCGTCTCGAGCTCCTCGAGCTCGGGGCCTAGGATGTACTGCCCGTGATCGAGCACGGTCTGGATGCGCCCGTTGATGGACTCACGCAGCGCCCGGTACTGGGTCTTCAGATCGATGAATTCCATACGCTAGCTCACAAGTTCGCAACGGCCGCCGACGAGGCGGTATCGGTCGCCGGTATGGGGGCAGGTGGCTTGCGCTTGACCTGCGGGCGGCAGGTCTAGCCGCTCGCCGTACCGGCTCATCCAGCCCGCCTGGCGCGCCGGCACACCAAGCATCAGCGCAAAGTCGGGCACGTCTCGGTTCACGACCGCGCCGGCGCCCACAAACGCGTACTCCCCGATCGTCGCGCCACAGACGATCGTGCAGTTCGCGCCGAGCGTCGCGCCGCGACGGACCAACGTCGGGCGGAATTGGTCCTTCCGCGGGATCGCCGAGCGCGGGTTGTTGACGTTGGTGAACACCATGCTCGGACCGCAGAAGACGTCGTCCTCGAGCGTCACGGCGTCGTAGACCGAGACGTTGTTCTGGATCTTGACGTTGTTACCGATCACGACCTGGTTGCCGATGAAGACGTTCTGGCCGAGCGAGCAACGTTCGCCGATGCGCGCGCCGCTGCAGACGTGCGTCCAGTGCCAGATGCGGGTCCCCTCGCCGATCTGCGCGCCCTCGTCGATGATCGCGGTCGGATGCGCCGTGTATCCCATTCAGAGTAGATCCTGAAACTCTTCCACGGTGAGTCCCGCCTGACGGATGATCGCGCGTAGCGTCCCCTTAGCGATCTCCCGGTGATCCGGCACGGTGATCCGCCGATGGGGCGCAGCGTCCTGACGCAGAACGATGTGGCTTCCCTTCTGTCGATCCACGCGAAACCCAGCCTTCGAAAGTGCAGCAACGACTTCCCGTCCCGAGAGTCTCGGCAGGACGCTCACACATCCACCTCGACCACCTCTTCGTCGATCGACGGTGGTACGGGGTCCCCATGAGCCTTTAGGCTCTCGAGATACGCTTCGATCGCCTCCTGAATGTTTGCAACTGCCTCGCTGCGCGTGCGTCCCTGAGACACGCATCCAGGGAGCGCAGGAGCTTCGGCCACGAACACTCCGTCTTCGTCCTGGGTGATCAGAACCCGATATCTCATACGCAGCCCCGTTTCGAGAAGTTCAATAGTCCAGCGGCAACGCCACCCGCCGCCCGTCCCGCGCCGAGAGGTAGGTTGCGATCAAGACCTCGAGCGTCTTGAGGCCTTCCCGCCCGTCCGTCTCGGGCCCGGTCTCGCCGCGCAGTACCTGGATTACATTGTCGTAATAGAGCGGATGGCCAAAACCGTAGACGGAGGGGGTCTTGTAGCTCGCGTTCTTCACCTTCTCGTCGTCAGGATGCGGCTCGGCGAATTCCCAATGCTGGATCTCGTTCACCGCCACGCCGCCGACGCGCGCCGTTCCTTTCTCGCCGAGGATGGTGATCGAGCCTTCGATGTTCTTCGGATAGGCGAGCATCGTGACGCTCACGGTCCCGAGCGTTCCCGAGCGCCAGCGCACGGACATCACGCCGGTGTCCTCGACCTCGATATCCCGGGCCAGCGTGGCCGTGTAGGCCTGGACGCTCTCGATCGGTCCGATCATCCAGTCGAGGAGATCGATATAGTGGCTCGCCTGGTTCATGAGGGCGCCGCCGTCGAACTCCCAGGTGCCGCGCCACGCCGCGCCGTCGTAGTAGGACTGCGGGCGGGTCCAGAACACGTTGATCGACACCATGTAGATCCGGCCGAACCGACCGTGGTCGACGGCGCGCTTGAGAAGCTGAAGCGTCGTGTTGTGCCGATTCTGCTTCACGACGAAGAGTCGCACGCCCGCGGAATCACAGACCGCAACCATGCGCTTGCCGTCCTGCCAGCGCGTAGCCATCGGCTTTTCGGTCATCACGTGCCGACGGGACTGCGCGATGGCGACGGTCTGCTCCGCGTGCAGCCCGCTCGGCGTCGCCAGCACGACGATGTCGGCGTTCGACCCGGCGAGCAGCTTGTCGAGATGGGTGTAACCCTTGGCGCCGGTCTTCGCGACCGCGGCGTCGAGCGCTTTCTGATCGACGTCGCACACCGCCACCAGCTGCGCCCGGTCGGCATGCTTCTCGATCGCGGCGAGGTGGTTCGCCGAGATGCGGCCGCAGCCCGCGAGCGCGAAGCGGATCTTGCGGTCGAGGATGGGCGGCGGGTAGCTCAGCATGCGTCTAGGCCTTGACGACGTTGGGGGCCGGCTCGAGATACCGGTCGGCCGCGGGCGACTCGATCATCTGAGCTCGCTCTCGCCGCCGATGGTGCGAGCCTCCTCTCGGGCGGCCTCGCGGCGCAGGGTTTCGATCTCGCTGCGCAACGCTTCGTACTCGGCCACCTTCTGCCGGAAGAAGCGCACCGTCACGCGCGCCTTCTCCTGGAAACCGTGCGGAGTGAGGTAGTACATGTAGGCTCGCTTGTTCTTGTTGTTCTTGAAGTTCCGCGCCTTGACGAGCCCTTTTTCCATGAGCGCGTTCAGGCAGTAGTTGACCTTCCCAAGGCTTATGCCGAGGGCACGCGCAAGCTCCCGCTGGCTGATCTGGGGATTGGCTTCCAGCAGCTGGAGCAGCTTGTAGCGGTACTCGTCGGTGAGCATCAGTCGCGTACGGCTCAGCCCTGGGCAGGCTCGGCCCGAGGCAATCGTTCAAGCGCTGAACAAACGCGGCGGATTAGACGCCTTTTTCGGCTCTCGTGCAAGGCCCAGCAACGCTTGTCCGGTCGGCGAGGTCGATTGTCCGGCGATCCAGCGCTTCTGACGTTACAACGCGTTATAATGCGCGGGTGCTCATGAAACTGGCCGTTCGCCGCATCGGGAACTCGCTCGGCGTGATCGTGCCGAGAAGGGTGCTGAACGATTGGGGAATCGGAGAGGGTGATTTCCTGCAGTTGACAGCGAGCGGCATCGCACCTCGCCGCCGGCGCCAGTCCGGCCACGCGAAGCTCGATGATCTCAAGCGAGCCATCTCAGCCGAGATCCTCTCGCGCTTCCGGCCCGAGGAGATTCGAGCCAGATCGCTCGAGAATCTCGGGCGCTGGAAGGCGTCGGAAGTCTGGTGCAGCGCCTACGAGGAATGGCTGGAGATCCTCAGCAGCGGCGACGACGCTCGCCTCTATGCTGCGATGGTCGGAAAGACGGACGAAGCCAACCGGCTGCGCCAGTCGATGCCCTACGTGGGTATGCTCTCGAAGGACGTCCTCGAGGATCTGCGTGAAAAAGCAGCAGCTTGACCACGTACTGCGGGCGGCGGGGGCGATCACCGGGGCCGAGCAATTCATCATCATCGGCAGCCAAGCGCTGCACGGGAAGTACCCCGATCTTCCGGATGCGATCGTGCGCTCGATCGAGGTCGACCTGATCGCGAAAGACGAGCAGGAGCGGACCGAATGGCTGAACGCGATCGGGGTGGACTCGCCGTTCCACGAGCAGTTCGGCTACTACGCCGACCCGGTCGACGAGTCGACTGCCGTGCTGCCGAAGGGCTGGAAGGGACGGCTGGTGAATCTCCCGCCCGGCGATACCGGCAAGGTTCGCGGTTTGTGTCTCGACCCGCATGATCTGGCGATCTCCAAGTACGTCGCCAGGCGCGAGAAGGACATCGACTTCACGCGGGAGCTCGCGCGTCGCGGCCTGGTCGACAAGGCGAGGTTGCTCGCGCTGCTGAAGGTCACGCCAGCCGCGGCCGAGACCAAGGAGCGGATTCGACGCCACATCGAAGCGGACTTCGAGCCGCAGGCGGCCTGACCGGCGTTGGAGAACCGGCGCCCCGCCTCTCGCGTGCGGCGGCGAGGTTGAGAAGCCCGGTCCGCCGAGATCAACCCGGCTAAGCGCTCGCCGAGGGCTCCCGCCCGGTCCCGTTCGCGACGTACCAATCGTAGGCCATCCGGAATCCTTCCTCGAGGGGGGTCGTGGCGGTCCACCCGAGCCCGTTGAGCAGCGAGACGTCCATCACCTTGCGCGGCATTCCGTCCGGCTTGCTGCGGTCATGGACGAACTTGCCCGCCCAGCCGGCAACCCGCGCAACGAGCTCCGCGAGCTCGCTCACGCTGATGTCGGTGCCGGTCCCCACGTTGATGTGCCGCTCCTCCGAGTACCGCTTCATCAGGAACACCAACGCGTCCGCAAGATCGTCGACGTAGAGGAATTCCCTTCGGGGCGTGCCGGTGCCCCAGATCTCGACCGTCGGCGCGTTCGTCTGCTTCGCGCGGTGAACCTTGACCTGCATCGCGGCGGCGACGTGGCTGGACTCGGGGTCGTAGTTGTCGCCCGGCCCATAGAGATTCGTGGGCATGGCGCTGATGAAGTCACGGCCGTACTGGCGTCGGTAGGCCTGGCAGAGCTTGATGCCGGCGATCTTGGCGACCGCGTACCACTCGTTGGTGGGTTCCAGCGGACCCGTCAAGAGCGCCGCTTCGGTCATCGGCTGCGGGGCGAGCCGGGGGTAGATGCAGGAGGAGCCGAGGAACAGCAGCTTCTCCACGCCGGTCTTCCAGGCAGCGTGGACGATGTTCGTCTCGATGGCGAGGTTGTCGTAGAGGAACTCCGCGGGCCGCGTCGAGTTGGCGAGGATGCCCCCGACCGTCGCCGCCGCCACGAAGACGGCCTGAGGGCGAGTCCTCGCCATCCAGGCCTCCACCGCGTCCTGACGCCGAAGGTCCACTTCCTCGCGCGTTGCCGTGAGGAGCTCGCAGCCCTCGCGCGCGAGCCGCCGGGCGATTGCCGAGCCCGCCATGCCCCGATGGCCCGCGATCCACACGCGCTTGCCCGTGAGGGTGTACTCACTCCGGGCGGTCATAGCGCCGGTACTCGCGCTCGACCTCGACGAGGTCCGCCGCGACCATCTCCCGCACGAGGTCTTCGAAGGTCGTCTTGTGGTGCCAGCCGAGTTTCTCGCGGGCCTTCGTCGGATCGCCGATCAGGAGGTCGACGTCGGTCGGACGGAAATAGCGCGGATCGACCTCGACGAGAATCTCGCCCGTCCTCGCGTCCCGACCTTGCTCCTCGACGTCCCGGCCCCGCCACTCGATGGCGCGCCCGATCTGCGCGAAGGCGCGCTCCACGAACTCGCGCACCGAGTGCGCCTCGCCGGTCGCGAGGACATAGTCGTCGGGTCCGGGCTGCTGGAGCATCAGCCACGTCCCCTCAACGTAGTCGCGGGCATGACCCCAGTCCCGCCTGGCGTCGAGATTGCCGATATAGAGCCGCTGCTGCCGCCCGAGATGGATCGCCGCCACCGCGCGGGTGATCTTTCGCGTCACGAAGGTCTCGCCACGCGTCGGGCCTTCGTGGTTGAAGAGGATCCCGTTGCAGGCGTAGAAGCCGTAGGCCTCGCGGTAGTTGACGGTCATCCAGTACGCGTACAGCTTCGCCGCGGCGTAGGGTGAGCGCGGTTGGAACGGCGTGGTTTCCTTCTGCGGAACCTCCTCGACGTTGCCGTAGAGCTCGCTGGTGGACGCCTGGTAGAACCGCACGTCGTCCTTCATCCCGAGGATGCGTATCGCCTCGAGCAGGCGCAGGCAGCCCAGAGCATCGGCGTTGGCCGTGTACTCGGGCGTCTCGAACGACACTTGAACGTGCGACTGCGCGGCGAGGTTGTAGATCTCGGTGGGGCGCACCTGCTGCACGATGCGGATCAGGTTCGTCGCATCGGTCATGTCGCCGTAGTGGAGGAGGAAGCGCACCTCCTCTTCGTGCGGGTCGTGGTAGAGGTGATCGACCCGCGCAGTGTTGAACGAGGAAGAGCGGCGTTTTACGCCGTGGACGGCGTAGCTCTTGGCGAGCAGCAGCTCGGCGAGCAGCGCCCCGTCCTGGCCGGTGACGCCGGTGATGAGCGCGATGCGGTCAGTCATCGGTGGAGTTGCGAAGCCCCGGGACTCTTATGCTGCGCGGATTATAGGTGCTATGGGTTTCCGCCCCCAGCAGGATCGCCAATGGACTTCATCGACCTAAAGACCCAGTATCGGGAGCTGCGCGACTCGATCAACGCCCGGATCCAGAAGGTCCTCGACCACAGGCAGTTCATCCTGGGCCCGGAGGTGGCCGAGCTCGAGGAGCGGCTGGCGCATTACACCGGGGTCAGGCAGTGTGTGACCTGCGGCAGCGGCACCGACGCGCTGCAGATCGCGCTGATGGCGATCGGGCTGAAGCCGGGCGACGAGGTGATTACGTGCCCATTTACGTTCGTCGCGACGGCGGAGATGATCGTCCTGCTCGGCGCCAAACCGGTGTTCGTCGATGTCGAGTCTGACACGTGCAACATCGATGCGCGCTCGGACGCGAGGGGATCCCTACCGCCGTGCACTATCCGGTTGCGCTGCATCAGCAACCCGCGTACGCGGCGCTCTTCGAGGGCGAGGCCTATCCCGTGTCGGAGCAGCTTGGGCGCGGAGTGCTCAGCCTGCCAATGCATCCCTATCTCGAGGACGCCACGCAGAACCGCATCGCGCAGGCGGTTCGCGCGAGCCTCTGGAAATCGACCCGCTAGACCCGGCCCGAGTACAGGTCGGCCATGGCGCCGCCGAGCGCCTCGTCCCATGGCGCGAGCCGCAGCCCCGCGCGGCTCTCGAGCCGGCTGCAGTCGAGCCGCGAGTTCCGCGGCCGGCGCGCGGGCGTGGGGTACTCGCTCGTCGGGATCGCCTCGAGCGTAGGCCGCGCGATCCCGAGCCGAACGAGCTCGGGCGAATCGAAGATCGCACGCGCGAATCCGAACCACGATGTGAAGCCGTCGGCGCTCAGGTGATAGAGGCCGTCGGCGCCCGGCGCAGCGGGATCCGGCCGAGCGAGCAGGGCGGCCGTCGCATCGGCGATCTCCCGGCACCACGTCGGCGCGCCGATCTGGTCGTCCACCACGCGCAGCGCGCGTCCTTCCCCCGCAAATCGCAGCATGGTCAGCAGGAAATTCCGTCCGCGGGTGCCGTAGACCCAGCTCGTGCGCAATGTCAGATGCCGGCACCCGCTCGCGATGACGGCCCGTTCGCCTTCGAGCTTGCTGCGGCCGTAGACGCTCAGGGGGTCCGGCGTGTCGGCTTCCGTGTAAGGACTGGCCTTCTCGCCGTCGAAGACGTAATCGGTCGAGTAGTGCACCAGGATCGCGCCGAGCCTCCTCGCTTCCTCGGCCAGCACGCGCGGCGCCTTCGCGTTGATCGCGGACGCAGCCTCGGGTTCGCTTTCGGCCTTGTCCACTGCGGTGTACGCGCCCGCATTGACGATCGCCTGCGGCGCGACGTCGCGCACGCGCGCGATCACCACATCGGGTTGCGCGAGATCGAGCCCGGCCCGATCGAATGCGACGACCTCGCCGAGCGGCGCGAGCGAGCGCCGCAGCTCCGAACCGACCTGGCCGTTCGCCCCGGTGAGGAGGATCCTCACGGATAGACTTCGGCGTCGCGGAAACGCGCGCCGGCTGCGTCCTTCGCCGAGAGCACCGGCGTGGCGGCGAGCGGCCATTCGATCGCGAGGTCGGGGTCGTTCCACGCGATCGTGCGCTCGTCTTCGGGCGCGTAGTAGGTGGTGGTCTTGTAGAGGACCTCGGCGACGTCGGACACGACGAGAAAGCCGTGACCGAAGCCAGCCGGGACCCACGCCATGCGCTTGTTCTCCGCTGAGAGCGCCACGCCGACCCAGCGTCCGAACGTCGGCGACGAGCGCCTGAGGTCGACCGCCACGTCGAAGACCTCGCCGGCAATGACGCGGATCAGTTTCCCCTGGGGTTGCTGGATCTGATAGTGCAGTCCGCGCAGCACGTTCTTCGCGGACCGCGAGTGATTGTCCTGCACGAACTCGGCGCGGATGCCCGCGATGGCAAACGCCCGCGCGTTCCAGCTCTCGAGGAAGAACCCGCGCGCGTCCCCGAAGACCCTCGGCTCGAGGATGCGCACCTCGGGGATCGCGGTCGGGACGACGTTCATGGCCGGCGCTACAGAGAAGGCACTAGCCGGCGTCCCGACCCAACAGCGTGTCGACCTCGCGTCGGAGCTGCGGGAGCTGCCCCTCGATCACGCCCCACACGATCCGGTCGTCGATCGTCGCATAGGCGTGGATCAGGATGTTGCGAAACGCGATGATTCGGCGGTACTCGGTCAGCCGCCCGGCCAAGACGGGATCGAGCCGCGCAAGCTGCGAGACCGCCTCCCCAACGATCTCGAACTGGCGCTCGATCGCCGAGCGAAGCATCGCGTCCTGCTCGTAGTCAGCGAAGCTTTTCCCGCCAGAGAACGCCGCGATCAGGTCCGCCGCCTGCTTGATGTCGAAGAGGTACTTGCGTGCCTCAAGCTGCATAGAGCAAAGCTTTCGTCTGCTCCACGCGCTGCTTGAAGAACGGGTTTCGCAAGCTGGGGACGGTGACGAGATCCACTGGCCGAGAGAACATCCGCTCCAGGGCCTCCTTCAGTCCAAAGTACGCGTCGGCGTACTCCGCAGGCGGAAGATCGCCCAGGTCGACCAGGAAGTCGAGGTCGCTCGTCCGAGCGAGCTCGCGTCCAGTCGCGGCTGAACCAAAGAGCTCCAGGCGCTTGACGCGGAAGCGCCGGCAAAGCGCATGGAGCTGCTGCTTGTGCTTGCCTATCTCCAGCATGATCGGAGGACTGCGGGCGGCGGTTCGATAAGCTTACGCTGTGAACCCGCCGCGAGGAAGGCCGAGGCTGCTTGCCATTGCCCTCGCCCCGTTACCCTCACGTCGGTGTCCGCTCGCGCAGCACCTGCAGGAGATACTGGCCATAGCCGCTCTTCACGAGCGGCGCGGCGAGCCGCTCGAGCTCTTCGGCCGAGATGAACCCCATCCGGAACGCGATCTCCTCCACGCACGCGATCTTGAGACCTTGGCGGCGCTCGATCGTCTCGATGAAGTGCGCGGCCTCGAGTAGCGATTCGTGCGTGCCGGTGTCGAGCCATGCGTAGCCCCGGCTCATCACCACGACCTCGAGCTGGCCGGCCTCGAGGTACTTGCGATTGACGTCCGTGATCTCGAGCTCGCCGCGCGCGCTCGGCTTGAGCGAGGCCGCGATGTCGAGCACCTTGTTGTCATAGAAGTAGAGCCCGGTCACCGCGTAGCGAGACTTCGGCTGCTTCGGCTTCTCCTCGATGCTCACGGCGCGACCGTTGGCGTCGAACTCGACGACGCCGTAGCGCTCGGGGTCCGCGACCGGATAGGCGAACACCGTTGCGCCGCGGCCCCGTTTCGTCGCGGTCTGGACGTCGGTCGAGAGGTCGTGGCCGTAGAAGATGTTGTCGCCGAGGATCAGGCACGAGCTGTCCCGCCCGACGAAGTTGCGGCCGATGATGAACGCTTGCGCCAGGCCCTCGGGCGATGGCTGGACGGCGTACGCGAGGTTGATGCCCCACTGCCGTCCGTCGCCGAGCAGCTGCGTGAACCGCGGTGTGTCCTGCGGCGTGGAGATGATCAGGATGTCGCGGATTCCACCCAGCAGCAGCGTGCTTAGCGGGTAGTAGATCATCGGCTTGTCGTACACCGGCAGCAGCTGCTTCGAGACGACCTGGGTCGCCGGGTAGAGCCGGGTGCCGGCGCCGCCGGCGAGGATGAGGCCTTTCATGAGTGACTCGGGCGTTCCGCGCTATTCCGGGATGGCTTCATCATCCGAAGGCGGTCGGCCGGCGTCCAGGAGTCCAGCAGCCCGGGCTGCGGCGACGAAGCGCTGCCGCACCTTCTCGTCCAGGCTCAGGTCGAGCTTCCCGAGTCTTGGCGTTGCTTTGGCCGGAACGGACGGCCGCGGCTTGAACCACCGGTCGTTGTATGGCAGCCATGCCCGACGCCCCAGGTGGAACTTGCTCTCCTCAACGAGGCCCGCGCGCTCGAAGACTCTTCCATCACGGGGCGTGAGCTCGAACTCGCCGGCGAACTTGTCCGTCGTCTTCCGGCTCGTTCCGAACGCCACCTCCACGCGTTGCGGCGAGGTTGCATCGTTGACGTTCAGGACCAGGGCCGGCCGTGGCTTGGGAGCAGGTGTGAGTCGCCCTTCCTCAGGAAAGTGGCAGTACACGACGTCCAGGGGATCGAGCTCGTCTCGCCACGCCTTGGGCTCGTCGGTCACTTACCGAGGAGCGCAAGAAACGAGCGCGTCGGCTCGACGTCCTGCGGCTCCATCGACCGGATGGCCAGGAGCTGCGCGTCGGTCAGTCGTCCGCTGTCCTCGGGCTTCCCTGCGGAACCGGCGCCGCCCCGGAGGCCCCGCACCAACGCCGCGGCCGCGAGGTGGAGGAACCCGGTTTCGTCCATGCCCAGCGCCTTCGCGGCGCGCTGAACCGACGAGCGCTTGACCGTGGTCGCCGTATCGCGGGCCTTGTAGTAGAAGACCAGCCGTTCCTGACTCCGCCTGACCCGTGTGGTCATGATGATCGGCTCTCCGTGCCGTCCACAGTGTATATACGCTGTGCACATGGGTCAAGGCGTCGGTCCCCGCGGGGTAACAGCGCGCTGTCTCGCGAAGCCCCGCGAACGACGTCGCCGGCGACCCGTCCCGATTAGCAGCTGCTTCGAGACGACTTGCGGAGCCGGGTCCAGCCGGGTGCCGGCGCCGCCGGCGAGGATGCGGCCTTTCGTTGCGCGCCGTACCGTTACCAGAGCACCGCGGGGACGAGCGGCTTGAGCGCCCGATCTCCGGTGACGAGCCGGAGGCCTTCGAGACGCGCCTGGGCGACCAGCATCCGGTCGAACGGGTCGGCGTGGTCGGCCTTGAGCAGTCCCGCCGCAAGCGCATGCTCGACGCTGACGGGCAGCGCCGCGAAGCGCTGCTCCTCGAGGATCTCCCGAAACCCCTGTACGAGCGACTCTGCTTGCGGCATTCGTCCGAGCCGGTACTTGGTCGCGATCTCCCAGGCCGAGGCGCTGCTGACGAAAATCTCGTTGCCCGGGGCGCGGAGCACGCCCGCGACCCGCTTGGGAAGGGCCGGCTCGTCCAGGAGCCACCAAACCAGCGCGTGCGTGTCGAGAAGCAGCTTCATCGCCCTTCCCAACGGCGCAGCTCGTGCTCGGGCAGCGGCTCGAAAAAAGCCTCCGTGAGCTTGAACTTGCCCTTGAGAAGGCCGGGCTTCCGGGGTTCTCGGGTTTCCAGGGGCACGAGCTTTGCGTAGGGCTTCCCGGCCTTGGCGAGCACGATCGTTTCACCCCGGTGCGCACGCTCGAGCAGTCTGGAGAGGTGGGTCTTCGCCTCGTGGACGTTGACGACGGTCTTGCGCGTATCCATGGTGTACAGGACTAAGTCAATTGACTAAGTCATATGATAGCCGGGCCGGGCCCTGCGCGCAACCCCGCGCGGAGGGGGGTTACCCGGCCGCGTAGTGTTTCTCGATCCACGTGCGGTACTCGCCGCTCTGAACGTTCCGTACCCACTCCGCGTGGTCGAGATACCAGCGCACCGTCTCGCGGAGGCCCGTCTCGAACGGCGTCGCGGGCGACCAGCCGAGCTCGCGGGCGACCTTCGACGCGTCGATCGCGTAGCGCCG